>Ga0307508_10004227_pt1 | contig 14101 bp, 14 predicted proteins | sample 9_EM_MG_FD_203089 | JGI IMG/M metagenome (GOLD analysis project Ga0307508, IMG submission 203089) | Populus trichocarpa ectomycorrhiza microbial communities from riparian zone in the Pacific Northwest, United States - 9_EM | ecosystem: Host-associated > Plants > Roots > Unclassified | place... | reverse complement strand
CTAGTAAAGAAAAAGGGAAAAATATTGAAAAAGGCAAAGAAATTAGAAATGAAATTATTCATTTAGAAAAAGAATTAAGTAATTTAGAAAAAGAATTAAGTAATTTAACAAACATTCTTCCCAATATTCCAGCCTTAGATACCCCAATCAATCAAGAAAAAAACAAAATTATTGATACTGTTAATTATCAGCATAATATTCAACATAATTTAACAAGTGAAGAAATATTAAAAAAATTAGCTTTAATTGACGAAGAAAAAAGCATCCTTCTTTCTGGAAGCAAATTTGCCGTCTATCAAGAATTTGGCAGTCAATTATTACATGTTCTCATTAATTTTATGAGAGTTGAAAATAGTAAGCGTGGTTATCAGTTATTTGACACGCCTTACTTAGTAAAATCTCACAATCTTTATAATACTGGACAATTTCACAAATTTCAGGATAATCTTTATAAATTAGAAGAAAATGATTTTTATCTTCTTCCTACTGCCGAAGTAGCCTTAGTTAATCTTTATCAAAATCAAATATTATCTGAGGAAAAATTACCTCTAAAAATATGTGCTTATAGTCCGTGTTTCCGAGCCGAGAGAATGGCAGCAGGACAAGAAAATAAAGGTTTAATTCGTCTACATCAATTTCATAAAGTTGAGTTAGTAAAAATAGTTAAACCTGAAAATTCTTACCAAGAATTAAAAAAACTTGTGGCCGATGCTCAAAATATTTTACAAAAACTAGCAATTTCTCACCGAGTAATTGAACTTTGTTATGAGGAATTAGGATTTAGTGCTGCTAAAACTTATGATATTGAAGTATGATTGCCAATAAGTAAAAAATGATTAGAAATTTCTTCATGTAGTAATTGTGAAGATTTTCAAAGTCGTCGTTCACAAATAAGAGTAAAAAGTGAAAATAATAAATATTATCCACATACGCTTAATGGTTCATCCCTTGCTATTGACCGTCTAATGATGGCTTTATGTGAGTATTATTACAACGAAAAAGAAAATAAACTATCTATACCGAAAAATTTACTAAAATACTTTATAGTCTTTAATGAATAATAATAAATTGATTTACTAATATTATCAAATAATTAAATCCAATGATTAATGCTCAAGAATATTTAAATAACAAATATCCTAGTACCCATATAGAAGAGGGATAAAAATACTTGAATTGGGACTAGAAAACTTAGAAGGAAGTTTGAACCTTGATTTCCCTGACTTAGAAGAACTTTATGTAAATAATAACTCGTTAACTAAATTAGATACTACAATTTGTAAAAAACTTAAGATAATCCATTGTTATGATAATCTTCTGTCGGAGATTAAAATAGATGGAAGAGAGTTAATCGATTTTTCATTTTCTGCTAATGCGTTAAAGGAAATTGATATTAGTAAGTGTGTAAATCTAGAAATTTTACGTGGGTCGGAAAATCAACTTTCTAAAATATAACATTATGCTTAGTTCAGACAAAATTTGAAATATAATTCAAAGTAAGAATGTTATTCCTGGAACTTGTAGGAGATGGTTCATGTCTACTTATAGTGATGAATATATGTTCATAGTGGTTAATGAAGTTGTTTGATATGCAGTTCGGATAATAGTTTTTGATAAACCTCAAAGATGAGGAAAGGGAAATTTACAAGTATTTAAGGTTTCTGAACATTGAACATTGAATGGAGCAAAAGAAAAAGCCGAAGAATTGGAAAACAAGTTAAAAAGATAGAAAGATATCAAGGAGAAAATTCTCATCTCCCTATCGCAGGTTTTCTTAAAAATGAAAAACTTAATGGGAGCATAGAGGATATTATTGATTATGGAACTTGAAGTCACGAAATTAACATTAATGCTAATAATGCACACAACTATTTAAGACCACTTGACATTCTTAGGATTGCTAGAGGTTTATATTGCCATTGAGCGATTATCTAGGAGGAGAGTATATTTGTCACTTTACAGGAAATTCTTTTTCAGGGAGCAACAGTAGCAATAGTAATGGTTTGAGCATAAAAAAGGATAGTTTGAGAACTTTCTTTAATAGTGGCGGTTCCTCTGGTTCAGTATAAGTAATTCGTCCTACCATTGATTTCAAAGATAAATATACTACAAAATTAAACATAATTAAAACATTAACTAAGCCGAATTGTGTAGGAACTTATAACATTAATTCAAACAATTGTGAGCATTTTGTGAAACTTATAGTTCTAGGTCTTAGACATTCAACACAAGGTCATGGTTATGAAAGTTTTACTGGAGGTTGACCAATTAATTTACTTGAAGAAATAAGACGGGCAAACAGTTATGTTGGTATTGAATTAGACAATTCTTCTGAAACACAAAGGGTAAAAGATGAAATAATGCGATTAACTGCTACAGGTGATAAGGAAGCCTATGGCGATTGAGAAGCGAGAATTGAGGTGAATCAAGCTAGTTTAGATGACAGATGTATACTACAATAAAAAATGTTCTTCGATTGATTTTGAGGAAAGTGTGGAGTTTGGGGATGATTTTTTAGTGCTATTGAAATTCCTCTTCTTATTCTTATTGGCTTGATGGTTTACGGATTTTATAAAAGATGAAGACTCACAGACAAAATAGTCAAAAAAACATTCTATACTTCGTTAATATTATTTCTCATTATTGTTATTTTTATAATATGTGTTTGAATAAAGAATCTTTTGCGATGAAAGAAAAGCGGAGTAATATAAAAATAAAGTAAAATTAATTAATTTACTTATGACTAATTTTATATACCTTACTCTTTTTCCGCAATATTTTTATAATTATTTCCAAATTTCTCTTGCTAAAAAAGCTCATCAAAAAAATTTGCTTTCTTATCAAGTTTATAATTTGCGAGATTTTGCTGTAAAAGGTCAAGTAGATGATTATCCTTTTGGAGGAGGAGCAGGAATGCTTTTGAAAATTGATTCATTAGTTAGAGCAATTTCTATTATTCAAGAGACTTATCCTAATAGTTATTTGGTTTTGCTTTCTCCACAAGGCAAGAAATTTACTCAAAAAGAGGTGCCGATATTACTTAATCAAGCTACTAATTTAGTTTTTATTTGCGGTCATTATGAAGGATTTGATGAACGAATATTGAATTATATTGATGAGCAAATATCGATTGGCGATTTTATTACTATGGGCGGGGAAATGCCGGCCTTAGTTTTGACTGATTCCTTAATCAGGGCTATTCCGGGGGTTATTGATAAAGAATCCTATCAACAAGAGACTTTTCATAACTCACAATTAGATTTTGACTCTTATACAAGACCCGAAAATTTTCATAACTTTTCAGTTCCAAAAATTTTGTTATCTGGACATCATGAAAAAATTAAAAAATGACGAGAAATAAATAGTAAAGAAAAAACTCAAAATCGTGAAAAAAACTATCAAAATAATAATAAAATAGTTCTTAATCCTAATAGTTGAAGGTTAAGCAAAAATGTGAAAAAAAAAAAATAATTACAAAAAATTTTTTTTACTAAATTCTTCTTTTATATTGTAATTTTTTTAATGGTTATCTTTCGCTAAATTGTCGTAAAAATCGAATATTATTTGAATAAAAATTCCGAATATCTTCAATTCCATATTTAATCATTAATAATCTTTCTATTCCTAAACCAAAGGCAAAGCCGGTAAATTTTTGACTATCGAAATCACAGTTTTTCAGTACTTGCGGATGAATTAAACCCGCGCCTAATATTTCAACTCAGCCAGTTTTTTTACAAATATTACATCCTTTTCCTTGACAAGGAATACATTGAGCATCTACTTCCACGCTTGGTTCGGTAAAAGGAAAATAAGAAGGACGAAAACGAATAGGATGTTCTTTACCAAAAAGCTTTTTTAAAATTAATTCTATTGTTCTTTTAAGAGAAGAAAAGTTAATATCTTTTCCTACTGCAAAACCTTCTAATTGAGTAAATTGGTGAGTGTGGGTAGCATCATCTTCATCACGACGATAAACTTTACCTGCTGAGATAATTTTTATTTCTTGGTTAGGATATTTTTCCATTAGGCGAATTTGAGCATTAGAGGTATGTGTTCTCAGCAATAATTGATTATTTAAATAAAAAGTATCATGCATATCTCGTGCTGGATGATTAGGAGGTATGTTTAATTTATTAAAATTGTATTCTTCATTTTCAATTTCTGGACTTTCAATAAATTTATAACCCAAAGGATTTAGAATATCACATATTTTTTCAATAATTTGATTAATAGGATGAAGATTACCAAGAGGAATTTTTTTTCCTTCTAAATAAATATCTATCAAGTTTTCTTTTTCGCTATTTTCTTCTTTTTTATGTTTTTCTCTTTCAAGAAAATTAACTTTTTCTATTAAGTTTTTTTTTCAATTATTAATAAGAATTCCTAGTTTTTTTTTTCTCTCTAAATCTTTTTCTTGTGAAATTTTTTGAAGCGATTGAGAAATTATACCATTCTTTTCTAAGTATTTTTTTCTAATTATTTGAATTTTTTCCTTTTCTAAATCTTCAAAACTTTGTTTAATTAACAAACCAATTTTTTTTTCGTTAGAATTTTCTTTTTGCATGATTTTAATGTAAAAAATAGTTAATATCTTTAATAATATTTTTTTATTCAATAGAATCTCTATTAACTTTCCAAATTTAATTTCAGATTTCTCAAAATTACTTTTATTATTATATTATACAATGTTTTATAAATAAAGTTTTAAATTAAAAAATTAAATAATTTTTATTTTTGTAAAACTAAATTATATGTCATTTGGAATTGGTAAAAAAAAAGAAAGAATACAAAAAAACACAAACAAATTTTCTAAAAATTCTCTTAATTTTTTAACAATTACTCAAAGATTCTTAAAAGAACAAATATTTTTTTATTTTTTAGCCACTCTTAGTTTTTTTGGTTCTTGACTTATTACACAAAATGCTTTAAAACTCACTTGGGACAAAATTAAAGATGGAGAAATAAAGAACGAGATTCAATGATTAGGAAAGACAATTTATGACTTTAAAGAAAACAAACTTTTTTTTTCAATTACTATGGCAATAATAGTATTAATTTACTGTTCTATTGTAATTTATCATGTTTATTATTCTATTTATTTAGAAAATAAAATTGTTGGAGTTGTTAAAAAAAAAATAGTTTCTAAAATCTTAGCATTGAAAGGTGCTTATGATAAAAAGCAGATTCTTAATAACTTAACTCATGACGCTATAACTTTTACTAAGAATGTTATTCACGTTCCTAACCAAATTTTTTATATGATTTTGGATACAATTGGAACTTTTCTAATGATGCAAATTTCAGATATTGGAACCGAAGTTTTATGATTAGGAGCGGCTTATTTAATAGCAATTTTTTTAATTAGTAGTTTTTTTAATTTTTTCTTATACAAAAAAGACTTAATTTTACAAAAAAAACTGGAATTACAAATTCATCAAGAGGATATTTTAGTTAATAATCGAGATTTGATTATTAAAAAAGGGCTGAGTAAAAATTTTACTAACCAATATAACAAATTTTTACAAAATACTCGTCAATCAGCTAATAAAAAAGATTGATTTTTTACTTTGGCTTATGTAGTTCCTTCTTATTCTTTAATTAAATATGCTAATTTTTTCTTTTATCCTTTTATTAATAGTCCTGCTGGTTGAACAGCCTTTAGCATGCTTGCTAATTTATTTGATGCTTTAAAAAAAATGTTGGAACGTTTAAAAGAATATCCTTATTATTTTTCGGCTAAAAACCGACTTAATCAATTAATTTTCCAAGAGGAGAGAGATGATATTCAAAAAAATATTCTCATTGAGGAAAAAATTGAAAAACTAAATTTGAAAGATATAACTTTTAGTTATAAAAAAGGAAAAATTGTTCTAAAAAAAATAAATTTAGTTTTTCAAAAAGGCAAAGTTAACAATTTACAGGGAACAAACGGGTTTGGAAAAAGCACTATTAATAATTTAATTTTTGGACTTTATAAGCCCCAAAAAGGAGAAATTTTTATTAATGATAATTACAAGTTAAGCGAGATTAATTTAAATGAGTGAAGAAAAAAAATTGCTTATAGTGAACATAATAATTTAGTAGAAAATGGTTTATCGACAGGACAAAAACAATTACTTGACCTTGAAGAAATAATTAAAGATAAAGATAACATTAATAAAGAGATATTTATTTTTGATGAAGCGGATAATGCCTTAGATGAAGAAAATAAGAAAAAATTTCGAGAAAAGATTAATAAAATTAGTAAAAAAAAGATAGTTATTTTAGTAAGTCATTAAAAAAACCTTAAAATAAACTTACAATGAATACAATGAAAATATATGATTTTTTAGAACTTTTTTTCCTTTTATTGTGATGAGTAGTTATTTCAGTTTTGTTAAAAGAACAGATAACAGATTAGGAACATGAGAAATAATTTTTTTAATTGTCAGCATTATTTATGCTTTACTTGTTACTTATTTTGCGTGAAGAAATTTAATTAATTCAGAAAATTGAAAAAAAATTAGTCAAGGTAAATAAAAATATTTTTCTTTAAAAACAAAATTGAGATTTTTAAATATTATAAACCTCTTCATCTTCCCAAACCTCTAATCTTTTGCGTAATTCTTCAACTACTTTTGCATCAATCTTTCTCTTTCTAAAACCTTTTTCCAAAGTAATATTAAGGTCATTAAGTCTTTTGATTTCTTTTAACACTTTATCTCTTTCAATAGGAAGAGACTGTGATTCTATTTTTCTTAAATTAGATATTTCTACTTCCCGTCTTCAATAATCTCATAAAAGCATTAATTTATTTTCAATTCTTTCGGCTTCTCTTAGATTATTTTCAAAGGCTTTTTTATTTTCTACAAAATCTTTTTGGATTTTTTTTTTTTCAGAAATAAGACTACGTAATTGTCTTTCGATATCATCAAGTATTTGTTCAGAACGAGTTCTTTTCTCTTTAACTATTTTATTGCTAATTTCTGCCATAATTTATAAATCTATTTTAATGTTTTTTTTCTATATTATAATAATTTTAGAAATAAAATTTTCACTATTTAAATAATTAAATGTTTAATTAAAACAACTATTTAGTAAAAAAAAAGAAAAATATATAACATAAAACTATAAAAATATAATATATGTCAAAATATCTTGGTCCGCTTTGAAAAAAATCACGAGCTTTAAAAACCTCCTTATTAGAAACTGGAAAAGAATTTAGTCGCGGTAAAAAAAGAATGACCTCACCTGGTATTCATGGTGATAAAAGAAGAAGAGAATCTATCTATGGTATCCAAAATAAAGAAAAAAGAAAAATTTGCCTTCGTTATGGATTAAGAGAAAAAAATTTATACAATTTATTTATTAAAGCAAAAAAAGAAAAAGAAAATACTGGTAACACTTTAATAAAAATGTGTGAATCGCGTTTAGACAATTTGATATTTCGCTCAGGTTTAGTTAATACTCGTAGTTTTGCTCGATTGTGAGTTAGTCAAGGGCATTTTTTGGTAAATGGTAAAAAAGTAAAATCCCCCTCTTACCAAGTAGAAATAGGTCAAAATATTAGTTTTAGGAAGAAAGAAAAAATGACTGAGAATCAATTTGTTAAAAGTAATTTAGAACAAAATACCAAAATCCCTCCTTATCTTACTTTTGATAAAAAAAATTTAACTATTAATTATTTACGCTACCCTTCTCCGGAAGAATATAGTAAAGATATTGATACTTCGTTGGTAGTAGAGTGATATAATCGTAGAATTTAAAATTTTTTAAACTATAATGAATATACTGCAAAAGATTGAAATATGGAATCAATTCAAGTTTCAATTACCCATGATTATTTGTGCGATATGAGTAATTGTTAAGCAAAAAACTATTATTTGAAATACTTTAAAATTTTGGTGAAGTTGAAATCAAAAACCTTTTGAATGAAACAAGGAGAGACTTAATATTTTTAAATTAACATGTCTAGGAATTATTTGTTTCTTGTTTTCTTTCTATCTTGGTAAAGAAAGAATTAAATTAGAACAAAAATGTCAACAAGAAACAGTAGCGAAAATGCTGGAAGAAAAAGTAATCACCAGAGAAAAACTAGAACAGAAACAACAACAATTATCACAAAAAACAATTAAGAAAACTGATTCAATACCTTTTTATAGTATTTCTCCGATTATTTCTTTTATCTTTGTAGTAATTGCTGCTCCAATTATTGAGGAAGCAGTTTTTCGTTATTTAATTTTTGACATTTTTGAGAAAAATAGTCCCTTGCCCTATATTTTCTCAACTTTAAGTTTTATTTTTCTTCATTGACAGGGAGGAGTTTTTAACTTTAACACCATTGGTTATTTATTTCTAAAATATTTTCCGATGACCATTCTTTTCATATATGTTTATAAAAAAAGTAAATGGAATATAACTTATCCTATTTTTTTGCATTTCCTTTGAAACTTGGTTGTTTTTTATCATTGTGTCTGATTATAAAAACTAATCTTTTTTTCTTTTTATCATGTTAAATTCACAAAAAAAAATAAGTGATAATAATTTAAAGTTATTTATTGAAACGGATAAATTACATAATATTAAACGCAATATAGAGAAATTTCTTAACAAATGAAGTGAAAATAAATTAAATAATTTGCAATTTCCTTATCAATTTGAAAAATACCGAAAATCGTTTATTTTTCTACAATGAACTAATAGGTTTGCTTTATGTAGTGCAGGAATTTTAACTTTGAATGGTTATCAAAAATTAGGAGGAACTATCAGTATTTTTTTCCCTTTGGTTGATTTGCTTACTTTAACTCTGCGAGACAAAAGCGAAGTAAAAAAAAGACACTGGGAAAATTTTATCAATGACTGTGAAAATTTGGGCAACAATTTTGACGAACTTACCAATATAATCAAACCAATTGAGAATTTTTCTTTGGAAAAATTAAAAACTCCTTCGGAAGTATTAAGCAATAAAGTGTATAGTTTTTTAGAAAAATATGATAAAAATAAAGACGGAATTATTGAAGTTCACGAATTAAAGATAGAGGAATTTGCCTGAGATTTAAAGAAAAATTGAAGAAAATGAAAACAAAAAAGATTAAAAGAGATTGCGTGAGAAATCCAAAACTTACAAAAAGAAGTAATTAAATTTCAAAATAATAAATTATAAATTTTTGATTGTTTTTCAAGACAAATATAAAGATATTAAAAACATAGTTGAGAAATAAATACCAAAAATTAAAATTATTTCTCCAAATTTTTTATCTTTTATTTCTATATTCTTTTTGACAAAAAGGTTATAATACGTTTATTCTTGAAAGTAAAATTCCTAACCCTAATAAAAACAAAAAAAATATTACTAGTAATCAATCTCATTCAGAAAAATTTCAAACTTTTTGGGAAAATCTAACAAAGAACAACTTAAATAGCCTAATTATTAAAACAACAATATAAATTAAAGATAAGATTACAAACAACTCTAATAAAACAATACCAGAACTATCCATAATCTACATAATCACACACTCTTGTTTAGGAGGAACTTCTTGTAAATATCTTGCTTCTATCTCCTGTGACAAACTATTAGAAGTTAAACCTAACTTATTATTACTTTCATCCATTTCATCACTTAGTTTGAAAGTCGAACCTTTGCCATTATTGATTTCTCTGCCAAAAAAAGAAAGAAAGGAAGCTCCTCTACTCCTTTCTATTTGTTCAGAAAAATTAATTCCATAAACTACCATATTCGCAAAGTGCTCACAGTTTCTATTAAATAAGTCATAATTGTTTTGTCGAAACATTATTTTCCACTGCTCAAGCGATTTGTTGAGTTATTTTTTTATAATTTTTAAAAGGAATAATTTGGTGATAAATAGTAGCCTCGACACTGTCTATATTACCCTCAAAACCATCCATTTTTTTAAAGTCTTCTCATTTATCGACATAAGTACCATTTCTTTGTTTAGAGAAGTGACAAACATAATTGTTACCCATGTAAATACCAACATGTTGACAATCAGCATTATTCACTTTTAAAATATCAAATATTTTTGCATATTCATCTATATTATCAATCGGAACTTTTACATCTATATAACCTGGCGCAAGAAAAGGACCGTGTCTTTCTACTCATTTTTGAGGGATATTTTTTTTAACTACTATGTCACAATTTAATAACATTTCATCAAAACTAATGTAATCATCACGAAAAGTAAGAATGCTAACTAAAAGATCTAAGTCAAAATTATCTTCTTGTAAAATTTTCTTGAATTTTTTAGCTCAATTTAAAACTCTTGAGAGGTCAATATTATTTGAACGAAATTTATATTCTCTCAATGAAAAATTTTCGCTCATGTTTCTTATTGCAGGTTCATAAATTACTAATCATATAGAAAAAGAAGAACTTTGATTAATGACTACATATCCGCAATTACCATTAAATCAAGTTTCAAAAGTTTCTATTCGTTGAATATCAGAATTAGAAATATTTTTTTTCTCTTTAAATTTAGTTAAACATCTTTGATGATAAGAACAATAATCATCAAGATAATTTTGTTCACTACACAAAAATGCTTTACAACTCTCGCTTGTTCTAAAAACTTCGTTCATTATCTCATCACCTTCTTCAGTAATTATTTTTTTGATTGAATTGAAAAAAGTATTAAACATATTTAAATTTTGGCAATTATATACAACTTTACACCATTGCCAATTTTAATTTATTTTTAACTATTTTTTTACCTTGGGAACTCTTTTCTTTTCTAATTTTGCTTTAAGGTCTTTTTGCTTAATTGGCGTGGTGTTTAAAGCAACATTTATTATTTTATCAAACTTAGTATCTTTATTATCATTCATAGCCTCTACATCAATGTAGGGCAATTCTTTTTCTAAAGAATATGCTTCTTTTACTAAGGTTGAAAGCTTTCTTCTTTTATCTTTATCTTTTTTTGCAATTTTAGCTATTGTTCTTACTGTAGCGATTACATCTATTAAAGTTTCTCTACCCACTTTTTTGGTTAATGATTGATGTTGTCTTTTTTTAGGATTTCCTCCTTTGGTTCTCGGAGTTCTTGCTTTTATCTCTGCTAATATCTCTTTGCCTCTTGGTAAATTTTTGTAGACTAATTCATTAGTTAATCAACCAATAAATGGAGGTTTTCTTCTTATATTTTCAGGAGTGAAAGGTATATCATAAATCTCAAATAACTCCTTATAAAAATCTAATTTAAAAGTTTCTCTTCATTTTAGAAACAATCTGCCTTTTAAAACATGAGTTCTTAATATTTCTTGTAATTCAAATCTTTCTCTTTCGTATTGATAGCCAGTTGCTTCATCGATTAAAGCAATAATACCAACCTTGGCAAATATTCCTAACAATATTTCACATTGGTCAGCTATTATTTCTAAAGTATCTGACAACATGTAATTTTTCTCTCTCGAATCTTTTCTTACTCTTAAAAAAATTTTGAGTATTTCAATTAATGTATCTGCTTCATAACCATGAATCTTTGTTCCTCCTCTATAGCAAATTATTGGTTCAAGATTTAGATTAGGATTTTCCGGTTCTGCTTCCCTGTAAACAAAGGGCTTGACAACTTTTTGGTTCAAGATTTGTTTCAATCTGTTTCCGGTCGGTTCCTTGCCAATATCTAAGTTGCCAGTCATTTTCAAAACATCTCTAATACCACCACTCGATATAACTCTAGTTCCATCTTCTAAAACATAACAAGGTAATTTAAATCCTGCTAAACTATCACTTTTATACTTTACTTTTCTTATTTTTGTATTTTTATTTTCCATAATTAATTGGTTAATTGTTGATAAGTAAGTCGTTTTCCTATTGTTGATGAGAGCAGTAAATCAAACTTATCCTGTTTGTTATATTTTCGAGTATTGTTTTTCATCACAAACTCATCAATATATTTTTGCAAATGTTTTTTACTAACTCAATGATGAATGCCTGTAATGATTCTTTTTAAATGAGACCAACGATTTTCTACAGCATTAGTCGAAGCCTTGCCATTAACATACTGTTTAATTTTATGGTTAACTAATTCGTGAGTAAAATATTTGTCTAGTCTACTATGTCTATATCACTCATCAGTGTAAATAGTAGAACCTTTTTTAACCTTGTTTTTGATTATTGATTTAAGTGTGTTTTGTTTAACATTAGGAACTACTTGAATAAATACTTTGCCACTTTCTCTTTCGACTATTCCTAACACAGGAGTTTTATCTTTTCAGCTTCTACCCTGCGAGTTAGGAACTTTTTTATCTCAATGCCTATTTAGATTTGAACCACCAACAAAAGCTTCATCAACTTCTACAAAATCCTTTAACATTTCTTTAAATAATGCAAGATTAGAAGCATGGCGTAATTTTTGTAGCATGAATCAAGCAGTTTTTTGAGTAACGTGGATATCTTCGGCTAATTGGCAAGAGGAAATACTCTTTTTACGATTCACAAAAGAATATAAAACTCAGAATCATTGCTGTAGTGGTATTTTGGTATTTTCAAATATCGTTCCAACTTTTACATTGAAATATCTATTAGTTTTCTCACACTTATATTGATTATTAGCACAAGGATAAACTTTTGAGTTAGGGTTAAAAGGAGAAGATATAATTCCTTTTCATCGGTGCCTTTCTAAATACTTAATACAAGATTTTTCATTAGGAAAGATTTTATATAGTTCGTGAATACTTTTGAACTTTGTCATCATTATGAATCTAAAAATTACCTTTTTCATCATCTTTTAGGCTCCTTTCTCTTTGCAATTGATAAATCTGTTCTCTAATTTCTCGACATTCTCTTTCTAATCGAGAACTTTTGCTCGCTTTGCTTATTACAATAATTATCATTATGGTTCAGCCAAGTAAAGGAAGAAAAATTCAACAAATTCATCAATAACTTTCTCAAACTATCTCTTTTTCTTGCTCTCTATGTCTTAATTGTTCACGTAAAATATTAATTTCTGTTTTTAAGTTTTGCTCTCTCTCTCTCTCTCTCTCTCTCTCTCTCTCTCTCTCTCTCTCTCTCTCTCTCTCTGCTTATGATTATTGATATTACCCTGTATTATATATTTTATATATCAAAAAGTATTTTTACTACAAAAAATTTTCAGACAGAAATTTTAAATTCTAAAATATTGATAAATTTTATTTTCCTCAATTCTTTGATTTTTTTTGATAATTTTAATTTTTAGGATAATTTTTGCTCTTCTATAAAATTTCTTTTTAATTATGCTTCTTTTTTTCTTTTGGTGATAAAAATCTCAAATGAAATTATTTTGTTTATGATTTTCTTTAATGTTTTTCTATCCTCGTTTTTTTTCTCTAAATATTTAATTCTCCTATTATTGATAATTATGTCAGAAATAAACATATTTTTTGATTATCATTAGATTTATTTATCCTTTTTTATGTTTAAAAGGTAGGGAATAAACTCTACTTTATGTTTAAAAGGTAGGGAATAAATTAAATAATAACTAATGAACCAAGTATTAGTCGGGATTATTATTGTTTTGAAAAATAATAAGCAATAATTTAGCAAATTTTTGAATATCATTTAAGTTAAAAAAATCTCTCTTATTAAGATATTCATTTTTCAAAAAATCAAGCATCAATAATTATACTAAGAGATAAAAAGAACCAGTTAAAAAAAATGTTAATATTAATTTATCCTTTCAAGTAGAAATGTTCACAGTTTTGAGCAATCAAATCATATTCTCCCTCTCACATTCCTACATAATCTGCTTTAACTAAATGTTCGATAATTTTTTTATGGTGTTTAAAGAGAATGATTGGGTGATAACGAACTATTTCTCCCGTTACTATGCTAGTTTCATTTTCTTCCAAAAATTTATCAATATCATCAATTCTAGCTTTCATATATTTATTTGACCATCTTCGATCATAAAAATGAAACACTTGATTTTTTCCTAAGTAAATACCAGCGTGATGATAAACTTTACCGATTAATTTATCAGTTTTTTCTACTTTAATAATATCCAATGGTTTAAAATCAGAACTTAAACTTCTATAATTATTCGCTAGACACATAATTAATTCAAAATCAACATTTATGTGTCCTCCTGTCGGTCAAGAAGGAAATGACACATAAGGTTCA
>Ga0307508_10004226_pt1 | contig 14103 bp, 12 predicted proteins | sample 9_EM_MG_FD_203089 | JGI IMG/M metagenome (GOLD analysis project Ga0307508, IMG submission 203089) | Populus trichocarpa ectomycorrhiza microbial communities from riparian zone in the Pacific Northwest, United States - 9_EM | ecosystem: Host-associated > Plants > Roots > Unclassified | place... | reverse complement strand
ATCGAGACATCCGGATCGAGGTGACGACACTCTTTCCAAGATCGAGACATCCGGAGCGAGGTGCCGGCATCAACAACGAAATCAAACAACCAAACCCAAATCGAGCGCCGGGACCTACGCCGTGACAGGCGGCAGACCTAGCAATCATCTTCGCCAGGGAAATATGGAAATACCACGGGCTACCCACGGACATCGTGTCGGACAGAGACTTACGGTTTACGTCGGAAGTATGGCAGGAGTTCCTACGGCTTTTGGTAATCCGGCCTCGCATGTCCACAGCGTTCCACCCGCTGACCGACGGACAGACAGAACGGCTCAACCAGACAATTGAGGCCTATCTACGGGCGTTCGTCAATAAGGAACAAGACAACTGGAAGCGACTGCTACCAATGGCTGAGTTCGCATACAATAACTCGGCCACCACAGGTAACGGCATGTCCCCGTTCTACGCTAACTACGGCTTCCACCCCATGGCGGTAGGCCCCGCATCCACGGAACCCCTTAACCCGGCCAGCACGGTATACGCCCACTGGATGCAGGCGGTGCACGAAGAAGCAAGGAAAGGGTTAGAAGAAGCGCAGGAACGGATGCGGCGATATACGAACCCGGAGCGAAAGGAATCTCCTGCATACCGGGTAGGGGACCTGGTAATGCTCAACGGCCGCAACATCAAAACACGCCGCCCCTCGAGAAAACTGGACCACAAGAATCATGGTCCTTTCCAAATCGAGAAAATCGTCTCCCCGCTGGCCGTTCGCCTCACGCTGCCTCGGAAGTGGAAGATTCACAACGTCTTCCACGTCTCGCTACTCGAACCCTATCGAACCAGCGAGCATCGAGCACCTCCGGACCCCTCGAACGTAGTGCGGGAGGCAGACGACGTCGAACAGTCGGAGGAATATGACGTGGAAGAAGTTATGTCTTCGGCCGAGCGCGGCCGGGGGAATAACAAACGAATCCTTTACCTCGTCAAATGGCTCGACTATCCGGAACGCAAGGACTGGACGGAAGAACCATTCGACAACTTTTCGGTAGGCGGTCTGGAGAAACTCCGGGAGTTTCACCGACGAAATCCAGACGCGCCGAGGGACTATCGGCTCACCGACGCCTAGGCGGGATGTCCATAAAAGGGCCCGACGAAGCATGAACGGTAGTAGGGATGAAGGGGTTGGAGGACTTCATCTCGCACACGGAGCGAAAAACTACAAGAACGAAGAAAAAGACCCGCTTCTCGGGCAGCCACGACAAAGCCGCCGACCCGGTGCCCGACGAAGAGTGCACGCGACCGATACTGTTGAGAATCAGGAAAACCGTTCAGAACAGACGTATCGACCTCTTGGCGACCGACTCGGACCGACGGAACCGGCGCAGATGGTACATAAGCGGTGAAGTGAGTCCCCGACAGCGCTGTCACTGCTCCAGCATACTAGTCTCCCCCCGGAAGGACGTGGGCGCGGTCACTGCCGAGTAAACGGGTCACTAGCACGAAGGACACCATGCCTCTCCCGATTCCCTGTGCCAACTGCGACCCCGGAACCTCACCGAGCCGGCCAAGCCTTGACGCAGCGCGGCGGCGAGTACGATTCAACATGACCCGATCAGTAAGAGTACGCACCGGCCTACTCTGAGGACCCCATCGTCCGAGGCTCCCCGGTGCCGAACCGGCTGGCCAACGATGGGGACGGATGCAGGGGTGGAGGACTGCATTCAGCGGCAAAGTATTGTGGCCGAAAAGAATCTTCAGAAAGAGACGGGCTACTCGGGAAAAACACTCATTAGCTTCGGGACGAAGTCAAGAAGAGGGGGAGGTAGTGTTACACTGGAATATTATCACGGGTCGGCACGGATCCTCGGGGAGGTACGTACCGTGATGAGGACGCGGTAGTTAGCTATTTAGTCATTGCTGGTTACCAGAGGCATTCTGAGTGCGTCCGTTTCCTTCGCGTCCGTCGCGTCCATTTCCTTCGCGTCCATTTCCTTCGCGTCCATTTCCTTCGCATCTGTCGAGTCCGTTTCCTTTGCTGTTTCGTACGGCCTGTCCTTTTCTTCTAGCAGGGCAGTCATTCTTTATATGTCCTTCTTCTCCGCAATAATAGCAGTCATTCTGGTCTCGAGCTCGTTTGTTCTTCTTGCTCCAGCAGTTGGCGGTAGTGTGGGTGCCGGTTTTACACCAATCAAAGCATCCCCTCGGAGAGCGCTCATTCCCCTGGTATCGTCCCTGGTAGTCACCTCGTCCTCCTCTTCCTCCTTGTTGGGTGTAGAGTGCCTCGGAGACCGCATCAGGTTTGTTTGTCATCGATCGATTCGTCTCGCATTCGTTGAGTGTATCCATCACCTCTTGAACCGTAACTCTTGCGCGAGATTGCAGGATCTCGATCGTGACTGCATAGGCAGGAGGAAGAGTCGTGTAGATGTGATTCTTGACGACCACATCGAAGACTGCTTCTTCCGACCCAGCGAGCTCACTGGTGATGTCAAGCATTTCGGCGAAGTAGGCATTGAGCGGCTGTCCAGGAGTGGGACGAAGAGTGCTGAATTTCCGAAAGAGCGACATTCTTCCGACGGAGGAGTTGGCAGTGTTTGTGCGTGCCTCCATCTCATTCCACGTCTCAACAGGATCGTCCATGCCTTTGATGTACACCTTGATAGCATGGGTACAGGAACCGTAAATGATGGCCAAGGCCTGCAATTTCCGTTGCTTGTGGTCCTTATACGCCTTCCGCGCAAGGACCAAGTTCCTGGTGAAGTCGTTGGGTCTTCCCGGATCTTCCGGTTCTTCTTCCTTCTCCGTCACAATGTCCCAAGCCATTACTCCCTGTAGGACCTTCATACAGTCTTCCTTCCAGACTGCATAGTTGGTATGATCGAGAAGGCGGATGTTGCCCAGCGGGTGTTTGAACGATTCTTCACTCATGATGACGACCGTTGTAGATACGAGTTGGGAGATATGGCGAGTGGGGAATCGGCCGTCGCTAGTTTCAATTTCTTCTATCGCTGAGCTGGTTAGCACTCTATTCCGACGAGAATGCTCTCTTAAGTGAGACGTAGAGAGAAGTGCCTCGAAATCGCCGGCCCCCGCGTTTACCACTGGCTCCTGAGGAGCTATTTATCGCGCGAGAGTTTGATCGTATGTGGAGCGGTTACGGCTCCGGGCTCATAACCGGTTGAAGATTGCCCGATCACCGTTCTCTTTTTAGAGTCTTCACAAGTACACAGAGACAGAGTGAGAGAGGAGAGAGAGACAGAACGAGATGATTAGATCGTTGAAGTTTGATGGAACAGCTCAGATAGGTACGTTCGGTACCCTTTTGTATTGCTATGAAGAAGTATGTAAGAGTGTAGAAGAAAGCATGAGAAAGACGCTGCTATGGAAGAGTGCCAAGCCGTCATTACCAGGGCCCCCCTGCCATTGCCGTTGCTATGGCGTTGCTCCCCGCGTTGCTGCCGTCGCCGTTGCAATGGCGTTGCTGCTGTCGGCGTTACTGCTGTCGGCGCTGCTGCGGTGTCGCTTCCGTCGGCGCGCCACACCGGAGCGGCAAGAAGCAATTCCAACACAGAGTGGGATCTCCACGAGCGGAGGGAGCAGTAGGCCGCAGGGCCGGGTGCCTGTCAGAATAATGGGCATCCGGTGAGGAGCAACCTCGGTTTCTCATCACAAGAAATTAACACGGAAACAGGAGAAATTGAACATCTGTCATTAATGGTGGAAGACAAGAGACCAGGCGGCAAGTAATTATTTTCCGTGGGTGTGCAGCACTGGGTGCCCATGATACATGCTCATTACACCTCACCCGTTCCAAGCGACTTAGACTTCACCATTCAAGGCCACAACTACTGTACAATGAGATGGTTGAGGCCTTGATATCGCTCTCTACGATAACGATATACTTATTGTGTAAATCACAGCTGAAATCTGGCTGTTTTCACTTGTCGTCGGGTTAAGTTCTCAACTTTGAGTATATATGTAAAAGGAGTCCTGCACAATGTCACATATATGGGTCGAAAGCTAGCCTAGGCTTGACGACGCCGTGGCGCCCAGTTGCGTCCGGAAGTCATCAGGTGGCGGAGGTGGCAATTCGTCACGTTGACGCGGCAAGCCGCCACTGGCGACATCTAGACCGGAGGAGGCAAGTTACCACCCAGGGTATCTGGAACTGTCGGTGATAGGTAAGAGGCTTGCTGCTGCATGTATATGCAGAGAGCGGTCCTCGCTATGGTGAAAATAACAAGTAACGAGGTACCTACACACCCTATCACTCGAATATCTTCGACTCACAAAAACACAATACTTGCGGGACTCCTGCATTTGATAGGCTAGAATTCACCTGACGCACAAAGAAACGGTATGTCAATATCGTAGGGGTTGATATCAATGCCACAATCATAGATGAGTACAACCAGCGTGCTAGTTCTTATATTGTTGCGAGTGAAGCATGGCGGGAGCCAGGTCGCAACGACAATATGACTAATGAGAATTGTATATACGCCGATGGCGTGTATCGCTGGTGTTGGAATATAGGGATCGATAGAGATGATGATAGCGAATTGGTTGCTTGATACAACTTCGAAGGAGGAACACGCTCTCTAGGTATATACAACGGGTCTGAGGGACTCGCCAGGGGTAAAGACGGAAGACTGTCCCATGAGCCGGTGCTCGGGAGACTCGGGCAGCTGTCATCTCCGGATGTGCCGCCTGCGGTCCGTCATCTCCGGACCCCCATTATTCTGACAGGTGGTATGTCCGGCATGCACTCTACAGCGTGCGGAAGCTAGAGGTGAGGGCAGGGTGAGGGCACTGGCGGAATCGCCGACGGCAGCGCGCCGAAGCGTCGGTGGCTGCGGCAACCCTGCGTGCCTGAACCCCGGGCGGCGGCTAAATTGGGCAGTCAGCGACGAACCAACCCTCAAATACGCCGCTCCTAGGGCCGTTGGACATTTGAGACGTAAAAAAAAAATTTCCTCCGTATAAAAGACCGGGACTACTCCCCCGTTTCCCACTTTCTTTTTTTTCCTACTCTGTGTGAACTCCCAAGTCTAGATCTTTCCGGTCTTCTTCTTGCTCTTCACATACGGTTTTCGACCCACCCCTCACAGCTTGCGAATCGCGGTTTCAGAAACGCGATTTACGATCCCCCTTCTACGGTAAGTTCGACAATCCCACTCACTCCCCCAAAACGTCGCATCTTCAATGAGACACAGCTAACAGTATCTCCTTCATTATGCAGACCAACGACCCTCCCGCCGCTTGTACTATCCACCTTTCCCCCCTCCCCTACTTTCACCGTCGCGTGACAGAAGCTAATTCATCGCAGTTTCTCCTCGCTCGCGAGAATGTCAGACAGCGGGGAGTGGACCGACCTTGCGGGCGCCGTTTGGCGGAGGTGGACGAAGGAGTGGCCGGCGGTGGTCCGGGCCTTGCGACTGAAGGCCCCCGATGCAGCGGCACAACGTTTGGCGTTTGCCGAGCAGAAGGTGGCCGAGCTTTCCAAGTTCCCGGCACCCATGGCGCGCTCCTTGCAGGAGTCCTTCGCCAGATGGCGTGACGAGCTCAAGGACTCCGAGAACGGAGTCAAGCAGCAGATGCTTGACTTCCGGACCCGGATGTCCGAGCCTTCGAATAAGGCCTTGTCCCGGAGGAAAGCGATTTTCGCTGAAATCCGGGAATACATTGCCTCTTTGAAGCGCGAGCACCGGCAGGCATTCCGCGACCTGCTGAACCCGATGTACCAGTTGGGTGTGAAATTTGGCCACAGGATGGGAGTGAGTTCACAGTTTGCCTCCCGTGTCTGCCACCGAGGGAAAGCTGACACGCGCATAGGTGCCCTTTCCGACGTTCGCAGCTCTGGGCGAGAACGACAGTGACGCTAGTGACGTCGAAGGTGGCGTCGAGGAAACGGACGGGGTAGTCTCTGCTCCCCGGCCGAATCCTCGCGCTGCACCGTCAAGCTCACAGTCGTTGGCTTCTTCTGGTACGCAGTTGAACGCCGCCGCCACGAGTGTTGTCCCTCTGGGGAACGTCTTGGGTGCTGCTCCAGTGCCATCTTTGAAGACGATCGCGAAGAATCCGATCGCACCTACAGGATTGCCTCTGGCTCCTGCTCCTACTCCTGGTCCCGTTGCGACAGGCAGTAGTGATATGATCGCGAAGAATCCGATCAATACGTTTTCGGGAGTGACGATCGGCATGCCGATGCAGTCACACACTCCTCGTCCTACGGATGTGGTAGGAAGTATTCCCCAGATCGCGAAGAATCCGATCAGCCCGGCGACGTGTGGGGCGACGGGATTGCCTCAGGCTCCTGTTCATACTTCCGGTCCCGCCTTGACAGGTAGTGTTCCCATGGTTGCGAAGAATCCGACCAACCCGATTACGAGTGTGCCGACGGTTCCGCTTCCGAGCCAGACGGAGGAGGAGGTGCGTGGCCTGATGGCTAAGCCGTCGAGACGCACCAAGCGGGTGGCACGTGGTCGCGTGGTCGCGAAGAATCCGACCAACCCGATCACACGTGCGGCTATGGTTCCTCTCCCGATGCAGACCGAAGAAGAGGTGCAGGACCTCACGCCGAGGATCTCCAGGGGCTGCAAGCGGGGAGCGCGTGTTCCCGCTAGCCCGCGACCCACGGTGGTCGACCCACCCTCGGGTGCGTTGGAGGGCCCGGCAAAGGCGCCTGTTCAGACTGCCGGTACTACGGCAGTGGCAGGAAGTATTCCCCAGATCGCGGAGAATCGGATCAGCCTGGCGACGGGCGGGGTGGCAGGATTATCTCAGGATCCTGCTCTTACCTCTTGCCCTGCTGTTGCAGGCAGCTCTGGTTTGATCGCGAAGAATCCGATCAACGCCTCTTCTGGTGCACCGGAAGGAGGGCCTATGGCCCACGGCCCGGGTGTGGCTATCGTGGGCGGGCAAGCAGCTACTTTCCCTATCTCTGCGCAGGCGTCGTCGTCCATGCCTATCGGCGGGAAGCTATCGACGAGCGCGGCGATTGTTGGGACGGGACCAAGTGGGGTACCGAGTAGCTCGCGGTACCCGGATGCGAATGCCACGCCCGATGGCAATTGGCCTGCCGCTCCTGCCAACCAGAATCACGGCCTGGGCGGCATGGGGAGTTGGCATGCGGCTATCCAAGCGCCCGCACAGAGTGGCTTCGCGCCCCAGTTCGGTGCAGCGAATGTCCTGTCTGTGGCGGCCTCGGGCGGCGTGGCTTTGCCCGTTACCCTGAGTTACGACTTGGAGAGCATGGAGTGTGAGTACACCGGGTACTCTCCGGCGATCGAGTGGCCTGCACAGTGTGGCTTCGTGCCTCCCGTGCCGAATGTCACGGCTATTACCACGTCGGATGGTGTCACAAGCGGCTGGGGAGCGGACGTACCTCCTCACGGACGGGACGCTGTTTCGCAGCTCGCATGTGCCCAGCGGTTGTTGCTCACGCCTGCAGACTGGCCGACCGCGCCACCTCCGGATATGGTGGCGAACGACACGCTGTTCCCGCCTGGTCACAAGGTCACGGTCGAGATCCCCAGGACTTCCTTGCTGCCATTTGCTCTGCCTGCGGTCGTCTGGCCTCCGTTGCCCCAGCTCCTGCCGGTCGAGATGGACTGGGAGCCAACGCATGCCATCGTCCTGACAGGGCCTGGTGCTTCTCGAAGTACCGGCCCGGCTCAGGTGGCTAGCGGTCAGGCGACGCAGACAGCAGTGGCGGCAGTGGTTGACGTTCCCTCGCCAGGAGGATCCGGTGAGGTTACTGGAAGAGATGTGCAGCCTCTGCAGCGGGCTCCTCTCCGGCACGCCAACTGGAACAGGGGCACTGGGGTGCACTGCGATTCGCTATCGATCTCGGACGCCCACAACCGCGGGCAGGACTCCATGAGAATGAGGGCGTGCCAGCAACCGGCTCGCCGCGGCGTACAGGCCCGGCGCTGGGAGAATTTCGCGGATGTTCGGATCGTCCGGGGCCCGAGCCAGTCCCGTCCGGAAGAGCGAAGTCCTGGCCGCCAGCCTACGCTGGTTTCCGACCAGCCCCCAGCGGCCCCTTCTCCCCCAGCTCGTACCCGCCCAGCACTCGCTCCCTCGGAACCTATCTGGGGACCCAACCAGATTAGGATGCTGAAGGTTGGAGCCGTGTGCTACGGGTTACTGCTGGGGGCTTCCTACTTTGGCCTGATCTAAGGTTAGGCCATGGTTGGGGGTTAGAGTGGGGTACGGAGCGGCGAGAGTGAGGGGTGAGCTGACTGGAGGTGGCTGCCTGGTGTGCAGTATGCTACGAGAAAGTTTTTTTTTTTTTTACAAAAAACCAAAAAAAATTGAAGAAAAAAAACAAGCACAAAAAAAAAAAGATTTTGGAAGAGAAAAGGAAAATTTCTCAAACATTCCAAAAAAGACACAAATGTGAGTCTCCTTACCTGTCGTATTTGATATTCGAGTACTAATATATCTCAACAGTGTTGCATAACAGCTGGTGAGCGCGATGATGAACCTCGTTGGCATGTCCGGATCGGGGCCTGATCGTGCACACTTCTTCACGACGCCGCTCCGCAGACCAGAAGACGGGGGCGTATGCTGCACGGGTTGTGCTAGATGCCTTCGTAACCGACGCTGCATGTGAGCGCTGCTGTTCCCACTTGCCTATTATTCCATGGTCCAAAAAAAACCAGCAACGATCAGTCTTGTTACTGGGTTGCTCGTAGGATGGGAATTGTCAGTCTCCCGCCGCACGCAACGTGCAAACCCAAATCAGCCCGAGCTTCAGATACCACGATAGTCATTCGGGACTTCCACAGTGCTCCGCATTCAACTGACGCATGCGGCAATACCCGCGGCCACCCTCGCCACCCTCGACAGCCAGCATCTATCCGGCTCACACCAATCTCCCGCAAAGCAGAGGGTTTGTCGAATGGCATCCTGGCCGATACCGCACTCACCACCTTGGCCTCGCCGTTTAGACCGCCAATCCCTTCACCCTCTCGCCAAATAAGCCGACCGGACTCGGGAGCCCGTACGAGTGGTCTGGCCGCCCCACGGCGGACTTCAACCAACCATATACGACCGCACCGGGAGACACACGGGTCAACAATTCGGGCCGGTCGATTAAGCGACAAAAGAAACGCCATGCTTCGTCCCGCGACCAAGTGCTGCCAAAAGAAAAAGAACTTACAAGTCAGCAGCAGCGAACATCGTTGCGCGCGCCATACTGCCTTGCACCTCCGTGACACGACTCGGCCCCCGTGACAGAGATGGAGCCGCGGCCGGCGAAATAGTTACACGAGCCCAGCCGGACTGCAGGCCGGAGACCTCATACAAGAAAGTTGGGGCGTCGTACGAACCCCAGAGCTGCACTTAGCCAAGCCCCACGCTAGCTGGGCGCCTATCGTCAACTATCGTCGCTGGCCAAAAAATAACTCCAACCGCTGCCGCAGGGAGCCGGTCGCAATCTCTATTCAAAAAAAACAATAACAAATCGCGTCGAGCAGCTGGAGATGACAGACTGCGGAATGGGCGTTGGAATTGGGCATACTTCATCCCGTGAACAAGTGCTGGCCAAAAAAGAAACTTCAATTCAAGAGCCGCGAAAATCGCCGGAGGTGCCCTACCGACCGCGCATCTCCAGGACACGAGTCGGCCTCCTCGACAGACGCGCGACGGCCAAAAAGCGTTCAACGAGCCCAGCAGGACTCCAGGCTAGGAGACCACATACGAGAAAATGTGGACGCCATGAGAACCCCAGAGCTGCACACCAGCCAAGCCCCCTCCGGCTCAACCCCTGCTGTCAACTACAGCGTCGCTGGCAAAAAAAAAAGTTTCCAACAGCCGTCGCAGGGAGCCGGTCGCAATCTCTATTCAATAAAAAAAGAAACCTATCACGAGCAGCTGGAGATGGCAGGCTGCGATATGGGTGGTCAAATTCGGCATAGATCATCCCGCGACCAAATGCTGCCGAAAAAAGAAAACTACAATTCAGCAGCCGTGAAAATCGCCGCGCGCGCCATAGCGCCACCACACCTACGGGAGACGATTAAGCCCCCTGGACAGAAGCGTGACGGGCTACAGCGTTTTACGAGCCCCAGCCAGACTCCAGGCCGGAGACCTCATACGAGAAAATTGGGACGCCATGAGAACCCCAGGGCTGAACACCAGCCTGCCCCTCTCCGGCTGTGCCCCTGCCGTCAGCTACAGCATCGCTGGCCAAAAAATACCTCCAACCGCCGTCGCCGGGAGCCGGTCGCTATCTTCATTCAAAAAAACAAACAAATCGCGACGAGCAGCTGGAGATGGCAGGCTGTGAAATGGGTGGTGGAATCGGTGGGTGAGTGCGTGGTGCCGACAGGTTGTGCAACGGATGGTGGAATTGGTGGTCGGGTGGGCGGTGTGAAGGGTGAATGCGTCGTGAAATGTTCAAGTGAGGGTGGTGGATCAGGTGCCGAATTGTGCTGCAACAAAAGCTGGTTATTTGGGGGCGGCCGGCGCGAAGAGGCGACACAGAGGCAGATGTAAAGCGAGGTCAATAGCAACAGTGGGTATAAATGATGTTATATTGTATGGAGATGTGCAAGTGCGGGTGCGGGGGCGAGGCCAAGTGCGGCGAGCCCCGCGGATGTGAATATCGAGGGTTGCCGATTCGCAAAGCACGCAACGGGGGCTCATTACGCGCAAAACCTCTTGGAATATCGGAAAAATGGTTGTAACCCGTAAATTGCGTTGACGATACATGGTTGCGGACGGAGCCTTCTCTCCATAAACCAGGGGGCCTGAGAGACTAGTCGGTTGGGTCGGAGAAACCATTCCCCGGCGACTCGGACACACGTCATCTCCGTGAGTCCGACGCCAACATTTCTCCATGATCGTTGGGAAACTTCTCTCAGTCGGTTGACACGGTGGATGCGGTGTGGTAGGACGCTGCCCTGCAAGTTGATGGCGGCAAGCACTGGAGAGCTGCGTTGCTCTGTAACACCTTTCTAGTTTTCGCTGATGATATTTCGTCCGCTGGTATGCTATATCCAATTGATCAATAAATTCGTCGTGGCAACCCCTCTTACCTCCAGTTCGTTACCAACCGACTACTCAATTAACAGAAAAGGACGCCAGTGGCTTTTAACTGGTGCAATTGCCTATATACCGCGGTTGTTATTCCTGCCGCCCACGAAGGAAACGGGGTATAACTGCCGGAGAGATGGTCTGTAGCGGGCGGTTAGTATAGCAGAGCAGCAAGGTATTCACAGATTTCATATTGGCACCCCAGATCGCCAGCCATTTGTCTCGCTGAACGGGTTCACTAGAGGGCAGCAACGGGGTTGACGTCCTGCCGATCATGGGCGCCATCGCCGGCTGTCCCAGAGGCTATCACCGACATGGTATGGACTGGCGGCCAGTCTAGATGGCGGCGTGTAGATGGCAGCGAGTGGATAGGGGTGACTTGATGGTGGCGGGTAAATGGCAGCACGTGGATGGAGACAATTTGATGGCAGCGAGTGCCTGCCGGCCTTTGGCTGGCGGCGAGCAGATGGCTGCAAGTTGATTACGGTGTGTGGCTGTGGAATTGACTACACTCCAAGCGTGCGCTCACTTCGGAGGCCAAAGCAGTTATGCTAACCCTGCCGACGAACGATAAATGAGGTGACCCGTGTGTGCGCACAGACATTTATAAGAACTTCACCTGTGAGCGCTTATATGGGATCAATCACAAACACCGCAAACACCGCAAACACCGCGGAACCCAAGACGGGAATCCCTTTATTTTCATGTGTGCATGAAGTGCTGGGAAGGTGCTGGATGCTGATTACGCATCAATCGTATCATATCCTGTGGTGATGTAAGCATTGAAAACGCACACATGGCTTCCCATCATCATCATCATCATCATCGCTCTCTTCGCTATTGGCATATGTGCTCTTCGAGTCTCAGCTGCATTCTGGCTCTTTTGCCTTGTGGGGAGGTAAATTTCACGATTGCGGCCATATTTACAGTCGGAATTTCATGCGAAATGCAGTACTTAGTCACCGACTTTCAACAAGTGTTCATGTAAAATTCCACTGAAACTCACAGAATTGGTATATAGATAAGGTAGTGACTGGTCAGTGCTAGTATCAGCTCATTACGTGATAGTAAAGGCTGATGATGGTGATGATTCCTTAATCGTGTGCTACTCTATTGTATCATGACGATATTATATATAGTGTTCTTTCCTGTTCACTGTCAGCAGCGACCTCGAACCGTCCGCCAGCAGCTCGCGGCAACTCCCCCTCCCCCGCCCGGCTTGTCCCAAGCGAAGAGAAGGAGAAAAAAAGAGAGAAAGACTCGACATGATAGTAGAGGATGTGAAGAGTGAATTTTTTGTTGCTCATAAACCCGAGTGGCGTGTATGAGCATGTAGTCACCCATTGTGACCATGCAGTACAGCGTATCCGGTTATATTCGTCTCACGAGTATTTGCAAGTAAGCGGGTAACGAGATTTATTGGCCGTCGCACACTTGGGGACATCCTAATTAACCTCACTCCACGGTCACGGTTGATAATTGGACATCCAGACGCCTAACCGCACTTCTCTTTTGCTTGTGGGGAGGGTAGGGAATAACCCTCGGGGGGAATACTCTCCGAGAGCATATCCCCATTAACTAGTTACCTGCGCACGTTTGCGTGGCTCCTCTGTCCGGCTGAACCGACTCGTTTCGCTGACCATGCCCAGCGGGTTGCCGAACGTCTTGAGTGCTGGCTCGCTCGTCACGCTTCAGGTGATGACTGCTTACTCGTTTCACTTCGGCGGACATGCGCCGGCTCGCTATCATTGCTTCGGCAGATGCCAGGAGGCCTGCCCGACATCTTGCTCGTCGGCTTGCTCCCATCACTTCGACGGATGCGTGGCGGCTTTCGCGACGTCTTGCTCGCCGGCTTGCTCGAATCGCTTCGGCGGATGCCCGGCGGCTTTCCCGACATCTTGCTGGCCAGCTTGCTTGCCAGCTTACTCGCATCGCTTCGGCGGATGCCTGGCGGCTTGCCCGACGTATTGCGGGCCGTCTTGCTCGAATCGCCGCAGCGGATGCCCGACGGCTTGCCCGACACCTAGCTCGTCGGATTCCTCGCATCACTTCGGCGGATGCGCGGCGGCTTGCGCGACACCTTGCTCGCCGCCTTGCTTGCATCGCTTCGGCGTATGACTGGCGGCTTGCCCTGGCTGACCGGCGATGTCCCGCTAGTTATTCCTTGACTGACTGCTGTCCGGCTACACCTATGACAATACCCGCTAGATTTTACTTGCAGCTCCACAATATCTTTCCTACAGAGATGTGGAAGATAGCCAAGGGCGTGGTCATCCCGAAGCCGGGGAAGTCGGACTACAGCAAGGTCCGGGCCTACAGGGTAATTTCGCTGCTGGACGTCATCAGCAAGCTGCTTGAACGAACAGCGGCGCACCTCATCACAGACCACCTGGAACGGCGGAAAGAGCGGGGACTGCACGAGGGCCAGTTTGGCTGCCGGAAGCGGAGATCATGCATCGACGCGGTCGCGATCCTTATGAACCGCACGCAGCGAGCATCGGGGGGGGAAGAAGGTGCCAGGCGCGCTGTTCATGGACGTCAAGTCGGCGTTCAACAATGTGAGCAAGACACTCCTGTGGAAGTGGATGGAGGCGCTGGAGGTCGAGCCGGACCTGGTCCGGTGGACAATGAGCTTCATTCTGACCGACAGGTGAAGATCGCCCTGGATGGGGAGATGGGGGAGGCCCACCCAGTCGACACGGGGGTTCCGCAAGGATCGCCAGCGGCCCCCATCCTCGTCATCACCTACCTATCCGGCATCTTCGACGAGGTGGAAAATGTAGGACTCACATACAGCAGGGTTAGGATCGTGACATACAAGAGTCTTAGTCCCTATCCGCTGCGAGCTCTCGCCTCTAATACTTGTTGGAAATGCTTCTCGCTGCGGTGCTGGAATGGATGACGAGGCAGGAATGGATGACGAGGCCGGAATGAATGACGAGGCCGGAATGGATGACGAGGCCGGAATGGATGACGAGGCCGGAATGGATGACGAGGATGGAATGGATGACGACACAGGAATGGATGACGAAGAATGTGGAAGGTCGACATCGGCAGGCCGGTGTATAAAATGT
>Ga0307508_10004224_pt1 | contig 14111 bp, 13 predicted proteins | sample 9_EM_MG_FD_203089 | JGI IMG/M metagenome (GOLD analysis project Ga0307508, IMG submission 203089) | Populus trichocarpa ectomycorrhiza microbial communities from riparian zone in the Pacific Northwest, United States - 9_EM | ecosystem: Host-associated > Plants > Roots > Unclassified | place... | reverse complement strand
CTTGCCGATGATCGTTCCGGAAATGGTGATGGTGATCACCGCTACGATCGCCTCGTTGCGGAAAATCTTCCACTTGAAGCCCTTGGGCTGGATCTTGCGCGCCTTGAAGAAGCCGCTGACCACGCCCGCCACGATGCCGGACACGATGAACAGCGCCAGCCAGAGTGACAGCGGATCCCCGCTCATGATTGCCTTGAACACTCCGCTCAAACCCCTTTTCGCAGCACGACACCAGCCGGCCGCCCCTGCCCCTATGCCACGTTCGATATTATAATTCAATTTATGAACTTATTCTGAAGAGCTGAACGGCGCTAAACGACGGCTCGGCCCAATATTTGTCGGAGTATTATTTGACCTTGCCTCGGCTTTGTGATGGTGCAGACTCGTCATCGGCGCACAGGAGACAGGACATGGCTGGCACATATTGGAGCCGGTTCGCGGCTGCCGGAGTCGCCGCGATGGTGGCCATGGCACCCGCTGGCGTGCTGGCCCAATCGGAGCCGGGCGCCAATTCGGATATCGTGGTTACCTCGGTCCGGTCAAAGCTCAGCAACTGGCGCCAGGCGGAGACGCGCCATATCGTGCTGCTGAGCGACGGCGATGAGAAAGAGGTCGCGCGCCTGGCCCGCAATCTCGAATGGCTGCATCATGTGCTGTCAGGGCTGATGGGCAAGAGCGCGGCCGCGGACGACGATCTGGTCCCGATCCACGTCACGCTGATCGGCGATGTCGCGGAATTCAACGACATGAATCTGCGCAACCTGCGCTGGCAGCAGGGGCCGTTCAACGATCTGTTCCAGATCGGTCGCTATTATGACCCGCGCGAGGATGGCGCAGTGATGGCTAACACCCGCGTCGATCAGCGTGTCGTGATCGAGCATACGACGGTGAATGCCCAATCGGTAGGTGGCCTGCTCAGTTCGATGGTCCAGGGAACCACGGATACAAATATCCAGGGTGGGCTGCAGAGCGCAATCGGTACGCTCGCGCTCGCCGGGATGCAGGGGCCTGACGATGGCGGCCTGACCTTCGGCGAAAAGGCGATCCAGATGACCGCCGAGAACCTGCTTTATGCCGGCTATGCCCAGCATTATCTGCTCACCTATCATCCCGCAGCTTATCCGCGCTGGTATCTCGACGGGTTGGGCCAGGTCTTCTCGACCTTCGCGGTCACTGGCGACAATCAGATCGAGTTCGGGCGGGCACCAAAGGGTGTGCAGGCGGTGATCGACGAGTTCGGCGCCTATCCGATCAAGAACGTGCTAAACGAGGCCTATCTGGCGCAGAAGCCGGGCGACACGCGGTGGACGCCGATGCACGCATGGATGCTCACCCACTTCCTGTTCTTTTCGGACACGCGGCGGCCGCAGCTCAGCCAGTATCTGCTTGCGCGCGCGCATGGCGAGGATCCGGAGAAGGCTGCAGCGGTTTTCGGGGATCCGGCGCAACTCGGGCGAGACCTCCGGGCCTATTTCGCCGCGCGCAAGCCTTACTACAAAGTGACTTATGCCAATGCGGATATCGAGCAGCCGACAGTGCGTCGCCTTCGCGAAAGCGAGGCCGCGTTCGTCAAGGGCCGGCTCGAACTGGGTGCGCGTGTTATGATACCGCCGGCGCCGCCGGCCGATGCTGACCCCTCGACCGCCAAACTCATGACAAAGGCGCGCAACGAAGCGCTCACCGAGCGTGCGCGCTGGCTTGATCGACTGCGGAGTGCTGCCGCCAAATGGTCAGGCGAGCTTGATGCGCAATTGCTGCTTGCCGAGGCCGAATGTCGCAGCGGCAACGCCGCCGAGGCGCTGGCAGCAGCCCGCCGCGCCGAGGTGCTCGCGCCGGCAGATCCGCGCGTCCTGGTCTGGAAAGGCAACGCAATGATCCTGCAGGCCGCCACGCTGACAGGCCACGAACGAGACCAGATGATGGTCGCGGGCCGCAAGGTGATCCTTGCGGCGAACAGGGCGGATAACGACGCAGTCGAGCCGTTGCTGGCCTATTATCGCAGCTTCGCCGCCACCGGCGAAGCACCCGGCCCGCACGCCATAGAGGCACTGCAACGCGCGTGGGAGGAGGTGCCGGCCGCCCCCGAGACGCGGCTCGCGCTCGCCCAGGCGGTGGCCGTCAAAGGGGCGCCAGCGATCGCGCAGGCGATCATCCTCCCGGTAGCTGCGGGCCCGTACGACTCGCCCGAGCGGCCGGCGGCCCAAGCGCTGCTGAGCAGCCTCCGCGATGGTGCGTCAGCCGGATCCGGGGGCGGCGCGAGGTGAACCTCGCTCCGCCGGTCTGAGGGACTCTCCTCGCGATCCGGTAAGGGCTCACACCTTCGCGCCCTGATTCAGCTGCCTGCCTCGTTCTCGCTGCCTCTATTCCACCGTCACCGATTTCGCGAGGTTGCGCGGCTGGTCAACATCGGTGCCCTTGGCCACTGCGACATGATAGGCGAGCAGCTGCACCGGCACCGCATAAACGAGCGGCGCGATCAGCGGGTGGACCTTGGGCATCTCGATCGTCGCGATCGTGTTCTCGCCGGCCTGGGCGATGCCGTCTGCATCCGAGATCAGTACGACCTGGGCGCCGCGCGCCTGGGCCTCCTGCATGTTGCTCACGGTCTTGTCGAACAGCGGGCCTGAGGGGGCGATCACGATCAGGGGCACCTGATCGTCGATCAGCGCGATCGGGCCGTGCTTCATCTCGCCCGAGGCATAGCCCTCGGCATGGATATAGCTGATTTCCTTCAATTTCAGCGCACCTTCGAGCGCCATCGGATAATCAGGCCCGCGGCCAAGATACAGTACGTCGCGCGCCACGGCGATCTTTGGCGCGATCGCCTCGATCTCCTCGTCATGGCTGAGCGCGTGGCTCATCGCCTCGGGCACGGCGCGGAGATGGGCGACGATCTCGCGTTCCATCTCATGGCTGAGCTTGCCCTTGGCGCGGGCGAGGTTGATCGACAGCGCCGCCATCACCGCGAGCTGGCAGGTAAAGGCCTTGGTCGAGGCGACGCCGATCTCGGGGCCGGCATGGGTCGGCAGCAGAAGATCGACCTCGCGCGCCATCGAACTGGTCGGCACGTTGATGATGCCGGCCGTCGTGAGGCCCGCGGCCTTCATGTGGCGGAGTGCTGCGAGCGTATCGGCCGTCTCGCCCGACTGCGAGATGACGATGCCGAGCATGTTGGGAGTGAGGACCGGGTCGCGGTAGCGGAACTCCGAGGCGACATCGACTTCGACCTGGATGCGCGCGAACTGCTCGATCCAGTATTTGCCGATCATCCCGACATAGGAAGCGGTGCCGCAGGCCACGATCGCCACACGCTCGACCGAGCCGAGATCGAACTCCATGTCGGGGAGCGCGACCATCTCTTCCAGCGGGCGGAGATAGGAGCGCAAGGTCTGGGCGACGACCACTGGCTGCTCGTAAATCTCCTTGAGCATGAAGTGGCGGTGATTGCCCTTGTCCATGAGCTGGCCCGAGGCGCCCGAATTGACGATCGGACGGCTGACCGGCGCATTGTCCTTGTCGTAAACCTGGACGCCGTCGCGCTTGATGACGGCCCAGTCGCCTTCCTCGAGATAGGCGATACGCTGAGTCATCGGCGCAAGCGCGAGCGCGTCCGAGCCGAGATAATTCTCGCCGTCGCCATAGCCGACCGTCAGCGGCGCACCGAGGCGGGCGCCGATCAGCAGATCGGGCTCGGACTTGAACATGACACCCAGCGCGAACGCCCCGTGGAGCCGCGGCAGGACATTGGCGACCGCTTCCCTCGGCGCGAAGCCTCGGCCGAGCTCGCGGTCGATCAAATGTGCGACGACCTCGGTATCGGTCTGGCTTTTGAACTCGCGGCCTTCGGCGATCAGCTCGTCGCGCAAGGGTTTGAAATTCTCGATGATGCCGTTGTGGACCAGCACCACATCGCCAACGATGTGCGGATGGGCATTGTCCTCGGTCGGCGCGCCGTGCGTCGCCCAGCGAGTATGCGCGATGCCGCTGTCACCCGGGAGCGGGTCTTCGGCTAGGCGGGCCGCGAGATTGAGGAGCTTGCCGGGCGCGCGGCGGCGATCGAATTCACCACCGTGCACGGTGCAGATACCCGCTGAATCATAGCCACGATATTCGAGGCGCTTCAGCCCATCGAGCAACCGCTCAGCGACCGGACCTTTGCCGAGAATTCCAACGATACCGCACATGCATTCGTCTCCGTGGCCTCGTGGCCCGTTATTTCTTCGCCGCAGCCTTCTTCGCCGCCATCACGTCACGGAAGCGTTTGGCGCGGCCCGGTCGCGCCTCCTGCTTGCCGCGGGCGACCGCCAGGGCGTCGGCCTCGACATCCGCCGTGATCACGCTGCCGGCACCGACGACCGCCCCGGCGCCGATCGAGACCGGCGCGACCAGGGCGCTGTTCGATCCGATGAAGGCGCCCGCGCCGATGATCGTCTTGTACTTGAAATAGCCGTCATAATTGCAGGTGATCGTGCCGGCGCCGATATTGGCCCCCGCCCCCACCTCCGCGTCGCCGAGATAGGTGAGATGGTTGGCCTTTGCGCCGGGCCCGAGCACCGCCTTCTTCATCTCGACGAAATTGCCGATCTTTGACTTCTCGCCCATCACAGCACCTGGCCGGAGCCGCGCGAACGGCCCGACTTCGGCCTTCGCGCCGACGGTTGCGCCCTCGATATGGCTGAAGGCATGGATCACGGCGCCGTCGCCGATCGTCACGCCGGGGCCGAAGAACACATCGGGCTCGATCACGACATCGCGCCCGAGCTTCGTGTCGTGGGCGAACCATACCGTCTCGGGCGCGATCAGCGTGGCGCCATCGGCCATCGCCTGCGCGCGGCGGACCTGCTGCCAGATCGCCTCGACCGCCGCCAGTTCGCCGCGGCTGTTTACGCCCGCAACCTCGGCAGCGTCCGTCTCGATCACCGCCGACACGCGCCCATCCTCGGCCGCCAGCATGACGATATCGGGGAGATAATATTCCCCCGCCGCATTCTCGTTGCCGACCATCGCCAGCAGCGCGAACAGATCCTCGCCACGCACCGCCATCAGGCCTGAATTACACAAGGTCTCGGCGCGTTCCTCGGGCGAGGCATCCTTGTACTCGACCATCTTGACGATGTGGCCATCGCTATCCGCGATTACCCGGCCATAAGCGCCGGGATCAGCGGGGCGAAAGCCGAGCACCACCGTAGCGGGATTGTCAGCGCCGTGGAGCCGATCGAGCATCCGCGCCATCGTCGCAGTCGTCACCAGCGGCACGTCGCCATATAGGATCAGGATATCGCCCGCGAAATCGCCGATCGCTTCCTGCGACTGCGCCACCGCATGACCGGTGCCGAGCTGATCGGCCTGGAGCGCGGTGATCACGCCGAGCGGCGCCACCGCCGCCTCGACCTGCTCGCGCCCGGCGCCCGTCACCACCACCATGCGCGCCGGGCCCAGTGCCTCGACGCTCGCGACCAGATGCAGCAGCATCGGATGCCCGGCGATCGGGTGGAGCACCTTGTGCAGATCGGATTTCATGCGCGTGCCTTTGCCGGCGGCAAGGATGATCGCGGCTACAGGACGGGTCATTGGGCCTCCACGCGGCGGCACTGCCATGATTGTCTTGCCAATTCCATAGCCGCGCTGGCAGGCGCGCACAGATGACGAAGTTTTCATTCGATATTGTCGGTTTCGACCTCGACGGAACCCTGCTCGACACCAGCGGAGATCTGACCGCGGCGGTGAACCATGCGCTGGCCGAGGCCGGGCGGCGGCCGCTCACGGTCGAAGAGGTGAAGCCGATGATCGGCGGCGGCGCCAAGCATATGCTGACGCTCACCATGAACGCGACCGGCGGCTGCAGCGACGAGGAGCTCCACCGGCTCTACAAGCTGATGCTCGGTTATTACGACGCGCATATCGCGATCGAGACCAGGCCCTTTCCAGGTATGATCGAGGCGCTGGAAACTCTGGCGTCAAGAGGCGCGAAGCTCGCCGTCGTCACCAACAAGTTCGAAAGCTTCGCCGAGAAGCTGCTGGCAGAACTCGGCCTGCGCGACCGGTTCGACGCCCTGATCGGCGGCGATACGATGGGCAAGGGCTTCGCCAAGCCGCACCGCGCACCGATCGACGAGATGATCCGGCGCTGCGGCGGCGGCAGCGCCGCATTCATCGGCGATTCGATTTATGACATCATGGCGGCGAAGAATGCCGGCATCCCGAACATCGCGGTCAGCTTCGGTTTCCTGATGCAGCCAGTCGAGGAGCTGGGGGCAGATATGGTGATTGATAGCTATGAAGAGCTGATACCGGCACTGGAGGGGATCGGGTGCCGGACCTGAGCGACGCCTTCCAACAGGCAATCCGTTGGCTGTTCCTGGCTGTTATTTTCGCAAAATTTTTGCTGGCTGTTATGTTGGAATCTGAGCCATGATTCACGGCCTGATTTCATGTGGTTACAAGCTGCTGGCTGTTATCGAATAACAGCCAGGAAACAGCCAGCAGAACAGCCAGCGCGCTGGCTGTTCTGCAGGATAACAGCCAGCGCCAGTCACGCGACACGTTTGACAATAAAAAAGAGCGCGGCAGAGGCCAAGCTTCCGTCCTGTCGCGGAGTGACACTCTTTGCTGTCGCGTTGAATCGAGGATGCGCTGCGGCCAAGCGACGATCCATCCTAATTGATGATCAGCGCGTTGGAATTGATGTTGTACCCGACAAGCTCCGCCTTCTCGCCGGCGATCTTGTAGACGAAGGTCTCGGCCGCGTCGCCCCGCGCGTAGGTGGTGGCATAGTTCAGCGTGACGAAATGACCGCCGGTATTGACCTGATCGTTCCAACCCTTCTGCTCAGCCTTTTTCACCGTGCCGAGCTTGCGGTGAACCGCAGCAAGCAGGTCGGTGAGCTTGGACTCGGCTGCCGCGCTCTTCATTTCGGAGGCCGATTCCTGATAGATTTGCGCATTCTGGCCGGCATCGAGCATGGTATGGAACCGTGCCACGGCCTTTTCCGCCACCGGGACATCGGTGCCTGGCGAACAGCCTGCCAGAGCACAGAACAGCAGCGCGGCACCCAAACTTCTCATCATTGTTTGCCCCATACCAAGCGAGAACCAGCCTAGCTGCTGGGGTCTGCATGACAAGCACCTAGAACAAACCTCACTAGGTGCGTTTACTGACAAGGCCGAAAAGGTGGTTCCCCGTCAAGGATTCGAACCTCGGTTGCCGACGCCAAAAGCCGGTGTCCTGCCGCTAGACGAACGGGGAATGGCACCAGCGGCAGGAGTCGAACCTGCTGACTTTGGTTTTGGAGGCCAAGCCGCGCCCGCGCGCTCGCTGATGTGGTTCGCCGGGCAGGGATCGAACCTGCCATATGCTGATGAGGGTCCAGACCCAGTACTAATGAGGATCGAGACAGACTTGTCCGGGATGCTGTGGGAGGAGGAGCGCGAAAAACGGGGCTTGCCCCCCGTTTGAGCGTTCCGACGCTCCACAGCGCCCGGACAAGTCTGCCGCGAAGCGGTGGGACGAAAAGGGCCGCTGGAGCGGTCGGACGCTTGCCAGATAGCGCCGCTATCTGGCTGCGCGCCCTCCCTCCCAGCGACCCTTTTCGTCTCCATCTCGACCTCATTAGTACTGGGCCTGGACCCTAACAGTCAGCCCCGTCCACCGTGTTCGGCTCCGGCGATCAAAGTAATGCTGGGAAAGTAATGGTGGCAATGGTTGGGATCGAACCAACGACCTCGCCCTTATGAGGGGCTTGCTCTACCTCTAAGCTACACTGCCAGAATGCGGCGCAGCCGAATGGGCTTCACCAATTTCGGGTGAGGTGCATTCGTTGGAGGGAGCGTATCTGTCGCATGGCGGCGCCTGTAGCTTGAGTTGACCGCGATGACAATGGGGGTAGGCCGATATCGACGCGACAATCAGCTTTTCGGCGCCTTGCGCCACTTGGTCCAGAGATGCCGGGCGAGCATGGCGGGCGGCATGCGCAGCCAGTGCGAGCGGACGTAAAAACCCAATCGCATAACGGGGCGTGTCGCCCTGCCCCATCCGTCCCGGGCGGTCAGGCGGCGAAGATAGAGGCGGTCGGCGGCGTTCAGCGCCGTGCCTTCGCCATAGAGCGCCGCCGCCAGGCGGAGCGCGCGCGCGACCTCGCGCGACAGCCCGTGGTGCGCGGCGCGATCATCCAGCCCCCGGGTGCCAAACTGCTCGACCAGGCATTGCACGTCCCACAGATTGCGCATTCCGCCAGCGAGATCGCCATCAGCGAAGAGATGCGCGGCGGCATGGACCAGCATGTCGTTGGGCGACAGAACAAACAGGCCGGGCGCGACCTCGACACTGGCAGCGAGCAGGCCCTCAGCATCAGGTGCGATGCGTGCGGTGAGCGGGAGGATGGTGTGATGGACATCGATCATCCGGTCGCGCTCGCGGTGGATCAGCGGTGGGAGCTCGTGCATCCATTGGCGGTAATAGGCGTCATCATAGGGATCGGGCTTCACCCATTCCCAACCTGCCTCGAGCAACGCCGCCTCGACCGCATCGAGTTGCGTCCGCGGCACGAGAATGTCGAGATCGCCGATCGACCGTCCCTCCCCCGCCCTCAGGCGCGCCGCGACAAAGGCAGTGCCCTTGAGCAATACCAGCGGCACACCGAGCGGCGCGAGCGCGCGGCGGGCGGCCTCGGCTTCCCACAAGGCGGCGATGCGGCCTTGCTCGGCCGAGGTGCGCGCATCGGCGAGGATGCGCGCGACCGTTTCCGGTAGCCTCAGCCCCTCGAGCCGATACGCCAGCGTACCGATCATCTGCTCGGCCCGTGCCATCGCGATCAGCGCGGTCCAGCCTTCGCTGTCGAGCGCAAGCGTGTTGCCCGGAGTGCGGAGCGCACGGGCGAGCAACCAGCCGTCTTTCACAGCGCCGCCCATAGAGCCTCCACCTGGGCGATCGCGCTGTCGGTATCGGGATAGTCGATCGCTCGCGCGGGCACGGTCTTCACGATCCTGGTCAGCGCGTCGAAACCGCGTTCGCCGATCGCGACATAGTTGGTCGAGGCCTGAGTCAGCCGGACAAACACTTCACTTGGCAGCACATCGCGTTCGGCCGGATCGAAGCCGAAGCGCGGGAACAGGATCAGCGCGGGCTCGGCAGGCTTATCCATCGCGGCGAGCGCGGCCGCCTCGGGGACGAGATGGCGGATATCGCCCTTGGGCGTGCCAGCCAGCAACGGCCCGAATCGCCCTCCGGGCACGCCGGCCTCGACCACCCCGATCGCCTCATTCTTCAGGCTCACCAGCCGGGGAAAGGCATGGATCGCCCCGCTCTCGGGATCGACCAAAGCGAACTCATCGCCCATCAGCCGCCAGCCGCGCGCGCCGAGCAGAGCGGCAAGCGTCGATTTGCCCGCACCCGAAATGCCGGTCATCAACAGCGCCCGCCCATCGCGCTCGACGACGGAGGCGTGGAGCAGCAGAAAGCGGCGCTGGCCCAGCGCCATCTGGAGGTTCATCCCCATCTCGGCAGCGAGCAGCCCTTGAGCGAGCGGTAGGGGCGCTGCCTCGGGCAGCACGAAATCGCCGCCGATCATCACCGCTGGCCGCATGAAACGCCGCCACGGCCGCGCGGCGAACAGGCGCACGTTGAAATCAGGCACGCCGTCCCGTGGCGCGGGATAATCGGCGTAGAGCGATTCGAGCTGCGCGATGGGCGCACGCCAGTCCGAGCCGATGCGGAAACCGACCGGCCCGATCCTGACCGAGAAGACATGCCTCATGCGGTCGAGACCAGCCCTGCGGCAACCAGCTCGTCGAGTCGCGCGGCGAGCGCCGCATCGTCGAGATCGCCCAACTCGTACGCGCTGGCCAATGTCTCGCGGAGCGCCGTGAAGGTCATGCCCGCCTCGCCGAGCGTTGCCAGGATTTCAGGCGCCGGCGCGGTGATCAGATGGGTGATACCCGAGTTGCGATGATAGACTGCGGTGAAACTATCGAGATGGGCGACGCGCAAATTCTCGGGCCGCTCCATGCGGTAAAGGCGATCGGGCATCCCGGCGCGGCCTCAGCCGCGCGGCATCTGCAGCGAGGCGAAGCAGGTGAAGCCGCTCGTCCCCGATTGCAGGCGGCGGATATAGTTGGTGTAGGCGCGGCTCTGCTCATAGCTCGTGCCCGGCAATTGCCCGCCGCCAAGCGCGATCCTCACATCCTCGCCCTTGAACGCCTTGCCCGCAGGCGCGAAGGCGCCGTGTGTGCCGGCTGGCACCAGCGAGCCGTCAGCGGCGATATAATTCCCCGCCCGACCAGGATCGGGCACCGGAATCTCGCAGGTGACGACGGAAGCGGCCGTCTGCGCGAGCGCCGGGCGGATCGAAACGATCGCACTCGCGCCGACCGCACCAAGCATCAGGGCGCGGCGGCTGGTGGCGCCCTTCGGCGGATCATTCTGTGCGTCGTCGCTCATCTTATGCCCCTTAACGTCATGGTCCTTTCACATTCGCAAATCACTGGCAAGCAAGGCTGGCGGGGTTGATGACGAATGAGTAGGCGACACTGGATGGAAGACTCGCTGGCACAATCGACCGCCGCTTTCGAGACGCCCGCTGCACTCGATGCCGGCGAGGTGATCGAGGGCATTGTCGAGCCTGTGCTGATCGTGACCGAGGGCCGCGTCAGCCATGCCAACGCCGCCGCGCGAAAGCTGCTCGGCAGCTATATCCTCGGCGAGGACGTGCGACTCGCGATTCGCCACCCCGCCGCGGTCGATACGCTGACCCATGACATGGCACCCGACCGCGAAGGCCCAATCGATCTGGTCGGGCTGGGCGGGCTCGACCAGCATTGGGAGATGCATGTCTGCCGCGCGAGAGGCGGCGCGCGAATCGTTCATCTGATCGACCGTACCGGCCAGGATGCGGCCGAGCGCATGCGAGTCGATTTCGTCGCGAATGCGAGCCACGAACTTCGCACCCCGCTCGCCTCGATCCTCGGCTATATCGAGACGCTCGCCGACGAAGCGGGTGCCGACGAGCAGATCCGCGGCCGATTCCTGAAGATCATGCTCGACGAATCGCTGCGGATGCAGCGGCTGGTCGAGGATCTGATTTCGCTCAGCCGAATCGAGGCGGAGAAATATCGCCCCCCCGACGGCGAGGTCGATCTGGCCAGCCTGCTCGCTGAGGTTCGCGGCGAACTCGCCGGCAGCGACGTGCGACTCGATCTCGGTGCTGCCGTGCCGCCGATCTCTGGCGATCGCGCACAACTGAGCCAGATGCTTCACAATCTCATCGGCAATGCGATCAAATATGGCCGAGCCGGCGCGCCTGTGGCGGTGCGGCTATGGTGCGATCAGGCAGGCGTGGTGCGGGTCAGCGTCGCCGATGAGGGCGATGGCATTCCCCCCGAGCATATCCCCCGACTCACCGAGCGATTCTACCGGGTCGATGACGGGCGCAGCCGCGCGGCGGGCGGTACTGGCCTCGGCCTCGCCATCGTCAAACATATCGTCGAGCGGCATCGCGGGCGGCTCGAGATCGCGAGTATCGTCGGCACGGGAACAACGGTAACGGTGATGTTGCCCGCGCATGGAAATGCCGTGCATGGTGGTCTTGTCATCAAACGGTAACGCCAGTGCCACACAGGGCGCGGCATGCCCGGACTCACCGTCATGCCAGCGTTTGCCAACAGGGACCCAAGCGAACAGCCTGGCGGCGGCGCAATGTCGGCGTTCAGGGCAGGAATACGGAACCCAGCAGTGAACGAATATCGTCCAGACAGCTTCGACGCGGACATTGGTGAATTACGCGGCTTGATCGCGCAAATGGGCGGCCTCGCCGAACGCGCGATCGCCGGTGCGATCGAGGCGCTGCAGCGCCACGATCTGGTCGCGGCGCAGCGGATCGTCGCCGAGGACAAGAAGATCGACGCGCTCGAAAAACAGGTCGAGCAGCTCGCCGTCCAGATCATCGCCCAGCGCGCGCCGGTCGACGGCGATCTGCGCGAGGTCGTGGCGGCGCTGAAGATCGCCGGCGTGGTCGAGCGGATCGGCGACTATGCCAAGAACATCGCCAAGCGCGTGCCGGCAATCGACAGCCATGGCGAGATCGAGCCGCTCGCGGTGCTGCCGGCCATGGCGCGGCTCGCCGCCGAGATGGTCCATGACGTGCTCGACGCCTTTGCCGCACGCGACGCCGAGGCGGCTGTCGATGTCTGCGAGCGCGACCGGGCGGTCGACGATTATTACAACAGCCTGTTCCGGGTGCTGGTCACGCACATGATGGAAAACCCGCGCACCATCGGTCAGGTCGCGCACCTCATGTTCGTCGCCAAGCATCTCGAACGGGTGGGTGACCACGCCACCAACGTGGCGGAGATGGTCTATTATGCAGCGACCGGCACGCACATGGCCGAGCGCGACCGCGGTGCACTCGCACCTAATTGAGGGAATTGCCGCATGGCTCGGGCGAAGATGTTGCTGGTGGAAGACGACGCGGCGCTCGCCGAGTTGCTGATCTACCATTTCAAGCGCGAGGATTTCGAGGTCAAGCAGACCCCCGATGGCGAGGAGGCCCTGCTGCTCGCCAAGGAACAGGCCCCCGATATCGTTCTGCTCGACTGGATGGTCGAAGGGCTGTCGGGGATCGAGGTCTGCCGGCGGCTGCGTCGCATGCCCGAGACTCAGAATGTGCCGATCATCATGCTGACCGCACGCGGCGAGGAAGAGGACCGCGTCCGTGGGCTCGAAACCGGCGCTGACGATTATGTCACCAAGCCCTTCTCGCCGCGCGAACTGGTCGCCAGGGTCGGCGCGGTGCTGCGGCGCGTACGGCCGGCGCTGGCGGGCGAACAGCTGGCCTATGCCGATATCGAGATGGATACGGTCGGCCACAAGGTACGGCGCTCGGGCGAGGTGGTACCGCTGGGCCCCACCGAATTCCGCCTGCTCAAGCATTTCCTCGAGCATCCCGGCTGGGTCTTTTCGCGCGAGCGGCTGCTCGACGCTGTCTGGGGACATGATTCGGACATCGAATCGCGTACCGTCGACGTCCATATCCGGCGGCTGCGCAAGGCGATCAACGGCACCGACAAGCCCGACATCATCCGCACCGTCCGCTCGGCCGGCTACGCGCTCGATACCGGGGCCTGAGGCAGGCTTCGAATCGCCTTCGCAACGAGGGAGCATTACCGGTATCGATGCGTTTCACCTGCGCGCAGCGATTGTCTGCGCACGAAAAAGCAGGAGAGCTTCATGAAGATCATCCTCCTTGCGGCGCTTGCCGCCGCCACGCCGGCGATGGCGCAGGACATGCCGGCACAGACGACGACTACCACCACCACCACCACGACGACGGCACCGGCTGATCCGGTCGGCGGCTATCAGCCGTCCCATCCCGCGATCATGGGCACGCTGCCGCCCGGCGTGAAGCCGGTCTATGTGCAGGCACCCTCACCGGACGAGGCGTATCCGCCACCGCCGCCGCTCGCGCATTATCCGTTCTGCAAGCCCGGCCAGTTCGACAAATGCATGGAGCGCAATTCGCCCAAATGAGTATCGGGCGGGCGCCGGGAGCGCTTGCCGCCGCTCTTGCCATCACTGAATGATGGCCTAGGAAGCGCTCCATCATCTTTCAGGAGCGCCTGCGCATGACCATCAGTTTCAAGGACCGCGTCGCGATCGTAACCGGTGCCGGCGGCGGCCTGGGCCGGGCCTATGCGCTCGAGCTGGCGAAGCGTGGGGCGAAGGTGGTCGTCAATGATCTTGGCGGCGCGCGCGACGGCACCGGCCATTCGGATGCGGCACTCAAGGTCGTCGAAGAGATCAAGGCCGCGGGCGGCGAGGCGATGTCCGATGGCGGCAGCGTCACCGAATATGAGCATATGGTTGAGCTGGTCGCGAAGACGAAGGAGAAATGGGGCGGCGTCCATGTCCTGATCAACAATGCCGGCGTGCTGCGCGACAAGAGCTTCGCAAAGATGGAGCCGGCGGATTTCCGGTTCGTCGTCGATGTGCATCTGATCGGATCCGCCAATGTCACCAAGGCAGTGTGGGAGACGATGCGCGAGCAGAATTACGGGCGCATCCTGATGACCGCATCCTCGACCGGGCTGTACGGCAATTTCGGCCAGGCCAATTATGGCGCG
>Ga0307508_10004223_pt1 | contig 14113 bp, 22 predicted proteins | sample 9_EM_MG_FD_203089 | JGI IMG/M metagenome (GOLD analysis project Ga0307508, IMG submission 203089) | Populus trichocarpa ectomycorrhiza microbial communities from riparian zone in the Pacific Northwest, United States - 9_EM | ecosystem: Host-associated > Plants > Roots > Unclassified | place... | reverse complement strand
AAACCTCGAAGAACCAAACAGTCCAGCAAACATACGCTCCCAGAACGCTGCGCGGGTAAAGCCAAGCTCCGAACAGAGCGCTCTATCACAAAGAGATGAAGCGGCCGATCGATTTTCATGCTCTTTTCCCCAAGGCAGAAGAGCGGGACCAGGGAAAAGACAGTGGCCGATGCATATTCAAGTCCACTTGTTACGCGATCCTCAACGTACGTTGGGTTCATGGGCAAACGTGCCACTGTCCAGCGCCGCCTAAATGCTTGACATTGGCACAATGATTCCCTAATCCCTGTACTGTTTCCCACGTACATCTCGGACATCTAAGGCTTTTTCGTGACTAGTGCATTACCACAACTGTAGATAGCATGTATTCCTAGTATAAAATGTAGCTGCGCTGCTTTGGAATTAGGATTTAAAGCTGTAAGAAAATTGGATGTGTCTACGGAAAGAAAATGTCGATGCAGTGACATGGCTTCAAACAGAATGTGCGAAAAATGGTTTCAGCATCTCGGACACCACCCAATTTGACTCACTGTGCCTAGCAGGTGAGTTTTTCTTGCTCATGACAATGTGCAAGGAGCCTCTCCTCCCATCTGAGCAGCTAGGGCAACCGTAGCGTGGACCGGCAGTGTCGAGTAGTGCTGATTAGCATGTCGGTCACAGTGGCACCCGTTCATTGCTTTTGTTAGCCCCAGCGTTTTTTGTGGAGCAGTTTATCATGCCATCAGATGAAGGATTGCTTTGGGTTGTCAAGGAGCTGTGGAGGGGTCTTTTGGTAGAGCTAGCAGTGGTATGTGAGGCTTGCCATCAACACTGTTCGGTGCATCGTCCTTCGGCCCCACACCTATCTCTTGTACAAGCACTAACAATGCTTGATGTTGTTCCTCTAGCCTATATCTAACATATAAGGTCCATTTTCCATGTCATTGTTCGTTCTTTGGCTTGATCTCAAGCATTTTCCTTAAATATTGCGTCAAATTCACGAAGTCACCCCAAAGTTCACGAGATTGTGTGCACAAGCACACGTCTAAGCCTCCAATTTTTTGCTAGTACATGCAAAAATAGTACTTCTACTCCGCCCCAATCATAGTTGTGCAATTAGTAGCTAAATGCCAGAGAGAGGCGCTAATGTCCGAGATGCCGTGGATGTCCGGGTGCCCGTGCGAAATAGTACATCTAAGGGGTGACGTTTGTGGTGCAATGTGATGAAGAGCTGGGGGTTGCTTTACATTGCCCTTTGACGACAGAGTTGCTTGAGCTGGTGCTCGCAACGAGGACATGTCGAAGATGTATTGGAGTGATTTGTTCAGCCAAGTCTCCTCTGTCGTTCTTCCAATGACTTGTGGGATGACATTCGCGGCATCGCGCATAAAAGCGGTTCTCAGTTCAACATGCCTCTCCTCAGCTGCGGGCTGCAGGTTCGTTCGCCGTTTTTGAGAGACACGAAAGCTCCGAGGGTAGGTCATAACGCGCTTTAAAGGAAGAAGCAGAGCATTTGCATGGTACATCAAAAAAATCGAGGGATCGTTGGATTTGGCACGGCATGTTGTGTGTTGTATGGCCGCGTTGCCTGAAATTTCTTGATTATTGTGTATTGAAAGCTCGGCACCTCCGATGGTTGCGTTGCGCCGTGCAGTAGTAGGCGATTCAAGTGTCGATGATCCTCGCTGCCATCTGTTCGGGCCCACGGCCCTTATCGTCCAGGCACTTATGGGCGTACTCGTCATCGCCTCGCTGGTTTACAAACGACAGAGGGAGTCACCCCGCAGGAAGTGGACGGTTTGGTGAGTGTAAAAGCTCATGTCTGTTTGCTCCAATGAGCCGCTTATGTGTATGCACCGCGTAAGGATGTTTGACGTGTCGAAGCAAGTCGTAGGGCAGGCTGTGTTGCATGGAAGCAACGTCTTCGTTAGCTGGCTCATTGGAAAGAGAACCCTCGCAAACCCTTGCGTCTCGTATTTTCTTAATATCTTACTTGATACTACGCTAGGTGCGTAAACACCTTATCGTTGCTGATTTCCATTGCCCGGTGCTGATGTGGTAAGTACAGGGGTGCTCATCATATACTCCTTGCTCCATATGTTCACTTACTTGCTAACGGAAAAGGCACATATGATTGAGTTTAAATCTGGAGTCTACGGTGACCCCCCATCACCCGTATGGTGGATGAAGCAGAGCGCGGTGTACCTTTTCTGTCTATTCATCATGAAAACCATCGTTATCGTGCTACTGGAGCTCTTCCCCTTTCTCATGCGCGCAGGTAAATGGTTGCTCAGCTGGACGAATGGCAAGAACTATATCCAAGTCATCTTGTGAGTCTGCCCTATCAAGCTCACTTGGGCTCGTGCTAGCATTCAGTTGCTCACCAACTTGATGCTAGTGTAATGGGCGTGTTTCCTATCGCGATGAATATCCTACAATTCTGGCTTCTTGACTCGATTGTCAAGTTTAAAGCATCTTTCGCTGGCATCGATGCAAGACCTGAAGATCAACGGCCTCTTGTAAACGAACAGTTTGACGACGAGGATGATTTTGACGAGGCAGCTGGGCGTCCGTCATTACTAGATATCGAGGGACGGCCTCTTTCCCCCTTTTCATCTGAATCTTCCACATTTCCCAGCCATTCACAAGTAAATTCACACGCAAAAGAGAACGACAATGTGGCATCGTCTGTGCCAACTTCCACATCCTCCAAGACGATCATTCCAAGGAGGCGGTCGCCTCCTCCCTCACCATCGCAGGTGGTCACTCCATCATCCTCGTACGGCTCGATAGGGGGCAACATGGCGGTACTAGCGTCGAGGGAACGATGGCGGTCCATCGAAGATGACGATTATGAACATGCGAAATGGAGCAAAGGGCTTGGCTTTGAATCTAGCGAACCTTTGCAGTCTGCTGTTGACGCTGTCGGAGATAGTGGGCGACCGAGACCCACATCACCGACTTCCCAGAAGCGGTGGGAGACCTGGCACATGCCCGAGATATTATCTCCCCCCAAAAGGAACGAACCTCCAAGCTAGCATCGAATGATCCTTAGGTCCAATACACGCATTTCGAATTTGACTTAATCGCAGCTCTCCTAACCATTTAACAACTTCGTCGCCTACGCGTTCGGCACGAACTATTCTAGTTTGTCCTGTTACCTAATCTGCTCCTGGCGGTTTTTTTCTTCGCTACTCATCTCATCTCATCCTGGCTTAGCAATCCTTGAATTGGATTGCGGATTGTGTGCTTTCAGGATCCATGTCTAAACAAGCAGCTACCAAAATGCAATGTCTTTGGAAGTGACCCAGGGCAGCGAGCCGTTAAGACCTAAAATTCGCTATTCCCCTTCCATCGAAATGTCCCTCTCATCCTGCTTAGATTCATCGTTGTCGCTTCGCTTTGTCTTATCTCGCAGTTTCCTCCTTTTGCTCGCTTGTATCATCTCGCGCTTGCGTACGGCTTCACCTTTGCCTACACCGCGACCGGCTACAATACCAATACTCCTTCTGTCTACTGGTGCTTTCTTCAGTTGCCGTCTCTTGAGTTTAGACGGCTTCGGCAGTGAAAGCATCCAAGACGGCACCGGCCAGCCTGATGCATGGACCATATTTGCAATCCTGTAAGAACGGCAAGTAACACAATGAGCATGTGAATCGACTCGTCGGATTACTAAGAAGATGCCCACGCTTTGAGATATGGAGCGTCAGCGTCAGTGAAATATGTGATGGCGTCCCCCTCTCGTCCGGCTCGTCCAGTTCGACCTGAAGTTGTACCGTGATCAATCATAATGGTTAGTAGAACGAAAGGGACGAACCTATTCGATGCACATAACTTTGCACGCTCTGGGGAAAATCATAATTTAAGACGCCCCTGACGCCCCCAAAGTCCATACCACGGGCCATGACCTCAGTGCACACCATCACCCACGTCTCGCCGCGTCGCATGCGTGCAACGCTCTCTTCACGCTGCTTCGCTGTCATTTCAGCGTGTAGAATGTCTACACTGATCCCGTCGTATATCAGCTCTTGGTGGAGCTCTGCTGCTCGCTCTCGTGACTGGACGAAGACGAGCAGTGGGAGCGGTGGTGCTGATGCAAGCAATTGGCGCAAGGTAGAGAGTTTTCCAGATTCCGTGCCGACATACACAAGCGACTGCTTTATAGTCGACGCAGCGGCATCTCTGTCAAGAAGAGAGTCTCGGTTTTAATGAGTTGAATGTTTGGGCAGTAATATTGCCTACTTAAGACCAATAACAACGCGGATAGGATCAAAGAGAAAGCTTTTCGCAATTGCTTCAACGCCTGCAGGAAGTGTTGCGCTGAAGACGGCTTTTCGAAGTGTTGCATGCGTGCAAGCACCAATGATTTCTTCGATCTGTGGTAGGAAACCAGACTCCAGGAGACGGTCCGCTTCATCTAATATGAGATGCCGAACACTATGGGGTTTCATATTGAGCAAGTGGATTATTCGAATATGCAAATACACACTTGTCCAACTCCAAATTGCCATCCTTCAGTGCTGAAACCAGTCGGAGCGGAGTGCTGATCACGATATCTGGAAATGGACATGTCCGGTTTCGAACACACCAAATGCCCAAATAGCTTTACGTACCAGTTTTATCCCTAACTTCCTTCTGAGCCAATGTCACACCGGTTGCCTTGCTGTAGAGCACAATCCGCCACTTCCTCCCTTGCGCTAGCTTCAGGCATTCGTTGTATATCTGGCCAGCCAGCTCGCGGGTTGGGGATAGAATGAGAGACCGAATTCCAGTGCCGACAGCTGCCGGATCGGCGTTTTTGGACGATGAGGGAGAGGACAATAGAGAGAAAATTGGGAGTATGTACGACAACGTCTTTCCTGTGCCCGTTGGAGAGATCGCTGCTAGATCGCGAGACTGAGTGTATGCAGTGATCGTAGGTAGCATGATAGAGCTTTACGACGAACAACAGGTTATCTCACCTCTAAAAGGATGGGCACGCCTTGGGACTGTATGCCTGTTGGTGTCGAATACCCGTGTTCTGCGAGGTTCCTAAGCAACTGTGGGGGCATAGAATATCGTTCCAGCAGTTCGTCGAATTCGTTGATAGGTTCTGGGACATTTTTGCCCGTAGTGTTGATTCGATGACGCTTCCGTATTTCATTCGGAGGAGTTGCTGCTTAGCTTGAGTTCAACAAACGCGGGGGAGAGTTAAAAACGCCTTGTGCGAACCTATGGCATTCGGCTGCTCATGTTCTCTCTTCTTCCCGGTCACGAGCACAAGATCTTTGTCCGCTTCGCCGCTGCCGTCTACAATGTCGTCCATAGCCTTCGCTTTGCCCTTCGCAGGGGCACCGCCCAAACTTCCCCTGGCAGCATACTTAAATAAATCGAGTTCTGCCGGAAGTTCGCCAGTTTGAAGTGCACGTAACGCTTTGGGGGCACCTGTACTCGAGGTGCTTGGTGTCTTGGATGTCGTTGGATTGAAAAGTTGCACGTCTTTGCTAAAGCGTCTCTTGTCGAATTTGGCTCCACCGCGTGAGAGTAACTGGAATGCCTCCATATGACTACTCAAGGTGCCAGACAATTGACTGCAGGCACAAAAAATATTGTGTTTGTCTATCTTTGGACCGAGGCCCGCGTCGTCACAGACAGAATGCTGGGTGATTTTGTTTTGTTTGTTGCTCCTCAATTACACGAACAAAACATTGCTCTAATAACGGACCATGATTAGCCTTCCTGGTTTCTTGGGTTAACGTTCTGTCATTCCTCCACTTCGACTTCCATAAACATTCAATTGGGAGTGTTCAATACGGTATTGATCTTTTGTGTAAAGCATCTTATTACCCACTTCATTCAACTCCCTATTCCTCCCATTTCCACTCCCACGACTTTCCTGGGTCCCCACAACAAATGCTATCGCCAAACTTCTCGACGAGGCGAGCAGCACCCTCCTCGAGCCAGCTTCTACCGAGACCGCAGGGTAGCAAATAGAGCGTGAACTTCTTAGGTTGCTGGCCCTGCAGACGCCCCTTCAATATTCCCTCTACTTCTGTTAGTTCCGGAAGAACGGCTTCCATCGTGACATATTCTAAGTTTGGCAATAGCGACGGAGAGCCGAGGACGCCCAAAAGTTCCTTGTGATCGTTCAGGCACCATGGCAAGTATAAATGCTGCAGGTCTCCATGGGCTCGCAAGAATTTCCCTAGATCCTCCGTTACCCTATAGTCTAGTATGCAATTGTCGCGTTTGTTCATCCGCAGCGAGCGCAAGCTCGGAAACTGTAAAGTGTCCGAGAGGGGGAAGATGTCACGATAGTCACGACGCCATAAAGATGTCCGAAGACGCGTGAGATTCGGGGCATCAAGTTTAGTCATGAACACCATCGCCAAATCGCCCATCGTGGTGAGCTCTCGTAGGTGAGCCAAATGTATAGTATCCGTGATCTCGATACCCAAATCCGACATGCTTTCATAGGTTACCCACCCCAGTATCTCGAGGTGTAGACACGATTGGATAAGTGGGAGAGAGCACAATGGATCTATACTTGGTCCGGTCAGCCATAGTTTTTTAATCATGGACGAGCCCGGCCATCGGAGCGTGACCTGTACGGGCGTGTGTTGGCGCGAATAAAAATCACACTCGATCCAAAGGCTCTCCAGAGCAACCGCATTCGTAAGATCGATCGTCCGTGGGGCGTTTATCTCGTGGGGCGGAGTCCATGAGATTCCTAGCTTTCTTAGATTTGGCCAATGCCGTTGTGTCGAAAACAATTGAAAGTGATCATCCGCCCGAATGTCCGTTGAAACAACCATTTCGCAGCAGCCCAGCATTGAGAGCAATAGAGGTTGGAAACTGTGCCACTCCAAATGTCCGGGAAAGTTGCAAAGGTATGCGGCGAGCTTATTCGACTCCATACGCCGGGTGTATGTAGATGATTCATTCAGGTTGGCAAAGAATTGGGCATCGTCATCGTTCAAGATGATGATGGAACGCCACAGCTCTGGCGAAGACAACGCCACTTCCCTCCAAAGGTAGCAAGTGGTTGCGATTGCGTATCGTGTTCGACGCATGATGGGCAAGTAAGCGTGCACATCATGCGGAAGATGTGCCAGATTTAAACAGGCAAGTTCGAAAATGTAAGCAAGAAGTTCCGTAGGCAACGAAAAAACCCGTTGTCGATGGTTATGATCGCGTAGTCGAGAAATTTCCGAGTCCTTTTTTTCGCCTAACGTTATGCTGGTACCTTCATCATCATGAGTCCAGCTACTGAAATGCATTATCAGTGCTTGAAAGTGTCCGCTGCGCGTGTAAGGTTACCGTAATAGGGTTGTGTCTTCGCAGATAACCCCGCCTCCCAGATGCAGTGCATTGGACGCCTGGTCGGCGAGAAGGGTTGTATCAACACCCATTCCGACTCCCTCGTGAGTAGAGCGATCGCGCGACATCTTAGCGGCACAATTAGGCTCTACAAGTAAACCCAGTCCTGACAAAATTCAAGGTGAGCCAAAATTCTGCGCTTGATTACCGTGCCCGGATCGGGAGGGATCGCACCTGACGTATACCTTCAGGTAGTGTTCACTAGTCAAGACGGACACTTGGGTGAATAACCGACCGTCAGAGAGGGAACGTTGGGTATGCTTTGTGCTGGGGATTGATGCTTTGTTCTCGACGTCGGTGGGTGCGATGGCGGGGCACGTTGGTGAGAACAAAGAAAGCCTGATATAATTACATAAGCAATTCTCGCCGTAAATGGCAATGACGTCTGCTGGTGTGCCGACCACGAACGAAGGCAACGGCCGTCAGATGAGCTCATATACGTGTGGACTTATGACTAACGGAAATCGTAGGAAATCACAGCGCATGTTTGCACAGGCAAGGTCAGAAACGTATTAGCACACCGCAACAGCTCAACCGGTGGTCTACCAGTCATACATTGGTTTCATCCCTTGATTCCACCCACCGACGCTATTAGCTGCACTTAAGAACCGGTTCTTTTGCATGCTTTAAGTTCGCAGACGAATATCTGATGAGCAAGGTGGCGACTGCATATAGGCTCCTCCTCATGCATAGTCCGAGGGGAGTCGGAAGTCATCGGCCCTACAAATTGGATGGAATTTCCTATTTTGCGTACTTGTTGAAACCAGGTGCAAGTGGATGCTTGGCGCTCATTCATGAAGTCTTGTAGGGCGGATAGTTTGCGGTGAGCAGATTGCTATTTTAACACAGGACACGAATAGAGAGACAACAGCAGACCAGGTCGTACACAACAACACTCGTCAAGACGTAACATAGTGCTCTAAATGAGTTCTGCGGCGTTAACAGGCATTTCGTCCTAAATGCATGAAGAGAATGAGCGTCAATGAACTGCCCAGAGAACGTTGCACACATGAATCACTGACAATCTGGGTGCTATAGAACTGTTCGATATCACGCAATATCCTGACATCTTCAATGGTGACAAACTGTACCGCGAAGGTTGAAAAGCCGAGGATAAAAGAAAACTGCGGAAGCTCACGTTGATGGCAACACCTTTACGCCCAAATCGCCCAGATCGACCAATACGGTGAATGTAATTTTCACGGTTTCTGCACCAGACACCAACATCAGATAACAATTTGCAATGATGGAGATCGTGGGATGGCAAATGAGCTTGGAACTCACGATGGAAGATCATAATTTATGACCAAAGACACTTGCTGAACATCAATGCCGCGCGCCCACACGTCTGTGGTGATCAATACGCGACTTGACCCACCCCGGAATTCCCCCATGATCGCATCACGTTCCTTTTGAGCCATTTCACCATGCTGAAGTTCCTCGAATTAGCGACCATACATTGATCTAAAACGTGAAGGTATTACCATTGACGAGACGGTGAAATTAGCCGCTCGCATTTTTTCGGTCAGCCAGTCAACCTGCAACACAAACCATCATAATGTTGGCCACCAGGTTATCAAGCATATTTACGAACCTTGCGCCGAGTATTGCAGAAAATGACGGCTTGTGTAATCGTGAGGGTGTCGTAAAGGTCGCAAAGAGTATCGAATTTCCAATCCTCTTTCTCGACCGCAACGAAGAACTGTTTGATCCCTTCAAGCGTCAATTCATCACGCTTGACAAGAATCCTGATGGGATCGGTCATGAACTTGGTTGTCATCTCAAGGACATCATATGGGAGGGTGGCACTGAGGATAACCACTTGGGTTGCGGGGGGAAGATATCGGTAGACGTCGTAGATCTGATCTTTGAACCCTTTATTCAGGAGCTCATCCGCCTCGTCGAGCACGAGCATTTTGATATTACGCGTGCGGAGGTGACGCCGACGAATCATATCGAAGACACGACCCGGTGTCCCAGAGACGACGTGCTGACCATAGTCAAGTTTTCGGATGTCCTCCCCGACTGATGTCCCACCGATGCATGCGTGACACTGCACATTCATGTAGTCGCCGAGAGCGAGGATAACAGATTGGATCTGAGTCGCTAATTCGCGGGTAGGCGAGAGCACGAGCGCTTGTGTGTCGCGTACGCTCACGTCGATTGACTGCAGAATCGAAATTGAGAATGTCGCAGTCTTCCCTGTCCCCGACTGTGCTTGGGCGATCACATCACGTCCCTTGGTAATGGGAAGAATAGCACGCGCTTGAATGGCGGAAGGCTTTTCAAAGTCTTGATGTGTTCAAGGTGTCGCAGTGATAAGTTGTAGTAGTAAGCAAACCAGTTACTAGACTCCAAAATAACGGACATACTGTACGCGTAGATACCGCGAAGCAAGTCTTCTTTTAGCTGAAGTTCATCGAAAGTGCTGATGACTTTAACAGCCTCACTTGACTCGAAAACCAATTTCGAGTCATCTTGATTGAGCCCGCCAGACATTGTGAAGTGTATATCTGTGGGTGGCGCAGGTAACGTTCAAGCTGCTGTAGCCCGATGCAATCTCAGAAAGCGCAACAAATGGGCAAACGGCGTCCGGCAAAACGCGGTCCTTGAAAGATTCACGCACAGTTCTTGCACAGTTCACGTTCAGAGTCTCCAGGCAGACTTCTGGAGATGCTCCGGAATTTCATTCTTTTTGCTCTTGCTATCGTTTCGGTCTCCGCCCAACTTACGACCATTACCGATCCGTAAGTTGGAAACAATACTCGCGACACTCGTGTATTGACGATTGTATTCGCTGTCGCTGCCAGCAACAATGGCGGAGCAACAGAGGTCATGAGCATGACCACCGATGGTAACGGGAATGTGATAAGTTCAATAATGTATGTTTCGGCGCTATTCTGGCTTTGCCAGTGCCATTTGTGAGATGGGTGAGTCTTACGTCTTTGAACAGCTCAACCATAACTAGCGCCACCACAACTGCCACAACTACCACAACTTCCGCTTGTAAGTCGGAGTCGTCACTTGCACCCTTTCCGAGGCGTGTTTTTATTGCAATTAATTCCTTGCCTGTTCCTTTCATAGCTGTACCGCCCCCAACCCAAACTGGAACAGCAGCACCCCCTTTCTCGTCTTTCGTTGTCAGTTCCGGCACCATCATAAACTACAGCGACTACACTAAGACAGCGGAGCCTTCGACGGCCACTTCATCGTCAGGAGCGGCTGGGCCGAGAGTTGTGGCGCCCCCTCTCGCTGTGCCTGCTGCGCTAATAGGTGGCGTAGGCATCGCATTAGCGATGATGTGATGCTCCTCGATTAAACGAGAACGATGATGTGATATTTGCATGAAGTTTATACGACGACTGTCGACTGTGTCATTTTAATCAGTAATTGGTGTCATTTTCTGTTTATTGCAATTCAATGGACTATTCATCGTCACAGCCTCACCTCACTTCACTTCTGATAGGTTCTTCAAAAAAAAAGACTATTTTTGTTCAGATCGACCTAAACCTGTGCATCGCCCAGCCGTGCATCACACCGGGTACCTCAGAATAGTATTTGAGCCGATTTGCTTTGCACTGGAGATTGAATGCATCAGCGCTGGCCTCGAGGCCCATATGAAATTCCCTTCCGTTGAATTCAGATTCAACTTCCGTTCCTGACTTGTGGCGCTTATCATTTCAGTTATAAGAGGGCCCCACGAGCACCGCTTGCATCTCCTAACCCTAAGTTGCTGGGCATGAACGTCCCGCCTCCATACGCTGCACCGCGACCAATCCTGGAAGCTGTTGAGCCTGAGGAAGACGATGATGATGAAGTGCCGCCACTGGCGCATGAGATCCACGAAGTCAATCGGCCAGCTCGAGAGCCCCAACAGCGCGAGCAACCTGCAGTCGGCGGGCACGCTCACCCATGGCACGCTCACCCATGGGGCATTCGCCCGGGTCGCCCAGCAAATGGGGCCGCTGGCGGCGCAAACGATGCAGGCGACACTCCCCGTCAGCCCAGCCCTGAACCAGTCAACACACAGCCTGGGCGTGCTCCAACTATGAGGACAACCCCGGACTCTGATGCTAGAAGGGGTGGGTCCTCTTTCGTTTGAGATGTCGTGAGGCTAGCTTCAAAATAATGACTAATGTCATCATACCCCCTCCAGTGTATTACCGCGTATATTCGACAAGGCAGGGTGCGACGATCCTTCAAGCTCGAATGCCGATAAGTCATGCGGACCCCGCGCTCACTTACATTCAACCCATCATTCACCTCGCGCCTCCCTACACTGTTAAAAACATCACAAGAGTTCTTTGCAACCGTGAAGGCGTGCACCCCAGCCGCGCTACACTTTACCTGACCGCGCCCCGGGGGGCAATCCACCCACCCGCTCCCGATATGCGGGTGGACGTATTTTCAGAAACGGGAAACTGTCCTGGTATACGACAGAACGACCCGATGATGTTTGTCGTGGAGATGAACGGGGATCCAGATGATGACATCTCACAGCCTCTGTCAGCGGGTGCCTCCTGCGGAAGGTGGTGGCGCACCGGGTGCATTGGACGCAGTGTTGCTTGCCTCTTTACTTGTCCTTGTAATGCGTGTGGCGTGTGGTGCGACATTTGTATGGAGGATTGTCAAAGGAATTTTGCTCGTCGCCCAGAGGCTACTTCAACTGCAAGCATCATTTGAGCTGCGCTTGGCATTCTTGTATGCACGTCCTAACATTCATTAACTATCCTTCTCTTATATCTGATACACCCTTCGTCTGATTCGAAACAAATACGCCTGAATGTTATTTACGATACGCAATGGAGGAACGGTACAGGAGGGGAAGGAATGCCGTAGATTTAGGATGCTGTCGGACGTAATGCACGCAGACGATCCGCCAGCTGTTTATCTTCGTCCCCGACCTTTGATTCTGTTTCCGCAAGTTCGGGAAGTTTCCCAGGGACCTGGTCCGCGATCAAACCTTGTTTGAGTTCAATATTTGCCTCCTCCGCAGTTTGCTGCAACAGCAAATCGATCTGATCCTGTGGAGTGGACGTGGCGATTGTAGAGGACATTGTATCCTCCATGTAGCCTGTCTGTACGTCAAGATCCGCGAACTGAGCTTCGAACTTGTCCATGATAAGTGATACCTAGATGTTTCGAGTTCAGTCAGAACGTGCTGTGGTGCAGTCAATATCATTCAAGAAAGAACCTACTCTCTCCAGATTCATGGTATCCATAGCCTTATCCATTCCTTTCACAACGGACAACATGTTGCCTGAAACCTACAGCGTTGATCCGTTAAGCCGCAAGCACAGAGCATTGAAGGCGCGATATAGCGACGTACTTGCTTCATCGTCACAGCAGTCTCAACTCGGCTGGAGACAGCGTCTATACGACTGGCGAGTCTTAGTAGATTCAGAGACTCGTTCTTCTTGCGTATGGCGTTCGAGGCATAGATACGTGCACCGTCATTGTTTCCTTGCATGAGCGCCTTAGGGGGAAGCTTGTGAGATCATTGTGGGCTGCAATTGAGCCATGAACACACCTTCTTCAGCTTAGCTTTCTCAGAGGATTCATCTTTCTGAGCTTTTCTAGATTGTCTGTTCAGCGTCTTAGCGGTGAACTACCGAGTCACGGAGTTCAGTTTTGAACTTGGAGGGCATGTCTGATTTTTGAAGTGTACCTTCAGTTGGAAGAGGGTTTCTAGACACAGGTATGAGCCAACGGCCACCACGTGTATAATTTGTTAAGAACACACTCTCGAGGCCACTCATGAGGTCAGTGTTTGGGGAGGACAAATAGATCAAAACAACATGATCAGCCTCGATCACCGTCCCATATGCATCCTGCGCCGCCTTGGCGATTGAAAATCATAATACGAAATCCGCCATCATAGAACATCCGCAGTGTGAAACATTAACAATTGGTCTGTGCAAAACATTGCTGATTCCCGCACGCCACGCCACCCGCAGCAGCTAGCACTTTTTGAGCTTGTACATGCGCTCTGCTCGTAACTACACCTCCAGGCGATGATTCAGGCGAATTACAGCACCGTTTACTCTGTTTAGTTCACACGCCTCCTTGTACGGTTATTTCGACTTGCGACTGTTGGTCATTGTCAAATGTTCATCATTTGCCTCCAACAGCGATCATATCAAGAGATCTCAATACATTGTAAACCGTACGTGACTCGATCTGTTCTGACCCGGCATACAAGGCCGTCTGCGACTCGGAGACCGTCCGCCGCTGCCCCGGGCGTCTATGTTCATTTGTCACGATGGGGGAGGGGTGCCGCGGGCCCGAATCGTATGCTCTATTGAAGACTCTGGTATATATAAATAGCCGTCGCCAAGCCGCCGATCTGCAATCGTATCTGACCCGCATCGCCAGCTCACACGCAAGCCTCAGCTGGGGTGAATTTTCTATCCATGCTGCGTAAGGTTGTTCTCGTTATAAAAACTAGTCTTTACAAGCAGATATGAGGGCTTGCTGCATGTAAAGCACGACGTTATTTTGAGGCAGTGACTGTCAAGCACTTCCGGTTGTTTGTTTGTATTTGGACCCGAACCCAACGCCGAGGGCAAAGCGGTTTGTTGAAAAGATACAAACTCCGTCTGTGCCGGTGGATTGTGCTATCTCTCGGTATCCATCGAAGTGGGCGAAGGGACGAACATTGTCGTGACTGACAAATTCATAAAAGTGGCAGTGTTCGCAATTTGCACATTGACAATAGTCGTCCTTTAAATAGCCCGCAGCTCTCACTCGGTCCACCGCTGCCTCGCCACGTCCA
>Ga0307508_10004222_pt1 | contig 14114 bp, 8 predicted proteins | sample 9_EM_MG_FD_203089 | JGI IMG/M metagenome (GOLD analysis project Ga0307508, IMG submission 203089) | Populus trichocarpa ectomycorrhiza microbial communities from riparian zone in the Pacific Northwest, United States - 9_EM | ecosystem: Host-associated > Plants > Roots > Unclassified | place... | reverse complement strand
ACGGTGCCTGCGCGACCGAGAGCACCGACTCGTACGCGGCCGCGGCCCCGGCCATCGCCACGCGGACCCCGAGCAGCGGGTGGCCCGTCGCCTCACCGGCGCGTGCTCGGTTCGCGGCGGTCTCGATCCAGTGCCGCTCGCGCTGCCACGCGTACGTGGGCAGCTCGACGCGACGGCCGCGCGCGGGAAACACCCCCGTCCAGTCGACGGCTCCGCCGTGGACGTGGTAGCTGCCGAGCGCGCCGAGCACGGCCTCGGCCTCGCCGAGCTCGGGGCGGAGCGCCGCCCAGAGCTGGGCCTCGGCTTGCGCGTCCGCAGGCAAGCAGGCGGGGACGAGCCCCAGGAGCGTCGGCCGGGGGCCCAGCTCGAGGAAGCTGGCCGCGCCTGCCGCGTGCAGCGCGCGCACTCCGTCGGCGAACCGCACGGCTGCGCGCACGTGCCTCACCCAGTACGCGGCCGTGCCCAGCTCGGCTCCGGCGAGCGCGCCGGTCACGTTGCTCACCAGCGGCAGCTGCGCCGCGCGGTAGGTCACCGACTCGGCGACCCGCCGGAAGTCCTCGAGCATCGGCTCCATCAGCGGTGAGTGGAACGCGCGCGACACCGCCAGGCGCGTCGTGCGCTGGCCTTGCTTCGCGAAGCGCTCGGCGATCTCCAGCACATCGGTCTCGGCCCCCGAGATCACGATCGACGCGGGACCGTTGACCGCGGCGATGGCCACCGACGCCGCGCGGGCCGCGACGGCCGCGGCGACGGCGGCCTCGGGAGCGGCGATCGACACCATCGCGCCGCCGGCCGGCAGCGCTTGCATGAGGCGACCGCGGGCCGCCACGAGGCGCGCAGCGTCCTCGAGCGAGAACACCCCCGCGACATACGCGGCCGCGAGCTCGCCCACGCTGTGGCCCGCGACCAGGTCGGGCTCGACGCCCCACGATCGCCAGAGCGCGGCCAGCGCGACCTCGAGCGCGAACATGGCCGGCTGCGTGTACTCGGTCTGATCGAGCCTCGCGGCGTACGCGGTGGCGGGCGCGGCCCACGTGATCTCGCGGACCGGGAGCGCGAGGTGGGCATCGAGCGCGGACCACGCGTGGTCCAGCGCGTCGCGGAACACGGGCCACTCGGCATGCAGCCCTCGCCCCATCCCCAGGATCTGCGCGCCTTGCCCGGTGAACAGCCAGGCGTGCTTGCCTCGGCTTGCGTCCACCGCTCGTCGCGCGGCGCCCGGCGGCATCGGTCCCCGTGCGGCCGCGTCGAGCGCGCCGAGCGCGTCGACCAGGCCCGCGCGCGAGTGGACGGTCAGCGCCAGCCGGTGGTCGTGGTGCGTTCGCGTCGTCGCGAGGCTGAACGCCAGGTCACCGAGCGACGAGTCCGGATGGGCCTCGACATGCGCGCGCAGCCGTGCGGCCGCCTCGTCCAGCGCCACCGCGGTCTTCGCCGACACCACCACCAGCTCGGCCACGCGGTCCGGCGCCGCGGCGCGAGCTGCCATGACGGGCGCTTCCTCGACCACCACGTGCGCGTTCGTCCCGCTGATGCCGAACGAGCTCACGCCGGCGATGCGGCGAGCTGGGGTCCTCGGCCACGCCACGGGCTCCGCCGCGACCTGGACCGGCAGCTGGTTCCAGGCAATGGCCGGGTTCGGCGTCGTGAAGTGGAGGGTCCGCGGGATCTGGCCGTGCTCGAGGGCGAGGACCACCTTGATGATTCCGGCCACGCCCGCGGCCGCCTGGGCATGTCCGAGGTTGCTCTTCACCGAGCCGATCACGGCCGGCTGCTCGGGGTCTCGGCCTTGCGCGAGGACCGCGCCGAGCGCCTGGACCTCGATGGGATCGCCAAGCGACGTTCCCGTGCCGTGACACTCGACGTACTGGACCTCGGCCGGGCTCACCCTGGCCTGCGCCAGCGCGCGACGGACGAGCGCCTCCTGGGACGGACCATTCGGCGCGGTCAGCCCGTTGCTCCGGCCGTCCTGATTCACCGCCGAGCCGCGGATGACCGCCAGGATCGGGTGGCCGTCCCGCTGCGCATCGCAGAGTCGCTCGAGCACCAGCATGCCGCAGCCCTCCGACCAGCCGACCCCGTTGGCCTCGGCCGAGAAGCTCCTGCAGCGGCCGTCCGGCGACAGCCCTCGCAGCCGGCTGAAGTCGACGAACGGCCGCGGCGTCAACATCAGCGTCACGCCTCCGGCGAGCGCCACCGTGCATTCGCCTTGTCGCAGCGCCTGGCAAGCCAGGTGAACGCTGACCAGCGACGACGAGCACGCGGTGTCGACCGTCAGGCTCGGTCCTTCGAGCCCCAGGACGTAGCTGATGCGTCCCGCGGCGACGCTCCCGAGGCTGCCGGTGCTCATGTAGCCGTCGAGCTGCTCGAGATCGGCCATGAGCGTGCCGTACTCGTGGTACATCAGCCCCACGAACACGCCGGCGCGGGTGCCGGCGAGCTGACCCGGGACGATCCCCGCGTCCTCGAGCGCCTCCCAGCTGGTTTCGAGCAACAGGCGCTGCTGCGGATCGAGCGCCTGGGCTTCCCGCGGTGCGATGCCAAAGAACGCGGCGTCGAACCGATCGATCTCTCGCACGAAGCCCCCCGAGCGCGTCGATACCTTGCCGCGCTCGTCGGGATCGGCGGCGTAGAGCGCGTCGGCGTCCCAGCGCTCCGGCGGGACCTCGGTGATGGCATCGATGCCTTCGTCCAGCAGTCGCCAGAACGTCGCGGGGTCGTTCACCCCGCCGGGATAGCGGCAGCCCATGCCCACGATCGCGATCGGCTCGTCGAGCGTGGGCTGCGGAAGCGCTACCGCCTCCGCGTCGCGCTCGCCGGACACGAGGACGTGCTCGAGCAGGTACCGGACGATCGACGACGGGGTCGGGTAGTCGTAGGCGAGCGTGGCGGGGAGCGCGGCGCCGATCCGCGCGGCGAGCGCCGTGGCCAGCTCGACCGCCGTGAGCGAGCCGAGTCCAAGGCTCTGCAACGCGACGTCGGGCGCGACGGCCTGTCGCCCGGAGAGGAAGAGGACGCGCGCCACCTCCGCGCACACGACGTCGAGAACGGCCGTCATGCGGCGCCGTGGCGACAGCGCCGCGAGCTCGCGCGCAAACGGTCCCCGCGGATCCTGACGGGTCCCGGCGTCGAGATCGACGGGGGATCCGGCAGGCGCGATGAGCGACTTGCGGAGGACCTTGCCGAGCGGGCTCTTGGGAAGCGCGTCCCGGAACTCGAAGATGCGAGGCCGCTTGTACTCGGCGAGGCGGGTCCGGCAATGCGCTGCCAGCGCGGCGACGGCGCACGGCGTGGCAACCACGACGACGGCCTTGACCGCCTCGTTCTGTGCATCGTCCGGGACACCGACCACGGCAGCCTCACGAACCGCCGGGTGCTCGAGGAGGACGCGTTCCACCTCGATCGGGTCCACCTTGTTTCCGGCGACGTTGATGAACAGCTGGGTCCGGCCGGTGAGCACGAGCCGCCCGGTGGCGTCGAGCAGGCCGACATCGCCGGGGTAGAACGTCCCGTCGCGGAACGCCGCCTGGCTCGCGGCGTCCGCTTGATCGTAGCTGCGCGCCGCCCAGCGGCTCGTGATGCCGACGCGGCCCTCCACCCCCGCGCCCAGGCGAGCGCCGGTGGCGTCGACGATGGTGATCTCCACCCCGGGGATGCCACGGCCGACCGACCGTGGCAGCGCGCCGGCGCCGGTGCTCGGTTCGATGGTCGCGACGCCAACCTCGGTCGAGCCGTAGAGCTGCCGCACGCAGACCTCGAAGCGGTCCTGGAACGCCTGCGCGGTGGCTTCCGGAAGCGGTGCCGTGGCCGACATGCAGTAGCGAAGCGACGAAAGATCCGCGCGATGCTCGAGCGGCGTGGTGCAGAGCAGCTGGAGCATGTACGGAACGCCCGGAAAGCCCGTGATGCGCAGGGACTCGATGGCGCGGATCACGTCGCGCGGAACGAACTCCTCGAGGGTCACGAGCGTGGCGCCCTTGGCGATGGCACAGAGCATCGCGTTGAACAGGCCATAGACGTGACAGAGCGGAGCAACCCCGAGGATCCGATCCGCGGGCCCGATCGCCATCGCGTCGGTGACGCTGGCGACCTCGTCGAGGAGCTGGCGATGGCTACGGGTGACCCGCTTGGGATTCCCGGTCGAGCCGGTCGAGTACAGCGACAGCGCAGGGCCATCCTCGAGGTCCGGCCCCGCGACGGATGAACCATGCGCGGGGACCTCCCCGGCGGCGGCAGCGATGCCGACGGAGTCACGCTCGCGCCACAGCACGGTCAGGGCGCCCGGGTCACCGCCGAGCGCGACGATCGTCGCCTCGGCGCTGCGATCGGCGATCACGACGCTCACCGCGTTGTCGCGCAACAGCCGGTTCACCTCCACCGCGCCCAGCTTGGGGTGGATGGGGAGCGCGATCGCGCCGATCGACACGATGCCCCAGAACGCGATCACGAACTCGATCGAGTTCGGGAGCATGATCGCGACCCGGGAACCCGGCGTCACGCCGGCGGCCCGCAGCGCCGCGCCGAGACCGTCGACATGGTCCTGCAACGCGTCGTAACGCAGCGTCTCGGTCCGCGGCCCGAACGCGACGACGGCATCCCGGTCGGCGAAGCGGCCGGAGACCTCCCGGAGGAGTTGCCCGACGTTCGACGCGCCAAACAGCCTCGGCACCTCGGGCCACGCAGCTTTGCCTGGCAGCTGGCTCACGCGAATGTCCCCATTGGTCTCCACCCACTACGTCTTCCGCTAGGACCGGTGCTTGAGCCTGACAGAGACACTCTTGACTTGCGTATAGTGTTCAAATGCTTCGAGTCCTCGCTCTCGCCCAAAACCACTCTTCTTGGTGCCGCCGAACGGAATCGCCGTCGAGCCGCTGAAGAAATCGTTGACGTAGACCTGTCCTGCGCTGATCTGTCGAGGCAGCAGGTGAGCTCGACTCACGTTCGACGTCCACAGGCCGGCGGCGAGGCCATAGGGAGTGTCATTCGCCAGGCGCACGGCTTCGTCGTCGCCGCGGAACCGGAAGATGGTCAGGACTGGACCGAAGACCTCGTCTCGAGCGATCGCTGCGGTGTTCGCCACGCGGTGCAGCAAGGTTGGCTCGACGAAGTAGCCCGCCCGGCAAGCGGGATCCTTCGGGGCCGCGCCGCCGAGCACCACCTCGGCGCCCTCCTGTCGGGCGGCGTCGATATATGACAGCACCGCGCCGCGCTGCGCCTGCGAGATCAGCGGCCCCATGTCGGGATTGTCGATCCCGGGTCCGACGCGGATTTTCCTGGCTCGCTCCACCAATCGCGTCAGGAAGCCGTCGTAGATCGAGTCCTCGAGAACGAGGCGCGAACCCGCGCAGCAGACCTGACCGGCGTTGGTGAAGATCCCTTTGATCACGCCTTCCAGCGCCGCATCGAGGTCGGCATCGCCAAACACGATATTGGGAGACTTGCCGCCGAGCTCGAGCGTGACCGGGACGACGTTCTCCGCGGCGCGCCGCATGACCTCGATCCCGACCGCGAGCGAGCCGGTGAACGAGATATGATTGATTCCCGGATGGCCGGCGAGCGCGGCACCCGCATCGCTGCCGTAGCCGGCGACGACGTTGAACACGCCGGGAGGCACACCCGCGTCCAGGAGTAACCGGCCGATGTACAGGGCCGTCAACGGAGCCTGCTCCGCGGGCTTCAGGACCACGGTGTTGCCCGCGGCGAGGGCCGGAGTCACGCTGCGCATGGCGAGACGCAACGGGTAGTTCCACGGCGCGATATGAGCGGTCACTCCCACCGGCTCACGCGTGGTGTAGTTCAACGCGTCCGCGCCGGTCGGGATCGTGGTTCCGAACAGCTTGTCCGCAAAGCCGGCATAGAACGCGAAGGCGTCCGCCGTCTTCTCCACATCCTCTCGCGCCTCGCGCAGCGGCTTGCCACAGCTGAGGCACTCGAGAACGGCCAGCTCGTCAGTGTGCGCGGCAAGCTGAACTGCGACGACATTCAGTATGTTACGCCGGGTCACGACGGGGAACGCTGCCCGGGCGGCGCGTACGGCGGCATCGATGTCGGCCGCACCGCCGCGGGCGACCTCGCAAAGCTGTCGGGCGGTCGCCGGGTTGTACACGGGGAACGTCTGGCCGGTGGCAGCGCTCACCTCACGGCCGCCGACGAACAGGGGCCAGAGCGGCCGGATCCCGAGCTCTGGCCTGGGTTCTGCCGTTGCCATCATGACGCGGCGGGCGTGACATCCAGGCGAGCACTGGCGCCGCCTGGGAGACCGGCCCTACCGGACGACCGGAAGAACTCCACGAACTCCTTGGTCTTGACCGGAGAGATCTTGGTGTGCCGATTGGTGCTGTCCTCGCAGACCGCGCCACGGACACCGATCAGGTCAGGGCCGAGCTCGAGCAGCTGCTCGGCGTGCACCAGCTTGAGGGAGCCCGCGAGCGCGACCTGCATACCCTCGGCATGCGCGCCCGTCACGAACTCGCGAAGCTCGTCGTTGGACATGTGGTCGAACAGCGTCGTCCCGTCCTTGATGGCGGTGTCGACCATCACCAGATCACACTTCGCCGCTCCGGCGGCCTTGACGACCTCGGTGGGACTCAGCCCGCCGAAACGTCGCCAGTCGGCATAACCAGCCGCGACCACCTCCGCGGTCGCGCTCACCATGCGGACGGCCTGACGGATGGCGTCCATCATCTCGAAGGCCTCTTGTCGCGTGCGACAGCCAAACAGGCCCGCCTTGACATAGGTGACCCCCGTGACGGCGACTCCGTACGCCGCCTGGGCAGCCGTGCCCGGCTTGAACGGAAGGTCGCCCAGCGTCGCGCTGGTCTTCACGTTGCGCGGGCCGGTCTGCTCGACGACGCGCTTGATATTCCAGGGGAATTGCGCGCCAAGAGAACCTTCCTTCGTGTTCTTGATATCGAGGATATCCATTCCGAAATCGATGATGGACAGCGCTTCTTCGACAGATTCGGGACTGATCAATACTCTCATCGTGGGGCTTTCCTTCGACCGGCTCGCGACCGGCAGCCATGCTGGGCGAGGAGATGGTTGGGTGGTACAGTCGTCCCGGCGACCATCGTCTGAGCCCGCAGGAGCCCTAACGTCAGTCGCACGAGATTTGTTGCACAGGTCTCGACCCGGTCGTCAATGCCTTCGCCGTCTGTCCACCGCCCGCGCCTGAGATTAGGCAAAGTCACTATGCTAGAAAAATGTGCTCCATTTCAAGCCGCAGGCCGCCGCATATTAATGCATCCGTGCTGTGACGGCTTGACACACCCGAGTTCCTGGCGCCACCGAGCCAGTCCGGAGTGGTCAACTCGTGTTGATGCGGGGTCGCGCTCGTGTTGGGGATAGACGGCAGTAACCCCGGCGAGGTACACAGCGAATGCTGGTGTGTTTCGCCAGATTCTCACGAGACTACGAGGGAGGGATGTGATGCTGGAGTCGAGCTTTGAACCACGCTCGCTGATCGAGGCAGCCGCCGGCGCGGCTGGTAACGCAGAGTTATGGGGAGATAGCTACCGCGAAGGCCTCGAGGTCCTGTGCGACGCCATCGACCGCGAGGCGGGGCTCCACCCCAGTCGGGCGGTATGGACGGCACGCATGATCGTGGCGCTGCTCGCGACGCGATCCCGGATCGCCGCCGCGCTGACCCAGCACGGCGACGCGATCACCGGCATGGCGATCGAGCGGCCGATCTTCGTCACCGGGCTACCGCGCACCGGCACGACCATGCTGCACAACGTCCTGGCGGGTCTCGACGGGCTTCGCGCGTATACCCCCTGGGAGATGCGCGCCGTCGTCCCCAAGCCAGGTGGCCCCGATTGGCGGGCGGCGGCTCGCAGCGAGACTGCCGCCCTCTTGCAGGCACGTCTCGAGCGAATGCCGGCACTTGGCAAGATCCACCCGGTGTCAGCCGACGCTCCCGACGAGTGCCACTGGCTCACCCGGCACAGCTTCGCCTCGCTGGCATTCGGCTACATGCTCCATGTCCCGAGCTATGTCCGGTGGTTGTTCGGACGTCCCCAGCTGCGCGCTTATGCCGAACATCGCGTGCAGTTGCAGATCCTCGCCCATCGCGACCAACCCGCCCCGCGGGCGCGCCTGATCCTCAAGGACCCCGGGCACCTGTGGCACCTGGCCGAGTTGCTCGAGACCTATCCTGACGCGCTCGTCGTGCGGCTGCACCGCGATCCGGTCGAGGCGCTCCCCTCCCTGTGTTCGCTGCTGCACGCGGTGCAAGGCACGGACAGCAGTCGGGTCGACCCGCAACAGGTGGGCCGCCTTGCGTTCGAGATGGTCGAGCTCGGGCTCGAGCGCGAGCGCACGGCTCGGGAATCGCAACGATCCCAGCGGATTCTGGACATCGAGTATCGCGATCTGATGGCGGACCCCACCGCCGTCGTGCAACGCATCTGTGAGCGCGCCGACCACCCGTTCGACGACCGGGCGCGCGCCCGGGTCAGCGATTGGCTCCGCGACAACCCGAAGCACAAGGCCGGCCATCACCGCTACACCGCGGCCGCGTTCGGCCTCGACGACCATGACATCCGCGCACGGCTCGGCGAGCGAGGGTGACCCGCCGGCTCCGAGCGGCAGGCCAGGCGGTCGGGCCTCCGGACGGCCAGCTCCGCACGGCGATCCGTGGATCAACTGAGGCACGAGGATGCACGAATTGCGCACCGGTGCCGGCAGATACTGGAATCATCCAGTCGGCGTGTGGCGAAGGAGGTGGGGATGGAGTCTGCTATCACTCGACGTGCTCAAGGCCTGTGGCGAACCCCGGTGCGTGGACCGCGGCGCGGCTGCGCGCGGCATCTCGGCACGTGCAGACCAGTGTTGGTCAGAGTGATATTCGGCATTTGTCCAGCGATGACCGAAATCGATTGATCTCGTGCATTGCTCTGTAGTAGGTGAGGAGGTAGTAGGTGAGGAAAATGATGAACCGAGTCTTTTGTGCGTTGGTGGCGTTCGGAATGACCTCGGCATGCACCGATCACACGGATCACCTCTGTGATCCCATGACCGAGGCGTGCACCCTCGAAACCACGCTGAGCACGATCACCGTGCCGGCAGGCCACGAGGACAATGATACCTGCCAGAGCTGGACGCTGAATAACCCCACCGAGCTGTGGATCAGCGGCATGACGCAGAAGAACGATGGCGTCTATCACCACGCCGACTTCTTCTTCGTCCCCGATGACAAGTTCGCGTTGCCCGACGGCACGTGGCCGTGCGCGGCGAATGGCTTCACCGAGCCGGGAGCAGCGGGGCTCGGCGGGTATCTCTTCGCCATGAGCACGCTATCCAAGGATGAAGCCCAGGACCTCCCGCCGGGGGATGCCGTCCGGATCCCACCTTATAGTCGCTTGATCGCCCAGACCCACGTGCTCAACGCGGGCGACGCTACCGTGACGACGATGATGAAGGTCTCGATCCGATCGATCCCGCCTAGCGCGGTGCAGGGCAAGCTCGCCCCCGGTCGTCTCGAGTACCACGATCTCCACCTCGATCCGATGATGCGCTCGTCGGTCTCGACCGATTGTATGATCGCCGATGCCTACGCCCAGGTCTCGCAGCAGCCCTTCCAGTACAAGCTGGTGTACGCGCTCACACATTACCATACGCTCGGCACCTACTCACAGCTCGCGATCGTCGGCGGTCCACACGACGGCGAAGTCGTGATGCGACACAGCGGCTTCGGCGAAGGCGGCCAGAACCAAGGCGTCGCTTTCGACCCGCCGATCGACCTGGCGGCGCTCGGCGCGCGTGGCCTGCGGGTGACCTGCGGCTTCGACAACCCACGCTCGACCGAGGTCGTGTGGGGCATTGGCGAGCAGGAGATGTGCGTCATCGCGTTCCAGGCGATCAGCGACGTGGGATGGGCCGCCATCGTCCCGGAAGGCACCGGTCAAAACCTGGGCGTCACCGGCGACGGAGAGATGCAGGCTCAGGGGCCGTGCGGCATGCGGTCGTTTGTGTGGGACTTCAACAAGGCAGGCGGCCCGCCCCGCTGAGCGACCGGTGGTGCCGCGTCCGCGGCCCTCCGGCAATCCGCGCTCGAGCCGGCTGACCTCGAGCGTGCGGAACTGGCCAGATTTGCAGCTCCCACGGGGCGCTCGGCCGCGCGAAGCCGCGCTGGCTGCGGCCGGCCATCGCCCGCGTGACGCAGCGCGCGGGCGCTCCGCTGCGGTCAGCGGCAGAGACAGCCGCGAGCGCGGCCGTCGAGCAGCTCCCCGAGCAGCGCCGCGTAGTAGTAGCGCAGATCGTAGAGCCCGCTGCGCGGCGACGCGAGGAAGTTCAGGTCCTGCGCGGTCTCGAACCCGTTGAACTCGTTGCGCAGCTTCAGCACGTTCAGGAACCCGGTGTGATCGAGCAACGCGCAATCGGACAGTCCGTCGCTCGCGACGTTCAGCGCGTAGACCTCGGCCGCGAGCGCCGGGGTGGTCTCGGCGTCGAGCAACAGCGCCGTTGCTTCCGCGCGGTTCCGTGGATCCTGCACCCAGCTGGTGGCGCGGATGAAGCCGCGGATGAACCGGACCGCCGCGCCCGGGTTGTTCTGGAGCCACCACCGGCTCGTCGCGACGCCGCCGCCCAGGTACGGGTTGATGAGCTCGCCGATCGTGCCGATCACCGGCAGCCCGAGATCCTTGCCGCGTACCACCGACTCGGCATTGATGATCGCTGCTTGCCACAGCGGTGGCGTGGCGATCAGGCCGTTCAGGCGTGCCGGCGAGCCGCCGGCCGAGACCATCGTGTAGTCGACCCCGACCTCCATGCCGTGGTCGCGCATGATCTTTGCTACCGGCAGCGCGAATCCCGAGCCCTGGACGTCGACGCCGATGCGCTGGCCGCGCAGGCTCTCGGCCGTGGTGAACCCGGGCTGGGCAAGCAGCGCGAGCCCCAGGCCGTTGTCGTGCGCGAAGATGAGCTGGACGTCGAGGATCCCCCCGGCGGCGTTGTGGGGGTTGATCTGGTAGTTGACCGCGTTGTCCGTCGACGAGATGATCACCTCGATCTCGTGGTTGCTGACCTGCACGAACGTCGGGCGCGACGACGCGAACTGGCTGTAGTCCACCGCGATGTTCTGCTCCGCGAAGAACCCCTTCGCGATCCCGGCCAGCATGGGCAGCGAGCGCGACGCCGACCGGACGCGCACCGGGTCCGGTGGCCTGTGGCCAAGCTCGGCGACCACCGTGGTCTGCGAAGCGAGCTCCTGGGTGTCATCCGGCGATGGCGACACGACACACGCCGCTGTCATCACGCCACCCACAATGACGAGCCCGAGAAATTTGGTCGCACTTCCGATGGTCATGTAGTCTCCCTGGTTGGATACAGTGTCGGTTTACGAGCGAGCGGCAAAAGACGAGCGTGGGCGTAGCTGTCCCGAGGTGAGCGCACCCGACGCACAACACCTTGATACAACTACTTATTATGAGTCAGATAGCACTCGGCTCACCGCCGAGTGCCACCACGAAAGCAACCCACAATACGAGTTTTTTCAGGGATGCTGTATCTGCCGAATCGATTTTTTTGGGGCATCTCGACAAAAATCAGTCGCTGAGCTGGCGTCCGCGCGGGATTCGCGCCGGTCACGCGCGCGATCTACGAGAGGTTCGCATCGCGTCGCGATCGCCCCGACGTTGCCGACCTCGCCGGCGCGGCACACGCAGAACCACACCGCCGTATTCGACCCGACGTTGTCGCACCGGGTGGTGCCGCGCCGGTAGCAGCGCTCCCGGTCGCCCTCAGTGCAGCGCCGCCGCGACCTCGGGATAGCTCGGCCAGTCGCCGCGGCTGTCTCCGAGGTGCCGCCACTGCACCACGCGGTCGCGGCCGATCACGAACGTCCCGGGGCTCGGGCTCTCGGCGCCGGGCTCACGTACCCCCCACGCCGCCGCGGCGACCAGGTCTGGATCGGTCAGCAGCGTGATCCTGGGCAGCTTGGTCTGGAGCGCCGCCATGTCGGACACACCGTCCGCGGCGATCGCGACGACCCCGACGTCGCGATGGTCGAGCTCGACGGCATGATCGGCCAGCTCACCGAGCCAGCGGACGCAGCTGTGTCACCAGAAGCCGCGATAGAACACGACGATCGTCTGCGCGTGCTGGTGGACTGCCTCGGCGAGCGCGAGCTTTTCGCCCGAGGCCCGCACGAGCTGTGCGTCCGGTGCCTTCGCACCCACGGCGACGGCCGCCGCTGGCTGCTGGGCCAGCTCGGCGGGGGCGGCGTGGTGCGCACATCCCGACAGCAGCGCAAGCGCGACGAGCAGGCCACGGATCCGCATGGCCCACTACCCTACGCGAGCACCGCACGGGCTGCCACCGCACGGTTCTGCAAACCTCGGGATCAGCCGTCGCTCGCCGGACCGGTTCGCCACGGCAGCCGCTTTCCCCGGGTAGGCTACGCGGGTGCTGTATGCTGCGATCGCGCTGACCAGCAAGCAGCTGGTCGAGACCTCCTCGCGCAAGAAGAAGGTCGAGTGCTTGGCCAAGCTGCTCGGCGAGCTCGCGCCCGACGAGCACGCGATCGTGGCCCGGCACCTGTCGGGCGACGTCGCATACAAGCTCGGGATCGGCTACGCCACCGCCGGAGAGCTGCGGGGTCGGATCGCGCCGGCGCCCACGGCCTCGCTGGCCGTGCGGGAGGTCGATCGCCGGTTCGCCGCGATCGCCGAGCTGCGCGGCGCGGGGTCGGGCCGGGCGAAGAAGGATGCGTTCGGCGCGATGCTCGCCGCGGCCACCGAGCTCGAGCAAGGCTTCCTGGGCGCGCTGGTCATCGGCGAGCTCCGGCAGGGCGCGCTCGACGCGCTCGTCGTCGATGCCATCGCCCTGGCGATCCGGGTCGAGCCGCGCACCGTGCGCACCGCCTACATGCTCGCGGGCGACATCGGCGCCGTCGCCGCCGCGGCGCTGACCGAGGGCGCGGCCGGCCTGGCGCGGTTCGGCCTCACGGTGTTTCGCCCGGTCCTGCCGATGCTCGCGCAGACCGCCGAGACCGCCGGCGCGGCGATCGCGAGCTTCGCGGGACCCGCCGCCCTCGAGCTCAAGCTCGACGGCTTCCGCGTCCAGATCCACAAGGACGGCGACGCCATCCGCGTGTTCTCGCGCGCGCTCAACGACGTCACCGCCCAGGTGCCCGAGGTCGTCGCGGCCACCGCCGCGCTGGCGGCGCGCCGCCTGATCCTCGATGGCGAGGCCAGCGCGTTTGGCGCCGGTGGCCGGCCCTTGCCGTTCCAGGACACCATGCGCCGGCAAGGTCCGCTCACCCTGACCGTGTTCGATGCGCTCCTGGTCGACGATCAGACCCTGTTGCCGACGCCCGCCGGCGAGCGCTTCACGCTGGTCCACGATCTCGCCCCGGCGCTCGCCGTGCCTCGCCTGGTCACCAGCGACGCCGCCGAGGCCGACGCCTACTTCGACGCCGCGGTCGCGCGCGGCCACGAGGGCGTGATGGCCAAGGCGCTCGACGCGCCGTACGACGCCGGCAGCCGCGGCGCGGCGTGGCTCAAGATCAAGAAGGTCTATCGCCTCGATCTCGTCGTGCTCGCCGCCGAGTGGGGCTCGGGCCGGCGCCGCGGCTGGCTCTCGAACCTTCATCTCGGCGCCCGCGATCCGGCGGGCGGCTGGGTCATGCTCGGCAAGACCTTCAAGGGGATGACCGACGAGATGCTGGCCTGGCAGACCGCCCAGTTCCTCGCCCGCGAGGTCGACCGCGACGGCCACATCGTCTACGTCCGGCCCGAGCTGGTCGCCGAGATCGCGTTCAACGACGTCCAGCGCTCGTCGCGCTACCCCTGCGGCCTGGCGCTCCGGCTCGCTCGCGTCGTGCGCTACCGCGACGACAAGACCGCCGCCGAGGCCGACACGATCGACGCCATCCGCGCGATCGCGATCCGCGACGGCGTCGTGCCCGCGTGACTGCTCCGAGCGTCGAGGCCGCTTCGTCTTACCGAATTGCAAAGCTACCTCATTGATCTTACTGACGTTGCTGGCATCTCTCGGGTGTTGTTGAGAATGCCGGTTGGCGGAGCCGTGCTCGCAAATGGGCGTCGATTGCAGCTAGAATCCTCCGGGGCACGTCTTGACGCGCGCGGCCCGGAGGCGAAGTACATGGGCGGCGG
>Ga0307508_10004221_pt1 | contig 14114 bp, 14 predicted proteins | sample 9_EM_MG_FD_203089 | JGI IMG/M metagenome (GOLD analysis project Ga0307508, IMG submission 203089) | Populus trichocarpa ectomycorrhiza microbial communities from riparian zone in the Pacific Northwest, United States - 9_EM | ecosystem: Host-associated > Plants > Roots > Unclassified | place... | reverse complement strand
CAGAATGACAGTCACATCGCCTTTCCAGATAGCGTAGTTTGTATTGCTTAGCTTCTTGATAGACCCGAACTTCGACGTGTAGTAGGTCTTTGACGACTGGTCATTGTGGGAAGACATTTTGGGTGACACTGTGTAATACGGGGTAGGTAAATCGGCGAATCGGCAGAAAAGTATGAAGGTGAGATTTTTCAACCGAGAGCTGTAAGCAGGTCACTGCCGTCCTGGGCAGTACCTCAACTGGACGAGGAACCGGCCAGCTGCCCAGTGCTGGTGGCGTAGGTGTCAGGAGCCACAGCAGCTCCCGCCCTCTGGCGAAACAACTCCTGCAGTGCCGTTTGCGCTGGCTCTCACGAAACTCGAGAACACCCGTGTACCCTTCCGACCTGCAGAAAGGGCCCTACCTACATAAGGATAATAATCAATAGATTAAATGGATATGAATTCGAGAGTGGTATTGTGCTGACCCGGGCTCATAACCTGTCAAGATTATGATGGAAGTTTGATGGAACGATGAAGTCTTGTGTGTATTGTCTTGTCTTAGAGAGAACGGCAGGAAAAGTGAAAAGTCTGAATACACGTATATGACATGATTCTACACGTGACAAAGCAGAACGAGTGAGATATTGCAACAAATGTGCCCGGACCCCGTCCGAGCCACATCTCATGACAGAAACCTCCAGAACTCGTTTGGAACACGAACTAGGTCTTAACCCAAAAACTCCCTAGCAGTGCAAAGGTTGCCAGCCTCTGATAGGTTTAAACAGACAAATATCAAGTCTGAGGAAAGTTTTTGCTATCTGACCAAAGATAGTTGCACGTTAAGGAAGTGCTTTCGTCCTGATAGAGTTTTGATGCAGATCTCAACGCATGAATTTTATAGTCTTCAATTGACTCACAATTCCCTTCCAGAAAGTGAAGACCTCGCACAAAGTTCACTCTTCTTCCTCTAGTTAGAGGGCGTGGAAGACATCACAGGTTATTCAAGCCTGCCTGTATAATCCACCAATGCTGTCCTTTAAACTTTCATCCTGGTACATACGCCGCAAGGACTACTCGTTCTACTCAGACAGCTCCCAATCTATCGGCGAAGAGATTACTCGCTGCGTAATCTCCTTTCTTTCCTTCAGTGCATTGCTGCAGGGTGAGTTTTATGGCTTCCCAGGCCCCCCACATATATCCTCTCGTCGCGGCGTCCATAGAAGAATGCACACATCCTTTCCTTCTACCGAATTCCACCCCGTTATTTGACAGGCCTCCCTTTCGCGCGACCACGCGTTCGCCAACGAGATAACGTTGCTAACGGGAGAGCTGGTGAGCTTCGCCTTCAGCGGCGACTGGAGCAGCAGCTACATCGCGTATGTGCACCTACGGGAGCAAGTATCGTCGTGGCATCACAGCCAGCCGACCAGTTTCCAGGTGCTGTACCGGGTTCCGCGGGACGTCGGTTGCGGGAAATGGCGGCCCACAATCTGGGTACCCTCCCCCCCTCTCCCTTCCGGACGCTTTCGCCATGCTAACCCCCGGCTGCGGCTTTCAAGTACACGCTCCCGCACCACGCGACGGCGATGGAGTACTACCACCTCTCACAACTCTGCTGGCGCTGTATAACCTGAGTTTCCCCGGATATCGTTGGGCCCCGGTGTTACCCGCGACGCGACGGCGAAGGTCGTCGACGAAGTCGTCGACAACGTCCGCGCCATCTGCGGCATCGCGCAAGGGAACGGCGGCGGTGCCGGCGGCACCGGGGCAGGGGGTGGTTCGAGGATCCGGCCGAGATACTGGCGCCCGACGCACTCGTGAAGGAGATGGAACGCGGGTGGCCGAAGAGCACTCGCTGGGAAGCGTAATGGACAGGCTCGGTTAGAATACGGCGTTTTTTTTTGTATGACCTTTTTTTTTGGAGAGATGCGCTGGATATATATCTAGGTGTAATGCGGTGATACGCCCCCCCACTCAGAATATAAGACAAGTAATTATGATTCCTGTATGTACCTGCGACGCGGCTAAGGCAGGCGAGGCGACCGCTCTGCACTCACGAACATATATCTCCACTCGAGTGACACTTGATGCACTTGCCACTCTCCACACTCAACCGGGTAGGGGTTCTAGCCACTGTACGCTTCCAGGAGGGCTGGCGTTGGTGGAGCAAGGTGGAGCAAGGTGTCCGTTGGGGACGGCGGCGACAGCCAGGTTCATCACTGGGCGTTGGTTTTTTTCCGTTGCACCGGCAGGATATTATACAACACGACTCACGTAGTATATAGCGACAACAACAGGGAGAGCAAGTCGTCCTTCACGACAGCGCTCCTGACCTGTCCGTGGGGTCTGTAACTTACCTGTAGGCGGGGGCTCACACCTACGATGGCGAGGCACTCCATCTTGTGCTGGGGTCCCGACGGCCGCGATTCCTACGTGCGGGGGCAGGAGAGCGCCCGCGCTCCCGTCGAGCGAGCACTGGGTACGGATGCCGATGGCTTGGTTGATCGTCAGCGTATGTATGCAGACAGGCACCGGGGCGCAAAAGACGACACCGGACTTCACAGCCGACCGGTCTCCCCGTCCAGCAGCGCTCCCCAAGAGTGCGGCCTGCGACAAACTATAATTACGGCCACTGAATCCTCCCTTTATTCCCCTTCTCTGGTCTGTGTGAGCACTGGGGAAGACTCGATACTGTACCAGCGGTGATCCCGCCTAACCGGAAACCAACTCACAACCGCAAGAAATGCCCAACACCTCTCCTCCGATCAACAGAATTTTGAGATGATCTTGTTCATCTCCGCTTTCCAATGCTCTCCTCTGTGTGTATTGTTTCCTGTCTGTTGCTGTGGTGGTGGACGAATGCTCCCCCGTAAGGGCGCAGTTGCAGCCCAAAACCTGGAAATCTAAGAAATGCCCACATAATTTCGCTTACAGCTCCTCCATATCTTCTCCGGTCAACGGAGTTTTTAGATAATGTTGTTTCCAAAACTCTCCCGCGTGGGCACAACTCTCTGTCTCTTGTTGTGATGGTGGCCGATCGCTCCCCGCAAATGCCAATAGGACGGCGGTTATTGCGCTGTGAGCCGCCCGACCCAGTCCGTCTTGTTGGCGTGTGTTGGAGAGTAGTTACGTATGATATTCGAATGCGTCGGCCATTCGAATGCCGAGACGCTAAAAGCAACTAAAACGATGGTAAGGGCAAGATTTCTCCCATTCGACTGAATCGGTCGCCGCACTGCCGAACTGGACCAGTAGGTTCCGCTAAAACACCCTGTTGCTGGATTTTGGCCAGACTCAAGGCTGAGTACTCACTGTCAATGGCGGTGAATGAACGGCCCTGATATTCTTCCAGCTTCACCCCTGAGAAAAAGAAACTTATGGGGGAAAAAAATATATATACATACAATTGATGTAGAGCACGCGATTTCCACTAGCGCCTCGGCACTTGAACGACCCAGACTAACAACGCATTCGAATTCCCTAATATGTACCCTCGACTGCCAGAGCACGCGCCGTGCCACCCATAGCTACAACAGTGGCGTCAGTCGTAGAATAGATGACCATCTAATTTAAATACCACATCCCGTTCTACGGCAGTCCAGCTCCAGGAGTGCCCTTGAGCCGTGGATTACGTTGCACTGCATCTCATGATGCCCAGGTAAGACCTGCATGGAATAGTGCTGCTCCCTCGTATTCGATTGGCGGAATGCGAGTACCACCCTTGACTGCGCTGGGCTCTACCGACCAATAATGAAACGGAATGACTAAATTTCCCAGCTCACGCATATCGCACGTCCACGTGGTAGTACGGCTGGTCGAAGCAGTGCAAATGAGGAGAAAGCGGGGTTGGGGAAACCAGGAATGTATGTAGGTATATTTGCAGCAACATCGCCCAGCCACAGAGTGAACTGCTTCTACATACTCAACCATCAACCCACCAGTAATCGCATAACAAGCAACGATCGGCCCGACACTTCCACCAGTCCAACATGAACATTAGTGAGAGTACAGAGAACCAACGGATCTACCATCATTCCACGCATGCCGAGTTACGAGGAGTGTTTCATGGTCCGATCAACGTCGGCACCGAGAGCGGGTAAGTAGTGCGGTTCGAAGGATCTTACGGTTGGCTAACGAGACCTCGCTGGTAGACCCAAGAGTAAGCGACACGTCTCCATCGAAATCATCCCTAGCCCTCCAATATTTTCCGACCCTGACTGACTCCGAACCAGAGAGAACCGACATCCTGGAATGGATATCCACGGTCCCATACACAAATCACCACATGCGTATCAGCGATGGACGGTTAAAAGGCTCGGGGGAGTGGATCTTGAAGAAGGAGAGGTACCGCACCTGGAGAGAATCAACCAACTCGATGCTGTTGCTGTTACGGGGAATCCGTAAGTCTCCGCAATGTTCAACCGGAAGGGGCACTCTTCTAATCAGTTCGTCTAGCTGGAGCCGGCAAAACATACATAGCATCACAGGTCATCGACTGGTTCATTTCAAATCCAACAGCCGAATCCAAGTTGGCATACTTCTACTGCAATCGAGGCGAGGAAAGTCGGCGAGATCCCGAGAGCATTCTGCGCACGCTTATTCAGCAGCTTTCGCAGACTCCAGTCGAAGGCGGGCTCCTGAAGCCGGTCCTCGATGTTTACAACGAACGGGAGAAGAAGGGGCAACTCTCTTCGCGGTTGACCCTAAAAGAATGCCAGGATCTCCTTGTTCAGCTTATGGCTGCATATCCTCAGACGACGATTTGCATTGACGCCCTAGACGAAGTGGATCACAGATTGCGGTTAGAATTACTGAAAGCACTCAAGCACGTGGTGGAAAAATCAAAAACTCAGGTCAAGATTTTCGCGACTACTCGAATGGACACCGATATCCTCATGCAGTTCGAGATGTTTCCCAGGATTGAGTTGGAACCGGAAGACAACGTTGATGACATCATCCGGTTTGTGGAAGAGAAGGTACAGGACATGATCGAACAGAAGCAGCTGCTGCACGGGAATGTCCCAGATGCGCTCAAAGACGAAATTTGCCAAGTTCTTCGTGAGCGATCCAAGGGAATGTAAGCTTGCTTGAACTCCTACTAGATAGGTCTCACTGCTGACGGCTGCGTGAAGGTTTCAACTTGCAGCTCTTCAGATCACCTTGCTCTGCGACATGGTCGCTCCACACGAGGTCAGGGACAGCCTGAAGGCCCTTCCAGAAACCTTAGCGGCCGCGTACGGCGAAATATACAACCGCATTTGTAACCAGGGTCATCTTGCATCCCAACTAGCACTAAACGCCTTCCGATGGGTCCAGTGCTCTTACGAACCATTGCGATCGGAAACCTTGCTTGACGCAGTCACAGTTGAAGTCGACGGCTCGGGGAAATTTTCCCGCGATGGCGAGGGTATAAGGTCGACTGATTTGTTGAAAGTCTGCCAAAACCTCCTCATTTTGGACGAACGCCTGAACGTTTTCCGGTTTGCTCACCTTTCGGTGCAAGAATACTTGGAGACCCAGCAACTCAGGGTCGATTCTCATACCGAAATCGCCAAAATCTGCCTCTCGCTGGTTTGCTCTTCTCGGTCTTGGACAGACTATGACACCACCCTTGAAACACGAGAAGGAAATTACCACGATCGCCACCTCTTACTCTACTCGGCAGTATTTTGGCCTTGGCACTTGAATCGTTGCAAAGAAGACTGTCAAATCTTGACCTGCCTTTGGGAAGCTTTCGTTTCAGAAGTTACATTCCAACCCTGGATCAAATATCATTGCCAGCGTGTTCAAACCAAAGATTCTAAAGACACTTTTTGGCGTCGATCAGAGGCTCTTCAGCAAGAGGGGAAGGACCTTCTTGCCACAGTCTGCCTGTTTGGGTTAGGGCGGAAGCTTTCCAGTATACCCAAATCCCAATTTGGATGGATGGCCCGTATAAAATTGAAGCTCTCCGCCAAACTCATTACCAAGTCTGTGCAGAGGGGCCGTTTAGTCCGGTTACTATTCTACGCGTCCAGGTTTGGAGACCTGGAAATTGCTCAGCATCTACTTGACGTTGGCGTCAGCGTCTCGGCGGTCGCCGGCGACGGGAGGACGGCGCTGCACTTCGCAGCCGAGAATGGACACGAGGCGCTGACCCGCCAGCTCCTGGATCGAGGCGCCGACGTCTCAGCGGTTGCCAGTGGCGGGAGGACGGCGCTACACTTCGCGGCCAAGAACGGGTACGAGGCTCTAGCCCTACAGCTTGTGGATCGAGGCGCCGATGTCTCGGTGGTCGCCGGCGACGGATGGACGGCACTGCACTTCGCGGCTGAGAACGGGAACGAGGCGCTAGCCCTGCAGCTCATGGATCGAGGTGCAGATGTCTTAGCGGTCGATGGAGACGGGTGGACGGTGTTGCACATCGCAGCCGAGAACGGGCACCAGGCACTGGCGCCGCAGCTCCTGGATCGAGGCGCCGATGTCTCGGCGGTCGACGGCTACGGGAGGACGGCGCTGCACTTCGCGGCATGGAACGGGCACGAGACGCTGGCCCGGCAACTCCTGGATCAAGGCGCCAACGTCTCGGCGGCCACCGGCGACGGGAGGACGGCGCTGCACTTCGCGGCCAGGAACGGGTACGAGGCGCTGGCCCGGCAGCTCCTGGATCGAGGCGCCGACGTCTCAGCGGTCGACGGCGGCGGGAGGATGGCGCTGCACTTCGCGGCTGCGAAAGGGCACGAGGCGCTGGCGCTACAGCTCCTGGATCGAGGCGCCGACATTTTGGCGGTCGCCGGCGACGGGAGGACGCCGTTGCACTTCGCTGCCAGGAGCAGGCATGAGGCGCTGGCCCTGCAGTTCCTGGGTCGAGGCGCCGACGTCTCGGCGGTCGACGGAGACGGGAGGACGGCGCTCCACATCGCGGCCGAGAACGGGCAGGAGGCGCTGGCCCTGCAGCTCCTGGATCGAGGCGCCGACATCTTGGCGGTCGCAGGCGACGGGTGGACGGCGCTCCACATCGCGGCCGAGAACGGGCACGAGGTACTGGCCCTGCAGCTCCTGGATCGAGGCGCCGACGTCTCGGCGGTCGACGGCGATGGGTGGACGGGGCTGCACATCGCGGCCGAGAACGGGCACGAGGCGCTGGCCCGGCAGCTCCTGGATCGAGGCGCCAACGTCTCGGCGGTCGACAGCGACGGGAGGGCGGCGTTGCACTTCGCGGCCGAGAACGGGCACGAGACGCTGGCACTGCAGCTCCTGGGTCGAGGCGCCAACGTCTCGGCGGTCGACGGCTACGGGAGAACAGCGCTGCACTCTGCGGCGTGGAGCGGGCGCGAAGCGCTAGCCCGGCAGCTCCTGGATCGAGGCGCCGACGTCTCGGCGACCGACGGCTACGGGAGGACGTCGCTGCACTTCGCGGCATGGAACGGTCACGAGGCGCTGGCGCTGCAGCTCCTGGATCGAGGCGCCGACATCTTGGCGGTCGACGGCTACGGGAGGACGGCGCTGCACTTCGCGGCCAGGAACGGGCACGGGGCGCTGACGCTGCAGCTCCTGGATCGAGGCGCCGACGTCTCGGTGGTTGACGGCGGCGGGAGGACGGCGCTGCAATTCGCGGCCAGTAACGGGCACGAGGCGCTGGCGCTGCGGCTCCTGGATCGAGGCTCCGACGTCTCGGCGGTCGACGGCCCCAGGACGACGACGCCGCACGTTGTGGCCAAGAACGGGCACTAGGCGGTGGCCCCGGCTGCTCGTTGCTACCACCGCACGGCCCTCCTTCCTGTAGTTTCGCTTCCTTTTTATGATGTAAGTTAGTATGTAACTATTAGTCATTACCGACCTCAGATGCAGCTCGAGTATTCATGTACTTTCCTTCACCTTCTTTCTTCTGCGCGAAGATGCAGGTCGGCTGGCAGATGACGAAATTTGACGTCATCGAAGCTTTGTATATCTATTCTGTTGTATTGGCTTTGGGTACGAACCGATTAGTTGATTATAGATTGTGCCGATGATGTAAATTTACTCTCTAGTTTGAAAATGAAAGACCTATGCCAGGCCCGAGGAATATAATGACAAGAAAGTATGGTAGAATCAAGAGAGAATGGGTGGAGTTGCCACTGCCCTATGATTGGCGGATTCGGTCCTGCTTTTTTTTTGTTTATTCGTTAGTTACTCGCATGCGACCTATCAGATCATGGCGAGATTATGTACAGTCCGTTTCCTGTCCGCTGTCCGCGCAGCGGCGGCACGTTGCAAGCGCCCCTTTGCCCTCCGCCCAGGCCTGCCCCAAGAAGATATGATGCGCACCAAGGGAATTACAAAAGAAAGGAAAGCGAGCGTGAAGGACAAACGAAATGAACAAAGGAAAGGCGCCGCCCAGCCCCCAAACCGTTCCTGCAGACGCCATGAAGTTGGGCGTGGGTAGGAACAGTGGTGTCCCCCCCCGCACCCGGCACCTTGGCCCCCACTCCCTGCTCCCCCAAGAACTCCCTCAGCTCCGCCTCCGGCACCTCGCTCACCGCGTCCCCTTCCTCAGTTAGAATTCTCCTCCCCACGTCCGTGGTAGCAAGGAAGTCAAGCACCGCCCGCCCGCATCTCTCGTCCGCCAGGAGGTCCCGGATCTTCCACCGGCTCTTCTACCTCCCAGTCTCCTTCCGCACCTCCGCGCACAGTACCCTTTGTTGGGCCTTCCACTCAGGGCACTCCTTAATAAAGAGGTGCTCCCGAGTCTGGTTCGGGTATCGGCACCACCAACATTGCGGGGTAGGCCGATTCTTCGTCCAATTGAGGTACTGCCCAGTCAAGTAGCGCCCCGTCTTCATCTGGTAGAACTGAATTCGGTCCTGCATGGATGATATACAGGATGAGGTAACTACTGGGAGTCGGCGACTAGCGCACTCTGGGCGCCAAACATGGCGTAATAGCGGCGAGTGAACAGCTCGAGACTCCATAGACAACACAACACACTCACTTTTATCTTATTTCGTACCATCATTGCTGACCGACGGCAGAGAACCTCATCTCTCGGACACGCATTACAGATCGGTGATTGGGGCCTCGCGAGGACCATCATCGTAGGATTTGTATACCTTGTTTGATTGGTCGTGGTTGTCATTTGTCTGTCTCTTGTTTGCTGGGAGCACTACGGCGTACACCAAACAGGAGGGCACTGAGACCGCGGACTTCCCTTATCCCATCGAATTATCATCAGCTAAGCTAATTGGAGTCGTGTCCTAAGGAATAGGAACACTCCCGAATTGACGAAGCGAACGGTGTCTGCATCTACGTTGAAGTCCCCGTACGGAACGGTGGCAACCACGGAGGTGAGATACGAGAACGGAAAGGCTGACTGCGAAGAGGATAGTGACGAAGAGACTCCGGAACGCTGGGTTGCTTACCCCGGACACATACGGCGTATCCTCAGTCTACAGGAGGAGTTGGAACGTGTGAAAGAACGTGCGAGAAAGGAGCAGGCAAGTGAACGGGTAGGTACCCCTTCTACTGACAACGACGGTAGTGATAACTCCCCGTCGGATTCCTATCACATGGACGCTAAAGAAGTTACGACGATGAATACCCCTACCTCACTGAGGATCCCACAGTTCGGGAGTACCCCGGGTGAGAACCTTAGCAGTTTCTTTAGGAGGTTTGACAGAGCGATACGGTGGGTAGTATATCCCCGTTATCCCGCTGGCGAGGAAGGAAGGAGACAGAAGGAGATGGATATGGCCTTGATGATTCAAGACAACCTGATTGGAAAGGCCTAGGAGGAGTCGGACGCCTTTCCGGAGGCAGCTTACAAGTCTGTGCAGGCTTTCAAGGGCGCTCTGAGGCAGGCGTTCCCACAATCGGAAACGGTGGTGGCGTCTAAGGAGGATCAGAGGAAGGTTAAGGCGTTGCGTTTTTATGAGACTCTCTCTATTATTGACCAGAAACCGGAGATAGGGATCCCCCCGAGCTATACGTCCAGCGAGAGAGATGGTTCCGACAGTATCTCCCAGACACTCTACATCGTCGTCTCGCACACCTATTCGTTACCGGCCTACATGAAGTACAATTTATGTATGCCATCAAGAGTACGATTCCCGTCAACGAATTGACATTCGACAACGTGGTGGAGCACTACGAGCGTTGTAACGCTACAGAATGGGGACAAGTTGTGACGCTGGGGCCAGATGAGGCGGATACCCTGATTCGGGCCCCTTCCGCTACAAAAGCAGTCGTTCCAAGATCGGAGGAGACAGCGGAGAACACATTGGCGCAAGTGGTGACGGAAGTCATGAACCGGTCAATTGGGGCCCAGGAGGAAATGGCTCAAGCGATGCAGACTCAGAGCTACCAGATGGCTCGTCTCATAGGGACGGTGAGTACAAATTCACAATCCATCCCGGTGACGATCACCCCTACCCCTGCCTCTGCATTTCCTACCAATCGGATGACCCCTAGGATTATACCTGTCACGGCCTCGTCGGGAGAGAGTTCAGGACCCTCTTCGTCTGGACCCTGTTCGTCGTCTGGACCCTGTTTGTCTTCCGGGCCCACATTATCCGGCATTATGGACTTGAGACCCACCGGACCGAGAAACAGTGAGAATGTACAGGCGCCACCGCCGGGAGCCGATCACCAGGGACGGAACGTCAGCTTTCAACCTCGTGAATTCATACCGACATATCGGAATATGTCCGGCCGGCACTGCTTTGGTGGGTTCTACCGACCATATAGCCACCAGGTGTCCGCCCGGGACGACGGCGTTGTCTACCCAGGAGCAGCAGAGGTTACGGCAGGAATGGTTGCGACGGACAAGTGGGGCGGCATCAGTTGCACATGCGGCATCAGTTGCTCGTGCAGCATCAGTTGCTCATACAGCAATTTCGGAGGAAGAAGAGAGTGACGTGGAGAGCGTGGAAGCCGACTCCCATATTCCTGGATGGGAAACCCGAAGGACCCCATGCACGAGGACGGCTCGGCCAGAGGACACAATATACGTTTCTGAGTCAGAGAGCTGCGTCCGAAGAAGAGAGACTGGCGTTGGGCATTGAAGCTGAGCTACGATACGGGACCGCTACCCCGGACGGAGAGGATGACTGGATATGTCCCGCAGGGGCAGCCATGGCTCCCCGAGTGCCCTACCCGGATGGATGACAGCAGCCAGAAGAGGTCCATAGCAGCCCGCCAGCCAGATTATCGGTCAGGAGCGGCAAGCTTGCCAACGTTACCAAAAAACTAGATGGAATTTCTGACGCCATAAAGGAACAGCAGGTAGAAGGACTTGGAAAGAGGACTATAATGTATATGATGAGCGGGGTGAAATGAGGAAGGAAGGGAGAAAAGAAGAAAAATTTATTTATACGGTCAGAGGACGTGAGCAGTACAAGTGTGGGTGCCGTGAGCGGCACGAGGGGGAGAAGTGTGGGAGAGAAAAAGAGAGAAAAGAGAGAAGTGTCAGTGCCGTGAGCGGCGTGTGTACGGCAAGGGTGAGTGTCGCGAGCGGCGCCGAAGAGAAAAAAGAGAGAAAAGAGAACGAAGAGAAAGGAGAGAAAAATGAGAAAAATGAGAGAATTGAGAAGAATAAGAGAGATGGGAGCGTCGTGAGCGGCGTGGGCGGTGTGAGTGCCGTGAGCGGCAGGGGTGAGAAAAATGAGAGAACTGAGAGTGCTGTGAGCGGCACGAGTGCAGAAATGGGGAGAGCGAGGATTTGTGTCACGCAAAAGGGAGTGAGAAAAATGAGTCAAGTGTGAGTGCTGTGAGCGGTGTGAGGGCCGTGAGCAGCGCGAGTGAGAAAAACGGGAAGAGCGAGGATGCGGGTTGCGCAAAAAAGAGTGAGAGAAGTGAGAGAAGTGGGATGGCTGTGAGCAGCGTGAGCAGTATGAGTGTCGTGAGCGGCGTGGGTGAGAAAAACAGGAGAATTAAGAAAAATGAGAGAATTGAGAAAAATGAGGGAATTGAGAGAAACGAGAAAAAGGCGGGTGCCAGGAGTGGCCCGAGCGAGAGGATTGTGAGGTTGAGCAGATCCGGAGATACAACCGGGGAAGCTGCACGGGGGCGAGCAGGCCACGTCGAGCTCCAGGTCGGATCGAGTGGGACGATCCCGGTATTTACACAGGACGAGATTCGCATACATCCCGACCACGGAAACCAGGAGGTCCCTAGATTCTTGGAGCCATCGGATCATTCGGATGATCTCCGAATACGCTTGCCCGGGACGGAGCGCTCTTCAAAGGGTCCTAAAATACGGCCGACGCTTGACGGGGCTGGAATTGTGAGCTTAACGGAGATCGAAGGAAGAAGAAAGGAGTTCGAGAGATGCAGAGAGTGGGATCCCGGAGAAACTACCAAGGAACATTTGGGACAGCCGAAAGGTCAGGAACGGTTGCTCTGCCTGGCTGGAGTTGACGGCTTGGACGAGGTACTGGCAGTAGCGCCACCACTGGATTCCGAAGCTGTTGGTTTGAGCACCATGGCGACAAGTACCAGAATGCGAGCCGTGTTCAAGGCCCCGGAGCAAGGCATGAACCCACTGACCAACTCGGAAATACACTTCCTGCCAGACCGGATGCATGGCCAGATGAGGTGTTTTGCGAAGAACCACACGGACCCAGAATTCACTCAGGAAAACGGGATTCGAAAGCTATCTCAGAGAAGCGTACCGAAGGAGAAGAAGTTTTGGACATGCGACCGGCCACCAGGCTAGAGGCAGCAAACCAACGCCTCAGGGCGTTATCTGCCGAGCATGCCCTGGAACTAGGAACGGAAGCTATCAGCCAGGATGCGACTGCTCGGAAAGTTATTCGGACCGAAGACATGGATCCGGGCCCTACGGAATCAGAAGAACCCCTTCCTGCCAGGCCAGACCCGTGGCCAGGCGATGATAAGCGAGCCAGAGAAGTGCGAGGCCATGCGAATGTGGCGCTTTTTGCCCAACTGTATGGCATTTGCGCCGAATACGGACCGGTGAAGGAGGTGTTGTGGGCAGAGGCGGAAAGGGAGGTAGTTCGGGAGGAGGCCCGGCAGCGCCGGCAGGTGTATGCAGAGCGGATGGTGGCGCAAACGTCAAGGAACTTGGTGAAACCCGGTCCGATCAGAGCAGGAGACCTTGTTATGCTCCGGGACACTGCCGTGGCGAAGGAGAAAGGCCTCAAGTTTTACTACCGGTGGACGGGACCATATCTTGTCCGGTCGGTCACCCAAGGGGGAATGTCCTTTGTCTTGCAGCACCCCCACAAAGATAAGGCTCTGTATGGAACCCACCATCGGGATGACGTCGGGCTTTCGACAGTGCGTCCGGAACACTTACGGTATCCTCCCGGCGCCCCTATACAACCGGAGTTACTAACGAATCTACGCCAGTATCGAAAAGGATTGGTCCCGCACCGGGCCGGGAAGCTCTACGAAGTCGAACCTGGAGTGCGAGGAGATGATAGTGAGGGGGAGAGGAGGACAAGGAAGCGGAGGCGTGTTTAGAATGGGTGACGAGAGGAGGTGGATTGTCAGGTGTGCGGATGGCGAGAATGGGGGTGTAATGGCAGCGGAGAAAAGTGTGGGATTTGGGGTTGGAACTGGAGACGTGAGATGGAGAGGTGTATGGAGAGAGCGGGTGACGATAAATGTTTGTCCGGTGTGGAGGCCGAGATCGTTTGTACTGTTGGTTGCCAGGACGTGTCGGGCGGGTTTCATCTTTTGGCGGTGGGATTGTGCCGTCGAGGGCGACGGCTCCTCGTTGAGCTCCAATGGGAGTCAGCGACTATGGGAATGGCCAGGCGGGGCAGGGTGAGTTGCCATTGTCAAATATATTCGTCTATCGATGGGTAGGAGTTCCGTTGCTTAATCTTTTCACCGAGACTGGAGGACCGCTCTCTATATATACATGCACATCCAATCCGTTACCCATCACCGGCTCGTCTAGATCCTTTGGTGGCAACTTGCCACCTCCGGTCTAGATGTCGCCGGCGGCGATTCGCCACCTCCGGTCTAGATGTCGCCGGGCCTAGATGTCGCCGGTGGCCATTGGCCACCTGCGCCACCTGATGCGTCCCGCGCGCGCATCTGCTCGCAGCGGTCTAGGCAGGCCTCGGCGGGCCTCGTTGGGCGATCGATATATCTAACACTTCCCCTCGAACAATGAGGCAATAAAGAAAGGAAGAAAGAAGGACAGAAAA
>Ga0307508_10004220_pt1 | contig 14115 bp, 16 predicted proteins | sample 9_EM_MG_FD_203089 | JGI IMG/M metagenome (GOLD analysis project Ga0307508, IMG submission 203089) | Populus trichocarpa ectomycorrhiza microbial communities from riparian zone in the Pacific Northwest, United States - 9_EM | ecosystem: Host-associated > Plants > Roots > Unclassified | place... | reverse complement strand
GCCCTCACGCCACTTCTCGGCGAGCATCCGGGTCTCGGCGGCCCGGTCGAGCTGGTCGCGCGAGAGGTTGAGCAGCGCGATGGCCTTGGGCTCGGTGTCGCGGGCGACCCCGGCGAGGTACTTCTCGTCGACCTCGATCACGCCGTAGCGGGCGTCCGAGCCGCCCGCCAGGGCCGAGGTGATGCCCGCGGGCATATTGGCCCCGAGCGCGTTGGAGACCACCGGGCCCGCGGCCCGCAGCGCCTCGGCGATCAGCCGGGTCGTCGTGGTCTTGCCATTGGTCGCCGACACCAGGATCACGTCCAAGTGGTGCGCCAGCCTGCCGAGCAGATCGGGGTCGAGGCGCAGGGCCACCTTGCCGCCGATCACCGACCCACTGCCGCGGCCCGCGGCCTTCGACACCGCCGCCGCGGCCTTGCCCGCCGTCACGGCCAGTTTGGCACGTGGCGACAGCGGCTCTGAGTTGCCTGCCATCGTCTCTCGATCCTCCTCGCAATACCGGCGCCGCACCTGCCCCCCGGGACGCCGGTGGTACGCCCCCTCCGCGCCGAATCGCCAGCCGGGAGGCCACGGTCGGGGCTCAGCCTATCGAGATCCGGGCGGTGTCCCGAATTCCGTGGCCCCTTCCGGGGGACCGTAGGCTTGGCTCCCATGCGAAACGGCGCGATCCCGGGCAGCCGGGGGACGGTACGGACCCTGCGGCTGCTCGGCGATGAGGCGCTGCGCGCGCCCTGCGAGGAGGTCACCGCGTTCGACGCCGCGCTCGCCGGGCTGGTCGAGGACCTGTTCGCGACGATGTACGCGGCGGGCGGGGTGGGGCTGGCCGCCAACCAGATCGGTGTGGGGCTGCGGGTCTTCGTCTACGACTGCCCGGACGACGAGGACCGGCGTCATCTGGGGCATGTGGTCAACCCGCGGCTCGCGGAGGCCGACGGGGTGACCGTGCGGGGCGCCGAGGGCTGTCTGTCGCTGCCGGGCATCGAGTCGGGCACCCCGCGCTTCGACCGCGCGGTGGTGGAGGGCGTGACGATGACCGGGGACCCGGTGCGGGTCGAGGGCACCGGCTTCTTCGCCCGCTGCCTCCAGCACGAGGGCGACCACCTGGACGGCGGGCTGTTCCTGGACCGGCTGGACGGGCTGCGGCGGCGCCGGGTGCTGTGGGCGGCCCGCCGCGCGCCGTGGGCGCGCGAACGGGCGTAAACGGGGACGTAAAGACGTAAAGGGGGCGGGGCTTCGGAACCCCGGGGGCTCTAGAACCCCGGGGCGCCGATCCGGTCGTCCACCAGGGCCAGCCTGCCCCACAGCAGATCGGTGAGGTGGTGCACCAACCGCTCGCGTGAGCAGGGCCGTTCCCGCAGCCACCAGTCGCCCGCCGCGTGCATCATGCCGACGATGCCATGGCCCCAGATCCGGGCCACCTCCTCGCCGCCGGGGCCGAGTTCGACCCGGTCGGCGATCACCTTGGCCAGTTCGTCGCCCATGCGGCGCAGCAGCGGGGCGGAGTGGTGGCCCACGTCGAAGTCCTGCTCCTGCTGCTGGCCCTGGTCGGCCGGATGCATCAGGAAGCGGTACACCTGGGGCCGTGCCTCGATCGCCACCAGATAGGTCTCCAGTGTGGCCGCCACCCGGCCGCGGCGGTCGGGCGCGGGGGCGTCCAGGGCCTTGCGCAGCGAGGCGAGCAGGGCGTCGGTGTGGCGTACCGCGAGGGCGCGGTAGAGCCCTCCCTTGTCGCCGAAATGGCGGTACAGAATGGGTTTGGTGATGCCCGCCTCGGCGGCGATCGCGTTCATCGAGGCCTCGGGGCCGTCGCGCAGCACCACCCGGTCGGCGGCCTCCAGCAGCTCCTTGCGGCGCCGTGCGGCCGCCTGCTGCTGATCCTCGCGCTGGCTGGTCCCGGTCTCCATGTCGTGGCCTCCCCGCCCCCTGACGTTTCACGCGTTACATGTATGGGCTTCGCGTATCTGCGCAACGTAACACCCGCCCGGGGTAAGGGGTTCGCGTGGCTGTGGAGTTGACATCTCCTACTCGCCGGTAACACACTGCTGTTACCGTAGGTAACAGCAGATGTAGCAGGTGGAGGGGCCATGGCGGAGTTCTCGTTCGAACTCAACGATGATCAGAAGGCAGTGCGCGAGTGGATTCACGGCTTCGCCGCGGATGTCATGCGCCCCGCCGCCGCGGAATGGGACGAGCGCGAGGAAACGCCCTGGCCGATTATCCAGGAGGCGGCCAAGATCGGGCTGTATTCGCTGGACTTCTACGCACAGCAGTATTTCGACCCCACCGGCCTCGGCATCCCCATGACCATGGAGGAGCTGTTCTGGGGCGACGCGGGGATAGCCCTGTCCATCGTGGGCACCGGCCTGGCCGCCGTCGGCGTGCTCGCCAACGGCACCGAGGAGCAGATCGGCACCTGGATTCCGCAGATGTACGGCGACGCGAGCGACGTCAAGGTCGCCGCCTTCTGCTCCTCCGAGCCCGACGCGGGCTCCGACGTCTCCGCCATGCGCACCCGGGCCGTCTACGACGAGGCCAAGGACGAATGGGTCATCAACGGCACCAAGACCTGGGCCACCAACGGCGGCATCGCGAGCGTCCACGTCGTGGTCGCGGCCGTCGACCCTGGCCTCGGCTCCAAGGGCCACGCGTCCTTCATCATCCCGCCGGACACCCCCGGCCTGTCCCAGGGCCAGAAGTTCAAGAAGCACGGCATCCGCGCCTCGCACACCGCCGAGGTGGTCCTCGACGGCGTACGGGTGCCCGGCAGCTGCCTGCTCGGCGGCAAGGAGAAGCTGGACGAGCGCCTCGCCCGCGCCCGCGAGAAGGCCACGGCGGGCGGGCAGCGGCTGAAGAACGCCGCGATGGCCACCTTCGAGGCGTCCCGCCCGGCCGTCGGCGCCATGGCCGTCGGCACCGCCCGCGCCGCGTACGAGGTCGCGCTCGACTACGCCAAGACCCGGCAGCAGTTCGGCCGCCCCGTCATCGACAACCAGGGCGTCGCCTTCCAGCTCGCCGACATGCGCACCCGGATCGACGCCGCGCGGCTGCTGGTGTGGCGGGCCTCCTGGATGGCCGTCAACGGCAAGCCCTTCGACTCGGCCGAGGGCTCCATGTCCAAGCTGTTCGCCAGCGAAACCGCCAAGTCGGTCACCGCCCAGGCGGTCCAGATCCTCGGCGGCAACGGCTTCACCCGCGAGTACCCGGTCGAGCGCATGCACCGCGACTCCGCGATTTATACGATCTTCGAGGGCACCAGCGAGATCCAGCGCCTGGTCATCGCCCGCACCCTCTCCGGCGTCCCGATCCGCTAGTGCCTCACCCCTGCCTCACCCCTGCCTCACCTCGCGCCGAAGCGGCGTTTGCGCCGGGCGAACGCCGCCAGCAGGTCCCGCAGCTCGTCCGCCGTGAAGTCCGGCCAGAGGGTGTCCACGAAGAACAGCTCCGCGTAGGCCGCGCGCCACAGCATGAAGTTGGAGATCCGCTGCTCCCCGGACGTCCGCACCAGCATGTCGATGTCCGGGAGGTCGCCGTGCGGCAGGTGCCGGGTGAACAGCGCCTCGTCGATCAGGCCCGGGTCCAGCGCCCCGTCCGCCGAGGCCCGCGCCAGCGACGTCGCCGCGCGGGCGATCTCCTCCCGTCCGCCGTGGTTGAAGCAGAAGGCCAGCGTCATCGCGCGGTTGTCGGCCGTCTCGGCCTCGGCCCGGCGCAGGGCGGCCAGGGTGGAGCGGGGGAGGCGGGCCTCGGAGCCGAGCCAGCGCAGCCGTACGCCGCGCTCGCCGTACGCGCGGAAGACGTCGGCCAGCTGGGCGGTGAGCCGCATGAGGGCGGCCACCTCGGCGCGCGGCCGGTTCCAGTTCTCGGTGGAGAAGAAGAACAGCGACAGATGCTCGACGCCCTCCTCCAGCGCCGTGTCCACCACGCGCGGCAGCGCCAGCACCCCCGCCTCATGGCCCCGGGTGCGGGAGAGGCCGCGCAGGGCGGCCCAGCGGCCGTTGCCGTCCATGATGATGGCGAGATGCCGGGGCGGCCCCGGGGCGTCGTCCTGGGGGCCGCGGGGGCCGCGGCACTGCCGTACGACGGCGGGCGGCGGGGCGGCGACGGACGCCCGCAGCAGCCGCTTGACCGAGGGCACCCTCCAGGCTCCGACCTCGAACACCCGCGCGTCCCTCCGCCTCGGCTTCCCCGGTGCCGTGTCTGACGACGGGGCGGGGCCGCGGGTTACCTACCCGGTGGCCGAACCATTCGTTTGGTCGGCACGGCCGGCCGGCTCGGCGACAGCCCTCATCATGGTTTCCGCGCGACGCCCCCGTGCACATCCGTCGTCCCGATGGGTGTCTCGGACGGCCCGGGCCGCCACAGCGGACAGGAGACGATACCGGGTTCGACCAGCTCCAGGCCGTCGTAGAAGCGGCTGATCTGCTCCAGGCCGCGCAGGACGTACGGGACGGCGCCGGTGTCGTCGTAGCCCTGCTGGGCCTCCTTGAGCGCCTGGTCGGTGTCGGTGCTGTCGTAGTGCACGAAGTAGCTGCCGGAGGGGAGCGCCTGCTGTAACCGGCGGACGATCGACACCGCCTCGTCGTAGTCCTGGATGTGCCCGAGGATGCCCATCAGCATCAGGGCGACCGGCCGGTCGAAGTCCAGCGTCTTGGCGGCCATCTCCAGGATGCGTTCGGGCTCGTGCAGATCGGCGTCGATGTAGTCGGTCACGCCCTCGGGGGTGCTGGTGAGCAGCGCCTGGGCGTGCCGGAGCACCAGGGGGTCGTTGTCGACGTAGACGATCCGGGCCCCGGGCGCCATCCGCTGGGCGACCTGGTGGGTGTTGTCGTAGGTGGGCAGCCCGGTGCCGATGTCCAGGAACTGGCGGATGCCGCACTCGCCCGCCACATGGGTGACGGTGCGGATGAGGTAGGCACGCGAGGCGCGGGCCATGACCTCGATGTTCGGGGCGACCTCCCGGTACTGGTCACCGGCGATCCGGTCGACCTCGTAGTTGTCCTTGCCGCCCATCCAGTAGTTCCAGATCCGGGCCGAGTGCGGCACGGCTGTGTCGATCTTCGACCACGCCTGCTGGTCGGGGCCGGGGGCGGACGAACCGTTGGTCATCGGTACTTCTCCTGCCGTACGTCATGCCTGCGAGAGGCTCCAACTTACCCACTCTGCACGGGAGTTCAGCGGTTCCCGGCATAGCGGCGGACGGGTGAGCGAATCCGTGACAGACGGCGGGCGAAGGAGGCCGTCTGGAGCGTCACCGGAGTCTCGCCGGGGCCCGGCTCGGCGCCGGGTCCTGACCCGGGGTCCGGCGGCGGCTCCTCGTCGACCGTGACCACCGGGGCGTGCTGGGCGAGGGTGCGGAAGGCCTGGTCGAACCCGGTCAGCGCGGCGTCGATCTCCGCGAGGTCCGCGGCCCCGGCGCCGCGCGCCGTCAGCCGGTCCTCCAGCACCGCCGCGGGCGCGGTCACATGGACGAACGCCCCGTCGCGCGCGGCCACCGCCTCCGCGAAGTCGAACGCCTGAATCCAGGTCACCCGGGAGTGTCCGCGCCGCAGCGGCCCGTAGACCAGCTCGCCGACCAGCCCCGCGTCCACCGCGAGCGCCCCGGCGTGCTGGAGCAGCTCGCGGTAGGGGCGGACCGGGTCGAGGTGCGGGAGGTCGGGGGAGGCGTGGGCGACGGCGAAGCCGTGCCGGTCCGCGAGCCCGGTCAGCAGCCCGTCCCGGCGGACGCCGTCACAGCCCTCGACGATCAGTGTGCGCCGCTGTGCGACCGCATGCTGGAGCTTCATCCCGTCTTCCCGTCGTTCCGGGGCGACCCGGATTGGATGGAGGGACGACACCGCCGCCCGCCACGGCGCCTTCAGTGTGCGTGGCGGGGCGACGGGGGCGGGAGTGCGCTACGGGGTTGTGCGGTTGTGCGACCGTAGTGGTTTTCGAATTGTGGCCCGTCAGGGTGTACGCCCGGCGCGCTTTCGGGGTCAGCGGCCGGGCGGGAGCCCGGCGGTGCGGGCGCGGGGCCCGGCGGCCCCGGCGCGGGGCCTACGCGATGAGGAAGTCGGCCACGCCCGCCTTGGCGGCCTCCAGGAAGGAGGCGACCTCGGAGCGGGTGTAGATCAGGGCGGGGCCGCCGGGGTCGGTGGACTGACGGAGGGCCACCCGGCCGTCCGGCAGCCGCTTGGCCTCGATGCAGGTGCCTCCGTTGGACCCGCTCCAGGGCTTTTCCCAGCCCTCCGTGCCCAGGTCCGTGGCCGGCATCCCGGTGTAGACGGGGTCTGTCATCACAGCTCCTTACGCAGTTCGGCCAGGATGGTGCTGGTATCGCCGATCGGGTCGGCCTGGACGGCCATCCGGTCCAGGACCTCCAGATAGGCCACGACCTCCTTCGGACGGTCCACATAGACCGCGCCGGTGAGGCTCTCGGTGTAGACGACGTCCGGCAGTTCGGAGAATCCGAAGCGGAAGTAGTGGAAGGGGCCGAAGGCCCCGGGGTGCGGTCCGGACGCGAAACGCATGATCTGCAGCCGGACCTTGGGCATCGACAGGGTGTCGATGATGTAGTCGATCTGGTTCCGCATCACCTCGCGGGGGCCGACGGGGCGGCGCAGCACCGTTTCGTCAAGGATGGCCCACATGATCGGCGCGTCCGGCTTGGCGAGCAGGCTCTGCCGCTGGAGGCGCAGCGCGATCCGGCGCTCCAGCTCCTCCTCGGTGTCGTTGGGGAAGCCGATGCGGAGCACCGCCCGGGCGTAGTCCTCCGTCTGGAGCAGCCCGGGGACGTAGTGCGGCTCGTACGCACGGATGACGGTGGCCTCGCTCTCCAGGCTGACATACGCACTGAACCAGTCGGGCAGTACGTCCCGGAACTGATGCCACCAGCCGGGCTGGTTGGCCTCCCGGGCGAGGGCGAGGAAGCTTTCGATCTCGGGCCCCCGGACGCCGTAATTCCGCAGCAGTTCCTTGACGTACGGGATCTTGAGGCCGACTTCCGCCTTCTCCATCCGGCGCACCGTCAACGGGGTCACTTCGATGGCCTGAGCTGCCTCTTCGAAGGAAACCTGGGCCCGCTCCCGTAAGTGCCGCAGTCGCTTGCCGAGGACCTTGCGTAAGACGGTGGGGGCGCCGCCGCTCGGCCGTGCCTCGCTCACGTCCCGCCTCCCGGGGTGGCTGTCATATGCCTGCACAGTGTGCCTGGACAGTGTGCCACGAGCCCGACGACACAGACAGAGCTATGCGGATCGTTCTGAAATTATCAGAACGATGGTTGCGGGGTGAGCGACTCACCACGCATAGTGAGCGGGTGACCCATCTCACCCTCCACGGCGGGGGCTCCCAACCTCCTTTGTCCACAACGTCGTTGACGCGGCCGATGAGTACGGCGGCGCGTCGCGGCGGGGAACCCGTACACCTCCGTGGCGCGTGCCGGGGAGGGTTACGGTGATGCCGGGCGCACAGCCGGGAAGCGGGCGCCAGTGCGCCCCGGCCAACGCCGCCCTGGCCGCGGCCCTCAAGGAATCCGGGTGCTCCTACGCCTCGTTGGCGCACCGGGTCAACGAACTGGGCCGCAGGCAAGGACACGAGTCGAACTACGACAAGGCGTCCGTCACCCGCTGGTTGCAGGGCGGGCAGCCGCGCGGCAACACCCCGGAACTGATCGCCGCCGTGCTCTCCCACCGGCTCGGGCGGCCGCTGGCGCCCGCCGAGCTCGGCTTCATCGCCGACCGTCAGCGCCCCGTCGTCGCCAGAGCGCTGGCCTACCGGGAGGACGTAGCAGAGACCTTGCACACGCTCGCCGAACTCGGCTCCACCGATATCTCCCGCCGCAGCCTGCTGGGTGCGGTGCCCTTCGTCGCCGGAGCCCTGGTGACCCCACAGCGCGAATGGCTGCTGTGGCTGGTCGAGAACCAGGACACCCCCCGGCTCTCCTCCGTGGCCGATGGCGGCCGGGTCGAGCAGGTCCACGCGGCCATCAGCATGTTCGACGAGATGGACAACCGCTTCGGCGGCGGCCAGGTCCGCGCCAGCATCGTGCTCTATCTGTCGACCGAGGTCGTGCCGATGCTCCAGCAGCGCGGCGCACCGCCGCACGAGCGGCGCCAGCTGTTCACCGCGGCCGCCAAGCTGGCCGCGATGGCCGGCTGGAGTTCCTACGACAACGCCGAATACGGCCTGGCCCAGCGCTATATGACCCAGGCGCTGCGGCTGTGCGCCGAGGGCGGCGACCGGGTGCTCGGCGGTCAGATCCTGGCCGGTCTCTCCCATCTCGCCACCAACCTCGGCCAGCCGGAGGCGGGGGTCGAGCTGGCCCGGGTCGGCGTCGCCACCGCGAAGCACGCGGGCAGTCCGCTCGGCCTGATGCGGCTGCACGCCATGTCCGCCCGCGGCCATGCCGCGCTCGACCAGCCCCGGGAGGCCTCCAAGTCGCTGCGTGCCGCCGAGGCCCAGCTGGAGTCGAGCCGGGGTGCCCAGCAGGAGTCGCCCTGGGTGCGTTTCCTGGACCACCACTATCTGGCGGCCGAGGCAGCCCTGTGCTTCCGGGACCTGGGGAACGCGGCGGAGGCCGAGAACTCGGCAGCCGAGTCGGTGCGCGCCAACGCGGACCGCCGTCGCCGCCAGGCGATCAGCCGCTCCGTCCTCGCCACGGCCTACCTTCAGCAGAACCGGCTGGACGAGGCCATCGGCACCGCGGGCGAGGCGCTGGACACCCTCAGCGGGGTGCACAGCGAGCGCTCGATCCAGGCGCTGCGCGACTTCCGCACCCGGCTGCGGCCCCGGCGGGGCGAGCCCATGGTGCGTGACTTCGAGCAGCGCTCCCGGTCGGTGCTCGGGTCCGCGGCCTGACCTCGTGGCACGCGGCGGGCCCCCGGAGCGGGGGACCGGGGGGCTGCCGCGTGCACGGGCGCAGGGGCCCAGGGGGTGTCGCCCGGTCCGGGCGACACCCCCTGGGTGTGTTTCGGGTATGGCGTCAGTAGCCGTTCGGGGTGGGGGCGTTCTGGGCCCGGTCCACGGGCAGATGCGCGCCCGAGACCCCGCTGGCGGCGTCGGAGAGCAGAAACGCCACGACCCGGGCCACCTCGACCGGGGTGACCAGCCCGCCGCACGGGACCTCGGCCGTGAACCGGGCGTATCTCTCGGGCTCCGAGGCGCGCATCCGGTCCCAGCGCTTGCCGGGGATGAGCATCGAGCCGGGCGAGACGGCGTTCACCCGGATGTGGTCCGGGCCCAGTTCGCGGGCGAGTGAGGCCGCCAGATGGATCTGGGCGGCCTTGGCCGCCCCGTACTGCGCCTGGGGTCCCGGTTTCCACCCGGAGATGGACGCGATCACCACCACCGAGCCGCCGCCGCACCGCCGCAGATGCGGTACCGCGGCCTTGACCAGCCGCGCCGCATGACCGACGTTCAGCTCCCAGGTCGCGGACCAGTCCCGGGCGTCCGCCTCCTCCAGTCCGCGGCCCCGTGCGCCCCCGGCACACGCCACTACGCCGTCCAGTCCGCCGAAACGTTCCGCCGCTGCCTGGACGAATGCCTCCAGCCGGTGCGGTGCGGTGAGGTCGAGGGCCTCGGTGAACAGCGCCCCGGGGTCCTTTCCGCATCCCGGCCCGGGCCCTTCCGTATATAGCGACGCCTCAAGAGTCCGCAGGTCCTCGGCCGTGCGCGCGCAGGTGGCCACCCGGGCGCCGTCCGCGGCCAGCAGCCGCACGATCTGTTCGCCGAGTCCCCGGGTCCCCCCGGTGACCAGGACGCGCTTGCCGTCCAGGCGGAACACCCCGTTCACACCTGCCCCGCCAGGGCCGTACAGCCCGAACCACTACGCCCGTACAACCGGACAACCCCCATGCCCTCTCGCCCACCGGTCGGTTCAACCGTTTTTCTACATGACGGTGACCGATGACGCTCCGAGCTGCCTTCGAAGGAGGAACCATGCCGGTTTCCGGCACCAACCGCGACCGCGTCGACTCCGTCCGTGGCAGCCGGTCCAGGCGGGTCGGACGGGGGACGCGCACCAACCGCCACCGGCTCAGATGCAGCGCCGTCAGTCGCCAGCAAACGCCTACCCGTTCAACGGAACGTCAACCACCCCATGTGCCCGTATGTCATGAGAGTCCACAGACCGACGAGGACGGACACCGTGAGCCGATCCCGCCCAGGACTGCCGCAGCGGCCGGCACCGGCCGATGACGAGGACCTGGGGCGCGACCGCCCTGCCCTCGCGCTGTCCGTCAACCGCCACCGCATCCGGATCACCGGGCCCGAACCGTGCGGGGAGGGGACGATGAGTGCCCTCGTCACCCGCCGGCTTTTCCGGGCCGAATTCCCCGCCCTTCCCGACCGTGCCGCCGCGGTGCGGCGCATGGTCACCGGCCATCTGAACGAATGGCGGCTCGGCGCGCTCGTGGACGGCGCCGTCCTCGCCACCAACGAACTGTTCGCCAACGCGATCGAGCACGGCAGTGCCGGTCCCGCCGACACCGTGACCATCACCGTCTCCCTGGAGGTCGCCGCCGGACCCTTCGGCCATGAGCTGCGGGTCGAGGTGGCCGACGGCTCGCCCGTCATCCCCATCTTCCGCAGCGCCTCGCCGACCGAGGAGTCCGGCCGCGGTCTCGCCATAGTCGACTGCCTGGCCAGCGACTGGGGCACCGAGCCGCCGGACCCGGGGGGCGGGGGGAAGAAGGTGTGGTTCACCCTGCCGCTCGAACGCGCCTCATGAGCCCTGTGGGCGGCACCGTGCAGACCGACGCGGCCGACTGGCTGCTGTCCGCCAGCGACGACCCCGGCCGGGTACGGCTCCAGTGGGCCAGCGGCGACGGCCTCGCCGACCTGCCGGTGGGCACCGTCTTCGACCTGGTCCGGATGGCCGACGACATCGGTACGGCGGTGATACAGGCCCTGCAGCGGCGCGACGCCGCGACGGGGCCCGTGATGCTGGCGACCTCCAGCCATGTGCTGACCTTCCTCGTCCCGCCCGGGGCCGCCGCCGAGTGGAAGCGCTGGCTGGCCGGGACCCCGTACGCCCGCCGCCGCACGGTCGCGGCGGCCGGGGCGGGCCGGGTGCTGCGGTGCCCCCGCCCGGGGTGTGTGCGGCGCGGGCACATCTGGCTGACCCGGCCCGGTGGCGGCCTCACCGACAGCCGTACGCTGCGGGCCGCGCTGGAAGAGGCAGCCGGGCGCTAGGGGCCTCGGCGGCACCCCGCCGTATCCGCGCAGGTGGAGACGTAGCATCGTGTCCCGGCATGGACACCATCGCCCTCTGGGAACTGGCCGTGCTCGCCGGTGCGGCCCTGCTCGTCGGCTTCTCGAAGACCGCCGTCAGCGGGGCCAACACGGTCAGCCTCGCCCTCTTCGCGGCCGTACTGCCCGCCCGTGCGTCGACGGGCGTGCTGCTGCCGCTGCTCATCGTCGGCGATGTGATCGCCGTGTTCACCTACCGGCGGCACGCCCACTGGGCCACCCTGTGGCGGCTGCTGCCCACGGTCGCCGTCGGGGTGGTGGCGGGCTGGGCGTTCATGCTGTGGGCCGACGACGCGGCGGTGCGTGTGTCGATCGGCGCGATCCTGCTGTTCATGGCTGCCGTCACGATGTGGCGGCGGCGTACGGGCGCGGACGCGGCGGCGGCCGACCGGCCGGACGGCGGCGCCGGGGGCGGCGGGGGCCGGGTCAAGGCTGGTTCGTACGGCGCGCTCGGCGGGTTCACCACCATGGTCGCCAACGCGGGCGGCCCGGTGATGTCCCTCTACCTGATCTCCTCCGGTTTCCGGAAGCTCGGCTTCCTGGGCACCTCGGCCTGGTTCTTCCTCATCGTGAACGTGTGCAAGGTGCCCTTCAGCGTCGGTCTCGGCCTGATCGACGGCCACTCCCTGCTGCTGGACGCGGGCCTCGCCCTCTTCGTGATACCCGGCGCGATCCTCGGCAAGATATGCGTCGACCGCATCGACCAGCTGCTCTTCGAGCGGCTGGTCATCGCGGCGACCGTGCTGGGCGGAGCCCAGCTGCTGCTGCGGTGATCTAGTACCAGGCTGCCCGGTGGGCCTTCGCGAAGTCGCGGAACGACCGCGGCTCGCGGCCCGTGATCCGGCGGACCGTGTCCGTCGTACGGTCCTCCGCACCGCCCCGGATGTCCTCGTCCAGGCCCGCCAGCACCGCCGCGAACTCCGGCGGAATCCCCGCCTCCGCCAGCCTCTCCCGGAACGCCGCGGCCGTCACCGGGACATGGCCGACCGGACGCCCGGAGACCTCGGCCACGACGCGCGCCGCGTCGGCGTAGCCGAGCGCCTCCGGGCCGGTGATGACGTGGTCCGTGTCGTGCGGGCGGTCGTCCAGCAGGGCCCGGACGGCGACGGCGGCGATGTCGTCCGCGTCGACGAAGGCCACCCGGCCGTCACCGGTGGCGGTGACGATCTGTCCGTCGCCGCGGATGGCATGGGCCACCGGGTGGTCGCCGGTGAAGTTCTGCATGAACCACGACGGCCGCAGCACCGCCCACTCGGGCATGGTGTCCCGCACCAGCCGGTGCAGCGCGCCCAGGCCCGGTGCGTCGGCGGGGATAGCGGAGGAGCTGAGCAGCACCACCCGCCGTACGCCCCGGGCGATCGCGGCGGTCAGGAACGGTTCGACGACGGGTACCGGGTCGGCCTCGCCCACGGGGGCGACCAGGTAGAGCCGCTCCACCCCGGTCAGCGCGGCGGCGTGGGTGGCCGGGTCGTACCAGTCGAAGCGCACCCCGTCCGTGCCCCCGTCCGCGCCCGCGCCCGCTTCCGGGCCGGGCCGCCGGGCGGCCGCGCGTACCCCCGCGCCGCGCTCGCGCAGCATCCGTACGACGCGCGAGCCGGTGTTCCCGGTCGCGCCGGTGACCAGCACGGTGGGTTCAGCCATCGGTCCGGCTCCCCTCGGCGGCGAAGGCCAGCCCGTCGTTCAGCCCGTCGTTCAGCAGGAGCGGATTCCAGTAGTCCCGGTACGAGGCGATCTCGCCGTCCCGGACGGTGATGACGGCGACGTAGTCGATCCGCAGCGGGCGGCCGGTCGGGACGGCGACGGCGTCCACCGCGAACTCCACGATCAGTACGCCGGGGTCCGCAGTCCGGTGGACGGTCTCATGGACGACGGCCCGCAGATCGATGTGGTCGGTGTAGTCGCGCACGTACTCCCGCACCGCCTCGCGCCCCTCCAGCCTGCGCGGCCAGCCGGGCGGGGCGAACGGGAACTCCATGGTGCCGTCCTCGGCCCACAGATCCGCGAATCCCCGCATGTCGTGGGCGAGCAGGAGTTCCCTGGCCCGTTCGTACACCGTGACGCGGTCGTCCATGACGGGTTTCCCTTCACATGAATGGACGGGACGGTTCCGTCCCGTCCACATCTAAACAGAACGGTACCGTCTCGTCCATCTGCTAGGGTCGGCCCATGCCGGAACCCACCCGCCCCTCCTCGCCCGCCCGGCGCGCCCCGAGCGGCGCCGCCACGCTGCGCCCGGCCAAGACCGAGGCCATCCGCGCGGCCGTGCTCGACGAACTCGCCGAACAGGGCTACGGGCGGCTGTCGATGGAGGCGGTCGCCAAGCGGGCCGGGGTCGGCAAGAGCGCGCTGTACCGGCGGTGGCCCTCCAAGCAGCAGATGGTCATCGACGTCGCGTCCGAGCTGAGCGTCGCGATGGTCGAGCTGCCCGACTCCGGGTCGCTGCGCGGCGATGTGCTCGCCGCGCTGCGGGCGGTCGCCGACTGGCTGACCCATCCGCAGTTCAGCCGGATCGTCCCGGACCTGGTCGCCGAGGCGCGCCGGGACGAGGCGCTGGCGCGGGCGATGGCCGACACCATCGGCGGGCCGCGCCGCGCCCGCGCGGTCGTGCTGCTGGACCGCGCGGTGGCGCGCGGCGAGCTGCCGCCGGACACCGACCGCGAGCTGGCGCTCGATCTGCTCGCCGCGCTCGTCTACTGGCGGATCGCGGTGCGCGGGGTGCCGCCGGAGCCCGGCTATCTGGAGCGCACCGCCGACCTCGTCACGCACGCCTTGGCCGGGGGCGCGGGGCGGGCTTAAGGGCCTGTCGTTTGGATCAGGGCCGGGCTCGCGGGCCCTGGCACGCGCATCTGCGGCGTTGTCGTCACTCGCCGACGCTCCGCGTCGACCCCTCCTCCG
>Ga0307508_10004219_pt1 | contig 14116 bp, 3 predicted proteins | sample 9_EM_MG_FD_203089 | JGI IMG/M metagenome (GOLD analysis project Ga0307508, IMG submission 203089) | Populus trichocarpa ectomycorrhiza microbial communities from riparian zone in the Pacific Northwest, United States - 9_EM | ecosystem: Host-associated > Plants > Roots > Unclassified | place... | reverse complement strand
ACACGATCACCCACGATCGCTGGACGATCAATGCCGGCTTCCGGTATGACCACCAATACCTCAAGAACCTGCCGATCTCCGATTCAGGGAACCCGCTCGCTCAGGGCCTCCTGCCGCCGATCAGCTTCCCCGGCAACGACGTCGGCGGCTTCAAGTGGGACACGGTGGTGCCGCGCCTCGGCGTCACCTACGCGCTCGGCGAAGAGCGCAAAACCCTGGTGCGCGGCACCTTCTCGCAGTATGCCGAGCAACTCGGCCAACTGCCGCTCTCCTCGCGCGTCAACCCGATCGGCTACTCCTACGCCTACTTCTATTTCCACGATTTAAACCACAACCTGCGGCTCGATCCGAACGAGATCCCCACGCTGGGGTTTGCCTACACCTACAACATCGACCCGGCGAACCCGGCCTCCCTCGTCTCGCCCAACGTCAACGACAAGAACCTGAAGCCGATGACGACCGACGAGGTGACATTCGGGTTTGACCGGGCGTTGCGCAACGACCTCGCCCTCAACGTCACGCTCGTCTACCGCCAGATCCGCGACGTTCCCGAGACGCGCAACTACGTCACGGATGACGCGACGGGCGCCCTCCGCCTGGCGACGGCCGCCGACTACGTGCTCGACCACATCGACAACCTGCCGCTGCCCAACGGAAAGCTGTCCGGCCCGGTCGCGGTCTACGACCTGCGCACGGGTTTGACGCCCACCGGCGGAGCCCTCTTCATCAACGGGGACCGCAAACAGGAGTACAAGGGGATCAACCTCGCTCTCAACAAGCGCCTGGCCAACAACTGGTCGCTGCGCGGCAACTTTACCTATGCCGACTGGACGTGGAAGGTGGGGCCGCAATACAGGTTCTACGCCGATCCGACCAACGTGGTCTCGGACTCCCTCGGTTATGCCGACCGTAATGGCGACATCTTCGTTGAGCAGTCCGGCAACACCAAGTCCGACGTTCTGATCGGCAGCCGCTGGTCGTTCAATGTCAACGGCCTCTATCAGGTGGCCCCTGACAAGCCCTGGGGCTTCAACGTCGGCGGCAGCCTCGACGGGCGCGAAGGGTATGTCTCGCCGCCGTATGCTCGCGAGAGCGGCGCGTTCGGCCATCGCAACGTGCAGCTCACGACCGACCTCGGGGCTTTCCGCAATCCGAACGTCATCGTGCTCGACGGCCACATCGACAAGGACTTCTCGTTCGGCGACACCAAGCTGAACCTGGCGATCGACGGATTCAACCTGACCAACCGGTCCTACGTCCTGCAGCGCGAGCGCGACGCTTTCGTCACCCGCGCCTATGCCACCAACGAGACCCTGAGCCCGCGCGTCTTCCGCATCGGCGCCACGATTCGTTTCCGCTAACGCGCGCCTTTTTCTGGGCACACCGGGAACGCCGGGGGGAAAACCCCCGGCGTTTTTTCTTCTACGGTTTTCTCCTACAATCGGGACGTCATGAAGAGGGGACGTCTCGCTGCTGGGCTCCTGGGAGCCCTTGCGCTCCCAACATTGCTCCTGGGTTTCCTCGGCGCAGCGCTCCCGCCCCCCGCGGCGCGGCCGGTTCGCCCGGTTCGACCAGACATCCTACTGATCACCATCGACACGCTGCGCGCCGATGCTCCCGGTTTCGCCGGCAATCGCCTGGACCCGACTCCGGTCCTCGACCGCCTGGCCGCGCGCGGCAGGGTGTTCATCAACACCCACGCCCACAACGTGGTGACGCTGCCTTCGCACACCAACATCCTCACCGGGCTCTATCCCTACCAGCACGGAGTGCGCGACAACAGCGGCTTCCGCCTGCCGGCGTCCATCCCCACACTCGCCACCGAGCTGCGCGCCGCCGGCTATGCCACCGCGGCGTTCGTGGGCTCCTACTCCCTCGACCATCAGTTCGGGCTGGGCCGCGGCTTCCAGGTCTACGACGATCATTACACCCTGGGCGCGGATACCCAGGAGTTCGTCCTCCCGGAGCGCCGCGGCACCGAGGTGGTCGCCGCTGCACTCACCTGGTGGCGGCAGCCGGCGAGCGCGCCGCGCTTTCTCTGGGTGCACCTGTTCGATCCGCACGCTCCCTATGATCCGCCGGAGCCCTTTGCCAGCCGCTTCAAGGACAATCCCTACCTGGGCGAGGTGGCGGCTGCCGACGCCGCCCTCGCGCCGCTCCTCGATCCGCTGCTCGATCCGCTGAGGGCCGGAAAGGAGAGGCCGTGCTTCGTCGTGGTGACCGGCGATCACGGTGAGGCGCTGGGTGATCACGGCGAGCTGACGCACGGCCTGTTCGCCTATGAGGCCACCCTCCACGTGCCGCTCGTGCTCTGGGGTCCGGGCGTGACGGTGGGGAAGGACGATCGCGCGGCGCGGCACGTGGACATCTTTCCGACCGTGCTCCAGGTGGCGGGCGTCGCGGTTCCGGCGGCTCCGGCACATCCAGGTGTCTCTCTCCTGGCGCCAGCCCGGCCGGCGGAGGATTCCTACTTCGAGTCGCTCTCCGCCACGCTGAACCGCGGCTGGGCGCCGTTGCGCGGCCTGTTGCGCGGCGGCCACAAGTACATCGCCCTGCCGTTGCCCGAGGCGTACGATCTGCCCCACGATCCGGGCGAAGAGCACAACCGGGTGGACGCCGAGCGTGCCGCGGCCCGCGCCGCCTTCGCCGCGTTGCCGAAGGAGTCATCCTGGCCGCCGCCGCGATCGGCGCCCGGTCCGGAAGAGGAGGCGCGCCTGCGCAGTCTGGGCTACGCGTCCAGCTCCGCGGCGGCCCGGGCGAGCTATGGACCGGAGGACGATCCCAAGAAGCTGGTGCAGCTCGACGGCAAGATCCACCGCGTCATCGAGCTCTACGGCCTCGGCCGGCTGCCGGAGGCCATCCGCGTGGCCCGTGAGGTCGTGGCGGAGCGTCCGGGCATGCCGCTGGGCCAATCGCTCCTTGCCCAGGCCCTGCTCGAAAATGGCCAGACCGGCGAGGCCCTCGGCGTCATGCGCAAGGCGCGCGCGGCGAACGTCGCCTCCGGCAGCCTGCTGCGCCAGCTCGGGCTCACCCTCGCCGAAGCCGGCAAGATCCCGGAAGCCCTGGAGATCCTCCGCCCGCTGGCCGCGGCGGGCGACAGCACTGCCGCGACCGCGCTCGCCACCGCCCTCTCCGCGGCCGGCCGACAGCGGGACGCCTGGGAAGAGGTCCAGAAAATCCTCAAGGTGGATGCCGCGAACGCGGCCGCCTGGGAAACTCTCGGGCTCATCGAGCTTCGCCTCAGCCACTGGCCGCAGGCAAGAGACGCCTCCGAGCGCGCCATCACCCTGCATCGCCAGCGCCCCCTGGCCTGGAACAATCTCGGCGTCGCCCTCTATCAGCTCGGCCGGCGCGAGGAGGCTGTCGACGCTTGGCAGCAGGCCGTCACCTTCAAACCCGACCTCTGGGACGCGCTCTGGAACATCGGCCTCAAGGCCGCCGAGATCGGCCGCACGCAACAGGCCCGCACCGCCCTCGAACGCTTCGCGGCCGGCGCGCCACCAGGCCGCTATGGCGACGACATCAAAAAGGCGCGGGAGATTCTGGGAAGATGAAAAGAGCAAGGGAGACCTGGGCGTTCTGTATCGCCGTCCTCCTGCTGACCGCTTGCGGACCGAAAAGCGATCAGATCGGTGTTCCCGATGTTCCCGACATTGCCAAAGGCACGCCGGTCATCATCATTTCGATCGACACCCTGCGCGCCGACCATCTGCCGATGTACGGCTACAAAGGGGTGGAAACCCCGGCGCTCGACGCGCTGCGCCGCGACGCCGTCCTCTACCAGAACGCCTACACGGCGACGCCGCTGACGTTCCCGTCCCACACCTCGCTGCTGACCGGTGTTCTTCCTGCCGTACATGGCGTGCGCGACAACGTGGGCTATCTCCTCGACGCCGGCAAGATCACCCGCGGCGAGCTGCCGTTTCTCCCCTGGCTGCTGAAGCAACAGGGATATGCCACCGGCGGCGCCGTGTCCGCCTATGTGCTGCTGGGGAAAAACGGTCTCAAGACCGGCTTCGATTTTTACGAGGACGGCATCGAATTCCAGCAGAACCGCGGCCTCGGCGGCCTCCAGCGGCCGGGGAGCGAGACCCTCCGGGTCTCCGAAAGCTGGCTGAAACAGTCCGCCGGAAAGCCGTTCTTCTTCTTTTTCCACATCTACGAGCCGCACACCCCTTACACGCCGCCGGAGCCGTTCGCCTCGCGCTACAAGCTGCCCTACGACGGTGAGATCGCGACCGCCGATCAGATTGTCGGCAACCTCCTCGCCGAGCTCAAAAGCCTGGACGCCTACGACCGTTCGCTCATCGTCCTGCTTTCCGATCATGGCGAAGGGCTGGGAGACCACGGCGAGGACGAGCACGGTGTCCTGCTATATCGCGAGGCCATCCACGTGCCGTTGCTCCTCAAGCTGCCGCGGTCGCAGCGCGCCGGTGCGACCGCCACGGGTCCTGTGGGTCTCACCGACGTCGCGCCCAGCATTCTGGAGCTGCTGGGCCTGCCGAGGCCCAAGCCGCTCGGCCCCGCCGCCCTGATCGCCAAGCTCGGCAATACCGACGTGGCGCGAAACATCTACTCCGAAACCTTTTATCCGCGGCTGCACTTCGGGTGGAGCGATCTGGCCTCGCTGGCCGGTGCCCGCTGGCACTACATCGAGGGCCCGTCGCCCGAGCTCTACGACATGGCGAGCGATCCGGCGGAGACCAACAATCTGCTGACCTCCGAGCGGCGCGTCTACGCCGACCTGCGCAAAGAGATGCAGGGCTACGACCGCACCCTCGCCGCGCCCACCGCCGTCGACGAGGAGACGCGCAAGGCGATGATGTCCCTCGGCTACATGGCGTCCGGTGCCGGCGCGGTCAGCGGAGCGCTGCCCGATCCGCACAGCCACATCGGAACCATGGCGGATCTCAAAACCGGCTTCCAGCACATGTCACAGAAGGAGTACCGCGAAGCGGCCGACGTTTTCCGCAAGGTTCTGGCCACCAATCCGCAGATGGTCGACGCCTGGGAGTTCCTCGCCACCTCCCAGCAGAAGCTCGGGCAGAAAGACGAAGCGCTGGCTTCCTACCGCGAGGCCCTGCGCATCTCCCACGGCTCGCCGCACATCGCGGTCGCCGCGGCGTCGCTCTATTTTGAGCTGGGGCAGCTCGACGAGGCCGCCACCCACGCCCGCATGGCCCTGGCGACCAACGCCTCCTTCGCGCACGGCCTGCTGGCTCAGATCGCCCTGATGAAGAATGATTTATCCGGAGCGGAGAGAGAAGCCCGCCAGGCGCTCGACGAGAAGAGCCTGCGCGTCGGCCCTCTGATCACTCTCGCCGAGGTCCAGCATGCGCGGGGCGACTACAACGGATCGCTGGAGACACTGCACCAGGCGCAAGCGGCGTACGACCAGCGCGAAGCGAAAGATCCCGATCTTCTCCGGGGCTTGAATCTGGTGCGCGGCAAATGCCAGGCGGACCTCGGCGACGCGGTGGCCGCCGAGGCTTCGTTCCGCAAAGAGATCGAGCTGTTTCCGGAGAACATCCGCGCCTGGTCGAGCCTCGCCATCCTCGATGCGCTTTCCGGCCGCGGCTCCGAGGTCGCTCCCATCCTGCAAAAGATGGTGGCGACCAACCCGACACCCGCCGCGTATGCGGAGGCGGTGAAGACCCTCCGCCTGCTCAAGGATCCCGCCTCCGCCACCGCGCTCCTGCGCTACGCCTCGGGCCGCTTCCCGCAGAGCCGTGAGCTCAAAGGGCTCGGGAAGGCGGGGTAACAGAGCCGTCCCTCCGTCCGTCGCGACAACCATGGTCCGTTTCGGACCCCGTTTTCGCGTATAGTGTGTAGCACGTCAGTAAATTCCAGAGGGGAGGCGGAATGTCGGAGGCGAGCGCCCGCAAGGGCAAGGTCTGGATCTGGTGTATGACTGTCCTTCTGATGGCCTCCTTGCTTGCGCCCCACCCTGCGGGAGCGCAGTTCGCCGACGTTTCCCCCAAGGACTGGTTCGGGCCCGCGGCCTCAGATCTCTACAAGCTGGGCGTGCTCAACGGATACCCCTCTGGGGGAAACCTCTACTTCAAGCCGAGCCAGCAGATCACAAGGGCTGAGTTCCTGAGACTCTGTCTACACCTGTTGGTCGAGGGCGGGATGCGAGATTTCCTGGCCGGACCAGCGCCGCAAACCCCACCCTTCGCGGACGTTCCCGTAGGCGAGTGGTTCGCCCTGGATGTCGCCTTTGCCAAGGAATGGGGCATTGTCGACAGCGTCCCCGTCAACTTCTACCCCTCACGCCCCATCACCAGGGCGGAAGCGGCCGCGATGGTCGCGCAAACGATGGATATGCGCGGCAAGCCGGTTCCGTTCCGGGGATACGTAGGTTTTTCTGATGTCAACCCTCCCGACGAGAACATCCGAAAGCTCTACCAGGGAGGGATTGTCGACGGTTACTCCAATGGAACGTTCCGACCAGCCGGGACGCTGAATCGTGCGGAGGCGGCAGTCCTGCTCGAGCGGGCATACGCGGTCGCCCTCGTTCCTCCGACGATCGGATTGACGATCGCTCTCTACGCTCCGCGGACGCCTCCCTTCGACGAAGAGCTTCAGCCCGCCGGAGTGGACTTTACGGGCATCCGTCTCAACAGCCCGAAATCGAAGGACAACCTTCTCCGAGTGAACATCGCTGGACATCCCGACGTCTGGAACACCGGAGTTCGATATTTCGTCCGGCGGGACGCCCAAGCAATCAATATCTGGAACGACCCGGAAGGGACATCCTCGCCTTTGCTCGTGGATAAGGACGAGCAGGAGATCTCGGAAGCGTCGCTGCGTGCGGGGCTGGATGTGTGGGTGGAGAACGCCACAATCGGGAGCGCTGATCTAATTCTGGAGGCGCGCACTGCTTACGACAATTCGGTTGTCGAGTCCAAGCGGGCAAGCTTCGAGACGTTTCGGAGCATGGTCATCGTTCTCGGTGGCAAGGGCCAGGATCCTGCCACCTACAAGGCGGCTGACCCTCTCTCCTGCAGCACAACCGTCTGCGGGATCTTCGACCTCGCTCTGGCTCTGTATCGAGACGGTTATGACGTTCGCAGCCTTTCGGAGAGTAGCGTTTTAGGCTCGGAGGATCCTGGGACGGGGGCAGCCTTCGATATGCTTGAGGAGGCGGTCACCAAGCGTGGATTGCTTAGGCTTGCGGTGATCGGCTACAGCCATGGTGGAGGCTCTGCGTACAATCTACTGACACGTTTCACGCAAGAACATCCTGGCCTTTCCGTTCCTTACGCCGCTTACGTTGACGCAGTCGAGAACTCCTTTTCTCTTGATCCTGGGTCCGAGCGTAGAGCGCCCTGTGTTGCGGCTTATTTCGACAATTTTTATCAAGAGGATGAGTGCTTCCATCATCCCTTATTATTTCTCAATTTCAGGGGCAGATTTTTGGGCGCAAGCAACGACTGCACGGATTCGCAGCCAGAAATCAACAATGTCTCTGTCAATGACGACCGGCCAAGTTTCTTTTCCTGTGTGGACCACTACGACATTGACGAATTGGGAAAGGTCCATCTGACGATCAAAGACCACCTGCGGTCCCGGCTTCCTGCGAGATAACGGAGAGGTCCCGATGAAGAAAACTCCTTTGGATGTTGTCCCTCTGTTCCTCGCAGTATTTTTGCTCGCCTCGGCCGCCTTCGCCGGCTACGGCGCCAGCCCCACCGCCACCAGCGCCGGCACCGACAGTGGCAACGCCGGCTCCTCAGTGCTCCTGTTCGAGGCCACTGCGGTCAGCAACGGCAGCAACTACGCCACGTTCCAGGTCTCGAAGAAGGACCACACAGCGTTCACCACCGCGGGGACACTCTCGATCCTTCTTGACTGTGGCAGCGCTTCCTGTCAGACGGTCACCTCGGCGGCGGTTTCCGTGGGAACGTTTGCGCGGAGCTTCACGGTCTACCTGCCTCCGTATGTGACGGCGGCGGCGAGCAAGAACTTCTTCGCCCGGTATGCCGCGTCGACGGGCGGTTACTGGACCTATGCCGGTCCCATCCTGATCTATACCCCGGCCCTTGCGGTGCCGGCGGCCGGTGCCGCGACTGAGATCACCGCTGACTCCGCCCGATTGAGCTGGGGCTTTATCGACGGTGCGGACTCCTACCGCTATCAGGTGACGGCGAGTACTTCATTCGTCACCAGCGGCGACGGCTCGGTGTGCAGCAACTGTGTGGCCAACGGCTCTCTGGGCGGCACAACGCAGGTAGTGTCCGGCCTCGCGACGGGGACGGTCTACCGCTGGCGGGTGCGCGGTGGCAACTCGGTGACGGGCCAGGTCTCCAACTGGTCCACGGTGCAGACGTTCACCACGGTCGCGGTGAAGGTCACCGCGGTGAGCCCCACCACCGCGGTGCTGGGGCAGACGGCGACGTTCACCGTGACGGGCACCAATCTGCCGGCCGGGATGGGCTTCTGGATCGCCGATTGCGCCGGAGTCACGGAGGTCGCGGGGGGCGGCGCGACGAGTCGCCAGTTCCGGTGCACGCCGAGCACAGGTGCCGGGGTGAAGGCGGGCGAGGTGAAGACGGCGCCCGGCGGGACGTCACTCTTCACGTTTTCGCTCAGCGTCTCCGCGCAGCCGGTCGTGACCTCCGTGGCTCCAGGGACCGTGGTCGTGGGAGACGCGGTGACGTTCACCGTCTATGGCAGCAATCTGGCAGCCGGGATGGGTTTCTGGGTGGCCGATTGCGCCGGAATCACCGAGGCCGCGGGGGGGAGCTCGTCGAGCCGGCAGTTCCTCTGCACGGCGGGCGCGCCCACCGGGAGCAAGGCGGGGGAGGTGAAGACGGTTCCGGGCGGCGCGCTGCTGCGCTCGTTCACGGTGGAGGTCATCCCCCGTCCCACGGTCGACGCGGTACAACCCCTGACCGCGATCCTGGGACAGTCCACGACGTTCACCGTGACGGGGAGCGGCCTCCCCGCCGGGATGGGTTTCTGGGTCCACGATTGCGCCGGAGTGGCGGAAATCACCGGAGGAAATGCGGCGCAGCGCCAGTTCCAATGCATCCCCGGCAGCACCCTGGGGGCGAAGCCGGGCGAGGTGAAGACGATGCCGGGCGGCACGCTGCTGCGCTCGTTTACGGTGAATGCTGTGACCCGGCCGGCAGTGACCGCGGTGACGCCCGCGGTAGCGACCACGGGACGCCCCACGACGTTCACCGTCCAAGGGAGCGATCTGCCGGCGGGAATGGGCTTCTGGATCGACGGCTGTGCGGGCGTCACCGAGCTCGCCGGCGGCAGCTCCGGCAGCCGGCCGTTCCAGTGCACGCCGCAGGCCGGCGGAGCCCGGGCGGGAGTGGTCAAGGTCGCCCGCGGCGGAACGGATTTGCTCACGTTTTCAGTGGTCGTGTCCGATCCGCCAGCGGTCACCGCGGTGACACCTGCCACGGCGGTCTTGGGGCAAGCCACGACGTTCACGGTGAGCGGCGGCAGCCTGCCTGCCGGCCTCGGCTTCTGGATCGCCGACTGCGTGGGCGTCAGCGAGTTTCCGGGAGGGACCGCGGCGAGCCGCCAGTTCCGCTGTACCCCGGGCACGTCCGCGGGCCAGAAGGCCGGCGAGGTCAAGACCGCGCCAGGCGGGGAGCTGCTCAAGAGCTTCAATGTCTCGGTCTCCGGGGCCGGCGGCTACCGCAACGTCGATGCATGGGCACAGGCCGCGGCCGACTTCCTCGTCCAGCGGGGCATCGTGACCGATCCCCCCGACCACGACCTGCACGGCACGTCTTCGATCCAGCGCGCCGAGCTGGCGGCGCTGCTCTACCGTGGCCTCGGCGGCGGGATCAACAATGCCGACGCGAGCTTCGCCGCCTGGCACGGCGGTCTGCTCCGCTCTCCGTTCACCGACGTGAGCGACCCGGCGGTCTGGTATTACAAGCCCGCGGTCTACCTCGGTAATTTGACTTTCGGCGACGGCGTATCGGCGTTCGACCGCGCCCAGAGCGTCTTCCGGCCGGCGGGACGGATCAGCCGCGCATGGTCGGTCAAGGCGCTCCTCGAAGCGTGGGACATCCATCCGCTGACGTCGTTTGCCGGTGTCACCCTGTTCACGGACGTGCCGACAACCCATCCCACGGCGGGGTACATTTATAAGGCCGTGGAGCAGGGGATCGTCACCGGCACGAACGGTGCGTTCTCTCCGGACGCCGACGCGACGCGGCAGGATCTCTTCCTCATGATGCACCGCCTGATGGACGCCGCGGCCAACGCCCACTCCCTGGCCGTCCCCTCGCCCGTGCCGCTGGCACCCGCCGACTTCGACGACGCGGGTGCCTTCGCGGTCCGGTTCCTGGGACGGCGTTACGAGCAGCCGGTTCTCACCGGAGTGCACCCGCCGTCGGTCACGATCTCGGTGCTGTCCTCGGGATACGAGACGCTCGGCCCCCTGACTGGGGTCTACACGGTGACTCTCCAGGCCAACCTGACAGGGCTCGACCCCGGGGCCGTCCCTTTCTGTGCCTGGGAGGCCGACGGCGGCAGCCTTGTGGACATGACCCAGGCCGGCGGCGTTCCGTTCAGCCGGGTGAAGTGGATCGCGCCCACGGACCGCTCGCCGGCGGACGGCTCGATCTCCACGTTTCCCGTCACTCTCTTCGCGGGCGACGGGCTCGGCTCGGAGGTGCAGGCAGTCTATACAGTGACCCTCGGGCAGAGCCCGGCCACCGATCCGTCGTTGCCCCTTCTGGCCATGGATCCGCTCCCGCAGGACCGGGCGGGCGGGGACCTGGTGACTGTCGCCGGCTCGGTGCTCGACAGTGGCGATGCGGAGGGGACCGATTTTGGCGGTTTGCAGATCTTCCTCTTCTGGTCTGCTGACAACGGCGCGACGTGGTCCACCATCGGCCGCGCCGCCCTGCGCTCTGACGGACGATGGGACCGTGACTGGCGCCTGCCGGACGTTCCCGGAGCTCTGCTGGTGCGGGCGCGGGCGATGAACGTGCGGGGCAACCGCAGAGACATTCAGGCTGCCATCACGGTCGCGCCTCGCCTCGCGATCGGCGGCCAGGTCGTCGATACCGGCTCGGCCCCCTTGGCCAACGCCCAGGTGACTCTCTCCGAGGGGGGGATCGACCTCGCGTCCGTCTCCTCCGATACCGCCGGCGCGTTCTCCTTCGCCGCGCCGCAAGGCCCGCTGGTCCTGGGGAAGGTGTACACCATTACGGCCGTGGCGGCGACGCGGCGGGCGACGGCGCGGGGGATCGTCCTTTCAGGCTCGACGCCGCGGGCCGAGCAGCTCCTGGTGATCGGCGTGGACTCCACGCCACCGGTCACCGAGGCATCCGCCGCGAGCGGCACCTATTCGGCGCCCTTTGCCGTATCGCTCACCTGCCAGGACGACGACTCCGGCTGTGGCGCCGCCTACTACACCACGGACGGCAGCGCGCCGACGACGGTCTCCCGCCTGTATACCGGGCCCATCGCGGTCGGCGTCGCCACGACGCTTCGCTTCCTTTCGGTCGACCATGCCGGCAACCTGGAAGATGCTCGGACGCGGACGTACGGTTTCGCGCCGTGCTCCTTCACGGTGTCACCGGCGAGCGCCGGTTTCGTGCGCGCCGGGGGGAGCGGCGAGGTCTCCGTGTCGACCTTGGACGACTGCGCCTGGACAGTGGTCTCCAACACACCGTGGATCACCGTGACGTCCGGGGCGAGCTCACGCGGCAGCTCCTCGGCGGCGTACGCGGTGGCGCCCAATTCCTCCGGCGCCCCCCGTACCGGAGCCCTGACCGTGGCCGGCCAGAGCGTGACGGTCAGCGAAGAGGCGGCCGCCAGTTACACCCTCACAGTGACCCGGGCGGGCACCGGCACCGGCACGGTGATCGGCAACCCGGCCGGCATCGCCTGCGGCGGCCAGTGCGCAGCGGCGTATCCGGAGGACACGCCGGTGACGTTGACCGCAACGGCCGATCCCGGCTCGTACTTCGCCGGCTGGACCGGAGGGATCTGCTTCGGCACCCTGCCGTGCACCGTGAGCCTTCATGCCGTGACGGCGGTTGGAGCGGTGTTCACAGGCGGGGAGGGACTGCACCTCGCCGCCAGTTTCCCGGCGGCCGGGGACACCGGCGTCTCGGCGCGCAGCTCGATCCGCCTCTCGTTCAGCGGCGAGATCCAGATTGGACCGGCGTACTCCGCCATCGAGCTGCGGTCGGCGGGCGGCTCTCTCATTGAAACCGGACGGACGATCGATCCGGCGCATGGAATCGTTCTCCTCACACCCGCGGTCCTCTTGGCGGATGGCACGGTCTATACGGTGACCGTGCCGGCCGGGGCCGTCCTCGACGCCACGGGAAGCCCGCTCGCGGCGCCCGCCAGCTTCTCGTTCACGACTGAGCAGCCGGGCAATCCGCAGATGTTCATCGCCGCCTACCCGGCTCTCCTCCTGGAGGCCGGAGACACCCTGGTGAGTCTCTGGGTCGACCGGGCGCAGTCAGTCGACCGCACGATCACCCTCACCTCGTCGCCGGCCGGTCTTCTCCAGCATCCGGACCAGGTCGTCCTGCCGGCCGGGGAGAGCCTGATCGAGCTCCACGTCCGGGCCGTGGCCAACTACCTGGTCGAGGCCGATCGCGCCGTCACCCTGACCGCGCAATCCGGTGGCGTCCAATCGAGCGTCGCCCTCAAGGTCCTGGACGACGATGCGGTGCAGGGCAATCCGCTGTGGTTCAACACGGCCGGTCTCAGCGGCGACACCAACGGGAACGGGATCTTTGAAGCGGGAGAGGTGGCGGATCTCACCGTCTATCTTTTCAACTCCGGGAGCTCGCCGGTCTTCAACGGCATCACCGTCTCCGTCCAGCCGATCGACAGCTATTCTCTTTCGACCCTCAGCGGAGGCACCTGCCTCATCGGCAGTATCAACGCTTCCCAAAACGGGCAGTGCAAGATCGGCCTCCGGGCGGGCACGTCTCTCCCTTCGGGGCGGTACACGCTGCGCATCAAGGCCACGTGGGCGGGAGGGGCGAGCTCCCTGACGGACTATGCGAGCGTCAACGTCGTCAACTCCGCTCTCCCGGACTTCCAGGTGAACGGCGCGAGCACTTTTCTGACCGTGCCGCCCGGCACGGTTTTCAGCCGGTCCTTCTCTCCTACCCAGTTCGCCAACGGGTTCAGCCTGCGCCTGCCGCGCGTCCAGGTGCTCCTGCAGCGGGAGAACGACACGCCGGAGATTCTCTACTCGACCTATGGCAACGCCCGCGGAGATCTGTTCACGGATCAGAAGCTGACCTTCAGCATCGCCGCGCCGGCGGTCCCCGGAACCTACCATCTGTGGGCGGAGGTCAACCCCGCCGGAGCGGACCGCATTGCGGAGTCGAATCTGAGCAACAATCTGTCCCCGGTGATCACCCTCTTCGTCACGGAGCCGAACCTCGCGCCCGAGCTCGCGCCGGTCGGCGACAAGGCGGTGGACGCCGGCACACTGCTGACGTTTGCCGCCTCGGCCCACGATCCCAACCCGAGCGATACACTGACCTACAGCTTGGCCGGTGCCCCCGCCGGCGCGGCAATCGATCCGGTCACCGGCGTCTTCACTTGGATCCCCACTGATGCCCAGGGGCCGGCCGACGACCTGGTGACCGTCCGGGTCACCGACAGTGGCGCGCCGCTGCTCAGCGACGCGGAAACGATTACGCTCAGGGTCACCAAGAGAGCCGATCTCGCGGTCACTCTGGACGACGGAGCCGCCTCCGCGGCGCCGGGTGAGGCCCTCACATATACATTGCGGGTGGTGAATGGTGGCCCGAGCGGCGTCACCGGCGCGAGCGTCAGCGCTCTGCTGCCGGCCAGCCTCACCGGGGTGACCTGGAGCTGTACGGCTTCCGGCGGTGGCCGCTGCGGTGCCACGGGCGCCGGGGCGGTCGCCGATATCGCCGACCTGCCGGCAGGAGGCGTCGCCACCTACACCTTGACGGGAAAGGTCCTCGCCGGCGCCACTGGCAGCTTGCAGGTCTCCGCGACCGTGGCCGCACCGGCCGGCGTCAACGATCCCGCTCACGGCAACGACGCGGCCACCGATGTCGACACTCTGGCCCCCGAGGCCGCCCTGGCTGTCACCCTGACGGACGGCCGGAGCAGCGCCGCGCCGGGGGAG
>Ga0307508_10004218_pt1 | contig 14118 bp, 17 predicted proteins | sample 9_EM_MG_FD_203089 | JGI IMG/M metagenome (GOLD analysis project Ga0307508, IMG submission 203089) | Populus trichocarpa ectomycorrhiza microbial communities from riparian zone in the Pacific Northwest, United States - 9_EM | ecosystem: Host-associated > Plants > Roots > Unclassified | place... | reverse complement strand
CCATCTCTCCGTTGTTATCATCGTTAGCTGTAAAAAAAACCCTTTTAAACATAACAGATAAGTTCATCCGAGTTCTATTCTAAGTATTCCTGAAGTTAAATCCTTGAGAATCATATGCTGTCCTTGACACCAATATGTATAGAATAATGTGGCTATGCCTCTAGGAAAGTTCTTTAACTCGAAACTCGTCGAATGACACATATTTGCCTGGGTCTCGAGTATATACACACGTAATGAAATTCTGCGCACTACATCGGGTACTACGGTGACAGAAGGAGAAGACGTGCACCAACAGAATAGGGGCGGAAAGCGATAATGTTGCAGGGGTAGAAATTGGATAGATGCGCATGCAGGAGGTGTCTCCAAGAAAAGGGGGTCACCGGGAGGAGGATGAACTCAGTGTTTCGAACAGAGGGTAATGAGACATGGCATTTTGAATGAACTCCACGAGAGGTGGATGTGAGAAACGTACAATCCAAGACAAGAGGGGTGGGTACTCCCAACGGAATTCCTTCCCAATTTACAAAAGCTGCAGGTTTGTTTTTCATCGCCGTTTACAAATCTAGATTCCTAATAATGGCGACGTTGGTTAATCGTGCTTTGCACGGCACCCATCGGCGAGTGTATTTCTTCCCTCAAACTCATTTCACCTGTATTCTCGTTGACGGACCCTAACAAACTGATCAACTACCAAGCAGTATTGCTTCGTTGTAGTCTAGGGGAAAAAAAATACACACTCATGAGTCATGCAGAGTCGAGCTGTCCCCGATTATGAAAGAAAACATGACGGGGCCGAGGAGTGTGTTCAATATCTCAATGAGTTACACAGAGACTGGGTGTAGAGGCTACGAAACAAAGACATTGGCAGCTCATCTTTCTAAATTCTCACCACGTCAATCCTGTAAGGGCCTGGTGCCTCTCTGATTTCAACATGCGGACGGAAATCTCGACCCCATAACACGATCCGTATGAAATCAAATCCTGCCAAGTTGAACGTTCACTAGCATTTGTTTGAGCGTCTTATTCAATGCCATGCTGAAGGCAGATTGCTACCCAAACCCGGCGCTTGCCGCTCAGGCTCAGTTACATTCAATGGTGGTACCTGTCGGTTTCATCCTGGCTTGTAGCGGACACAAGGCCCTGGTGGAACCTATTGGTAATTCAATGGCCGGCAGGCATCCACGAAGACTGGTTGGCTATTTCACAGCTTGTCACTGAGCTAATCCATTCAATCATTCCATTTCCATCATACAGTAATTTTCTTTTGAGTTCTGTCTGATGCTTGAAGTCAAGACCCGAGGGTCCATCTGTCATTTGGTGACGTTTTTGAAGAGGTTGGATGGATATCAAAGAAATTCCAACGTACGTCCTTGAAAGAAGGTCCCTCTTTTGTATTGTTTGTCATCATCCCCATCTACATCGCTTTATACTCGTTCTTTACGGTCGTGTTCCCACTCTTGACAAAACATGTTTGCCGCCCGTATCCACCTGGCAATAACAATTTTGCCTGCATTTGGTGTATGTATTTCTAACCATTAGAAGAACAATGCACCAATGCATACTGATGCAATTGACATTCCAGATCATAATTCGTTAGTACTCTGCCTCGATGGTGGTGGCTGACTGAGTCTGCACTGTGGTGATGTCGGAGCTGGTGGTCAGAATTGAAGATTGAAAGATGCGAGCGATTGGATGGTCCCGTCATTTCCCTCCCTATCGCATCAGCCTGAGCTTCCCTCTCTTCGAATGCAGTCCGAGTCGGATTCAGACCCAAGAGAGGATGCATCACGACATGATGCATGAAGGGTCAGTTACCAGGCACCTGTACGCATTTGACCACATCGGGACGACCTTGTTCGATGTTGGAGGTATCGAGTCGTGACTTGTTGACTTGTGATGAGGAAAAGGCCCAGGTCTGTGAATTGAATAGCCCCTGAAGTGAGAAATATATAATCTCCATGCCTTCCCCTTGCAACGCTATCCCTGACTCCACCATGACAATCTTTCTCTATGCCCTGCTCTCCGTCTTTTCAACGTACAAAGCTAGTGGTGCAGTGGTGTTCGACTTGGCCGCCCGAGATGGGCCGTTGAGTCCAGAATCCAACATGGGTCAAATAAAACGAACCTTGTTCGGAATTATATGGAGTTGCTTGTCTACCACAATCCTATGTGCATGGACGGCTGTCCATCCGAACGTCCCACCGCAAAATAAATGGCAGGCTCGATGGAATCGGTTGAAGTTGATGTTTTGGATGGTAGTTGCGCCAGAGCTGGTTTTGGCATGGGCAGTTAGGCAATTCTTTGCTGCAAAGGAAATCAGGGACGCCTATAACAGCAGTCGCGAAGGTAAGTGTGGGCAATTGTTGCTGGAAGTCAAGATCGCTCATGCAGTTAATTTCGAACAGGAATACCAGTCTGGCGCCAATGGACATTGGCACATGGCCACCTACTTGGTATGGGAGGCATTACCCTAGTCGATCCCGACCTTAGAAACACAAATCCCAAAGATCAGAATGGCCAAGTACTCACCGTCGATCGTTTCAAAGAGCTTATCAAACGCCCTGGTTTCGATCTACCTGACATACCAGAGGAAGGAGACATCGAAGACCGATCCAAAGGCGACGTTCTATTCAAGTTGATTGCAATCCTCCAAACAAGCTGGTTCATCATCCAGTGCATTGCGCGTAGCCAGCAACGATTGGCACTCACTGAATTAGAGCTCGTAACACTCGCGCTGGCCAGTCTGAATGCAGTAACATTTGCGATCTGGTGGCACAAGCCACTCGGAGTGCAGAAACCTGTGAAGATTTACTTGAAAATAGAAGCACGAATCGTTGAAGACGGTGCTGATGTTGATGTGGGTGATCTGCAGAGTGTCATTCTGTCCATTGGTGACGTCATCGGAAGGAGTTGGAAACACGTCAAAGGGACTGCAGCTAACACTGATGCCTTCCTCCGAAATCCTTGCGAATATGGTCTCATTGAGGCCCTCTTTTTGTTCATGGCCCTCCCAATCTTGCTCACTTACATCATCAGCTTCCCTTTCTTTGTCATGTTTCCACTCGGCATCGTCCTACTCCTCAAGATCATCGAAACTGAAGCAGTTCCTTCAGAAACATCACAAAGTCGCGGTCTCCTTGCCGCTCGAATCGTCGTCTCCCTACAAAGTCTCCGCTACAGGCTAAGCTCTGCAGTTGGAAAGTTTGTTGGATGCTTGTTGGAAGAAACTTTTCGTGACGGTGGCGCCGCTTCCTTCTTCTTCGGTTGGTTCATCCTCCTTCCTTTCCTTTTCCTCCTTCTTTTCCTCTTCGTCATCTTCCTCATCCCGTTCCTCACTCTCCTCTCACTCGTTTCTTTCATTTTTACCGCCGTCTTTGGCATTGTCACCACAAGCACCATTCGTCCTGGTGCTTCCCATGTCCCGTCCTTCTACGCTCCCACCACGAACACCGATCGTTGGTCGCGAATGGTCGTCTTCGCCCTCTTCGGCGTCATCTTCGGAGGTCTGCACTGCATTGGCTGGTTCTTCGAATATCCCACCCACTTAGAAAAGACCCTCTGGCGAGCGACGTCCTTGGCCATCACAGTTATCCCTCTCATTGTCGCACCGATTGACCTCCTTTTGGCCACCCAACTTCGCACCCATGAAATTAAATACTGCAAAACCTTCGAACGAACAGCCATTCTGGCTCTGGACCTCATCATGACCATCCTCCTCTTCATCTATGTACCAGCACGTCTATGTCTTATCGCATTAGCACTTGCCTTGCTGCGAAATCAACATCCTACTGCCTTTGTTGCTGTAGATTGGACAAATTATGTCCCCCATCTTTTTTCATAGCTTCACGTTTCTTACTTGGCTGCTATTTATTGTCCTTTTTTATTTCATTCATCTTCTATGGTATTCCATTTGATATACATTTACCATAGACATCGTATAATGAAGATTATCCATGATACAAATGTGCGACTACAAACTCCGCGAACTCGAAGACAATTTTGAACAGCGACGACATTGGGTTGAATTTAAGGTTCTAAATGGGAGTAGTACAAAGTCAAAGCAAATGTAACACCAGAACGAATGGAGAATCTAAAAAATAAGGATTATGAACAAAAGTGGACGCACCCGGGAGAGCTGTTCAATGTTGACCTAACACCGTTGTTGAATCAAATCCATGTAGAAACATGTGTTACGAGCTGGTGAATCGTTCTCTCCGAGTCTCCAGGTATAACGGCCTGTTGGTGCTCTAATGCTCGACGGAATCTTGTACCCTTCTTAAATTTGAGTGCCATACAGAACGGGGCGTACAACGGCCCATGGAGAGTTCGGGCTGGTCCAAGGCGACTTCAAGTCAAGTGAGAGACAACATCATGATTAGATGCTCGGCGGGATGGGTTTCACCGGATATCGCAACCTTTCTGTCCAACTTCCCAAACCCCGAGAGGTAACTAGGAATCAGCAAGCGTCGTAAGCTAAAGGTGAAGAAAAAATGGTGACAAAGGAACATGACTTCAAGTTACAGACTGAGATATCACTTTATTGAAACGTTCCCAATCCCGAAGTTCAGGCACTGCTCAAATGAAAATGCCGAGTAGTATAACGAGTGCAAAGTGTTGTGAGCATGATTCGCAAGACAAATGTCGTCAACACTCTAGAAAAGGTGGCATTAACGAGAAGTAGAAGTCAAAGGTAACTTATATGAGCTGACCTTGGCTGCCAATGGGTCAAGAAAGAGTTAAACCACTACCTTTAGCAGGTCGAGCTGATGTAGGCACGACAGTGAATGGGCCCTTTGTCGGCAGCCTTCCAGAGGGTGGTGAGAATTGAAGATTGAAAGATGCAAACGATTAGACTGGTTCCATCAGGCCGTATCAATTTGCTCATTTCCCTCCCTATCTGCATCTGTTATCGCATCACCTTCTCTCTCTTCGAAACGGGACTCTAGAGTGAATGCATCACGACATGAAGGGTCAGTTACCAGGAACCTGTACACAGTAACACGGCCAAGGGGACCTGGCGGGCATATCCCGTGAAACCTTTCTAACTGCTTGCTCATGTCATATGGCGGCTCGACACCAGCATCGGCAGGCGTCTCGTGATGAACGCCATAACCGCAAAGGACGAGCCAATTAAGCACTGCTTCTGGTTCCCAACCATGTTTCTAGAGGGAAAGGTATCAGAAAAAAAGCAGGAGGCCAGAAAAAAAAACCGACGATAAAGTCTTCTACTTGGATATCTCCGTGTCGTTTTGACATCTTACTGCCATCTGGATTGAGAAGGATAGGGAAGTGTCCGAAAGTTGGAGGGTCGACATCGCGTGCTGCGTAGAGGTCTAGATGTAGCGGTAACGATGTAATCCATTCCTAAGGTGATGTTATATGAATACAACGAAGTAGAAGAAGCAGCTTACCTCCCCTCGCAAAACATGTGTAATCTTCATTTCGTGATCATCCACAGTTGATGCAAGATGATACGTCGGGTACAGATCTGATTTAAGCAAAATAGGATCCGTTGCGAGAGACGCGCGTGCATCTCTCAGATTCCGAAAGATGATATCAGCCGCTGGAGGTCTAGATGGGGAGGAAATAGTCTTCGCAAGTCAATAAATTGGGCTAAGAGCAGCGAGTAAAATTAAAGCGCACTGTGTGCTTTTCACCTTTCAAGCGACCTCCTCCAGTCATCTCCTATCGTATGATGCACTAGAACCAGAGCGAGCGTGCTTTTCTTTGACTTCTGCTAACGTGTCTCGAGAGCAGAAACAACGATATGCGTGGCCGGACTAATAATGATGTTATGAACAGACATTTAGGAATTAAGAAGGATTTACTTCGATGAGCCTGTTGGCATAGTGCTTGTATAGATCTAGCCTTCCTGACTGCAGTCTGTTAGCGTTACTCCTGCCCCTCGTGTTCATTTAAACGCCTACTTGAAAATATGGGCCTTGCGGCCCAACCCTCCCTGGTCCTACATAAATCGGTTAGCTCTCCACATTTATTCACACAAGCTATTGCAGACCATAATCACAGTCCAATCCTGCCCACTCCAACGCTTTTTGGATGCCCTCTGTCGAACCCGGAACATATCGACTCTAGGGGGAAAGGACGGCATTACACATTAAATTTGCATAAAAAAAAGTGGGATGTGCACCTGATCTGTATCTTCTATCCGAAGTATCCACTTCCCTCCTGGGTGGCCTACGAATGGCACTTTATAATCATCTCTTCGCAGTGGTCCTGTTGGGGATGGGGCGAAGCGTGCAAGGACCATAAAGGACGCTATTTGGAGTCAATGTAAGAACGATTGAACCAAATTGGAAGGATGTTGATTGGCATGAGCGGACTGGAACCGGGATATGCATCGCCTTGTGACGCTTGCAGCCTTTGATACTACCATAATGTTCAGGTCTACTATCATTGCGTACCAGCTAACAGAGTCAGATCAAAGACGAATCGATTTGACACATAGTAAGGCAAAATGCAAAACACGAACCATACCCAAATCAGGCTACATATAAGAATTTAGACTTATCCTCGCTCCTCTCCAAATAGTCCTGCTCAACCAACACCTCGATTCTCTTCTTGATAGAGTCAACCTGAGGTAAAAAGTGTTTCTTCACTTCATCAATAGTGGCCGTCTTCAATTGTTCATACGCCATCTCTTTCCTTGCCTTCATGATACGCACAATCGCGGCGTCGAGGTAAGATCTCCTGTCGTCTTCAATGGAGGCATTCGTACGCTGAGACTCCTCAGGCTGGAATGGAACAGACGATGAACACACACGGTTAAGCTTGAAAACAAACAAAAAAACACTTCCTTACCGAAACTTTTGCCTGAATGGAGTTGATGTGAATCTTGGGGTGAGGATCCTCGAAATCAACGTTGAACTTGAAAACGTCGGAATTGTTGACATCCCTGCCCGGCGGGACTTTCTTCAGTACCTTCTTTTTCCCACAAGCCAGGCTCTGAAGCGTTCGTCGCAAATCCTCAATGTCTATAGCACAATCAATGTCATAACCCATAAACAAAAATTCGGAACAAGGTGTACCCATATTGGTTTGGTCTTTTATATCCATGAACGCCAGTTGGGCAGTTTCGTTGAAAAGAAGCAAGATGATCCCTTGGTACAAGCTCACTGAAATCTCCTTTATACCAGACCTAAATCTCCCCAGCAGTGTCATGGTGCCGAAAGAATGGCTCCAATGAAGTACATGACCGGAATGCTTCGTTTTGTAATAGGTCATATATCTCGTCAACTCAGTTTGCATCTGCAATAAACAAAACCTGTCAGGATTTCCGGTTTGAATGACGAAAGAACAAACATACCATAGGAGGAAGGTCCACAGTTTTCTTCTCGACAGAAAAGGGCCAGGCACTGCGTTGAAGCACCATAGCAGTCAATTTGAGTCCAGGACTTTTTTCGGGCAGCCTGGAGTGGTAGTCACGCATCAGGTCTTTCGACAAGGCCAAATCTTTGAACATATCTTCGGCCATCCCGAATTCAGGATCATACTCTGTATGCAAAATTGTCATGGTAGCCATTTAGTGACATTCGGGACACTAACGTTCTTTCAGCTTCTTAAGCATAGCCTTTTCGAAGTCGTCTGAGGCTGACTTGTCAAGGAGGAGCCTCTTTGCCAAACCGCGATGATAGAAAATCCTGAAGACGTCCTTATCATCCGTAAAGCGATAGAGACCCAACACGCTTTCTAGCATCCTCTGGAATTCTGCGTCGGATGAGTTACCCTGTCCTTTGCGCATGGCCTTATCTAAGTATTTGGCAATCATTTCTGCAGGCTTCGATTTGCGTTTTTTGAAGGCTGACGTGAACGCGTCGGTGAGAGTATAGACAAACTCTTGATCTGGTTGCTTTGGGGGCGTATGGCTCGTCGATGGTGTAGGTGAAGACGAGTTATTGGCTATTGGTTTGTTGGTCACGGGTTTCTCGCAAACGAAGCACGATGATATCGCTTCGTCTGCTGAGACCTTAAAATCAAGGAGCCGCTGAACCATTTCGTCATCTCGTTCAGCGTCCTTAACGATGTCGGTTACTGTTGTCTGTCAGTCAAAGTCAAAAATGTAAGTACCACGGAATAAGCAGCAAAACAGACGGACTTGTATGTGGTCCCGAAAAGCTGTACTGATGGCCTTCGTACCCCCAACCCTGGCAAATAACACATACATGTCACCTAAAGGACCAAAAACTTTCTCTGTGAGATATGTCGGTAGGGCTGTCCAAGTAGTCGTTAATGGGGCCATAATGAAACGCAACATGTTACTTGCTACTCTTGGCAACCCAATCCATTCTATCCTGCCATAGTGCTCGCTCGGTCACTTCTCTCACTACACTCCACGCAGAAATGGGCAGGACAGCCTTTGCACGTTGCAGTTCCGCCTCGACACGGTCTTGCATGGTCTTGAAGAATACGTCAGGCTGGTTTTCGAGCCTCTCTGCCTGGGTTTTAGATTCATCCAGACAGAACGAACTGGTCATGTCCATATAGCAAGGCTCAAAAGCGGAATACTGATGATGCCGAAGAAGGATTTTGATCAAGTCCGTCATAACGTGTCGTTCCCTGTGCTCCAAACTTCTCTCCACGTAAGTCATCTCTGCGCACCACAATTTTGATTGGAGAACTAACCTCAGAGTCCGTTCGTACGTGAGCCATTCCTTCACACACGACAGAAGCTTGTCGTTTAGTTGGGAATTCCCAAATATCTGCTTACTGACAAGGCGGTATCCAACGTCACTTAAGCGGCAAAATAGTTCAGAGAAACAAATAGCAAGAATGGTATTAACTAACCAAACACTTAACATATTCTTCTCCCCAACGATATAGGTTTGGTCCAGATACGTAAGAAGAGATTGTAGAAGAGACTACTATAGATCAGGAAAATCCCATAGGTGGTTATTATTCACTCACGAGTTGCTTCTCGAACCAATCGAGTTCCTCATTGAACGAAGCAATCCACATAAGATCGTTCTTCACTGACATGCACATGTCCCTTGCTATATCTTCGATACATCTTTCAAGTTCTGTGCAGAGATTTTGGTAGAGGTTGAGACCAAGACGCGAGTTCACAACCCAGCGGCAGCTGTTATATATCCCTTCGTATGTCGCTGGAAGAACATCTATGCGAGTTCTCCCAAGGAGGATTCGGATGCAATGACTAAGTAGCTCGATCTGTCTCTGCCCAGCAGGAGGTTGAGGCTCTGAAGAAATTCCCGTTACAAAAACCGCGTTACTCTGAACTGTGAGAAACGAACTGTAGTCTCCAATTATCTCTATCTCCACTGGTCCTTGCCGCTTTAAACTGGCTTCAACGTGAGCTTGTCTTGACCTAGCCGCAGAAGCTGAATCGTTATCGGAATTTAAACGTGGAACTTTGTGAGGAGGAGATTCCGAGGACTCATCAAGGCTTGAATCCACCAATGATGTCGGCATTAAAGCAGTGAAGCCATCCGACGTCTTTGGCAGACTCAGCAAGGAATATAGCGTTGTCATGAAGGTTTTCTTTGTCTAAGGGAAGATAGAAAAAGGCTTATATTGAGTCGTCAACGCGCTCTATGATAGTAACGCTGGGTCGAGGAACATTGGTTATTGGTCAACTGGTCAAGACTTGAACGTTGATTGCATATTTCGGGCCGGACTTCCCTCACCAACTGTTATCAACTTGAACCAACTCAACATTGTACAACAACTAATTAGAAGTTGACCCCGTATAAATCAAGTTAGCATCCAAACTAAGCCCCCTGTTGGCAGACTAGATTCCTAATGGGCGACATTGGTCAATCGTGCTTTGCACGGCACCCATCGGCGAGTGTATTTCTCCCCTCAAACTCATCTCACTTGTATTCTCATTGACGGACCCTAACTTACTGATCAACTACCAAGCAGTATTGCTTCGTCGTAGTCTAGGAAAAAAAATATACACTCATGCAGAGTCGAGCTGTCCCCGATTACAAATTCCCAGTGAAAGAAAAGCCGCATGACGGAGCCTCGAGTGTGTTCAATATCTCACTGGGTTACAAAATGATTGGGTGTAGAGGCTACGAAACAAAGTCATTGGCAGCTCCTCATTCTCACCACGTCAACCTTATAACTGGTGCTTCTCTGATTTCAACATGCGGACGGAAATCTCGACCCGATAACAAATCAAATCCTGCCAAGATGAACGTCCACCAGCATTTGTTTGAGCGTCTTATTCAATGCAATGCTGAAGGCAGATGAGGTCCCAATCCCTCGTTATAATTAGAGTGGGCGCTCGCCGCTCAGGCTCAGTCATATCCAAATTGTGGTACCTCTCGGTTTCATCCTGGCTTGTAGCGGACACAAGGCCCTGGTGGAACCAATGCGCTCTATTGCTAATTTAATGGCCTGCAGGCATCCACGAAGACTGGTCATCTATTTCACAGCCTGTCACTGAGCTAATCCATTCAATCATTCCATTTCCATCATACAGTAACTTTCTTTTGAATTCTGTCTGATGCTTCGTGCATGTAGGCCACTTTGTAGCAATTGGGATTCCTCCCGTGCGCTCTCAATCGGGTCTCCGCTGACCATCGTCCTCATGATCGGCGCCATCTCCCCAAACTCAGATGCTGATCTTCCAAAGATACCAGTACCACCTGTAAGTGCTGCAACATCAAAATAGGACGACATGCCTGATTTATTGTTCCACAGTTGGAAATCTGTTCACTTCAAATGAGAACACGTACTACCTTTGCTGGTAAAAGATGGCTTCCAATGGACATGACATAATATTTGAATACGAACTGGTGAAGGGGCCTTGCCACGAGGAATTTGTAAGGCAAGCCTATTGACAGGAGCTTATAATCGAGGACAAGATACCTAAACCATCCCTTACTCCACCATGTCAATGTTTCTCGATGCATTCTTCTCCGTCCTTTCAGCCTACAAAGCTAGTGGTCCAGCGATGCTCGATTTGACTGCCCGAGACGACAGCCAATTACAACGAACCTTGTCCGGGATTATATGGACTTGCCTGTCAACGATAATCCTATGCGCGTGGACTGCTGTCCATCCGAATGTTCCGCCGCGAAGTAAATGGAAAGCCCAATGGATTCGGTTGAAGTTGATGTTCTGGATGATCATTGCACCAGAATTGGTGCTAGCGTGGGCAGTTAGGCAATTTTTCGCTGCGATGGATATAAGGGATACACACAACGAATTGAAAGGTATGTGCCAGGGTTGTTGAGAATTGTTGATGGAAGGAAGACGAACAATTGATTTGCAGGTGTGAAAGACTGGACCCTGAGCCATGGACACTTACTTTCCATGGGCGGTTATACACTTGTGAAAGATTTGGATGGAAAAGGCAAGCTTCGGGAGCCTACAAAACCTGGATTCTTGTCCAGGGCAACGGATTGGAAACAATATCACGAACGGGAAAGACGTTACCGAAGCTGTCAGCTAGGACCGCTGACAGTAAAACGTTTCGATGAGCTTATCAAATCGAATTTTGAATTCCCTGACACCACAGAAGCAGACATCCAAGACAGGTCGAAAGGCGATGTTCTATTCAAGTCGATTACAATCCTCCAAACGAGCTGTTTTATCATCCAGTGCATTGCGCGTGGCCAGCAACGATTAGCGCTCACGGAATTAGAGCTCGTTACGCTCGCGCTAGCAAGTTTGAATGCAATCAGCTTTGCGATCTGGTGGCACAAGCCTCTTGGAGTGCAAGAACCCATCAGGATTTACTTGAAAACTGAAGCACAAAACGTCGAAGACGCCTTTCGACTCGGAGATCACGATCGAAGCGTCTATCATCTGTCCTTCAGTGACGTGATCAGCTGGGGTTGGAAAGACGTCAAAAGCGTTGCATATCTCGCCCCTGGCTTCCTCCGAAATCCCTGCAAAGATGGTCCCATCTTTGCCCTCGTCATCTTGTTCATCTTACTCCCCATTGGCCTCATTTACATAATCACCTTCCCTGTCTTTGTCGTGTTCCCACTTGGCATCGTCCTCTTCCTCAGAATCTTCGAAACAGAGCCCGTCCTTCAAGAAAAATCACAAAGTCACGGTCTGCTTGCCGCTCAAATCGTCGCTTCCCTCCAAAGTCTCCGCTATAGGCTGAGCTCTGCAGTTGGAACATTTGTTGGAGGCTGGTTGAAATGGATTTTCGATGAACACGTTGACGTCCATTCCTTCCTCTTCGGTTGGTTCATCCTGCTTCCCATCCTTTCCTTCCTTCTTTTGCTCTTCACAATCTTCTTAACCCCATTTGTCTCTATCCTCTTCCTCGTTTCTTTCATTTTCACCGCCGTCTTCGACATCGTCACCACATGCACCATCCGTCCTGGTGCCTCCCATGTCCCACCTTTCTACGCTCCCATCACAAAGAGTGATCACTGGTCGCGAATGGCCGTCTTCGCCCTCTTCGGCGTCATCTTCGGCGGTTTACACTGCATCGGCTGGCACTTCAAATATCCCACCCACTCAGAACAGACCCTCTGGCGTGCTACGTCGTTGGCCATCACAGTCATCCCACTTATCGTCGCACCAATCGATTTCCTTCTGGCCAATTGCAAGCGGGACATCAGTACTTGCAAATCGTTCGAACGCGGAGCCTTGCTCACCCTCGACCTCATTATGACCATCCTCCTCTTTATCTATGTGCCAGCACGTTTATCCCTTATTGCACAAGCACTTGCTTTGCTCAGGAACCAACCGCCCAGTGCTCTTGTCGCCGTCGATTGGACAAAATATGTCCCTCATCTCTTTTCGCAATAGTGTTGCCTTTGCCTACATTTGGTGTATGTATTTCTTACAACGAGGAACGATACACAAATCGTGTGATTCCTGATTCAACGACTTGAACTCAAAGGCAGATCTAACTAATCTGTTAGTCTTCAAGATCGTAATTCTGCCTCGATGATTCCTAAATACTTGGGATTTAGACGACGGGTGCCATCCAGGTAACTTACATACCTCCGAACGTCTAACTGCACAGAAATCGCATTATGGATCCGAGTCGGCCGGGAAGACTGTAAGGCATTAGGAGTCGTTTACTACATAGATATTCGAAATTTAAAATCGACGCCACCTTTAACGCCAAAACACAGCTCAGACCATTCCGAGTCGTCAACAATACTTTACCCTAGACTCTGATTCTCGAATAATTTACAGAGGATTGCCTGAAATACAAGAAGAAACAAAAGAATGAGCACCTACGGGTACTAGTGTGTCACCACCACACTGATAACACTTCCTAAGCCCCAAAAAACCACTGATCATCAAATTTACAATCTGAGATGTTATAAGTATTAATAACATTCCTCCGCTTTTCCCCCCGGGTGCTGGCGGCGTTATATATGAACATCTTTTTGGACGTTAACAAAGAATGGCGGCAGGTGACAATTAAGTGCAAAGGGACGCTCACCGAAATTATTCTATTCAGTATTTCGTCATGGCAGGTCTGAGAACTGAAAAAAGGACCAAGTGTAGGTTAGTCACCAGTAGAGATTAACGATTCTTCCCCCTGTTCCTGACTCTGCTACAACAGAGGGTCGTAAAACCGAAGGCACGGTAGGCTACGGTCCGACAGCGATGACTCATCCTGACACATAACTTAGCCTTCACTATGACTATACTCCCTCCGCAATGTTCTGTTACTTTTACGCTTAACGATCTATCTCTGGCACTCACTGCAATGGGGCTAACAGGCTCTGTGTCAGCAGCAGAGCTCTTCCATCGACTGCAGACCACACATGACGTTACAATTCCCAGCATCAGGGTGGCCCCAAATCTCATCCCAGACATCATAGTCATCCATACTAATGCTCTCGGAGCAGCACTCGCAAATCTCAATGTTACAGACATTACCGCTACTCAGCTCCTTGACGCTATCAAGAAGGAGGGTCCTACTATTCCTGATCAGACAAACACCCTCCTTGAACGTAAGTGCTTTCCATTTTTATATGCGAATACCCTATTTACGATGGCCCAGTGAAAAGCCCTCCCCAATTTCCAGACGGCTTTCTCCCTCCATACGAATCTACGGTCATCATGAAGTCTGTTGACCGCGAGGAAAATTCACGTCGACTCGAGCGACGGGACCATTTTAGGAAGCATTTCTCAGGTGGCATGATCACC
>Ga0307508_10004216_pt1 | contig 14130 bp, 17 predicted proteins | sample 9_EM_MG_FD_203089 | JGI IMG/M metagenome (GOLD analysis project Ga0307508, IMG submission 203089) | Populus trichocarpa ectomycorrhiza microbial communities from riparian zone in the Pacific Northwest, United States - 9_EM | ecosystem: Host-associated > Plants > Roots > Unclassified | place... | reverse complement strand
GAATTATTGGTGCGTCGTTTTTGAGCTGATTGCTTGGAATTCCAGATGGCCAGTGGGGAATCGGTTCGATTGGTTAAGGTGGTGCTTGCCGAGAGAAAGACAATCGGACCGTACTCGCATCGCTGGCGACTGAGAGATCTGAGAAAGTGGTCAATATGCTCATACCAGAGACGGGGGCCTGCATAAGTCCGTAAAGCGACTTTCTCAGCTTGCAGACTTGAGGTTTGTCCGCCTCAATACCGTAGGTTTTGCAACTTTGCTACCGGAGTGAAAGTTTCATCGAAGTCGACCCCCGCCTGCTGTTCAAAACCTCGGATAACAAGCCTGGCATTATACCGAATGCCGCCTCCCGGCAACTCCTTGGTCTTGAAGACCCACTTGGAGCTAATGGGCGTGACGCCGGCTGGAACGTCTTCCAGCCCGACGTAGTCCCCGGTTGACTTTTCAGCCAAAGATCTGAGTTCCTCATCAACCGCATCAGACCATTTCTGGCCAAACCTCGGGTGCGCAATGGCTTCCCGGTACGACACCGGATCTGCAGAATCCATTGGTTCCTCTTCCACCTGGATCCGGTGGGTGACCATTCTAGGGCTCTTCCGAACATCATACCGGCCGGTGTATCCTTCCAAATTGGCAAGACTTCCACTCGAGGCATCGAGTCCGAGTCTGCCCGAGGAATTGGGTCCGCTCGAGGTGCCGAGTCCGAGTCCGATCGCCGAGGCGTCGAGTCCGAGTCCGCCCAAGGAATTGAGTTCCATCAAGGCGCCGAGTTCGAGTCCGACCGCCGAGGCGTCGAGTCCGAGTCCGCCCGAGGAATTGAGTTCCCTCGAGGCGCCAAGTCCAAGTCTGACCGCCGAGGTGTCGAGTCCGAGTCCACCCGAGGAATTTAGTCCACTCGAGGCGCCGAGTCCGAGTCTGACTGCCGAGGCATCGAGTCCGAGTCCGCCCGAGGAATTGAGCTCGATTCCGCTCGAGGCACCAAGTCTGAGTCCGACCGCCAAGGCGTCGAGTCCGAGTCTACCCGAGGAATTGAGTCCACTCGAGGCGCCGAGTCCGAGTCCGACCGCGGAGGCGTCCAGTCCGAGGCCGCCCGAGGAATTGAGTCCACTCGAGGCGCCAAGTCCGAGTCTGACCGCCGAGGCGTCGAGTCCGAGTCCGCCCGAGAAATTGGGTTCACTCGAGGCGCCGAGTCCGAGTCCGACCGCCGAGGTGTCGAGTCTGAGTCCGCCCGAGGAATTGAGCTCGGTTCTGCTTGAGGCGCCGAGTTTGCGTCCGACCGCCGAGGCGTTGAGTCTGAGTCCGTCCGAGGAATAGAGTCCACTCGAGGCGCCGAGTCCGAGTCCGACCGCCAAGGCGTCGAGTCTGAGTCTGCCCGACAAATTGAGTTCGCTCGAGGCGCCGAGTCCAAGTCCGACCGCCGCGGCGTAGAGTCCGAGTCCGCCCGAGGAATTGAGTTCGCTCAAGGCGCCGAGTCCGAGTGCGACCACTGAGGCGTCGAGTCCGACTCCGCCTGAGGAATTGAGCTCGATTCCGCTCGAGGCGCCGAGTCTGAGTCCGACCGCCAAGGCGTCGAGTCCGAGTCCGCTCGAGGAATTGAGTCCACTCCAGACGCCGAGTCCGAGTTCGACCGCCGAGGTGTCGAGTCCGAGTCCGCCCGAGGAATTGAGTTCACTCGAGGCGCTGAGTCCGAGTCCAACCACTGAGACGTCGAGTCCGAGTCCGCCCAAGGAATTGAGTCCACTCGAGACGTCGAGTCCGAGTCCGCCCGAGGAATTGAGTCCACTCGAGGTGTCGAGTCCGAGTCCGACCGCCGAGGCGTCGAGTCCGAGTCCGCCCGAGGAATTGAGTTCACTCGAGGTGTCGAGTCCGAGTCCGACCGCCGAGGCGTCGAGTCCGAGTCCGCCCGAGGAATTGAGTTCGCTCGAGGTGCCGAGTCCGAGTGCGACCGCCGAGGCGTTGAGTCCGAGGCCAGGTCCACGTCCAGTATTGAAGGGTCAACAATATCTGACTTGCCACCGATGGGGGTCTTGTATCGGTTCTTGGCTTCACCTTTGATGCCGTCCTCGTATCAACATCGGCTTTTTGTGGATATTGGCTCCACATCAATGGCAGCCTCACCGTCGATATCGGACTCACGGTAGATTTCGGTCTCACCATAATTCTTGCTATTTGCCACTCTTGGTACGCGGGCCGGGGCAGTGATAGGAGCTTCGAAGGGTATCCGCTTGCTTGACGGATCTGCTTAATCCAGTTGCACTTCCACCCCGATCCGGCGTGGATCCAGATCCAGCGTGGATGTAGTTTAAGTCTGAGTAGCGAGACTGTTCTGAAACTGGGTATTTCAGTAGATATCTTCATGTCTGGAATGAATACTCAGCTTTTGGAATGGATTCCACACATGGTCTTTGTTCAATCAGTATCTCAGTGGAGAGCCCACATAGGGGCAAAGCTGATTCAGGAACAAAACCGAAAACCACTGGAGGAGCGATTATGCCGAAGTCGCCAAATCCGTTAAAGTGGCCGAATCCACAGTAGCTGTCGAACCCGCTTAGAGTAGTAGAAATCTCCGAGCAGTTCTCTGTTGGTCGACAGCTTCTTTTTCGGATAGCTCGTAGGGTCGTTCGTAGGACTGCTTGGTCTCATAGACTCGCTTGTAGAATCGCTTGTAGGATCGCTGGTGCAATTGCTCGTGCAATTGCTCATGCGATCCTCGTATCAATGAATGGTTCCACTGTTCAGTGCACAAGGCTCAAGCCTGGGCAGTCGCGTTGGCCGGTAGGCCCCCCTATGCCGAGGATACAACTTGGTCGTTACGGAGTGCCATCGAGGTTGTTCTCAATAATGCCGGCGCTGGTGGCAAATGGTGGTATTCGAGATTGCTTCGTCACTTGCAGCCAATTCCTGGCGAACAGTGAGTATGCTCGAGATGTATTCGAAGACCGATTATCGCGAAGGCAGAATCGTAGTCCTGGTTAAGGATTTCCCAGATGCGGGCTGTAGAATCAATTTCGTTTACGGGAGGACTTCAGATGCAGGTTTGAATCGTGGGTTCAACCGATAGGTAGATCGTCAAGGTAGCGTGGTCGTTGCATTGACTCTAGCCATGGCCTCAGCAGTAGGGAATGATCTCATGTCATTCTCCACGAGCGGTAGTTTCGGGCGCTGTAAAGACTGGTGACTCCGAAACGTGACGCGTTGACCATGGCAATGTTGGACGCGACGCGGTTCCAAAAGTTGAGGCTTAAAAAAAACGAGAGCGCAGGGATGAGACACAGAAGCGAGGTATAAAGCGGCAGGTACGGCAGGTGCGATTATCGATGGGTATCGGATTGGCAGAGCGTTCAATCCGGGCTCATAACCTGTTGGAATATATGGATCGATAAACGTGAAGATTGTGTTGCAGTATTATGCAGGCACAAGATCTCTCTATATACAGGAAGGCCGTCAGGACAAAGGATGGAAGACTGCCCCCCCCCCGAGCCGGTGCTCGGGGACTCAGTCATGTCCGGATGCCTCCTCATCTCCGGACGCCTCCTCATCTCTCATGTCCGGATGCCTCCTCATCTCCAGACGCCACCTTATTCTGACATACACAAAAGACCCAATGTAAGGACGGTTACCCATTAATACTTGTTGATACTGATGATTACTGCAGCCGAATAAATGGCGGAAAAGGAAGTCCATAGTGATGCCAACCAAAATGAAAGAACAGTGCGATTCAGCAATCACCGCTCGCCAGGCATCGATACAACCCTAAGCGGAAAGGACTCCAGTCACCATTCCCGAAGCTGAATCCGATGGGATTCACGATGAGGTTATTCTATTGGGCAGCCAGACTTGTACAGAGGAGAAAGACGAGAATGATGAGAGGTCCGATGGTATCTGTCAGTTGGCATCAGCCTCCGAAGTCCTCGAGTCTATCACTCCATCGCCTTCACAACTTCTTGCAATGGCAGAACCACCTAAACAAATAGATCCTTCATGAAAAACTGAAAGGATAGCAAGCAAATCTATGGTATATGGCATTGAAGATCTGGAGCGACCTGACCCTGGAAGGCTACAGAATATGCTCTTACTGGATGTCGACATGGCTAGCTCGTACCAAAGTACGGAGGAGTCTTCATTGGATAGCAATTCAGTGTACTCTGACAGAGGTGCAAAGGGGGCTGCGCCGCCGATGATATATTCAACATCACAATCGGTTGCCAAAGTAGGATCTGCAGCCAGTACTCCTTGTCCTGTGGTCTCGACGCCTTCCATTCTACACCTTCCCCTTGCGCGTAATTCAAACCACTGTACCCTCCGAAAACATCTGGCAAGATCATTTGTTAAAGCGCGACAGCAGCATGGTGACCTTATTCCGACACAGGAAGTGGTTAATGCCTTCATTTTCCAAGAAGAGATGGATGCAGAGACGTTTAATCTGGACCAATGGCAAACCGGAATTATTCGTCACCACGTCTACGACTGTGGGTTGAAGGCCGGTGATCATGCGGCCATGCTGAGGCTTTACAAGCATCTCGGTGTCGATGATGACGCATTCGCTCGACATGTCAAAGTAAAGGTATGGACTGGTTAGTAATCGTTGGTATTAGCTAATACTGATGACAACTGAAACACCAAGGTTGCCACTATATACCGGACAATACGTGAGTTCACCGAGATGATACAGCGAGATGGATATGACCTTGTGGTACAGCGATTGGATAAGATTAAGGATGCGTTACAGCAGAGGGATGAAGCAAGATGATGTTTATTAGCCTACAAGCAATGGTATAAGAGCAAACTATCATCAAGTAGCACACTATTTTGAAAACTCCAATTTTACCCTTCACCAAAACCCTATATTGCCTGAATGTATCAAACTATCGATGTGGTGGTGACGGCCGTACGTATCTAGGAGAGCTGGCTCCCAGCAGCTGCGAGTGCCTCCTTGCCTCCAGAACGTGTAGCAACAGCCTCCAGAAGCTTCTTGAGGCGCATTGCAGATTCCGCAGGCGAGGCGACATTTGGGTCGGTCATCATACGTATAATTTCCTTGTATGTTTTGCCAACATTCGCCACCTTGTTCTACAAAGAGTTAGTATCAGTAGTGCCTAATACTAGGTATTACTTACCTTAACCTTGTCCTGGATGGCAGGGCAGTTCTGAATATCTAGGTCGGTATAGAGAGCTTTGAGGAGCTGTCTGTATTTCGCCTCTCCAGTGCCGTGAAGGCCACGATCCCAGACATAGGTGGCAACCTGCCTGGCTTCATTGTCGCCAACCGTGTAGGTTGCGCGGGTGTTTTGAAGTGCCAGGACCCTCGCTTTCACCTCATCGGGCGTCAAGACCTCTCCCTTGATCGTCGCTTGTTCGATTATAAAGTTTTCAACTTCTTCTGGTGCATTTCGCCGCCACGGGAGGGACGAGCACTGTTGTTCTGTTCAACAACGACCTAAATGGGAGTAATGTTCAGTATTGGTTCACATGTAGACAGTAGATGGCACCCGTAGTGGGGGAGTAACCTTGAAACTGTCTTTTGGTGGGATTTCAACGGTGGTAGCGGTATGAGTTGGTTTTGGTGGGTATCTGACGTAGGGTCACTTGTTCCTATGGGTGATAATTGTTTGATAGTAGCAGGTAGTTCCGATGAAGAAGTTGGAAGTTGGGTATGGGTGATTATTGTTTGATAGTAGCAGGTAGTTCCGATGAAGAAGTTGGAAGTTGGGTATATATAGATTAAAGATATACTAGTGCTTTCCACGGCTTGGTGGGGTTGAACCTACATTTCGCTTAATCACTCCACAATCATCGCTTCGACCCGCAAATCTCAACTTACCGCTGATTGCCACCAAACTCACAACTGCATTGCGAGCAGCTGTAAAACCTCACTTTTATGTAGGAGGCGATAGTGCTTTCCATGGGTGGTTTACGCCTGATTGCTACTAAACTTGCAACTGCTTCAGGAGCCCTTGTAGAACAGGACATTTACATATATATGAGGCGATAGTACATTCCAAGGCCTATGCCTGATTGCTGCCAAACTCGCAACTGTTTCACTGGACCGTGTGAAACAGAACATTTGTATATCTAGAAGGCGATAGCGCTTTCCACGGCTTAGCAACGGTCAAGTCTATGCACGCCTCGTTTATGCACCCCACCATCATTGATCACATCGAACTGTGAACCTTACAGCAACCACAGACACCAGTGACAACAGAACCACAATGGCACCAACTGCAGCTAATTTCGACGACAACTTCCGGTATCCAATGACTCAATACACGCGCAGTTATATTCACCGATTGGCTGCCGATATCATCATCGGGGGAGGGGAAATCAGTACTGAGGCTGTCTGGAATGCCCATCGATATCTACACGTTGGCGAGATGCAGATCAAGGTAGGAATAATTGCTATGAATAAGCTTACTGTATTGCTGATGTCTTTAGACATGGCTAGAGGAGTGTATTCCATCCACCAATGCCCACGGTTCTTCATCCTCTACATTCAATGTCATTCGCAATTCATCTACACTTGAGGATCAAATGTCCACGCCATATGCAAGTTCTCTACCTGGGCCATCACCTCTCCACAGAGCACGCCGTACATGGAGCTCGCCCGCTCTCCATTACTCTTCCACTGTCCATTGCTCTCCCTCTCTTCCTCATTCTCCCTCGGTCGGAGATCCATCATTCCCATCCTTCTCGGCACATCCGGAAGATATGGACGTAGTGCTGGAGGCTGAGCCAACATCTCTGAGCCACAGGATGGAAAACAACAATGCTATATTGGGAGTGGGATCACCAGCCAGTCGCAATTTTGGTTTGGACCCGGATGTGCTAGAGCTTCTACATGTTCTACAGAGGCTTGGACCTGAAGGCCGTATGGATATGGTAGATATGTGTTCCTACTGGCAATTGCATTTGCTAATGCTTTTGAAGGTCAAAAACCTCTACAAGGGTACAGCGAAGGTGTTTGCCAGGAAGGAACGTGGCCAGAAGCCCAGACATTTCAAGCCTAACCCCTTGAACACCACAGCGGCGCATCTCGAGACTTGGAAATCCCAGCACGAAGCAATGAAGGCATCGGCCCCTGAAGCGAAAAGAGAGTCGGCAGCGTAATCGAGGATCAGAAAGTGCAGGAGGTTTTCCAGTTTCCAGTCACGAGCTGAACAATTTGCAATCCAATTTGGGACAATACTGGCAATTGTAGGGTTTGAATCATGTCAGCGTATAAATTCTTTGCATCTTTAGTATACATCGATACCTGTGAGTAGTAGTCAGTATTCTTTTTGGCCGGATGAGCTCGAATGTGTTGAATTTGTTTTCACTATTACCTACTGTATGGTATTTATTGATACATCGTATTACGGGATTGTTTCCGGTAATTCTGCGGGGAAATTGGAAGTATTATTTGAAGTTTCAATAGCTTGCTTGGTGACATTGTATTCGTAGATAATAACCTGTATACGTAGGTAGTTGCCATTCTTGAATTTATTTCTAAGTCTCAGCTATCCTGTTGCACTCCTTCAAGGCTTTGATCGCTTTTGTATTATATCGATCAAATCCACAATTACCAATTACCGACAAATACTTCCCTGTACAGACAGTGATCGGTTTCAATTTATTTCGATCACCAACTTCGGGTGTCTAGATATCCACATATAGTCCAATCGGCACCAGCAATACTGCTGTAGTGGATGTGGAAAGCTGATTCGACAATGAGGAAGAGATTGGCAGACTCCGATCGTGGGTTTTGAAGGTTTTGATAATGGCTGTTGGAGTTGTGCATGAACGATTAGCAGCCATCTGGTGGATCCACGATATATCGAGCCATAGTTCAACCAACCGTTATCCGAATCAGCCAACTACCAGCACGGGTTGTATGTCGTTTAATCCCATGACAGTCTGATGCTTATGCATTACTATTACAAGATCCAATCGTTTTTGCGGTGCTGTTGCCAGGCTTTAATCGTTTTTGAACTATATCGATCAATTCTAATATTACCAATTACCAAAAAATACTGCCCAGTACCGACAGTGATCGATTTCCATCGGATTCAATCAAATCCTGAAAAATACAATACTTTTCGCTTATGTGCTAATACCAGATGTATTAAGGCTCCAGTACCGATTTCCTTTTCCTAAATAACTCTGGCTATGGCGCAATCACCAACTACTAAGAAATACTATGCTATACTGGGACGTAATATTGCGAAAACTCCGTGAGAAACACAAAGAGAATGGTGGATACTCAGTGACCAATTATCTAGCCCTTTAGTTTTCCAGTTGCACCTCCTACTCAGCAGCATCCCTCCTTCTGCGATTCTCCTCCTCTTCACGCTCAAGCTCCCGAACTATGATCGCTCCAACTTCGTCATTCCAATCACCATAATCCGTTTCGGCATCATCTTCATAATCCTCCTGGTTGTGATACTCAACCCGGTGCATATCTGCCGTAGAGAGCAATGCCTCAGCCCTGGAGAGAACCATCTCCAAACCAAGACTCTGCTCTCGACTCAGAATGTGTTGATGATTTGGGTGTAGGAGGTTAGAAATGGTCTGCACTCGAGAGAAGAGTAGTAATTTGTAGGGATTGATGTCTCCAATGGGGGGTGATACAAGAACAGCCATGAGTGCAGCGCACTGCCGCTGCAGCTAACGAACCAACCTCTTTGTGTGAAGAAGTAGTCTTGCATTCTCCTCTTTTACCCGATCCAATCGTGATTGCGTGTCAATTCCCTCTCGGATGTAATTGTAGACTGCCCAATCAGAATTACTCATCAATCTCTCGATGTCCCAAATTTGACCATCTGCAAGGTCGACCCCTGCCTCTTTCAGCCGATTGACATCCAGAGGCTAACGCCTATCTGCATATTGAGCCTTCGTTACTTCTTGGTTGTAGGTGGCAACCAATCTATCAAGCGGAGCCCACCGTGAGTTTATCCTTCTCACGAAGTGCTTCGCCATGCTTCCTCCAAGATTGGCCCCATGTTGAGCTCGGCGATGAAGGATGTCAGTTTCTACTCGCCGCTCAGTTATAATTCTCACAATTTCCAGTTGAATCTTCTGCACTTCGTCTAAGGCAACTCGCTTTTCGGATCGTTGGTACCGCTCGCGGTTGGGCACCCAGACGGCTCGATTCGTTTTGGTTTTCTGCAACAGCCTCTCCATTTTGCTCATTAATGAACGCCCTTCCCGATTGGCGTAGAGCTCATTCAAAGTGTATGGGTTCTGTTCCGCTTCTGCAATTGCTCGCTGACGTTTACCGCTTCTGGGCCTTCCAACTCTGTGGGCAGTTCGAAGTGCCAGGTCATGACGTAAGTTCGACTCCTGTTGTAATAACCGGTAAAGACTGTCATCATCCGTTTGTGCCATGTTACTAGTACCGGTCAGCAAGGTATCCCACACTATTAGTTAGGAATCTGGTATACCGGTGATATGTCTGGTAGTATGAGATTTGGTCGGCTGCCTGTAACCTCAAATACTCATCGGTAACGGTCTGACGGGGATGTACCCGTCCAGACTTGACGATACGCTCAGGAACCATCATTCCAAGAACCCGTTTTATGACTGCACTGGAATCTCTCTCAATCTTTACCATCTTCTGCCACCGGCGTGAGAGATTCTGTCCGAGTCGCTCTCTTCCTTGTTTCGCCAGGAAGAGTCCTTCACAACTATAAGTAAGTACTTGTAGATACTGGGAAGTAACAGTGAGAACCCACCGCTTGCATCAATTTTTTGAGTGCATCGTGGCCCTGACGAATAGCGTCCAGGTCTGATGAGGTTACTCAGCATAAACCGCAGCTGTTCCACCTCTTCTCCCACCATCAAACCAAATCCCTCCGTACATAGCAAGATATATAGAATGTGGTACCGTGGCTCATGGCCGTACAGATGGAATCTCCCGATACGCACCTACCAATACATTAGCCGGTGATCCTGTCAACTAATGATTGATACTAACTCTAACACGCTCAACCCAAGGTGCGTTAAGCCACCGCAAAGATGACTCGAATTCACACGCCACATCATAGCATAGCTGTATGCTACCTGCTGCAGGACAGTCATCCTTTATAGATTCGAGCAGTCAAATGGCATGGCTATATCGTTCGTTTCCACCGTATACATTCAACAAATACAGGTTTGTACCATGGTAGCATGTCACTGCCATTAGCCCTGTCTCATCCAAAGCTTTCTTTGACTGTGACATAGCCTCCGCCTTATTCCATCCGCTCGTCGCCTTGAACCTGTTTCCGCACCCTGCAGTATGTCCAACACTCTCACCACCTGCCAAAGTGAACTTGTGGTGTCCGTAATCGATAAACAGCTTGGGCGAATACTTTTCGAACTCGAAGGGAGATCTGTCCTTGAACCTTATGTGTTGCTGGTTGCCATCAATGGATATAGCAATGGATGTGTCTTCGTCGCTGTTTGCATTGATATCGAAGCAACAGGGACAGATGTTTGAAAGGTTATAAATCTGCCATGTGCAGCTACCCGATCCGACATTCATCGTATCGAGAGCAGATGCAACCGTAGTATCGATCTGGTACTGCACTGTCAACCAATTGTGATAAGCATCGCACATCTGAATGTATTCGTTAGTATTTAACAGTACTTCAGTAAGAATACTGACCTCACGGTCAAAAGAAGGTATTGTGGACATTCGATTATCCTCATATACAGCTCTCAGACCTCCTGCCCAAGCCGATTTGGAGACCGAGCCTAGGAAACTCTGCTCATGTAGTAGCCGGAGTAGTCGAAGGCTAAAAACTGTTGCAGGCCTCACTGGGGTCGAAGGAAAATAGCCTTGTTTAGCAAGTTGGGCACAGGAGACTCCACAGCTGCAGTATTCGACATCACGGTAGAAGTATGACTCAAGACCAATAAAACGCACTCTGCAGGTTGCTTGCATATCGCAAGTACACTCTTCTTCTGTTTTTCTCAATACCAGCAGATCTGCTATGATAGATCGAGTCCGAATCCAGTTTTCTGAGAGTCTTGATCTCTCATTATGCCGTGATCTCAGGGGTGGTGGGTTGCGAGCCATATGGATGTAAGGCTCGCCATTGCCAGCCTCCCCAAACGTCTCCAGCTCAGTGTCATGCTCGGGGTTTTGCTCGTTGTTGAAAGGGTTGTCGCAGCTGTTATACCTCATATCGAATTGACCCCTCGATGGCGCATTATCATTGTACTGCTGTCGGTGGTTCGGGGAAGCCATGGGCTGTGACAGTAACCTCTCTGCAGCCTTGGAATCCATTCGGCGTCCCTTTATAGCGCCGACACCACTGCCATTCGGAAAAACCTCCACCCATGTCCTTCTCCGTGCAGGTGGCATGTCAGTGGTGATGCTGTACTGGTGTTGATAGTTGGGTTGTGCAGGTGATGGTGGGGTTATACGGGTGATGGCATTGTTTCTGTGTGGTGGGGAATTGTGGGGTTGTTTGTATGGCACGAATGTTGGATCACTCTAAAGCCGAATTGGATAATACAGAGTGACAGAAAGAAAAGAATCCAATCAAAATGAGACCAGAGAATTCCCACATATTTTATGCAGTATTTACATATACTGTCGATTACGCACCTGTTATCTCACCAAAAAGGTTATTCTTCATTATTCCTGTTAATCTGCTTGATATTTCACCTTACTCAGAAGTAAAGTATTGTAAACGCTGAAGTTTAACCCGAAACTACCGTAAGCGTTTTTGCCACCAGTGCTTGGTGAACACATCTCAAGTTGTCTATGGTCGTCGAGCAGAGGCGGGCCGCAATCACCGTATCATCATCCTTCTCAGGCCAGTTATCCGGAACTAGCCAGTGTAGCTTCCGTATCTTCATAATCTTGCCCATGTTGCCCCTGGGGAGCTTTTCTAATGCAGGGTATGACGGAATGGCATCATCTAGCATCATAAGCTTGGTAAGAGGAAGTAAACAGGAGTAATAGCACATACTAATCAGGGTAAACAACCTCTCCGCCAGGTTCTTTCTCAGCTCATCACAGTTTGCGGTCACCTGTACGTTCTCGATGGTAGCATGCCTTGTTTGCTTCTTGATGTCAATTCCCTTGCACAATTCAAAAAATTCGGTGAAGCTTCTATCTGTCACCTTGAGTAGCTGGTAGTAGTCGTTCCCGATCCTAGACAAGAATGTACACTCGCCACCACTCTTCGTCCATGCGGCAATCATAAATTCACCCTCACGTAAAGCCAGCTCCTTCGACTGCAAAAATGATCAGTATTGGTAAATACCTCTCACTATTGTGATACCGAGCTTACATAGTTCTCTCAGCTGCTTGAGCGACTTCTTTTGGAGAGTTGCAGATGGTCCAACCAGCTGCTTCAACCGCAGCTCATTAATCTGGGGAGCCTTTTCGGTTTACTCTTCTTTCCTTTCCTTGTACTGCATAGACAAGTGTTTCGTATATTTGCCATCGAACTGCAGTTTACCCGCACATTCCACCTTTTTTGGCTGCCATAGCTGAATGGGAACATCTGCCTTTGCTTCAGCAAGGAAAAGGTTCCATGGAGACTGCTTCTTGGTAGTCTTCAATCGATACGACTGAGTACTGATGACAATCCCAGCATAGTTAAGCAATTGCTCAACGGTGAACTGCGAATTTTCACCAGCATTCTCCTCTGCCAGCTGCATCACCGATTCTGAGAATGTGCGGGGTAAGCTCTGTGCATCATTATCCAATGAATCGAAGTCAAGTGGATCTTCATCCATAGATTTTCGCTGCTGACACTACTGATTAGTATTTGTTGAAGAAGTTAGATACAACCAAACCTTTTTAGGACATCTTTGGGTGGGAGGCTGAATTGTCGATACCGTTGGCGACAAGTTGCCATCCTCATCCCTCAACCTGAGACAATGTGTAGGTAATCGGTGTAGATCTTTTTCGCATGCCCGTTTGGTTGCGCGCATAGTACGTGCAGACTTCGGGTGAGTGAGGTCTGGGTTGTAGCTCGCATCATCATTGGAATCATCATACTCTTCCATGTCAATTGGCAGGGACAAGCTGCCATCGGAAACTCCACTGTTTCCAGCATGGCTATCATTCTCTTCCTCTTCATCCGGATTCTCTTCCTCTTCATCCGGATTCTCTCCATCTTCATCCGGATTCTCTCCATCTTCATCCGGATTCTCTCCATCTTCATCCGGATTCTCTTCCTCTTCATCCTCACAAATGTGGCTATTCACCTCAATGTTCCCATCAACAGAATCGCTTGCCAGGTACTCTTTGCCCAACAAATAATTTTCGTAATCGACGGCCGTGATGACCTTGTACCCGGGAAGACGAGAGTGCGAAGTGTTTGAATTTTCGAGCACACATTGCATACGGCAAGACATGTTGGGGGTTTCTGGGCAGAATTTGTTCGTGAAGTGGGAGAAAACAATGAGGATTGCCTTGTTGTCATGATGGATAGTGTTGTTGGTGGTGTTGCCTGTTGGATATTGTTTTTTGTACAAGCGCCAGTTATATTTCATTGATAATACTTGGCACGAATGATACCAGCAACCCTAGTAATCATCTGTACCGCAGAATATCTTGCAACAGCAGTACCACAGAATACTGTCCGGTACTGTGCTGTAATGCTGCTACCATCGGCTGGTTGCCTGTTACGAACGATACTAGGCGTTACCGCCAATTACTGCTACTCCTAAAGAAATTCGAAAAAAAAAAAAATTGTAAATTTTAAATCGAGGTATTTGACGTTACCACGTTGAAGGAGCACTACCGCACGATACTACGCAGTAACGTTGCGTAGCAAACGGTATCTGTGGTGCAGCATTACTGAATCACTGTCGTATTTACACATAGTGTTGAGTACAGTGCAAAACAGTAGTAATTTATCCAGTGATGGCAGTACCGCAGTATACAGTCCGGTTGTTACACCCAGCGCGCTGGTGACACCCCAAGACATGCAATTAGTATGACTAGCCGGACTAAATCTAAGGATTGAGGCCGAGTGAGATTTCATGAGTGAAAGTCACAGGCTGGGGCGAGCTCTGAAAGTGAGGAGTATTACTGACCCAACAGCAGCCAGGTGGTAACTCAAGGTTACCAAAGGGAAAGGGGATGAGTGGCAGCCTCAGACGGGGGTCTGGTCACATCCCTGGGAGGTGTCAAGGTTATCCTCCGCG
>Ga0307508_10004215_pt1 | contig 14135 bp, 14 predicted proteins | sample 9_EM_MG_FD_203089 | JGI IMG/M metagenome (GOLD analysis project Ga0307508, IMG submission 203089) | Populus trichocarpa ectomycorrhiza microbial communities from riparian zone in the Pacific Northwest, United States - 9_EM | ecosystem: Host-associated > Plants > Roots > Unclassified | place... | reverse complement strand
CTTCTGGATCTTGCCCATCGCGTTGCGCGGCAGCTGGTCGACCACGAACACCAGCTTGGGCCGCTTGAACGAAGCGAGCGTACCAGCCAGCGCGGCCCTCACCGCTCCGCCGTCCACCACACCCGGCGCTTTCGCGGCAATCACCGCGACCACGCCTTCGCCAAGATCGGGGTGCGGCACGCCGATCACCGCGCACTCTGCGACGCCGGGCATCTCGTCGATCAACCCCTCGACCTCGGCCGGATAGACGTTGAGCCCGCCCGAAATGATCAGATCCTTCTCGCGCCCGGAAATGAAGAGGTAGCCCGCCTCATCGAAGCGCCCGAGATCGCCGGTGATGAACCAGCCGGTGGCGCGCTTCTCCTCGGCGGTCTTCTCCGGCATCCGCCAATAGCCGCCGAACACATTCGGCCCACGCACCTCGATCATGCCGATGCTTCCCTGCGGCAGCGGCGCGGCGGTTTCGGGAACGGTGATCCGGATTTCCACACCCGGCAGCGGGAAGCCGACACTCCCCGGCACCCGCGCGCCGTCATAGGGGTTGGAGCTGTTCATATTGGTCTCGGTCATGCCGTAGCGTTCGAGGATCGCATGCCCGGTCCGCGCGCTGAACTCGCGGTGGACCTCGGCCGAAAGCGGCGCGGATCCGGAGATGAACAGCCGCATGTCCTGCGCCAGCGCCCGGGTGAAATCGGGCCGCGACAGCAGCCGCGAATAGAAGGTCGGCACGCCCATCAGCACGCTCGCCTGTGGCAGCAGCCGGATCATCGCATCGAGATCGAAGGCGGGCAGGAAGATCATCCGCGCGGCGCTGAGCAGCACGAGGTTGGTCGCGACGAACAGCCCGTGCGTGTGGAAGATCGGCAGCGCATGAAGCAGGACATCGCCGCGCTCGAAGCGCCACAGCGTCCGCAACGTCTCGGCATTGGAGCCAAGATTGTCATGGGTAAGCATCGCCCCCTTGGAGCGGCCAGTCGTGCCCGAGGTGTAGAGGATCGCGGCCAGTTCATCGTCCGCGACATCCAGCGTCGTGAAATCGGCCTGCATCGCCTCGGCCTGATCAAGTAGACTGCCGTCGCCGGCGGTGCCGAGCGTCAGGACATGGGGAATGCCCGCCTCGCGGCACAGTGCGCCCAGCACCGGCGCGTTGGCGGGTGAACAGAGGAAGAGCTTGGGCTCGGCATCGCGCAGGAAATAGTCGAGCTCGCGTGGCGTATAGGCCGGGTTGAGCGGGAGATGGATCGCCCCCAGCCGAAGCGTGGCGAGATAGACGAGCAGCGCCTCGGCCGACTTGTCGACCTGCATCGCAATCCGGTCGCCGCGCCCGATGCCGAGCGACACGAACAGATTGGCGATCCGCCCGGTGGCATCATGCAGATCGCGGTACAGGATATTGCGGCCGTCCGGATGGACGATGAAAGGTTCGGCGAGACGATCGGCGAAGCGGTCGAAGAAACGGTCATACAGGTTCGCCACGTCTCTCTCCGTCTTTTGTGCGACCCCATTCGGTCGAGTCGTGCGTTGGGGCGGCTAATGCAGACTTTGTGGTTCATCACCAAGAGCGTGGCGAAAATGGAGGCCGCGACATGATCCGTCTGTTCCATGTGAGCGATGTGCATTTCGGCCGTGAGGACGAGGCCGCGGTCAAATGGTTCGACGCGCTGGTGCAGGCCGAGCGACCCGATGCCGTGATCATGACCGGCGACCTGACGATGCGCGCGCGGCGCCACGAGTTCGTCGCCGGACTTGAATGGCTCCAGGGTCTGGGCGTCCCCGTCACGGTCGAGGTCGGCAATCACGATCTCCCCTATTTCAACCCGATCGCGCGCTTCTTCCAGCCTTATCATCGCATCGACGAAATCGAGCGGATCATCGAAAGGCCGCTCGATCTGCCCGGCGTTGCGATCGTTCCGATGGTGACGACCGCGCGCTTCCAGTGGCGGTTCAACTGGGCGAAGGGCAATGTCAGCGCCCATTCCTTGCAACGAACGCTGGCGCTGATCGAGGCTGTTCCGAAGGACAAGCTGGTCTTCGTGGCCTGCCATCATCCGCTGGTCGAGGCACGGACCGAGGCGACCGGCGCGACTCGCGGCGGTGCTGAGGCGCTGAAGATCCTCGCGGCAGCCGGCACGGATGCTGTCCTGACCGGGCATGTCCACGATCCGTTCAATTGGGCCCTCGACGTGGTCGGCCGCGAAGTCCGGATGATCGGCGCGGGAACCCTGTCGCGCCGCACCCGCGCGACCCCGCCTTCGTTCAACGAGATCAGGATCGCGGACGCCAGGTTCGACGTGGTGCTGCGCACGCTGAGCGCGGAGCCCGATACGGTGTTGCCCAGGGAGCCCGTGGCCCAGGGCACGGCATAGTCGGCCCACCTCTACCACGGGAAAGGGCACCGGGACCGGCGCGTCATCTGCACGCAATCCACACATGATCCTCGCTGAAGCTGCCCGGCGCATGGATCATCGCTCCACCGCCCCATGGGATTGGAGGCGCTCCCTGTCGGAGCGCGCCCATGTCCTATCGATTTCCAACCAGAAGCGGTGTCGCCTCTCTGGTCTGCGGCGTGATCTTCCCCGCTATCGTAATCGTGATCGAGCTTGTGTCTGGCTTCTGCGCCAGCAGCTTTTTCGATCCGCTGCCGACGCTCGGCCATATCGCGCTGGTCAGCGCGGTGCCGGTGATCAATTATCTGCTGTGGCGCGCGGCTGGGCGCGACGATGATCCGAACCCTTGGCTTTTGCTCGCGGGCGGCGGCGCGTTCGCGGTCGCCGCAGTCTACACTTTGCTGTTCCTGCCGATGCTGCCGCTCGCCGTCGTCGCCATCATCCTCGCCGGACTTGGTCTTTTGCCGTTCGCGCCAATCATGGCAGCGATTTTCGCCCTTCGCTGGCTCTTCGATCTCGCTGCGCGTGGCCAGCGGCTCGGCCGTCGCGCGGTGGCGGGGTTCACCATCGGCCTGCTTCTCCTCACCCTGATCGACCTGCCGGCAACGGCGACCTATCTCGCGCTCGATCGCTATCGCGGCGACGCGAGCAATCAGGCGAGCGCGGTCGCGCTGATGCGTGCGCTCGGAGATCGCGAGACGCTGCTTCGACTTTCCTATGGCGATACGGTGCGGGCGACCGGACTGGTCAGCGCCTTCGTCTCGATCTGTTCGAACGGCTTCTTCACCAGCGGGCGGGGAGACGCCGGCGATGCGCGCGAGCTTTACTACCGCGTCACCGGCAAAGCGTTCAACGCGGTCGAACGTCCGGTCGACAGAAGCGATCGTTTTCGGATGTTCGGCTGGGACGACGATCAAGGCGGCAACAGCGTCGGTGGCCGAGTGCCCGGCTTAGCGCTTGCGACGTCCCGGATCGACGGATCGGTCGCGGCCAGTGACAATCTCGCTTATGTCGAATGGACCCTGACAGTCGCGAATCGGAGCGCGGCCCAGCACGAGGCGCGCTTCACACTGGCACTGCCCGAGGGCGCGGTTGCATCGCGCGCGACCTTGTGGGTGAATGGCGAACCGCGCGAGGCGAGCATCGCCGGACGCGGCGAGGCACGCGCCGCCTACACCAAGGTCGTCTACAATGACCGTGACCCGCTGCTGATCACGACAAGTGGTGCCCAGCGTCTGCTCGTCCAGGCGTTCCCGGTTGCCGTCAACGACACGCTCCAGCTGCGGATCGGCTATACCGCGCCCTTCACGATCGCGTCTGATGGGCGGCGCGAACTTGCGCTTCCTGCGATCGTGGAGCGCAATTTCGATGTGCCTGGGGCGCTGCGCCACAAGGTGTGGATCCAGGGCGACGGCGCGCTCGCGAGCCCTGATGCTACGCTCGCCGCATCGGGCACCATGCTGCGCGGTGGTTTGACCGACGAGGATCTGCTCGCGCACCGCCCGCGCATCCTTATCGCGCGGCAGATGGCGGCCTCGATCCGCCTCGGCGGCGTGCCTGCCACGGGCAAGATACCGCCGCTCACCGTTATCCAGACCATCGCGCGCGATACGGCTCCGCGTCCCTCGGCACTGATGATCGTGCTCGATGGCTCGGTCGGGGACAAGGCGGCGGGAGAGGCGCTGGTCAAAGCACTGGACGCAATCCCGTCGGGCGTGCCGACCGGGCTCTCGATCGCGGCCGATACGCCCGTCACGATCGGGCCGGTACCCTGGTCGGCGGCGCAGCGCGAGCGGGTCACTGCGGCGATCACCGCAACCCGGTTCGTGGGCGGGCAGGATAATGGTCCGGCGCTGGCGTCCGCGCTCGCCGCAGCATCACAATCCAACGCGGCCCTACTCTGGGTTCATGGCCCCCAGCCGGTCGCTTTCGCCACGTCGCAGGCAGAGATCCAGCAGATGGTCGATCGCCTTGAGTCGCTGCCCGCACTGGTGCGGTACCAGGCCGAACCAGGCCGGGCCTTTGCCATCGAAGGCAATCGCTGGTTCGATACCGCCCGGTTCGTCAGCCCGACCGGCAACCCCAAATCCGATCTCGCCGGTATCCTGTCCGCGATGGCCGGCGCCGGGCCACGCTGGACTGTCCTGCGCGAGGAGCAGCCCGGAGTCACCACAACCGGCTCCGTGAATATCGTCCGGCTCTGGGCAGCGGAACAGCTTTCGGCACAGGCCGGCGCAAAGGGCAAGCAACGCGAGGCCGCGCTCGGCCTGGCAAACCGGCTCAACCTGGTGACTCCGCTCAGCGGCGCGGTCGTGCTGGAAACCGACAAGGATTATAAGGACAACGGCCTGCCGACCCCGTCCGCCGACGATGTGCCGACGGTGCCGGAGCCCGAGGTCTGGGCCTTGCTCATCGTGCTGGCACTGGCGGGCGGATGGCTGCTGCGCCGCCGTTCGCGCGTACTCGCCTGATGCCGGCGCGCATCGCCACCGTTATCATGCTCGCGGCGTGCTGGGATGCCTGGCGGCTGCTCGCCGGCCGAATCGAGGATGCCGCGAGCGTGGCGATGGTCCTTGTCCTGATAGTCGGGCTCGCCTGGCGAACATGGTCGATGGACGCGGGGCGCCGGATCGCCGCACCCAAGCTCGCAGCTTTGCTCGCGCTCTATGCGGCGGCAAGCTGGACCGGGCCCGCGCTGCTCCAGATTGGCGCGGCGGTGGTCGCGATCACGATCCTGCTGCGCGCCGGAGACGGATGGAAGGCCAGCCTGCCGGTCGCCGGCTTTGCGCTCCTGTCCCTGCCGATCCTGCCGACGCTCGATTTCCTGCTCGCTTATCCGCTGCGGCGCGTCTCGGTGCTGATCACCGCCACCCTGTTGCGAATGAACGGCATGGCGGTTGGCGTCGAAGGCGTGGCGCTGGATTGGCACGGTCAGCGCCTGTTGTTCGACGGGCCCTGCAGCGGCGTGAAGATGCTCTGGGCCGCCCTCCTCCTCGCGAGCCTGGTCGCGCTGGTGCAGGGGGCGACGCTGGCCCGTTATCTGCGCCTGCTCGGGATCGCGGTCGTCGCTGCGGTTGCGGGCAACGCATTGCGAGCAGCCAGCCTCTTCTATCTCGAGAACGGCTTTGTCGCGTCGCTCGAGGGCGGCATCGCCCATGAAGCGGTGGGTGTCGTTGCCTTCCTCATGTTGACGATCGCGATCCTCGCCGGCGCGCGCAACGCCGATCGGGGTTTCGCATGATCCGCGGATATTGGCTTGTCGCCATCGCCGCGATCGCGTCAGCCGCGATGCCCTTCGTGCCGAGGGGGCACGCCGCGCCGCCTCCTCCGGTGCACTGGCCGACGCACTTCGAGGGCCGCGCCCTGCAGCCACTCGCCCCGGCCGCCGAGGATACGCGGCTCGCGCGCGATTTTCCGGGCAGCGTCGCCCGCTTCGGCGACGGCAAGCGCCAGGTCGTGCTGCGCAGCGTCTCGACTGCGACCCGTCAGCTTCACCCGGCCCGCGACTGTTTCCACGCCATAGGTTATGTCATCGCGCCGCTGCCAATGCGGCCCATCGCAAGCGGCGTTTTCGCGTCCTGCTTCGAAGCGAAACGCGGCGGCATCACGCTGCGTGTCTGCGAGCGCATCATCGACGTGCACGGCCGCAGCTTTCCCGATGTGTCGAGTTGGTACTGGCCGGCACTGCTCGGCCACTCGACCGGGCCGTGGCTGGCCGCGACCACAGTGGAGCGCACCAGTTGAGGCGCGCACCCGCCTGTCCCCGCCCAAACATCTGGCTTGACTTATGACGGTAAAATCTGTAATTTCTGCTTTAACAGAAATAGCAGGAACAGGAGGAAGAGATGGAGACGGTCGTAGCGCTGAAGACGCCCTCTTCCTTCGTCCCGAACATCGGCGCCACGGTCATCGATCCGCGCTTCCGCCAGTTGCTCGGCGAGGCGAACTGGGCCGCGCTGCCGCCGGCCGTACGCGCTCGCTTCGGCCGCAAGGCGCTGGCGACTCAGACGATCAGCTATATCGGCGAGGTCGTCGAATGCCGGATGAGCCGGCTCGGGCGGCTGCTCGCCAATCTGTGCCGGGTGGTCGGCGCGCCTTTGCCGCTCAACACCGATACCAATGTCGCGGCGTCCGTCTGCGTGACCGAGGATGCCGGCTCCGACGGCCAATATTGGACCCGCCAATATTGCCGTCGCGGCGGTTTCCCGCAGGTCATCCACAGCTCCAAACGGTTCGCGGGGCCCACCGGCATCGAGGAATATCTCGGCATGGGCTTCGGCATTGCGCTGGTGCTGCGGGTCGATGCCGAGGCGCTGTATTTCGAAAGCGATCATTATTTCTGGCGCGCCGGCCCGGTGCGGTTTCGCCTGCCCCGCTGGTTAGCGCCCGGGCGGCTCAGCATCGGCCATATCGATTGCGACCATGGCCGCTTCGCCTTCACCCTCGCGCTCGACCACCCCTGGTTCGGCCCGCTCGTCCATCAATGCTGCCTGTTCACTGAATATCGGCCGGGAAATGCATCATGAGCAATCCATACTTCATCGCCTTGCTGCTGCTCCAGATTGCGCTGGGCGGTTTCGATACGCTCTATCATCATGAGCTGACCCAGCGCCTGGCGTGGAAGCCCGGCCAGGCGACCGAACTCCGCCTCCACGGCGTCCGCAACCTCATCTACGCACTGCTGTTCCTCGCTTTGGGCTGGACCGAGCCGCACGGGGCCGCGGCAATGGTGCTGATCGCGGCGCTGGCGATCGAAACCGGCATCACGCTCTGGGATTTCGTCGAGGAGGACCGCGTCCGCGCCCTGCCGGCAAGCGAGCGGGTGACGCATACTCTGCTGACGCTCAATTATGGTGTGCTGGTCGCTCTGCTGGTGCCGGTATTGATGGGATGGGCCCTGCTTCCCACGGGGACGAGTCTCCAGGGCCATGGTCTGGTGTCGATCCTGCTGGCGATCGCGGCGCTTGGAGTCACCGCATCCGGAATTCGGGACCTGTTCGCGGCGGCGCGAAACGAGCGACTGATCGATGCCCCCGCAGCCGAGCTGGCCAGCGCCTTGCCCGGGCGGCAGGCGGTGCTGGTGACGGGCGGCACCGGCTTTATCGGCACGCGGCTGGTGGCGGCTTTGGTCGCTGCCGGGCACGACGTGACCGTCCTCACGCGCGATCCTAAACACGCGTCCGGCCTGGCGACTCCGCTGCGGATCGTCACGGACCTTGCCGCGCTGCCCCATGATTTCCGCTGTGACATCGCCATCAACCTGGCGGGCGAGCCCATCGCGGCCGGGCGCTGGACCCCTGCGCGCCGCTGCCGGATCATCGAGTCTCGCCTTCGCGTGACACGCGCGCTGGCCGCCCTCTTCGAGCGGCTCGATCAACGGCCCACGGTATTGATCAACGGGTCTGCGATCGGTTTCTACGGCATCGATGATCAGAGCGTGATCGACGAAATGGCCCCGCGCGGTCGCGGCTTCGCGGCGGATGTCTGCGAGGCATGGGAGGCAGCCGCCAAATGTGCGGCGGGCACCGGCACGCGCCTTGTCTTGCTGCGCACCGGCATCGTGCTCGGCTCCAGCGGCGGCATGCTCGGCGGTTTGTTGCCGGTCTTCGAGCTCGGCATGGGCGGGCCGATCGGCGATGGCCGGCAAATGACGAGCTGGATCCACCGGGACGATCTGGTCCGGATGATCGCCGCCGCCGCTGCCGATCCCGAGATCGAGGGACCGCTCAACGCGACCGCCCCAACTCCGGTCTCCAACAAAGGCTTCGCTCAGGCGATCGGCCATGCCTTGCGCCGACCGGCAATCCTGCCCTTGCCCGCTTTCCCCTTGCATATCGCGCTGGGCGATCTTGCCGATGAGCTCATGCTGGGCGGCCAGAAGGTGCTACCGGTCAAGGCGGTCTTCCACGGCTTCCGCTTCCGGTATCCACGGATCGATGATGCGGTAGGGGCGATCGTCGGCCGGCCGACCGAAGCAGCATCACCTGCGCGGCACCGGCCCTTTCGAGAGGCACGGCTCCTGCATTGAGCGAGGGACGAGGAGAAGCATGATGGAAGTTCAGGGTGGCGCTGCATCGGGCGCGTTCAAGGTCAACTCGCTGACCAATCTGGACCAGGCCGACGCGGTCGCGGGAAGGGTGGTGTGGGACGGGCCACGTTCGGCCTGGAACATGGGCATGCTTGGCGGCGCGCTGATCGCGGGGCCGATCTTCTTCACCTGGCCCGCCCTGCTCGTTTTCCTGCTGCTTGCTGGTGCCACCCTCTGCATGGGGCATTCGGTCGGCTTCCACCGCCGTCTGATCCACCGCAGCTTCGATTGCCCCAAATGGCTCGAACGCGCGATGATCTGGGCCGGTACGCTGGTCGGCATGGGCGGCCCGATCTGGACCGTCCGCCTTCATGACATCCGCGACTGGGGCCAGCGCCAGCCCGATTGCCACTGGTTCCTGCGGCACGGCAAACCGCTGCTGATCGACGGCTTCTATTATCTGAACTTCCGTGTCGTTCTGGACCGACCGCCCTCCTTCGATCCGGGGCCCGGGATCAGCGACGATCGCTTCTACCGGTTTCTGCAGCGTACCTGGATGCTTCACCAGCTCCCGCTTGCCGTGCTGTTGTTCCTGGCGGGCGGCTGGCCTTTCGTCGTCTGGGGTGTGGTGGTGCGCGTGGCGGCCTGCACCACGATGCACTGGTACATATCTTACCGGGCGCATACCGCCGGGCCGCAGGACTGGCTGGTCGATGGCGCTGCGATCCAGGCCTATAACGTGCCCTGGCTTGCGATCCCCACCATGGGCGAAAGCTGGCACAGCAACCACCACGCCTTTCCCGCGTCAGCTCGCCATGGCCTGTACCGGGGCCAGATCGATCTCGGCTATGCTTTCATCAAGCTGCTCGAACGCGTCGGCCTCGCCTGGAATATCAAACTGCCGCGTAATCTGCCGCCGCGTGCCGGCATCACGCCCCTCAGCGATCGCGCTCTCGCGGCCACAGGACAGGCGACCGCCCGCCACTAGGGTCCAGACCAAAGCATCTCCACCAAATCTCCACGCCCGCCCGATCCTCGCTCCACGCCGGCGTGACACAAGCCGGCCTCCGACCGCTTGGATAAAGCCAGGCGCTTGCGTCCGGACATGTACAATGTTCTGTACAGCTGGGAAATGTCAGCGCCCCGCATGACATTCCCAACACGCGCGCCCCCCTTCGACGCGACTGAGGCTTTGATTCAACCGCATCGAAACCCCCGCTATCGGACATCTCTCGCAGCGGAAAACCGTTACATCTTTCTCATTGTCGGCAGCAGATGCGCAGACCCGCGCTCGTATGCTCGGCCGTCAGCGCAACCAGCGCAGCATATGGGGGAAGGGCTCCGCGCACTGTTCCTCGGTGCCCCGCTTGCTCGCGGTCATGCCGAACCATTGCAGCATCGGCACCCCCGGCGTAGCGCCATCGGCAAAAACGTCAGCCAGGTAGCCGCCGCCACCGCGATAGCCCTCATCATGGAACACGATATGAGGGTCGAGGCCGATCTCCACCGCCGCGGCATAGGACCAGGCGATCGCCGCCATCTCTTCGGCCGGATCGGACGGGACATCGCAAAGCGTTGCGCGCAATGCCGGATCGGTGACGGCGATATGGCCCGCCTCGTGGAGGAGATCGCCTGGCCAGGTCAGTCGCGCCGGATCAATCACCAGCGCGCCGTCGCGCACGGTCATCGCGGGCAGCAGCGTATCCTCGTCAAGCGCTTCGACGAGGACCGGAATGCCGATCTCGCCGAGGAAGGTGATGATCCGGGCGGTCACGGGGTCGTTCAGGGCCATAACCGCACTTCAGTGTCTCGCTGCGGTTACGTCAAACGAAAAAGGGCGGCCCGTTGCCGGACCGCCCCATTTTCGCGAAACCAAAAAAGCTTAGCGCTTCGAGAACTGGAAGCTCCGGCGAGCCTTGGCCCGGCCATACTTCTTGCGCTCGACGGTACGGCTGTCGCGGGTCAGGAAGCCCGCTGCCTTCACCGGCGCGCGCAGGATCGGCTCGAACTTGGTCAGCGCCTGGCTGATGCCATGCTTGACCGCGCCGGCCTGGCCCGAAAGCCCGCCGCCCTTGACGGTGCAGACAACGTCATAGGCACCCTCGCGCTCGGTCACGCCGAACACCTGGTTGATGACGAGGCGCAGCGTCGGACGTGCGAAATACACTTCCTGGTCGCGGCCGTTGATCGTGATCTTGCCCGAGCCGGGCTTGATCCAGACGCGGGCGACTGCGTCCTTGCGGCGGCCGGTCGCATAAGCGCGGCCCTGCTTGTCGAGGATCTGCTCGCGCAGCGGCATCGGCTCACGCACGACGACGGGGGCGGCAGGCGCATATTCGTCGCTGGCGAGAACCGGGTTCGAAGCCGCGACCGGCGCCGGCGTGTTGGTCAGCTCGGCGAGATCGGCGAGGGACTGGCGATTGTCGGACATTAGTTGCCCACCTTGTTCTTGCGGTTCATCGATCCGATGTCGAGGACTTCGGGGTTCTGCGCTTCGTGCGGATGATCAGGGCCCGAGAAAACGCGCAGGTTGCGCATCTGCTCACGGCCGAGCGGGCCGCGCGGGATCATGCGCTCAATGGCCTTTTCGAGCACGCGCTCGGGAAAGCGACCCTCGAGGATCTTGCCCGCTGCGACGCCCTTGATGCCGCCGGCATAGCCGGTGTGGCGGTAATAGATCTTGTCCTTGAGCTTGTTGCCCGTGAACCGGATCTTGTCCGCGTTGATGACGATGACATTGTCACCGCAATCGACATGGGGGGTAAAGCTCGGCTTGTGCTTGCCGCGCAGGACATTGGCGATAATCGAGGCTGCACGACCGACCACCAGGCCGTCGGCATCAACGATATGCCATTTTTTCTCCACCTCGTGCGGCTTGACCGACTTGGTGGTCTTCATCAGCGCCTTCATGGAGCCAGGACCTTTATGATTGAAACGACACGCGCCGCCCCTGCTGGGACGGCGCTGATGGCGGGCTAATGTTCGCAGGCGGGCTGAAAGTCAAGCTTTTCGCGGGTTTCCTGACGGGTATCATGATACCGCCGCGTTGAAAGGCCTATAAATCGCCGGTCGCGCCATAGACCCAGTCGGCAACGACCGGGTCCGTCTCAGCCTCCCAGGCCTCGATCACCGGCAGTTCATAGCTGTGCAGCGCAGCGATCCGGGCCGTGAGCGGCGCGGCACGGTCGAGTGTCGTCTTGAACAGGATCTCGGTCTCGTCATTGGTCTCGACCTTGCCGAGCCAGCGATAGACTGAGCGGGCGGCGGAGAAGGTCGCGCAGGCGGCGAGCCGCTCCTCGACGATCTGGTGCGCAAGACGGTCTGCGCTCGCCGCATCGGCAACGGTGGTGCGGACCAGCAGGATCCTGCTCACGCCGGGTTCCGGCCGATCGCATGCGCGGCGAAGGTGGCTGCAATCAGCATCAGTGCCGCATTGGCCTGATGGGCGACCGCAATGCCGATCTCGACGCCGCTCATCAGGGTCGAGATGCCGAGCAGGATCTGCAGCACGAGCAGCGCGATCAGCACCCGCCCCGCGACGATCCCGCCCGACCGCATCGATCGCAGCGCGAGCATGACCAGTCCCGCCGCCGCGACAAAGGCGAACCAGCGGTGGATGAACTGGACAACCACCGGATTGTCGACTGCGTTGCGCCAGGCCGGGCTGACCATCGGCACGCCGGCGGGGAAGAAGCTGTCACCCATCAGCGGCCAGCTCGCAAAGGCATAGCCTGCGTTGAGTCCGGCGGTGAACGCGCCGAACATGATCTGGCTGAACAGCAAGGCAAGCGCGATCAGGGCGAGCGGGCGCAGGGCAGCGGGCTTTGCGAGCCGGCTTTCGGCCAGGTTGCGCAGGTCAAGGGCGGTCCACACCAGGCCCGAGAGCAGCACAAGCGCCGTGATCAGGTGAACCGCAAGCCGGACATGGCTGACATCGGTGCGCACCGCGAGGCCGGACGAGACCATCCACCAGCCGATCGCACCCTGCAGTCCGCCGAGCGCGAGCAGCGCCACAAGCCGCCAGCCATAGCCCGGCGGAATCCGCCGCTTCACCGCGAACCACAGCAGCGGCAGGGCAAAGGCCATGCCGATCAGCCGGCCGAGCAGCCGATGCGAATATTCCCAGAAGAAGATATGCTTGAACCCCGCGAGCGTCATGCCGCGGTTGATCTGGGTATATTCCGGGATGCGCTTATAGTGCGCGAACTCGGCCTGCCACGCAGCATCGGTAAGCGGTGGAATGATGCCACTGATCGGCTTCCACTCGGTGATCGACAGGCCTGATTCGGTGAGCCGGGTGATGCCGCCGACAATGACCATCGCGACGATCAGGCCGGCGACCGAGAACAGCCAGATGGCGAGCGCACGGGGTCGCGAAGGATGGGCTAACGATGAGGCCTGAAGCATGGGTGGTCCCTAGCGCTGAGCATTGCGCGCGTCGATTCGGATTATGGGAATGGTGGGGCCGCGCAAACAGCCAATCTCGTCATAAAAAATCACCGATGATATATTGTAACTCCTCCCGACCTGTGCCACATGGCTCTCGCAATGACCGCACATGCCCATACTCACTCGCCCACATTCCTGTGGATCGAGCAGCGTTTCGATCGATTCGCGATCGGCCTGTCGGGTCTGTGCGTCGTGCACTGCGTCGCCAGCTCGATCTTGTTTGCGCTGGCCGCGTCGGCTGGCGGGCTGTTGCTCAATCCGCTGTTCCACGAGGTCGGCCTGACGATCGCCATCGGCCTCGGCGCCGTGGCACTGTGGCGCGGTGCCTATACCCATGGCTACATGATTCCGGCGGTCGTCGGCTCGTTCGGGCTCGGCATCATGGCGGGGGCGATGGGGCTGCCGCATGATGGCGGCACCGAGACGATCTGGACTTTGCTTGGGGTCGCGATCCTCGCGCTCGGCCATGATCTGAACCGCCGCGCCGCCAACTGAGTCGTTCCCCGAGCGACCGCCTTGCCGCGAGGGCCGGCAGCGCCTAAATTACAGCCATGGCCGCACATCATCACCATCACGAACCGCAGGGCGCCGAGCTTTCGGTCGCCGCGCGAACGACGCTCGAGAAGTCGGGCGAGCAATGGACGGCGATGCGCGCCCAGATTTTCGAGGCACTTGCGGGGTTCGACAAACCCGCGTCCGCTTATGATATCGCCGAAGCCGTCTCGAAGTCGGCCGGGCGACGAGTCGCGGCCAACAGCGTGTACCGCATCCTCGATCTGTTCGTCGGCGCCAATCTCGCGCGGCGGGTCGAGAGCTCGAACGCCTATATCGCCAACGCGCATCCCGATTGCCTGCATGACTGCATCTTCCTGGTCTGCGACTCGTGCGGCCAGACGACTCATCTCGACAATGACAGCATCACCAAGGGCGTGCGCTCCGCAGCCGAGGCGGCTGGCTTCTCACCGGTGCGGCCGGTGATCGAGGTGCGCGGCAAATGCGCCGATTGCGAGTGAGGCGCTAGCGCAACACCTGCATCGAGAATCGGTGCAGAACGGGCGCTGAAAGCATGTTGGCGCCCGCAACAATCGACACCCCTTAACGCCTCGGCTAAGCAGGATTGATGGCAGAGGTTCTCAAAACTCCATTGCTCGACACGGTGCATGTGCCGTCCGATTTGCGCGCGCTTCCGGCGAGCGATTTGCGGCAGCTGGCGGACGAGTTGCGTGCCGAGACGATTGCGGCGGTCGGGGTGACCGGCGGTCATCTCGGGT
>Ga0307508_10004214_pt1 | contig 14142 bp, 14 predicted proteins | sample 9_EM_MG_FD_203089 | JGI IMG/M metagenome (GOLD analysis project Ga0307508, IMG submission 203089) | Populus trichocarpa ectomycorrhiza microbial communities from riparian zone in the Pacific Northwest, United States - 9_EM | ecosystem: Host-associated > Plants > Roots > Unclassified | place... | reverse complement strand
CGGTTGGCCGGCATCGAGATGCTCTCCTACACGACCGGGCCGATGCTCGGCCAGCTCCGCTCGGGCGCGATGGCCCGCACCCGGCTCGGCGTGGGCGGTTCGATCTGGCTGGGCGGCGCGCTCTGCGTCGGCGGCACGGTCGCCCTGGCCGCCGCGCTCCCTCGCTTCCTGCGGTACGACGGCAACGACGGCCTAGCCCTCAAGCAGGCCGCCGACGAGGCCTGGCTGGCCGCCGCCGCGCCCCGTACCTGATCGGTGGTCGGGTCGTTTCCGCTGGTCAGCCTCGGTGCCCTAGGGTGGACCGGGCAAACCCGGGGGTGCGGCCGTTGGCCAGTTCGCCGCCGAACCAGGCGCCGAAGCCGCCGATCGCCAGGGCGAGCAGTTCGACCAGGAGCAGGCCGATGCCGGCCTGGCGGTCGTGCGCGCCGATCCGGACCATGAGGATGACCGCAAACAGGATCAACACGGCCATGTTGAGCAGGGCGCGCAGCACGCCGAGACGCTTGGCTGCAGGTTGGCGCACGAAGATCAGGTCGACGGCGCCGGCGAGGGCGGCGAGGACGCCGCCGATGAGCCCGGCGATCACGTTCCAGTAGGCGAGGGCGCCGAGGATGCTCGGCGCGCCCAGCACGACGGCGACGTCGAAGATCACGGCCATGGCGAACAGGCCCAGTGGGAACATCATCAGGATGGGTTGCACCGCTTGGCCCGCGATGCGCAGTCGGCTCTCCATGCGGATTTTCGCCCTTCCACCTGCGCCTCCACAGGCTCGTCGTGTCAACTACGACGCTTGGCCTACCCGGTCAGTTCCTCCATGAAACGCCGCAAGCCGGCCAGGGTGACGGGCTACTCATCGGTCACTCCGCTTGTACGCAATCTGCAAGGTAGCAACTTGTCGTATGGCGATCTGCATCATGGCGTGCTGTACTGCTAGTAGAGCAGTAAGGGCGCGACGCGGAGGCGAGAAACGGCAACAGGAGGAACGACACAGCGGCACCCGGCGGCAACCGGGTGCCGTTGTCGCCTCTGCGGACCTGCTTCGGACCTGCTCTATGAAGCACACGAGCGAGGCGGGGAATTCTCTCTGCGCCAATGGTGGCTCGCGTTTCCCGCTCCTCGCAAGGAGTTCGGGAAGGGAGTTCGCCATGCGCACCTACTACCGTGGGAATGACGCCTTGGTGACCAGCGAACTCTTCGTCCGGCGTACCACGTCGGCGAAATCGTTCGTCATCCGCGACATGCGGAACGTCTGCATCGCCGGCGATACCGGTAGCGGTCGTTCCATGCTCCTCATCATCACCGCAGCCGGGTTTCTGGGCCTCACGGCCACCGCGGCGGCGTGGACGATCAACGGGCGGTATGCCCTGTTCTTCCTCGCGATAACCCTGCCGATCGCCCTTGGCGCCACGCTGGCGTGGCAGCGCCAGCATGCTCGATGGGAGTTGCGGGCGCAGTACCGCGGGCGGCCCGTCACCCTGTACACCTCCCGCAACGTGCGGGTGTTCAACCAGGTCACGCGCGCTTTGCGGCGCGCCATCGAGGCCGACCGGCGGTCCGTGACCTGGGAGGAGGACGACGTCGCCTGACCCGTCTCGCGCAATCTGCAAGGTGGCAGGTAGAGGGGTGGCGATCAGGATGCTGGCCATGCTCTACTAAGCACCTAACAGGGCGGAGCTCGAAAACAAGGAGCGCAGGCACCCGGCGGCAACCGGGTGCCTTGTCGCCTCTTGGCGGCTTCATTCGAGTGCGAGCGGGATTTCTCTCCTTGAGCCACTGACCCGGCTTTCTGCATTCCTTCCGCACGCCCTGCCGACCCGTGGCGGAGGGCCGGACTTCCGTGGAAGGGCTGGCGTCATGCGTATCTATTACAACGGTCCCGACGCTCTTGTCACCGAGCACCACTTCGTGTGGCGGAGAGACCCGATCCGGACGTTCGTCGTCTCGGACCTGCGCAACGTGCGGTTGGTCCAACGCGACGTCGGCAGCCCCCGGGCCGTTCTCATGATGGCAAGCGCGGCCGCGGCAGCCTTGATCGTGGCGCCGGGCTGGCTGTTGCTGCACAACGCGACGGGTCGTTTCGTGCTTGTCGGCGCGGCGGTGGTGGCTGTGAGCCTGGCCACACTGCGGCGGCGTAGCGTCCACCAGTGGGAGCTGCGGGCCGACTACCACGCGCGCGAGGTGACCCTGTACGCGACGCTCGAAATCAGGACGTTCAACCAAGTCACCCGGGCTCTGCGACGCGCTGTGGAAAGCGCCGTGCCCCCGCGGCGGCGTCCCAGGATGGCGACGGCGTGATCGACTACTGGCGGAAACCAAACCGTGACACGTCTCGTTTCGGTGAATCGCCGGTGCCCGGTTCGTCGTTTTGATAAGACAGTGAGTAGCATAACGCGCGACCTCGCTGACTGCGTCGTAGCATTCAGCGAGGTGGCACGTTGATGTTGACGATGATTTCTTTCGACGACGAAGGACCGACGAAGCTCCGATGGCCGAGGATGTCTCGCCGACTGTTGCGCGCCGACGCTTGCGTCTGGCAGTGCGTGAGGCGCGAGAGAACGCCAAGCTGACTCAGCAGGAAGTCGCTGAGCAGATGGAGTGGTCCTCGAGCAAGGTCATCCGCATCGAGAACGGCGACGTGACGATCGCTCCGAACGATCTACGACCCTTGTTGAACTATCTCGGCATCAAGGACAAGGCCCTCATCGCGACCCTGGTCGCGGACGCGCGGATCGCTCGGCAACGCCAACGGCAGGCGTGGTACCAGGCGCCCGAATTCCGGGAACACCTCACGGATCCGCTGCGACGGCTGTTCGAGTACGAGGCCGATGCGAGGGGCGTGCGTTACTACTACGTCAACTTCGTGGCCGGTCCGCTCCAGACTCCCGAGTACGCGGCCGCCCTGATGGCCCGCTACGAGGAAGAACTCCCGTCCGACCAGGTCGCCGTCCGGCTGAAGGCGCGGCGCGAGCGGCGTACGCGGCTGCTGGCCCGCGCCCAGACCGGCGAGGTCGACGTGCGGGTCCTGATGGACGAGTCGGTCTTCATGCGCACCATCGGCGGCCCGGCGACCTTCGCCGCGCAACTGCGCGAGCTGGAAGATCTCAGCAGCCGCGGCGTGATCAAACTTCGCATGGTGCCGTTCGACGCGGAGACCGCCGTCACCAACAACGCCAGCTTCGACTTGCTGACCCTCGCGGACGCGGGCGAAGTGCTTTATCGCGAGACCGGGCTTCGTGACGAAACCGTCGAGGACAAGGCGACTACGTCACGGCATCGCGAACGATACGACCTGGTCTGGCAGGAGGTCGCGGACGAAAGAGACACGATCGACTTCATCCGCAAACGTATTGAAAACCTGGACGCGACCATCACAAATCGCCAAAAGGGCGCACAATAACTCATCAAACCCCGGGCCGGTTCGGCCGCGGGGCTACGACCGTGGAAGGTCAACGATGGAAGATATCAACGTTCCCGCATGGCGACGCAGCAGCCGCTGCGGCAGCACGACGTGCGTAGAGGTCGCGAAGGTCGCTGACCAGTACCTGGTCCGCGACTCGAAGAACCCCGACATGCCGGCACTGTCCTTCACCAAGGCCGAGTGGGACGCGTTCACTCAGGGCGTCGAAGCCGGCGAGTTCCGCTTTTAGCCTCAACCGTGACTGCTCTGCGCGCTTCAAATAAGACAAAGCGCGCAGAGCAGTCGCGCGTGTCGGGTGCATATAGGGTCGATTAGGGCGAAACCTGGCGGCATGCCGGGTTCACTCATCTTTGCTCCTGCCGAGCCATCGTTCGGTCACTTAACGTGGACTTCGGAGCCGTCCACGGAGGAGCCAAGATGACCATGTCGGCGGAAAGTCGCGATTGGCGCAGATCCAGCAAGTGCGGCAGCAATACCTGCATCGAGGTCGCCCAGGTCGGCGATCGTTTTCTGGTGCGGGATTCGAAGAACCCCGGCATTGCCCCGCTCGAGTTCACCAAGGCCGAATGGGAGGCCTTCGTCGCGGGCGTCAAGGGAGACGATTTCTCTTTCGCCTGAGGCCGGTTCTGGCTGATCGGCTTCCTCGCAGCGGGCCGGCAGCGGCATACTGCGCTGGTGAGGGACTACCCGCACATCACCGACCGGGAGCGTTTCGCCGTGCTTCACGCGACGGCCGACGCCCTCCTCGACGAGTTCACCGAGCGATACGTTGTCGAGCGCCGCGAGACCAAGGAGTCGCTCGGGCCTGATGAGGCGCTCGTGCGGGTGGTGCGGCTCATCCCACGTACGCCGGCCGCCGCGCCGCTGGCCATCGCGTTCACCGACGTCCCCGGCCTGAGCATGCAGCTCGGGCGGTGGTGGACGCAGATCATGCCCGGCCGCGGGAGCGACGAGGAGCCCTCTCGCCTGGTCGAGCAGCTGCGGGTGCAGTGGGCCGCGCTGGTCGAGGGCGGCCTCTGGGAGCGCGTCCGCCGAGGCGTGCGCGGCTCCTGGTTCGAGACGAAACTGATCGGCGTCGGCATCGACGCCGAACACGATGGCCCGCTGTCCGCGAGCGCGGCGCGCGAAGCCCGTCGCGCTGGCTTCGCCGCACCGGTGCAATGGGCGCCATGGCCGCGCCGCTTCTGCTAGGAAGAGTTCAAAGATCGACACGCTGCGTGATCTCTAACGGGCTACCGGAGCGTGGTCATAAGACGACTGGTTGGTCGTGCGGCCGGCCGCCCAGTAACGTCACCGCGGCGTGGATGCCGGGGCGGTGGATCACCCGGGCCATCGACAACTCGCCTCGGCAGAACGACTCGAAGGCCCGCCAGCCGACCGGCGTCGCCATGGCGGCGTGTACCAGCGCCGGGCGCCTGGCGAAAACCTGCAGAAGGCGACGCCCGGCGATCATCTCCGGCACGAGCTCATCCACGACCTTCTTCTCGTACGCGGACAGGTCGCCCTTCGCGGCGGCCTCGCCGGCCCACGTCCCGGACCGGAGGGCGTAGCTGATCCCCTCCCGGGTCCAGGGTTCGAGCAGGCCGGCCGCGTCGCCGGCGACCAGGACCCGGCCGAGCCGCAGCGGCGAGTCCCGACTGCGGCAGCGGGTGAGGTGACCCGAGTCGCGGACCACCTTGCGGTCGGCGAGGCCGAGCCGGGCGACGAAGTCCCGCAGGTACTGCTTGGTCGCGGCGCCCTGGCCCTTGGCCATGATCACGCCGACGGTCAACTCGTCGCCCGTGGACGAGCACTCCCGCGACCGGCAACCCGCCGGGTGCAGCGTGCAGTCGCTCATCTTCGGAAAGACCCAGCCGTACGAGCCGGGGATCGGGCCCCAGTCGAGCAGGACACGACCGCGCCAGCGCTCACGGTCGTCGCCGGTGGCCGCCAACTCGACCTCGAGGCCCAGATCCTGCTGGTCGAAGGTGGCGCCGACCTGGCGCGAGCTAATCCCGGCAGAGCCGTCCGCCCCGATCACCACACCGGCAGTGACTTCGGTGCCGTCGCTCAACGTGACGGTCGCCTCGCTGTCGTCCTGGGCTATCGCGCGTACGTGAGAGTTTTGCCGAACCGTCGCACCCGCCGTGACCGCCGCCCGATACCAGGCGTGATCGAAGTCGTCGCGCCGCACCATGGTCAGCAGCGGTCGCGGACCGGACCGCCGGGTAAAGCCGCGCCGGCCGTCGCGGGTGAACGTGATCGCGTCGATCCGGTCGCGCGCGGGCACCGAAATCCGCGGCGCCGCGAAGGTCAGCGACGTGCCGATCAGGCCGCCGCCACAGGTCTTGTAGCGCGGATGCTCGGCACGCTCCAACACGATCGTGCGAGCCCCGGCCGAGGCCGCGGCGTGCGCGGCCGCCAATCCGGCGGGACCGCCGCCGACCACCGCGACATCCCAGGGCTCCTCGATCACCCTGCGGAGTCTAGTCAGCGGGATTATCGACGAGCGGACGTCCCGCGTGGCCCGCCTTCCTCAGCCGCCACGCATTTCACCGGCCCTGCGCCGGCGGGGCGGATCAGCCTGCGTGCGGCTGGTCTGGACCATGGTCATGGTGTGCCGCATGGTCCGTATCGTCGGGGACGCCGCCCATCATGCGCAGCATCGGCAGGCCGCCGGAGGTCACGAACCGTCCGATCAGCAGCGCCGCCACCAGCAGGAAGACGATGTTGAGCCAGGTTGTGTAGTTCCACGAGATGTGCGCTTCCATCACCGAGGCGTTGCGCTGGCTGGGCACCAGATGCAGCAGTTTGAAGAGCAGTTCGACGGCGTAGCCCGCGACGACCATGGTGACGTAGAACGCGGCGGCGATGAACGCGGCCATCCGCCATCCGTAGTACTTCCGGTAAATATTCAAGATCGGCAGGATGATCAGATCGGCGAAGATGAACGAGACCACACCACCGAAGCTGATTCCGCCGTTCCACAGCACGGCGGCCAGCGGAACGTTGCCGATCGAGCAGACGAAGCTGACCACCGCGACGATCGGACCGACCAGCGGCCCCCAGATCGCCGACCACACCGGATGGTCGGTGAGGAAGAAGCCCTTCCAGAACTGTGCCGGCACCCAGGCCGCCAAGGCTCCGGTAATCAGCAGCCCGGCGGAGATGTCGCGCCAGATCGCGGCCCACTCCATGACAAAAATGTGCGACACCGCCGTGTACCCGCGGGCTGAGCTCAGCCGCTGCCAGAACGAGCCGGCCCCGGTGACCGACATGTCCATCGCGGCGTGGCCCTCCATCGAACCGGCCACCCCTTTGTCGGCTTGTTCGAGCGCGGCGGCGACCAGACGCCGTCGTAGGAACACCCGGAACAGCACGGCCAGCGTGACGATCATGATGGGGCCGCCGATGAACTCGGCCAGGGTGAATTGCCAGCCCATCAACAGGGCCAGGATGATGCCCAGTTCGATGACCAGGTTGGTCGAGGCGATCTCGAAGGCCATGGCGGCGGTGAAGTTCGCGCCCTTGCGGAACAACGACCGCGCCAAGGCCACCGAGGCGTAGGAGCACGACGACGACGCCATGCCCAGACCCGAGGCTCTGGCCAGCGCGGCCGGGGAGTCGCTGCCCATGGCCCGGATCACCGTCTCCCGACGCACCACGGCCTGCACCACCGCGGACAGGACGAATCCGAGGATCAGAGCCCACAGGATCTCCCAGGTCATCGACCCGGCGATCGCCAACGCGTGCCACAGCCAGTTCATGACGTGCTCCTGTCTGTGCCACGCCGCCCTGCGGCTCAATCCCTAACATACCCCATGGGGGTACCAGCTGAGCAAGAAATCTCCCTGCGCCGCCGGTCGCTACATCCTCCGCCGACCGGATGCCGTGCTGCTCGCCGGATGCTGTCCTGCTCGGCGGGCACGGAGTCGAGGTGCTGCCACGTCCGGAGCATGGTCTCCTGCAGTGGGTCCTCGGCGACCTGCCGGTCGCCGCCGGAGCGGCGGACGAGAAATCGCAGAAGCGCCGCGGAGTACCGGCGGAAGAGGACCTCCTTGCGATCCGCATCTATCGGTTGGCCATATTCCCCGACCAGCGGCTTCGAGGTCGGCCGTGCTGATGAGATCCGACCGCGCCGCACTGCTCCGACGTCCGATCACCGTCAGAGTACTGAATTCCGGGAGGCCGGCCACGAATCGGGTTCACGGAGCGGTGACGCCTTGCAGGCTCACTCGTCCGCGTGTGGGGTCGAGTTCGTCGGCCTGCCGGACGCGGCGCGGGGTGATGACATCCATCAGCTTCGGCACCGTCGCTGCGGAGAGCCGGCAAATCGGGGCGGTAAGGTCGACGGCGCAAACACCGAAGAGATAGGGCTGAGGAGCCGCGGCGAAGCCGCGTGCTTGATCGGGTGAGAAACCGTCCTGCCCGGCGAGCGTAACGGTGAACACCCAGCCTCGGCCGGGCTGTCCCAGGTCGGATTTCTGCACGTTCACCTGGATCGTTCGGGTCTTTTGATCGGCGACGACATCGACTGTTCCGACCTCGCGGCCACGTACGTCGACGAAGACAGGTGTGGCGAAGCCTTGGATTTCGATGCGGCTGGACCACGCGGAGTCGTTCGCGATGGTGAAGTTCCGCAAGGGATGCGGCGCGGCGGTGGAGAAGGACCCGACCGCCGGGTCCCGGATGAAGATGTCGAGGAGCTGTGCGCCCAGCGCCGGCCCGAACGTCGGCGTCAGATCGCTAACCGACACCTGGAACGAGACGACGTTGCCCATGTCCACCACTCTGAAGTGGGTGAGGTCGAGGAGCCGGCGCGGAACTCCGCCGCGGTGGGATATCGATAGCTTCCTGGGCCGTTGTCGTCCCCGGTGGGATCGGAAATGTCCACGATGGTGGGGTATCCCGGTGACTGGGCGGCGGCCCGGTGGCGGCCCTCCCACCAGGACGTCAGTGGTCCCGGATACACCAACGCGATAGTGGCGATCAGGACAACGGCCGCCGTCAGGACGGTTGCGGTCAGCAAATGCCGCCGGGTGCTGCGCCGCGTCTTCGCAGGAGCGCGCTCCGGGGTGTTGGAGAGCAGATAGTCCAAGAGTTCCCGGGCGGTAGGCCGGTCCTCGGGGCGCTTCAGCAAGGACAGCCGTACCGGTTCCTGCAACTCGGCGGGAACGCCAGTCAGGTTCGGCTCCGCGCTCAAGATGCTCGCCGCGACCTGGTGTGATGTCGCTCCGCGGAACGGCACCCGGCCGGTGGCGGCGTAAACGACGACGGCGCCCCAAGAGAAGATGTCGGCCCCCGGACTGCCGCCGCTCTCGGAGCCGTCCAACCGTTCTGGGGCCATGAATTCGAGCGTGCCGAACATCTGACCGCTGGCGGTATGTCCGGTGGCGGGCGCCTCCAGAGCCTTGGCCAGGCCGAAGTCGATGACCTTGGGGCTTCCAGGCGCGAGCAGGACGTTCTGCGGTTTCAGGTCGCGGTGCACTACGCCGGCGCCGTGGATCGCGCTGAGTGCGGTCGCCACTCCTACGGCGACCGCGTGCACATTTGCCGGGGACAACGGCCCGTACTCACCTACGTCGTCGGCCAAACTCGGGCCGTCGATGAACTCGACCACGAGGTAAGGCGGATCGTGGTCCGGGTCGGCGTCGAGGATCTCAGCCGTGCAGAAGGGCGGAACCTGGCGAACTCGGGCCACCTCGCCGCGGAACCGGCTGTGAAACGATTCGTCGGAGGCCAGGTTGTGGTGGATCACCTTGACGGCAACGAGTCCGCCGTGGGGCGTCTGGGCCAGGAACACGACGCCCATCCCCCCGGCACCGAGCCGGCCGAGCAGCCGGTACGGACCGATCCAGCCGGGATCTCTACGGTGCAGCGGCTTGGCCCGGGTTTCGGTGAGGTTCAACGCCGGTCACCCCTGATGACTTGACTGCACCGTGGTACGGAAAAGACTGGGGTGGCCGGCTGGGCCGGACCGCTTCTTTGCCCGTACGCCCCGTGGTGCCGCCCTAACGGGCAGCCACGTCGGGCTGCCGGCTTCCGGATGGTCGTCCTGCCTCGGTTCGCGGTCGGGATCCCGTCCTCGATCCGGACAGTTCCGGCATCCTCGAGCAGCTCGGGACCAGCGGCGCGGGGCTGTCCGACAATCCCGACGATGGGCCGAGTAAGGCGGCATAGCCCCGGACGGATGGCACCGGACGGCGCCGGCGCAGGCATACGAACCTGATCGCCCATAGACGTTACCGGGGGTCTCGGGGCAGTTCAAAACCATATCAACAAAGATCGATGCCCTGACCGGCATGTGCTGGTCAGGGCATCCCTATGAGCCGCCTGACGGAATCGAACCGTCGACCTACGCTCCTCGACCATCGCCCTCCCCAGCTTGTCACCGTCGTCACAAATAGTCGCTGACCTGCACAGACGCGACTGCCCGCTGATCAACGTCTGCCTTCATTCGCCACCCGTTGGCATGAGTTTTCGGGGGGTAAACGGGAGGCCGGGCAAGGCGGATTGCCGACTCTGACCGGTGATGACGTTGCCCGTCGACCACCACGTGCCAGCCGGACGCCGGGCCACCTCGTCGACCGCGCGCACCCGTGACTCCAGCGGCCAAAGCGCGTTCGCGGCCAAGCCGGCCTGCTCCTCCGCGCGTCGCCGAGCACGGTAACCCGGCCGCCCGTGGGACAACCAGTCGTCGTCCGGGGCGGCGGCCGGCAGGAACGGGCTGCATCGCAGTAGCGGCCAGCGACGACCGATGCCCGACTCAGCGACCGGGGAACGGATCGGAGCCGCCTGCGGCCGCGGCCCGCACCTGATCCACGAGAGCGGCCGCTTCGACGGTGTCTCGGGCGGCCGCTGACCAGTCGGTCTGCCCACGCACCGCGGCCACGAAGAAGCCGAGCAGGTTGCGGCACTGGTCGTCAGCCTCGAGCAGGTGGGTTTCCGTCCGGCCGTCTCGCTCGAGCAGCAGCCGCGGCCGGTGGTCCGGCGGCGGGGTGAAAGCCCGGTCCAGGACGATCCGGCCGGTGCTGCCCACGATTTCGTAACGGCAGGTGTAGGCGTGGTTCAGCCCGAACCCGACTGCGGCGGCCAAGCCGTCCGCACGGGTCAGCAGGGCGCTGCCGCCGAGGTCGACGCCCAGCCGGCTGTCGGTGCGCATCACGGCGCCGGCCACCGACCAGGCGCCGCCGAGCAGCAGCCGGGCTGCTCGGAGCGGGTAGACCGCGTTGTCCAGCAGCGCTCCCCCGCCCAGGCCTGCCTGGTGGCGGATGTCGTCCGGCGCCCGACGGGGAACGGTGAAGGTGGAGGAGAAGGTCTGCGGACGGCCGATCGCACCGTCCGCGAGCAGCGCGGCTACCTGTTGGTGGGCGCGATGGTGCGGGAACATCACGTTCTCGAGCAGCACGAGGCCCCGGCTACGGGCCAGCGCGACCAGCGCGGCAGTGTCCCGGTGGCGCAGCGACAGCGGCTTCTCCGCCAGCACGTGCTTGCCGGCGCGCAGCGCCCGCTCGATCCAGTCGGCGTGCAACGCCGGCGGAAGCGGGATGTAGACCGCGTCGACGTCGGCGCGAGCCAATAGCCGGTCGTACCCCTCGACCGGCTCGCCACCGGTCACCTCGGTCACCGCCGCCGCCTTCCCCCGCCTTCGGCTCGCCACCGCGACGAGCCGGAGGCCGGGATGGCCGGCCACGGCCGGCAGCACCCGGCGAACCGCGATGTCGGCGCAGCCCAGCACTCCGAGCCGGACCGGCTCCGGGTGCGGCACGCTCATCGCAAGCTGCCGAGAGCCGCCAGCAGGGTCCGGGCCTCGACGTTGAAGAGGTTGGCGAACGGGACCAGGTCCATCATCTGGCGAACCGTCATCCACTGGAACTGGTCGGGAACGGTCATCGCGAACTCCACGCCGGCCTCCACGATGAGGTACCGGTTCTGCGCGTGGAAGAACCGGCCGCCCTCCTCGGAGTGCAGCACGTCGTAACGGATCCGCTCCGGTGGAGCGGACAGAACGTAGTCGAGGAACGGTGGCTGCCAGCCGCCCGGAAGATTGCCGGGCGCGCACTGGACGGTCGGGCCGATCTCGAGGATGTCCAATGTGCCCGCCTCGGTCCGGGCCTGCATCAGGAAGTGCAGCACCCCGTCGATCTGGCGGCCGATGAGCGCGACTATGCCGTGGCCCGCTGGCGCGAAGAGCGGTTGCGCCCAGTGCGAGACCTCCCGGCTGCTGGCTTTCACGAGAACACCGATGACCGAGAAGTACCGGCCGTCCGGGCGGCGGATGATGTCGGTGTCCCAGTGCCAGTCTTCGAGTGACCGCAAGGGGATCAGCCGCTGATCCAGGGAGTGCCGGGCTTTCAACTCGGTCAGCCAGCTCAGCACGGCCGTGCTGTCGAGCTTGGCGACGCCGGGCAGCGACGCGGCCGAGCGGGCCAGAGCACCCCGAAAGGTGTCCTCCGACAACTCCTCCGGGCCCGGTTCGACGGCGTACGGCATTCCGGCCAGGACCGTACGCGTGTCCATGTTGACGATGTTGTCGCGGTGCAGCAGCCGATGCAGGACCGGCAGGGCCAGCCAGCAGAAGTCCGGGTGTGGCTCGACCTCGCCGGATGTCTCGATCACCATGTTCCGGTTGCGCTTGCGCAGGAACCACGACCCCTGCTCGGACTGCAGTACGTCGAGCAGGACCCGGTCCCGCCGCGGCGCGACGAAATGCTCCAGGTACGGCACCGGCGCGCCTTCGTGCACACGGGTGAAGTTGCTCCGGGTCGCCTGGACCGTCGGCGACAACTGCACGGTGTTGATGTTCCCCGGCTCCATCTTCGCCTGCATCAGGCAGTACAAGACACCGCCGATCCGCTTCACGAGCAGGCCCAGAATGCCGACCTCGGGCTGCACGATAATGGGCTGGCTCCACTCGGTCACCTCACGACGGTCGGTGCGCACCGCCAGGCCGCGGATCGCGTAGAACCGCCCGCTGCAGTGCGCCACGTCCCCGGTCGCCTGATCCGACCGCCAAGCGCTGAGCGAGTCCAGCGGCACCTGCTCGACGTGGTACTCGCCGGCCGCCGACCGATCGGTGAACCAGGCCATGAACTCCGGTTCGGTGGAGATCAGGGGCGGGCCGCCGCCCCCCGGCACAGCTTGAAACATGATTGCTCCGTTTCAGACGTCGGCGAACTCGCGAATGCTGTCGACCACGAAATCGATCATGGTTGGCGTGATCCCCGGGTAGACGCCGATCCAGAAGGTGTCCTCGGTGATCACGTCCGCGTTGCGCAGGTCACCACTGATCCGGTAGTTCCGGCCCCGATACGCGGGATGCCGGGTGAGATTCCCGCCGAAGAGCCGGCGCGTGCCGATCCGTCGCTGTTCCAGAAGCGCGACCAGGTCACGGCGGGTGAACGGGGCGCTGGGCAGAACCGTGATGACGAAACCGAACCAGCTGGGGTCGCTGCCCGGGGTGGCTTCCGGCAGCAGCAGGCCCGGGACGCCGTCCAGGCCGGCCCGCAGCCGGGCCCAGTTGCGGCGCCGGGCCGCACCGAACTCCTCCAGCTTGGCGAGTTGGCTCAGCCCCAGTGCCGCCTGCAGATCGGTAGCCTTGAGGTTGTAGCCGATCTCGGAGAAGACGTACTTGTGGTCGTACCCGTGCGGCAGATCGCCCAGCTTCAGGTCAAAACGCTTGAAGCAGGTGTTGTCCACTCCGGGCTCGCACCAGCAGTCCCGGCCCCAGTCACGAAGTTGCTCGACGATCCGGGCCAGCGACAGATTTGCCGTTACGACACACCCGCCCTCGCCCATCGTCAGATGATGGGCGGGATAGAAGCTCACCGTGGAAAGGTCCCCGAACGTGCCGGTCGGCCGGCCGAGGTACGTCGAGCCCACCGCGTCGCAGTTGTCCTCGACCAGGAAGAGCCCGTGCTCGTCGGCCAGGTCCCGCACCTCGGCGGCGGGGAACGGATTGCCGAGCGCGTGCGCGATCATGATGGCCCGGGTCCGCGGGCCGATCGCCTGGGCGATCAGCTCGGCGGTCGTGTTGTAGGTCTTCAGCTCCACGTCGACGAAGACCGGCACCAGGCCGTTCTGCAGGATCGGGTTCACCGTGGTGGGAAAACCGGCGGCGACGGTGATCACCTCGTCGCCGGGACGGAGGCGGAGAGCGCCGAGCTGCGGGGAGGTCAGGGCGGAGAGCGCCAGCAAATTGGCCGACGAGCCGGAGTTGGTCAGGTGGGCCTTGCGCAGCCCCAGCATCGCCGCGAACTCGCGTTCGAAGCGGCGGGCGGCCGGGCCGGCGGCGATCCGCATGTCGAGCGCCGCCTCGACCAGCGCGACCCGATCGTCCTCGTCCAGAGTCGCTCCGGAGGACAACACCGGGGTGACGCCCGGCTCGAAGCCGGGCTTCGCAGTGAGGTGGTGATACTTGCGCACCAGCTCCAAGAGGTCCGCCTTCTGCGCGGACGTCGCTTGCGTAGTCATCGGTTGTCCCCATTCCTCGTTCCCGCGGCGGCGGGACCGACTCGGGGCCGAGCGTCGACGCCCGGCCTGGAAGATTTCTCGGCTGCGGGTCGGCAGTCCGCCCAGGCCGGGAGCAGCCCGGCGGCGAGCGCCTCGGCCAGGGTGGACGCGGCGGCGTCCTTCGCCGACAGGATCGGCGGCCCGGTGAGGCCCCATGGCAGAGCGAGAGCCGGATCGAGCGGGTTCAGGTCGAGCTGGGTGCCGGGCACGTACCCGGGTGACACCACGTAGCA
>Ga0307508_10004213_pt1 | contig 14142 bp, 18 predicted proteins | sample 9_EM_MG_FD_203089 | JGI IMG/M metagenome (GOLD analysis project Ga0307508, IMG submission 203089) | Populus trichocarpa ectomycorrhiza microbial communities from riparian zone in the Pacific Northwest, United States - 9_EM | ecosystem: Host-associated > Plants > Roots > Unclassified | place... | reverse complement strand
GGCACCGATGAGATTAGGGAGGGTACGGAGGGTGAAGATGCGGGGGAGGACGAGGAGACTGGCGATGCGGGACAGGATGAGGAGTCTGGAGGTGAGAGTGATATATAGTATGGAATCAACTATGACGTGACTGGAGCTGTGTATGCGTGCGTAAAAGTGGGTAAACGGATACCTGCATGGCCGTGTCGCCAATGTGAGGTGCTCCGGCCAGCTACGTTTGAACGTACATCGCCATGGCAGCTGCATCCAATGCCTGGTGCCGTGGCGGCCCCGGTGCCTTTCTCGCCGTGGCGGTTGCCGGATCGCTGGTTTGTTCCGCTTGTCGGCGGCTTGCCCTCCGAGTGAGTCACAGCTCCACCCGCTTACTCCACTCGATCGATCGTGCCGCCCTTCCGCGATGGTTCAGTCCACTGCTTCAAGCACTTGCACCACTATGTCGATGCAGGGTGAGGTGGGGATGGCGGGAGCCGGTCAAAGTTGGGCGACGAGACAGTAACAGCCGCCGGATTGCTCCAATTGTGTGGCTAAAAACAACGGGTTCCATAGTATCTACAACTGTAGGAGTGTTGTCGAAGTTTTCGTATTGCGAGTGATCCCTCGTGCACAAATTACTAGTGGTGGCACGCTCGCTTAACATTAGCAGGGGTCTAATTAAACATCCGCAAAATACCTAACCTCGCAACTCTCAATCCTACATGTTATCGTTCTCCACGTCGCCATCATGCCAGCCGCCGTCGTACTCGTCACATCGTATTGCACACCTTCCAGCTGTTTCTGATACACTGAGAGCTGCGCTAAACAAATCAGAAAGGTTGCCAGCATACTCGTCGCATCTTACATACCATCGTACTCCTCGCATGGTACTCACCATTGTATTTGTCACGTCTTACTCCCTATCGTACTCGACGCCAGCATCCTGACCGCCATCCCCCTCATAGGTATTATACTCGCAGTATCTTACTTGTCATCACACTCGTCTCGTCGTATGGCACAACATCCCGCTGTTTCTGACACTCTGAGAGCTGCGCTAACATCCCGAAGATTGCCAACATAGTCGTCGCAGTTTACTCGCTGTTGTAGTCGCCGGTATGGTCCTGCCTGCCATCCTCCTTATCGACATCTACCCGTCACGTCTTACTTGCCATCGTACTCGCCGTATCTTACTCGCTGTCATTCTTGCCGGCTGGGCCGTGCCTGCCATCCTCCTCCTCATCGGCATCATACCCGTCGTGTCTTGCTTGCCCTCGTACTCGCCGCCAGGGTACTGACCACCATTGTCCTCATCGACAGCGTACTCGCAGTATCTCACTCGTCATCATAATCATCTCGTCGTATGGCACAACATGTTTCTAACACTCTGAGAGCTGCGCTTACATCCCGAAGATCACCAACATAGTCGCCGCATCTTACCCGCTGTCGTAGTCGCGGGCATGGCCACCACCTTATCAACGTCTATCCGTCACGTCTTACTTGCCATCGTACTCACCGCATCTTACTCGCTGTCGTTCTTGCCAGCTGCGCCGTGCCCGCCATCCCCCTCATCAGCATCATACTCTCAGTATCTTACCTGTCATCACACTCGCCTTGTCGTATGGCACAACATCCCGCTGTTTCTGACAGTCTGAGAGCTGCGGTTATGTCCGAAGATCGCCAACATAGTCGTCGCAGTTTACTCGCTGTCGTAGTCGCCGGCATGGCCTCCACCTTATGGACATCTACCCGTCACGTCTTACTCGCCATCGTACTCGTCGCATCTTACTCGCTGTCATTCTTGCCAGCTGGGTCGTGCCCGCCATCCTCCTCTTCGACATCTACCCGTCACGTCTTACTCGCTATAGTACTTGCCGCCAGGGTACTGACCGCCATTGTCCTCATCGACAGCGTGCTCGCAGTATCTCACTTGTCATCATAATCGTCTCGTCGTATGGCACAACATCCCACTGTTTCTGACACTCTCAGAACTGCGCTTACTTCCCAAAGATCGTCAACATAGTCGTCGCATCTTACTCGCTGTCATAGTCACCGGCATGGCCACCACCTTATCGACATCTACCCGTCACGTCTTACTCGCCATCGTACTCGTCGCATCTTACTCGCTGTCGTTCTTGCCAGCTGGGTCGTGCCCGCCATCCCCCTCATTGGCATCATACTCGTAGTATCTTACTTGTCATCACACTTGTCTCGTTGTATGGCACAACATCCCGCTGTTTCTGACACTCTGAGAGCTGCGCTTACGTCCCAAAGATCGCCAACATAGTCGCATCTTACTCGCTGTCATAGTCGCCAGCATGGTCCTACCCGCCATCCTCCTTATCGACATCCCGTCACGTCTTACTCACCATCGCACCTGCCGCATCTTACTCGCTGTCGTACTTGCCGCCTGGGTCGGGCCCAACATCACTCTCATCAGCATCATACGCGTCTTGCTCGCCATCATACTCGCTGCCAGGGTACTGACCACCATTCTCCTCATCGACAGCGTACTCGTAGTATCTCTCTTATCATCATATTTGTCTCGTCGTATGGCACAACATCCCGCTGTTTCTGACACTCTGAGAGCTGCGCTTATGTCCCGAAGATGGCCAACATAGTCGTCGCAGCTAACTCGCTGTCGCAGTCGCCGGCATGGTCGTGCCCGCCATCCTCCTCATCGGCATCATTCCTGTCGCAGCTTACTCGCCATCGTGCTTGCCACCTGTATCCTGCCTGCCGTCCTCCTTATCGACATGTACCCGCCGCATCTTACTCGCTGTCGTAGTCGCCAGCATGGCCACCTCCTCATCGACATCATACCCGTCGCGGCTTACTCACCATCATACTTGCCACCTGGGTCCAGACCAGCATCCTCAGCGACATCGTGCTCGACGCCTCATACTCGCCATCGTACTCGTCTGGTCGTATTGTGCAACTTCCCATTGTTTCTGACCCAGAGCTGTGCTAACAACGTCACGCTCGCCAACATACTCATCGCGTCTTGCTAGCTGACATACTCGACGGTTTATACTTGTCAGCTTCCAACCATTGACACTTGTAGAGGTGTGGTTAGCACGTTAAGAACAGCGTATGCAGGCCGTGATACTTGCGAGCGATAAACACGGCGGTTGGTGCAGCGTTGGACATGGTGGTGCGTACGGCGCTGGGTGCTTGTGCTGGGTGCTTTGTGAGATAGAGTATATAGCTGTATATTAGATATAATGAATACAACTGGAGTAAGTCGCTACCCGTAGAATGCGGATGTGATTTAAGGCTTCGCTGCGATTTTCAGTGCTGTGACAGCTGCGTCTGAATGCAGTCGCATTGACAGCTGCGTCTGGACGCGTGGTGCCGTGACAGGCGTTGTCCGGTCATTGTTCGCCATGACATTCTTCGTCCGGATGACGCTTGCTGCGTCCAGATGGCAGATGCCCTGACACTCCTCGTCCGGAAGGCATATGCCGTGGCAGTTGTGTCGGAACGCAGTCGCCTTGACAGCTGTGTCCAGAAGGCAAATGCCCTGACACTCCTCGTCCGGAAGGCAGATGCCGTGGCGCGTGTTGTCCGAAACGTATATGTCATGGTATGCGTCGTCCGGATGACATTTGCCTTGACAATCTGCGTCCGTAAGACTCGCGCACAGTTCAGAAGGCAAATGCCCTAACACTCATCGTCCAGAAGGTAGATGCCGTGGTATGCGTCGTCCAGAAGGCAGATGTCATGGCGCGCGTCGTCCCGACGACATTTGCCTAGACAATCTGCGTCCGGAAGGAAAATGCCCTGACACTCGTCGTCCAGAAGGCAGATGCCCTGACACTCCTCGTGCGGAAGGCATATGCCGTGGCGCGCATCATCCGGAAGGTATATGCATGGCATGCGTCGTCCGGACGACATTTGCCTTGACAATCTGCGTCCGTATGACTTGCGCTGCTTCAGAACGCAAATGCCCTGACACTCCTCGTCCAGAAGGCAGATACCATGGCACAGGTCCTGCAGAAGGCAGATGCCGTGGCACGCGTCGTCCGGACGACATTTGCCTTGACAATCTGCATCCGTAAGACTCGCACCGCGTTGAGAAGGCAAATGCCCTGACACTCCTCGTCCAGAAGGCAGATGCCGTGGCACGCGTCGTCCAGAAGGCAGATGCCGTGGTGCGCGTCGTCCGGAAGACATTTGCCTTGACACTCTGCGTCTGTTAGCCACACGCTGCGTTCAGAAGGCAAATGCTCTGACACTCCTCGTCCAGAAGGCAGATGCCGTGGCACGCATCGTCTGGACGGCATTTGCCATGACATTAGTCATCCGGAAGGCCAATGCGCTGGCCATCTCCGTCTGGTGCACATATGCACATATGTTTCTCATTCGGAGCGGCATGTGCACTGACATGCGTCGTCCGGTCGGCGAATACCTTGCCAGTTTACGTTCCGAGTGTCTAGACATTTCAGTCGCATATTTAGCGTCCGGACGCAGCCCCTGCATCTGGACGCAGAATTTTTTTCCTGATGGAGTCGGACGTGGCGAATATAAGAGCGAGTAAGACACGGCGAGGATGATATCGTGTAGGACGTGGCGACTATGAGCGCGAGTAAGATGCGGCACGGACGATAGCGAGTAGGATGTGGCAAGTATGATGGCGAGGTTTGGGACATGGTTAGCACAGCTCTCAGAGTGACAGGAACAGCGGCGGGAACTGGTACAATACGATGTGATGAGTAGGATGTCAATGAGGAGGATGTCGATGAGTTTGATGACAGTGAGGACGGCGGCGAGTATGATGGAAATGCGAAGAACGACGATGAGTATCTAGGACGAGGTGAAAGGAGAAGAAAAAAGGGGTCTACGTAGGAGCGATGAGCAAGCCGAACCTTGCATAAGTGCAAGTGTTAGTAATGGCTTGCCACTTTGCATTGACATCATACTCGCCGCATCCTACTCGCTATCATCCTCGCCGCGTCTTACTCGCTCTCATAGTCGCCACGTCCTACTCGCTATCGTCCTTGCTGCCGGCGTCCTCATTGACATCGTACTCGTCACTGTGTATTCTACAACTTCCCGGTGTCTCTGTCACTCTGAGAGCTGCTCTAACCATGTCACAAAGCTCACCATCATACTCGCCGCGTCCTACTCGCTATCGTCTTCGCCGCATCTTACTCGCTCTCATAGTCACCACGTCCTACTCGCTATTGTCCTCGCCGCCGGCGTCCTCATCGCCATCCTCCTCATAGTCATCGTGCTCATCGTGTCATGTCGTATTTGCCAACTTTCCTTTGTTTCCGACATGCATAGCAATGCTATGCAGGTCAAAACAGCATTACTACATGTAATGATCACGGTGATGGGTGTGACGCTGGGTGCTTTTGCTGGAAACGCGAAGTGTGTAGTAGCATATATAGATGTACATACCGTAGATATAAAGAATAGAACTGGACTGAGTCACTATGCCTGAAACCTGCTGTGTGTTTGCGAATGCGACCCGAGTATTTGCTGCGACGTTCTGCGCCTTGCCAGCCAGCATGACCGTGCTGCCATGACACGACACGTCCAGTAGGAAAATGCCCTGACACGGCTGCGTCCAGAAGGAAAATGCCCTGACACGGCTGCGTCAGGTCTGGAGATGAGCTTACGGCCAAGACGGACCTAAGACATATATCTCTGGAGATGAGGGGAAGATTGCAAACGGTGAGACGCTTGGGCTATGACCCCTCCCAGGAGGGGATGCCCCGACACCTGCTGATGGTGTACGGCCCACCGGACTTGGGCTATGACCCCTCCCCCAAAAGGAGGGGATGCCACATCGCCTGCTAATAGCGTATGGAAGAGAGTCTGATAGGAAAGTATCCTGCCCGCTTGCATGAAACCTCATCTCCCCTTATCTACACCCAGCCAGGACCAATGAGTCGCCCACAGGGTCCATGCACCTCGGGGGGATCCAAGTCCGAGTCACCAGTTCTCACGACGGCTTCGCTCAGATATAAGGCAGAGGTTTTCCGCTCTGATGGCACAAACAGCACGAACATCCTCACCAACACTACCACCGAAACCCACACACAAGATCTAAAATTATTCCGCTGTGAATTATCGAAAGTAGCCTGATTACCTTTGATTCTCTTTTCACTCCGGTTACGATACAACCCCAGTGTCACAGTATGTCACCTCCTAACATTCAACTGAACTCCTTTATTATCCTGTTTCGACCTACTTCTTCAGGTTCTTCATCAATTGTGACCTCTTGCTTACTGCTTTCCTCTCTTCCTCCTTCTTCCAACTCCGTAATAATCTCACTCTTTTTCTGATAGCATTGCGATTGGCAGTTCGGTATTTTGCCTGTGCCATCTTTGCCTTTTCAGTACTCGTAGCTTAGTCAAGTTAACAAAACATCTCAATACTCAAGGGGTATATACTATGCTGTTTTCACCTCTTACTGCCTTTCGGACGGCATAAGCATCCACATGAGCTTGCTGATAGCCTTGCTGACCTCAAAAGTCATTTTTTCCCAAATAAAGTGCAGGATCTGTATCTGAAACCCTCTTCAGATGTAGAACGATAGCTCTGTTGATCGCTTTTTCTTTGTCTTCTGCGGTGGTGGTGAAAATTTTGTTGCAGACAGTGGCAGGACACAGTTTGGTCAGGGGTATACATTTTGTCATCTTCATAGAGGAAGGTGGCACCTCTTGTAACGTTACTCAGGGGGGCTGCCTTGATGTCTTTGCTCGTGAAGGCATGCTGGGGCTGACGATGTTGGAGGATCTCGACTCCTGACAGTGGACGGCGGCGAGCGAATGGCGTGCAGTGGAGCTGACAGGATGAGAATGGTGGCGAGCGGATGGTACGCAGTCAGGACAAGAACAACTAGCGAGTAAATGGTGGAAGGTTTCTATATAACCCAGATAACACCAGATCCATATCTCACCCCGGAGTATACTGCTTGTTATGCATTATATGCTAAGCAGCATTGCTCAATTCCTGGCATTCTCAGAACTACAATAATTACCTTGTGTCAACACCTAAGGAATCCCACATGCTCACCAGAGGTCTGCTGCAGGCCTACTGCATGTGATAAAATACATATTATTTTGAACCTAGCAGGTATAAAACTCTTCAATAGTAATAAAATACATAGTTGTTTTAATTACTGGATATTCCTGGTAGTTTTGACACAAAGTATTCTGGGTGAATACCTCTTCTATTAACCACTGGGTATCCCTTATCTTCTCAAGAATACGTATATTTCTATTTGTTGTACTTTTATGTTCACGTATTGCAATATTATTTCATAGTTATACGGTATTTTGTCCTAATCTACCGTATTTCGAAAACCTTGGCATATTTCCAGTATCAATAAACCCCTACTTTTTGCTACTGTATATACTAGGTCAATCGACGGTAGCGCACGGTTCAGAAGGCAACTCACGAGCGTGTTGGCTTCTGAAGGCATTTGCCGCAGCTCGGGCGACAGATTAGTCATCGGAGTGTGCGTCACTTTTTTTAGACGCTTTAATGGCTTTTCCGTGGGCTTTCTTACAGGATTTTTCATCGAATTACCAGTCGGATTAAGGGTCACTTTTCTTATACTGGTCGGCAACAGCTTTCAAGGTGGCTCGCTCATCTTATTATTGGTCTGATGGTATGTCTCTTTTCTTACACAATTCGATTCCTTTACTGGCGACTCACCCATACGATTGCTTGTCAGAATGCTCGTCAGATCGCACGCCTCTTTTCTTACACCCGACGGTGAGTTTCTCGGCAGCTCGCTCTTTGCTTTCTCGTCGTATTGCGTATCTCTTTTCTTACACTCATCGACGTCTTTTGTGGCGGCTCACTCGTTGGATTACTCGTCAGATTATTCGTCAGATTGCGTGTCTCTTTTCTTACACTCATCGAAGGCTTTCACGGAGGCTACCTCGTCGGATTACTCATCATATTCTGCGTCTCTTTTCTGACACTCGTCGATGGCTTTCGAGGTGGCTCGCTCGTCGGATTACTCATCGGATTGCGCGTCTCTTTTCTTAGACTCGTCAATGTCTTTTACAGTAAGTTGCTTGTCCAATCTCTCGTCAGATTAGTCGTCGAATTGTGTCTCTCTTTTCTTACACTTGTCAAACGCTTTCGTGGAGGCTAGCACGTCAGATTACTCCTCGGATTCGGCGTCTCTTTTGTTACCCTCGTCGACGTTTTTGGCAGCGGCTTGCTTGTCGGAATACTCGTCAGATTCCGCGTCTCTTTTCTTACCCTAGCCTAGGGCTTTCGCGGAGGCTCGCTCATCAGTTTTCTTGTCAAATTGCGTGTCTCTTGTCTTACACTGGTCGAAGACTTTCGCAGCGGCTCGCTCGTTGGAATACTTGTTGGATTAGTCGCCGGATTGCGCGTCTCTTTTCTTACACTCGTCGACACCTTGCGCTGCGGCTCGCTTGTCAGATTACTCCTTGGATTCCATGTCTCTTTTCTTACACTCGTCGACGCCTTTCGCAGTGGCTCGCTCATCGGATTACTCGTTGGATTACTCGTGGATTACTTATCAGGTTACTCATCGGATTGTACGTCTCTTTTAGTACACTCGTCGATGGCTTTCGAGGCGGCTCCCTCGTCGGATTACTAGTCCGACTGCGTGTCTCTTTTCTTACACTCGTCGAAGGCTTTCGTGGCAGCATGTTCGTCGGATTACTCCTCGGATTGCGCCTCTCTTTTCTTCCCCACTTCGACTGTTTATGCGGCAACTCACTCGTCGGATTACTTGTCGGATTACTTGTCGGATTACTTGTCGGATTGTGTGTCTCTTTTCTTTCACTCTTCGATGTCTCTCGTGGTGGCTCGCTCTTCGGATTACTCCTTGGATTCCACCTCTCTTTTCTTACACTCGTCGACGGCTTTTGTGGCAGCTCCCACGTTGTACTACTTGTCGGAGTCCACTTCTCTTTTCTTACACTCGTCGACAGCTTTCGTGGTGGCTCACTGTCCGATTACTCATCGGATTAGTCATTGGATTGCGCATCCCTATTCTTACACTCGTTGACGGTATTCCTGGCGGCTCGCTCGTCGGATTGCGCGTCTCTATTCTTACACTCGTTGACAGTATTCCCGGCGGCTCACTCGTCGGATTACTAGTCGGATTCCTTGTCGGATTGCATGTCTCTTTTCTTTCACTAGTCAATGCCTTTCGTGGCGTCTTACTCATTGGATTATTCGGCGGATTCCACATCTCTTTTCTTACACTCGTCAACGGTATTGCTGACGGCTCACTCGTCGGATTACTTGTCGGAGTCCACATCTCTTTTCTTACACTAGTCGACGGCTTTCGTGGTGGCCCGCTCGTCGGATTACTAGTTGGATTACTTATTGTATTGCATGACTCTTTTCTTTCACTAGTTGGCACCTTTCATGGAGTCTTACCCGTTGGATTACTCGGCAGATTCCACGTCTCTTTTCTTACACTCGTCGACGATATTCCTGACTGCTCGCTCGTCGGATTACTCATCGCAGTCCACGTCTCTTTTCTTACACTCTTCGACGGCTTTCGTGGTGGCTCACTCGTCGGATTACTCATCCGGATTCCACATCTCTTTTCTTGCACTCGTCGACGGCTTTCGTGATGGCTAGCTCGTCGGATTACTTGTCGGAGTCGACGTCTCTTTTCTTACGCTCGCGGACAGCTTTCGTTTCGGCTCACTTGTCGGATTACTCGTCAGATTATTCCTCTGTTTTCTTTCTCTTGACCATGGCATATACGGAGGCTCACTCATCGGATTACTCGTAGGATTATACTTTGGATTCCTCGTCGGATTGTGCAACTCTTTTCTTACACTTGTTGATAGCTTTCACGGTGGCTTGCTCATTGGATTACTAGTCGGATTTCGTGTCTCTTTTTTTTCACTCTTCGATACCATTCTCGGCGGTACTCGTCGGATTAGTAGTCGGATTGCTCATGGGTTTGTACCTCTCTTTTCTGTTACTCGTCGACAACCTTGGCAGCGGCTCGCTCGTTGGATTACATGTCGGATTGTGTGTATCTTTTTTTTCACTCGTCGACGCCTTGCACAGCGGCTTGCTCATTGGATTACTCGTCGGGTTGCCCGTTTCTTTTCTTACATCCGTCAACAGCTTACGCAGAGACTCGCTTGTCGCACTACTGGTTGTATTGCACGCATCATTTCTTTCAATCGTCAATGGAGTTCGTGACGGCTCACTCATCGGATTACTCGTCGGATTGCGCCTCACTTTTCTTACACTCGTTGATAGCATTCGCAGACGCTCGCTCGTCCCATTACTCATCAGATTACTCATCAGATTACGTGTCTCTTTTGTTTCAGTCAGTGACAGCTTGCAGAGTGGCTCACTCGTCGGGTTACTCGTCGTATTGTGCGTCTCATTTCTTTCATTCGTCGACAGCTTCTGTGGCAGCTCACCAGTCGGATTACTCGTCGGATTGCGCCCCTCTCTTCTTTCAATCGTCAACGGGGTTCGTAGCTGCTCCCTCATCGGATTACTCGTCGGATTGCGCGTCTCGTTTCTTAGACGTATGGACGGCTTTCGCAGCTGGCTGTTCGTCGGATTTCTTGTCGAATTACTTGTCAGATTGCACTCTCTCTTCTTTCAGTCGTTGACAGCTTGCGCATCGGCTCGCTCGGCGGATTGCGCATCTCTTTTCTTGCAATCGTCGATGGCTTTCGTGGCGGCTCACTCGCCGTATTACTCGTCGGATTGCGCGCTTCTTTTCTTGCACTTGTGGAGAGCTTTCGCGGTGGCTCACATATCGGATTTCTCGTCAGATTGCGTACCTCTTTTCCTGCAATCATCGACGGCTTTTACGGTGGCTCCCGCATAAAATTACTCACCCCATTAATCGTCGTATTACTCATCGGATTGGGCCTCTCTTTTCTTACACTTGTCGCCAGCTTGTGCAGCGGCTATTTAAATGTTTTGCGCGCTGCAATACTTGTCAACGGCTTTTACGAAGGTTTGCGCGTCGCAATTGTCGGATTGCTCATTGTATTTCAAATTTCTTGCCCTTATAGTCAGCTTTCCTACTGGTTAGCTGATTCGATTGTATGTTGGGACGAATGATAATTCCTTTTACCGCGGAAGCGTGATAATCTATGATGTTACATGCGCGTGATAAAGCATGAAGTTCTATACCGAGTGATATTCTATGTAGCGTTCCGAGTGATAAACTATGATTACATAGTTGAGTGATATTTGATGTTGGATTTACAGAGCGATATTTCATCTTTTGTATCACTGGAATTTGAAATTGCAGGAATTTTGAGATTTCTGTTGTCGTAGCCTGAGCATGGCTCCAGGATCTCCACCAAACTCTTCATGTAGGTGCGTAAATTAAATATTGTAACTGCTACAATACCAACAACAATGATGATTATGAATTGTGTCAATTGCAGTAGTCAAGTAGAAATCAAAATGTTTGTTGAATTTCGCATGAGTTTGATTGTTGTTTCCTCTTCATCTCTCATTTCCCAATGGTTTCCGCAACAAGCATAAGAAATAGCACGTCACATTGCTCATAGCTGTAATGGAAGGGTCTGGTTGTCATGAACCTGGCGTGACAGACTCTGGGGGGCCACTGCAGACGCCGCCATCACCCTCGTCGGCCTATGTTTTGTCCTCGTCTCCACCACTACCACCTCCGTTCTCGTTCGTGCTTAACGTACAACCCCACATGCCCGACACCGCTCCGGTAGCCGCCGTCCGGAGAGTCTCGACCTGGCCGTGGGCTGACCAGGGTTTCAGTTATGTTATACTTGCGCATCCTTCTCCTTTCTTACGTATGTCTTTCTGTTTGGTTGAGCTTGCGCATCCATCTTCTGTCATCGTTATATATATCGTTTCCGGTTGATTATGCTTGTGCCTCTTTCTTCTCTTTCCTTACTGTTCCTGCATGCGTGTTCTTTCTCCAGTTGCCGCAAGTAGAGTGTTGGCCATGTGACGGCCGAGTACGATTCTATTTTTTCCTTGGGCACGACGATTGAGTCATGATGTGGTATGGAGGGACCTATGTCAGTCTTGAGGGCAAGCTGTGATTCCACAGAGAGAAGGAAAAGTATAAAGGAAGGGGCGCAGTAGCTAGTCTGGAGATTCTTCTCCATGTAATCTATCCTCCCTCGACCCCCACTCCAGCTTTTTCAACCACCAACATTTTTCCCACCATCAAACAAGTCAAAATCAGCCCCAAATTGATCGCTGAGACCTGGCCCCCAGCCTCGTTAACAGGAAAGTCGGATCCCTTGTGTTCCTGTTTGGACCACCTCCTTCGACCCCACTGTGGTGATCTCAGATCTTACGTGCCCAACGGCCACCATGACGCCCACCTGCCTGATGTTCAATACTCAAGCCCACTTGCCACTCAAACGTGCTCGAGAAGAGAGTGATTGAGGGTCAGACCGTGACGACACCGATGGCAATACGACCAGGATGGACTACCAACAAGCTGGTGACATTGGTGATGGAAATGGAAATCCCAACTACAGCACCCCACACCTGCCTCCCCCCCTGAACGCAGAACATGTTGCCCTCAGTTCTGACTTCAAAACAATCACTCAGATGGCTATGGATCGACTCTACCTCAGGATCACCGGGGACATGAAGATATCTGCTTCCGATAGCATGATGGCATTCCAGCAAACCACCGACCGACTGCAAAGCCAGATCCTCTCACTGGGTACGTGTGTTCCCCAGTTGCAACAGAAAGTCTTCACAAAGCAACATTCAACCCAACCCCCCGAGGCTATCCCCACTATGGTTCCAGTCAAGAAGGTGCTCAAATTGAAGCACTCAAAGAAGAATGCTGGTGACGATACAGCCAGGACTGCACTGGCTCCTAGAGATACCGCTCTCAAGGTAGTATCAACCATAGCGCAGATGCCAACTGCCAATACCCATGGATGGGAAACTGTCCAGAGTGGAGGGAAAAAGAAGAAACCGGCTGCTACGCCAAAACTAATTCCCACTAAATACCCGCAAACGGAACGTGAGGTGACCTGCCACTTTGATCACATTGATGTGAATGGCACAACAACCCTACTGGAGAAAACGTACACCGAACGACAGATACTGGCCAACATTGCACTTCAGCAGATCAACTCTGCCTTTGTTAATAACAAGGACGTAGTGGTGCCCCCGTTTATCCGAGCCCGAGTTACCACACGTGGTTTGATTGTTTTCACCACCGGTTACCACAACAGCAATCTGGTCTATGAGGATTATATCTCAATCATCATAGATACCCTCTCTTACTATGGAAAATGTGAAAAGGTAGAGATCGGAAAGCAATTCAGCCAATTTCTTCTACATGGCGTTCCCACCCACCTCTCTATACCCGAGATTTCCGACAGCATTAAAACAAACTACCCACAGTTGATACAAGGACAGACTCCACGGTGGCTCACACTGGCAGATTGTCGCGAACACAAAGCCAACTCCACAATCGTCATCACACTCATGGGCAATGTTAAAAAGGCTGATATTGGCCATCAGAACCTGATTGTTGGCAATTGTGAGTGCCAGTTGAACGACTACATTTCATTCGGCTGGAGTACCCAGTACCGCAAGTGTCAGGCTTATGGATACCCTGCTGCCCTCTGCCATAATGACCCAGGCTGTGCTGTCTGCACTGAACCCCATGAGACTCGAGAGAATCCATACACCCTTCCAACTTGCAAGAAGGATCCCACCTGCACCCATCCACCAATTCGTTGTGCCAACTGTAGTACTGAACACAAAGCTAGGGACCCAAACTGCCCGCAGCGGATTAAGCTTCGAACCTTCAACAAACCTACAGTGGTAGCCAATCAGGGAGACGCCCCCATAGCGGGAGTGGCCAATTAGATAACCCTCCATGCAACCTTTGGGTCCGTACAGCTTCTGAACTGTGTGCAAGGCCAAGCAACGACTATTTCAGCATTACAGGATTTTGCCTGGAAAATGTGAAAGTTTGCCCGATCGCCATTCTTCTGAGAGTCTTCACACGAGCAGAGAGAGGGAGAGAGAAAGAGATTTGGCGAGATGATTGTATCGTTGAAGTGTGTTTATCTTCAATTTCAATGCTATATGGAAGTATGTAAAAGAAGAGAAGAAAGAATGCCAAAGACGCTGCTATGAGAGAATGCCAAGCCGTCGTTGCCAGGATCCCTTTGCCACTGCCGTTGCTATGCCATTGCTCTC
>Ga0307508_10004212_pt1 | contig 14142 bp, 22 predicted proteins | sample 9_EM_MG_FD_203089 | JGI IMG/M metagenome (GOLD analysis project Ga0307508, IMG submission 203089) | Populus trichocarpa ectomycorrhiza microbial communities from riparian zone in the Pacific Northwest, United States - 9_EM | ecosystem: Host-associated > Plants > Roots > Unclassified | place... | reverse complement strand
TAAAGCTTCGCGGGAGCTCAGCGATAGGAGGGGGATACTGTCACGGCGTAGGTCCCGGCGCTCGATTTGGGTTTGGTTGTTTATGCCGGCACCTCGCTCCGGATGTCTCGATCTTGGAAAGAGTGTCGTCACCTCGCTCCGGATGTCTCGATCTTGGAAAGAGTGTCGTCACCTCGCTCCGGATGTCTCGATCTTGGAAAGGGTGTCGGTTACGGGCCCCAGTTGCATAAGAGAAGGTTGTATGAGTTGCGTGGTTATGAGCACATATGTGAGTATGAGTACATATGTGAGTTGCGCGGGTATGAGTAGGAGGACGTATGGGAGTTGCGAGAACTGTGTATATAAGGAGGGCTGTCTCCTGTGTTTTGTCTTCTTCTTCTCTTCATGCAACCTCTTGTATTCTATTCGGAATATCAACCTTGCTTCCGTTTCCTCCGTTTCCTCGGATTCCTTCATTTCGTCAACGCTCGTCTAGCGCCGCCCGTCTCTGTCCGACACGTCCGTCCGACGCTGTCCGTCTCTCTGTTCGACACATCCATCTGACGCTGTCCATCTCCCTGTTCGACACGTCCGTCTGATGCTGTCCGTCTCCCTGTTCGACACGTCCGTCTGATACTGTCCGTCTCCCTGTTCGCCACGTCCGTCTGACGCTGTCCATCTCCCTGTCCGACACGTCCGTCTGACGCTGTCCGTCTCTGTCGAAACGTCCGTTGACGTTCCCGTTCCCGTTCCCATTCCCGTTCCCGTTCCCATTCCCGTTCCCATTCCCGTTTCCGCCCCGCTTCCGCTCCCGCTCTCGCGGCGTCACTCGAACTCACTCGAGTACCTTGGAGAACCGCCGCCGTTACAGGTTGCATCTTTTATTCTAACCTACTCATAATGAGTTCGAAACCCAAGGACACGAACGCTTCCGGCTCCACCCTCGAACAGCGGTTCACCCAGCTGCAGGCCCAGGTGGTGGCCATGGCTACAGCTCAGGGTAGTGCCAACGCTGCCCAGAAGGGGTTTCCTGATGCGCAAATTTTCGACGGCGGTAAGGCCGAAGAATTGCGTACCTGGATTATCCAGCTGCGCAACAAGTTGGCCGCACAACCCCATCATTACCCCGATGACCAAGCATGCCTCCGATATGCGGTCAACCGCCTCTCCGGGGCCTCCCTCTGCCTGATTCGCGGCTATGTATATGAGAATACTGGATGAATCCGGCTCGAATCCCTGAACGCACTCCTCGACCTCCTCCGCCAGGCGTTTGACGACCCCAACAGAACCCGCACCGCCAACCGTGAGATTCGAAAACTCAAGCAAAAGAGTGGCACTTTTGCCGTCTATTTCGCCGAGTTTGGTCGGATCATGGGAGACGTAAACTGGAATGAAGAGGCCCAGGGAGAACAATTGTACGAAGGCCTCTCAGATGGAATAAAAGATGCCTTGGTCACCTTCCATCTCCGATCCGATAGTCTGGGTCATTTGATCCAGATCTGTCGGGAGTTGGACAACCGGATTCGTACTCGTGCCTTGGAACGGGTCCCGCCTGGCTGTACCCAGCGACTGTCCCGCTCCGGGCCATCCTCAGCCAGTACCTCCACCCTGGCTCCAGCGAATCCGACGGGCACCAACAGTGGACATTATGGCGTGGCACCTGTGGACTTATTGGTCACGCAGAGGACTGCTGAGAAAAATCGTATCAGACAAGAATGCATGGCCCGCGGCGAATGTCTCTATTGCGGAACTGTGAAATTTCAAAGACTGGATGGAAAGATGGATGCCCCCGCAAAGTCTGCATGATGCTCGGATACGTCCATAATACCACCAAGGCCTGGAATATATGGGATCCCGACTTGAGTTAAGCTGTCAACTGCTTAGATCTCTACTTTGATGAGCACCAGTGTCATGGCGTTGGAATCACATGCAACGCTGACGTTGCCGGACCACGGAAGTGGGGAAACGGGGTGCCGCCACGTAAGGATTCAGAAACGGAATGTTGTAGAATGACGGGAAGTGCTGGGAATGCGAGAATGTGCGGAACGTGAAACGTGTCGGTGTTTGCTTGTGTCGGTGTTTGCTTGTGTCGGTGTTTGCTTGTGTCGGTGTTTGCTTGTGTCGATATTTGCTTGTGTCTGTCTTTGCTCGCGGGGGGAAGTTCCTGTATATAATGAGGGCCGCCGCCCGCGCTAGATCTTTACGCAACAACTTGTTTATGCTGTCACCGTGTCCTTGTCTCCTTGTCCTTGTCCTTGTCTCCGTCCTTGCCTCCATCCTTGTCTCCATCCTTTTCTCCGTCCTTGTCTCCGTCCTTGACCCTGTCCTCGTCTCTGTCCTTGACTCTGTCCTCGTCTCTGTCCTGTCCTTGTCCTCCTCCGCCACTCGCCTGCCGCCGTGCTCCTCTGCTCGCCTGCCGCCCGCCTGCCACCATGCTCTACCGCTTGCCCGCCGCCGCGCTCTACCGCTCGCCCGCCGCCGCGCTCTACCGCTCGCCCGCCGTCGCACTCTACCGCTCGCCCGCCACCGTACCGTACCACCTGCCCGCCGCTACCTGCAGCCCTGCCGGACCCTGCCATTACACTTTGTTGCGTCACCTATCTCTCCATCTAGCGCCACCATGTCGACCACGAACCCCAAGCCCGAAACCGAACCCCAACTCTCTCCCATCTTCCGAGAAATCCCGCCCGCTCTCCTTGAACAGATGCGCCAAATCGCTCTGAATGAATCCTTCGCCCCGGGCGCCACACTCGAGGCCGCCAACACCCAGGTGCGCACTCTGGTGGAGGCTATACTGAACTCACAGGAGGCCGCGCCAGCCTGGCAGATCGACGACCTGGAGGAGCAGCTTGCCGCTACTTGATGGGCAATCGACCGACTCACTACCCTAGAGAGACAACCGCGATCCCGGGCCGAGAGGGTTCCAGACCCAGCAACCTTCGACGGCACCCACGAGAACCTTGAGGGGTTCATTGTGCAGCTACACATCAAGCTGTTCAGTGACCTCTCCCATTTCCCTACGCCCGCCCTGCGGATGGGTTATGCCTTCAATCACTTGGAAGGCAGGGTACAGGCACAAATACTTCCATTCGTCCAAAACAGAGCATTTCAACTGAACGACTCCGACGACATTATCCGCATCCTCCAAGCCGCATTTGGCGACCCCGATCCTGCTGCGACAACACCCCCCAAGTTTCATGGTCTGAAGTAGGGCAAGAAGGAGTTCACTGCCTACTTTGTCGAGTTCCAGATGCTGGTCTCCAAACTCAGCTGGGACAAGCATGCTAAGTTGGATACCCTGAAGGAAGGAGTGTCAATGGAACTCCGCTGCCAGCTGTTGGGACGAACCCAGGGCCTCTCCTTCGACCAGTTTGTTGGCCTTTGCCAGCAACTGGACTCGGAGATACGTGTCCTCCAACTCCACGAAGGAAGACACAACACCTCCTCCCACCAAAACCGTGGCAATCAGAACCAATCCCGCAACTCGACCATGTCAGCGACACCCACCACCAGTCAGAGTGCAACCGCCCCTGGCCCGATGGACCTCAGCGCCAGCAGGAAGAAACTCTCAGAGCAGGAACGTGCAGTCTGGCTCAGAGAGGGCCGCTACCTATACTGCGGAGGATTGGGGCACATGGCCACCCAATGCCCCAATAAGAGTGGCAACCCGTTCCGCACCGCCGCTGCTCAAGTCTCCGACTCCGAATCCACTGCGTCCTCCGGGGCATCTTCCGACCACCACCACACCGAGCACCACCAGCATGCACATGGCTGCTGTCGTGGCTCTCCACTGTCGGGAAAAGCCTAGACCAGCAGCCGCATGATGGCACTGCTGTTGGCCGTACTCCGGGCAAGTATTCTTCTCTCTCTCCTCCTGTCTTTCACTTGTCGAGTTTGTCCAATGTAGCTATGGAAGGAAAACATGTTATTTTGTGCAATGTTTCCTTTGGTGACAAAACCATAGCTAGCCACACCCTGATCGACTGCGGAGCCACGGGAGTGGCCTTCGTTGATGAAGACTTTGCCTGCCATCACCAACTAACCCTCATACCACTTAAGTATCCCAGAGCTCTCGAGGTTATCGACGGCTGCCCAATCTCCTCTGGAGACATTAACCACACCGCCAATGCCACTTTATCGATCCATGAACACCGAGAACAGATACCCATGTTTGTAACCAAGCTCGGTCACTACCCGATAGTGCTCGGTATCCCCTGGATGGAGCTCCACGACGTGGCCATACGGTTCAGCTCCCGCACCCTGACTTTTGGATCGCAGTATTGCATCGCAAATTGCAATCCCGTCCCCACCGTAGCCCACGCCATTAGCTCCGAACCTCCGGAACCAGCACTCTGTTCCCTCGTGTCAAAAGTAGCTTCAGGAGAGCCATCGGTAAGCGTGGGGGTCGGCGATATCGGGGCCCAGCTATTTACGTCACCCTAGGTGAATAATACCGCCCAGGCTGACAGAACCAAACCTAGACTCGACGCCCGTAACGGACTCTGACTCGCGGCTGTCGGACTCGGACTCGACGCCCGTAATGGACTCGGACTCAACGTCCATAACGGACTCAGATTTGACGCCCGTAACGGACTCGGACTCGACGCCAGTAACGGATTCGGACTCGAGCCACCCAGACCCAGCACCAAACCGATCCAGATCGCTGTGCTCGGTGGACGCTCATTCCGCCGGATAGCCCACAAGGAACAACTCACAGTTTTCTCGCTCTCGCTCTACAAGATCAACCGGGCCCTCAAACCAAAGAAAGAAGTGAAACAGCCCGACCTGGCGGACTATGTGCCCAAGAAATACCACGAGTTCCTGTCTCTTTTCTCTGAAGCTGTGGCTAAGGCCCTGCCCCCACATCAGCCTTGCAACCACAAGATCCCGCTCCGAGAAGGATTCACGTCCCCCTTCGGGCCACTATACTCGCTGTCCATAACCGAGCTACAGGCGCTAAAGGAATGGCTGGAGGAGAATCTAAGCATGGGGTTCATCTGTGCCTCGTCGTCCCTAGTCACCTCACCGATCCTATTTGCCAAAAAATGAGATGGATCGCTGCGCCTTTGTGTCGTCTACCACGGCCTGAACGAAGGAACCATCAAGAACCGGTACCCCCTCCAGCTACTGCAAGAAACGCTGATGCTACTCTCGAAGGCCAACTACTTCACCACCCTGGACATCCGTGGTGCCAACAACCTGGTACGGATGGCCGAGGGAGAGGAATGGAAAACAGCCTTCCGGACATGGTATGGCCTTTTTGAATCTCTAGTAATGCCATTCGGCCTTACCAATGCGCCAGCTGACTTCCAGGCCCTGATCAATGATGTACTCCGCCAATTCATCGACGACTTCTTCACTGCCTTCCTTGATGACATCCTCATCTATAGCAACACCCTGGAGGAACACAAGAAGCAGGTCTACAAGGTGCTGAAGGTGCTCTCGGACGCTGGTCTTCACCTTAAGCCGGAGAAGTGAAACTACCACAAGCAGTAGGTGAAGTACCTCGGATTCATTATCGGAACCAACGGCGTCAGGATGGACCCCGAGAAGGTGTCCTGCATCCTGGACTGGCAGACCCCCGGGAATGTGACGGATATACAATGCTTCCTAGGGTTCGCCAACTTCTACCAGAGATTCATAAGGGATTATTCCAAGGTAGTCTCCCCCCTAACCAGCTTGATAAAGAAAGAAGGTGGGAAATATGTTCCCTTCCTCTGGGGGCCGGCCCAGCAAAAAGCCTTTGAAGACCTCAAGAAAGCATTCACGACGGCACTGCTCCTACACCACTTCGACTACGACCGCGAAATCGTCATGGAAACCGATGCCTCGGACTACCTTTCGGCCAGTATCCTATCCCAATACGACGATGAAGGAACCCTACACCCAGTTGCCTTCTCCTCCAAAAAACACAGCCCTGCTGAATGCAACTACAAAATCTACGACAAGTAGCTCCTGGCAATAGTTCGTGCATTCAAAGAATAGCGCCCACACCTGGAAGAATCTAGCCACCCGGTCCAGGTCCTGAGCGACCACAAGTACTTGGAATACTTCTTGTCAACGAAGCTCCTCAACCACCGACAAGCACGCTGGTCTGAATTCCTCTCCCGTTTCGACTTCCGAATTATGTACCGACCTGAGAAGGCTGGTGGGAAGCCGGATGCACTAACTCGGAGGTCGGGAGACCTCCCTAAGGAAGGGGATGAAAGACTGCTTGCCAACCAACAGGCCGTCCTCAAATCCCATAACGTGACAGGATTAGCACTTCACGCGCTCGACAACGGACTTGGACTCGACGACCGACTCGGACTGAGACTCAGACTCGATGACCGACTGGGACTCGACGACCGACTGGGACTCGACGATCGACTCGGACTCGACGACCGACTCGGACTCGATGACCGACTCGAACTCGACTAACGACTCCGACTTGACGACCGACTCGGACTCGTACTCGGAAAATGTCCTGCAATCACAGAGCTACTCAAAGAAGACTACGAAGTCGACCCGCTACCGAACCGAGTCCTGAAACTCCTTCGCGATGGGTCAAGGCACTCGTGGGAAATATCACTGGCCGATTGCAAGGAGAAAGATGGCAGGCTGATCTACCGTGACTGCATCTATGTACCAGATCACCCCCCTCTCCGACTACGACTCCTACAAGACCACCACGAACTGCCAGCCATCGGGCACCCAGGGCACGCAAAAACCCTCGAACTCCTCACATGCAAGTATCACTGGCCACAGATGAGGAAGGACGTCGACCGCTTCGTGAGGAACTGTCACACTTGCCGCCGGATGAAAGCCACCCGTCATGCCCCTTATGGTACACTACGTCCCCTGCCGGTACCAGCACGGCCCTGGCAACATATTTCAGTCGACTTCGTTACAGGCCTGCCCCCATCGAAAGGATATGGTGCCATCTGTGTGTTTGTGGACCACCTGACGAAACAGAGGCACCTCCTCCCCTGCACAACAACTATCACAGCTGAAGGGTTGGTCGAACTCTTCTGTGATAGGATCTTCCGCTACCACGGGCTGCCGGAAACGATCGCATCGGATAGGGGACCGCAGTTCACCTTCCGGTTCTGGAAACACCTTCGCTCCTGCCTAAAGATTAACCCACGCCTATCCACCGCATTCCACCCACAAACAGACGGCCAAACTGAGTGAATGAATGCAGGAATGCAACAACACCTACAGGCCTATGTCAACTACCTACAGGATGACTGGACCAGCTACCTGTTCCTCGCCGAGTTCGCTGGAAACAACCAGGTATCGGACTCAACCATGCTGTCCCCCTTCTTCGCCAATGCTGGCTATCACCCCCATTGTGACTTCAAGCTGGATATCCGTGTCGACGACCCAGAGGAATACCGAGCACAGACCGCAGCCGAGCACCTGCACCAGATCCATAAGGTGGCCAGGAGCGAGATGCGGTATGCGCAGGCCTGACAACAAGAAAACGCGGATTCCCGGTGTACCCCGGAACCGGCCTTCAAGCCCAACAACCTGGTCTGGGTGGACAGAAGGCACTGGCGCACCGAACGGCCGAGCCGGAAGCTCGAAAACAAGCACCATGGACCTTACCGAGTCATCGGAGCGATAGGAACCCATGCCTACGAACTGGACATCCCAAATGCCATCCAGAAGCACCGCACCTTCCCAGTCTCCTTGCTACATGCTGCCACCAATAACCCGATCCTGGGGCAAATTATTCCACCGCCACTCTTGGTGATCGTCGAAGGCGAAGTGGAATGGGAAGTGGAAGAAGTCTTGGACAGTCGGAGGATTCGGGGCCGACTGTATTACCTCGTGAAATGGAGAGGGTTCGCGGCACCAACATGGGAGCCGGAGGAAAACCTAGCAGACGTACAGGCCATCGACCACTACCACAAGCACTACCCGCAACGCCCTGTACCAGCTCAGCTCGCTCTGGTGGGAACTCGTGCCTAAAGGAGGGCTACTGTCACGGCGTTGGAATCACATGCAATGCGGACGTTGCCGGACCACAGAAGTGGGGAAACGGGGTGCCACCATGGAAGGATTCGGAAACGGAATGTTCTAGAACGACGGGAAGTGCAGGAATACGAGAATGTGCAGAACGTGAAATGTGTCAGTGTTTGCTTGTGTCGGTGTTTGCTTGTGTCGGGGTTTGCTCCTGTCTGTGTTTGGTCGTGTCGGTATTTGCTCATGTCGATGGTTACTCGTGTCTGTCTTTGCTCACAGGGGGAAGTTCCTGTATATAACGAGGGCCGCTGCCCACTGCAGATCTGTACACAACAACTTGTTCACACCATCACCGTGTCCTTGTCTCCTTGTCCTTGTCCTTGTCTCCGTCCTTGCCTCAGTCCTTGTCTCCGTCCTTGTCACCGTCCTTGTCTCCATCCTTGACCCTGTCTTCATCTCTGTCCTTGACTCTATCCTCGTCTCTGTCCTGTCCTCATCCTTCTCTACCGCTCGCCTGCCGCCGTGCTCCTCCGCTCGCCTGCCGCCCACCCGCCGCTACGCTCTACCACTCACCAGTCGCCACGCTCTAGCGCTCGCCCGCCACCGCGCTGTACCACTCGCCCGCCACTACCTGTAGTCATGCCGGACCCTGCCATTACAGCCAGACCTATATATCCTGTATAGCAGGTAACAAGAGCAGCAGTAACCCACTCAGATTGCTGGAAGAGGAACCAGTAGTCACCGAGGTGATAGAAGATTCACCTAAAGCTGAAAATCCAGACATGGCTCCTGAGCAGAAGAGCAATCCGGTAACAGTGCTAGAACCACCTGCAGTAACCCCATCGATGAGGCTGGGGATACTGGAAGAGGCTCCCATAGCAGATTCACAAAGTGAGCGCAACAGAGTCATCGCTGCTATTCCTCTGAGCCCTGCATGCTGATGAGAAGCCAGTCAAGACGGGCAGCCAGGGCCGGTACGACCCTGGCTGTAGAGGTCAGAACCGATAACAACCCACGATTGTACAGAGAAGCCATAAATGGCCCTTTTTAGTGCTGGTGGAAGACAGCTATGCAGTAGGAGTACATGTCTCTGTTGGAGAACGATACCTTACTCTGTTGAAATATACCTACAGCAACATCAGCAAAAAAATGGAAAGTTGAAGTAAAAGGTAATTATTTTTTTCCAAATCCTTATGGCAGCAAATATAACTTTGAGCTTACAGGAGCTTACGGGAGCTTACGGGAGCTATGGGAGCTTTGGAAGTACTGGGAGATTTCTCAAATTTTTTGCTGATAAAGTCGATAGGGTGCAAGTGGGGATATAAGACCAAGATGGATCCTAATAGTACTCTGATGTGACACTGGGACGTCCGGTCAACGTCGGAGTGACGGTAATATCGAACTGGTCAGGTTTCTCGATAGTCACAAAGCAGATGGGGCATGCGTGGTCTTCGCCGGCGTTCAATTATTATACAAGAATAACTTCCCCAATGACCGTCCTTCCAAGTTCGCCCACCGTTAGGGGATTTACAGCGAATAATCGAAGGGGTTCGGTTGGATATCTGCGGCGCCCGCTGTCTGTGGCTTGAGCGCCGGATCGCACGCAGCTCCGCGGCAATGGCTTGCTCGACGGATCGCTCGGTGAACGGCACGGTGTGCATGGCAGCTCGCACGGCGGCGTATGCTTCGAGATGGGCCCGGCAGCTTGCCAGACGGCTCGCTCGTCTATCGCTTCAGCGGATGGTTCGGATCGAGGCGGGCCCGGCGTCTTGCCCAACAGCTGGCTCGTGCCGCTTCAGCAGATGGTTCGACGTATACCCGGTAGTGTGCCCGACCGCTTGCATATATCATTACGATTCGAGACAGGCCTGGCGGCTTGCCTAATGGCTTGCTCGTGTCGCTTTGGTGGATCTGTGCTTCAGCTGATGGTTCGATTCGAGACGGGCGAGGGGTCATGCCCAACAGCTGACTCGCGGCGCTTCGGCAGATGGTTCGACGCATACACGGCGGCGTACCCGATGGCTTGAGTATATCGTTTCGATTCGAGACGGGCCCGGCAGCTTGCCCGACTGCTCGCTCGTGTCGCGACGGCAGATCTGCGCTTTGGCGAATTATTCGGATCGAGACGGGCCCGGCATCTTGCCCGACGGCTTGCTCGTATTACTGCGACGGGTTTCGATTCGAGACGGGCTTGGCATCTTGTCTGACAGTTCGCTCGTGTATCGCTTCAGCATAATGGTTGAATCGTCTGATGCTTCGATGTAATGGTGGGATCGTCTGACCCTTCGGCGAATGATTCGGATCGAGATGGGCCTGGCGTCTTGCCCAACGGCTCATTCGACAACTGCCTCACGGGTATCCTTATCTCTGGTTCGTATGCAGCGGCTACCGAGTTCTGCTTTCCTTAGGTCATTACTGCCTTTCGTGTGACTGGCCAGCATACTGAGGATTTAGGGATTATCGGCTTGCCTAGCTGATGCCAGACCGGCCTTACCCCCCAGTACCCGGGGACCACTCGGCTGCTTCCCCTCAAGGCTGCTTTACCTGGCCGAACTGCTTCCGGACCTAAAGATTCGGCATAAGATATGGTAGAGGATATGCTCACGCACGCACCAGCCAAGGTGGGTATGGGCCAAAGCCCGGAGCTACTCGTCCTGGTCGGTACTGACGATAGGAGGCCATCCAATGGTGTCACGGGCTGTGCAATTCCCTCAGCTCATTGCTGGATTCATGAACACAGCCCCATGACGGCTCAAGTATTGGTTTTCGGGATTATACCCTTCTAAGGAGGTCTACCGCGTAACGGTCAGGGATTATACTCCTTGAAGGGGTCCTAGCCGAGCCCCCAGCGTGTTGCCCATCTGGCATTTCCTATCTGCTGTCTAGACTCTCGAACTCCTCATGTTTCCTTCCGTCTCCTTCCCCGATCAGCCGCTGTTACACCCAAATATCTCGAAGTACATAGCTAGGCTGAAGAGGGGGTACGTAAGGATGACGGAACGCACTCAGAAAGTCTAGGAGTGAGATAAGGTCCGGAGATGAGCTTACGGCCGAGAGGGACCTAAGATACATATCTCCGGAGGTGAGGGGAAGATTGCAAACAATGAGATGCTTGAGCTATGAGCCCTCCCCCAAAAAGGAGTGAATGCCACGTCGCCTGCTGATAGTGCACGGAAGAGAGTCCGGTAAGGAAAGCACCCCGCCTGCTTGCATGAAACCTCATCTCCCCTCATCTACACCCTGCCAGGGCCAATGAGTCACCCACGGGGTCCATACACCTCGTGGGAATCCAAATCCGAGTCACCATTTCTCACACCGGCACCACGCAGATATAAGACAGCGGTTTTCCACTCCGAATGGAAGGAAAACAGCACGAACAATCCTCACCAACACTACCACCGAACCCACACCCAAGATCTAAGATTATTCCGTTGTGAATTATTGAAAGTAGCCTGATTACCTTTGATTCTATCCGCACTCCAATTACTCTACAATCTCAGTGTCACAGCCATCGTCTCGCTAGTCATTGCTCGCGGTGTAGGCCACGTAGATGGTTCATCGACGCAAGCCCGGTGGCGGCCTGATAGCTTGCGAGTATCGCAGCTGTGGTTCGTTTGCGGATCGGTGGCGATGACTCACACGACGGATCATTTGCGGTTCCGTGGCGACGACTGGCTCGACGGATAGCTCGCGGTTCTATGGCGACGACTCGCTCGATGGATCGCTCGGGGAGATGGTCGTTGACTTGATGTTTTGGGGACCGGTAGATGGTCCATTGATCGTTAGACGATTGAGGTGATTATTCTGCTGAGGATTCCGATGATTCTTCCAATGAAGACCCCTTGCCCACCACTTGGCCGGGGGTCATCGTATAAGTATCTGGCTCGGCAAAGACACCTGCTGCAGGGAAATTACCCTGCACCGCGACGTGAAAACTTAGGGTTAGGGTTTTGGGGAGTTTGGAGTCTAAGTGTACGTTTAGGTTTTTTGTTGAACACTTTTACTATGTGTGTAACCGAACTATTATCCCTGTCACCACAACAAAAATTCTTGCACAAAAATCACGATGGTACAACTTTAAGTGCAAATAAGTTCCTGACTTATAAGAAAGAAGTTCTGGGTATGGTATATAGGATCAATAAGTCTCTTCTAATTCCAGAAACACGTGGCTTGGCGCTTTTGGATGTAAACTGGATGTTGAGCAGTTGTTTCAGTACTTGCAACATGAATTATGACGCTAACAGATCCAAACTAACAGGGTTGTAACGCCTAAATCCCGTTTTCAGATCCTTGCATACAGGGATGTAACGCTTAAATCCCCAGGTTGGTATTTCCTACATTACCCGGCTTTTAAGATGGAGATCAAACGGTCGTTGGTAAGGTACCACCACCACATAGACAGCAGTTACAAAAAGAACTGTAAATAATTCCTGGTATGATCTAGATAGGCCACCTACGAGTAGTGATTAAATAACGGGTGGGATATGGCTGGTATAAATACGCTACCATGACCTACATAGATTGCCTATGAGTATAAATAAACAAAAAAAAAAAACTATCAGCGCTCAACCCCCAGACAATTGCTGTGAACTAGAGGGATAGATAGGGAAGGATTTGGAGTGACACGTATTCTCCCATAGCCAGCTGACCTCCGTCTGCCCAACATTTGCACCAACCGCATGACAGTCCACTACTACTAGAAGCCGAGGTCTATTCAAATCCTATTACACAAAGTTACTCCAATATGCTGAATATCTGAGCAGGTGATAGCTAAATGAGCAAATGTGGAACAGAGAACAGAGGAAGATATATATATGCTGTCGGATGCCGGACGAACATACGCTGGACAGTGGAGGGTAGCAGGCTAGATAAGCAAATACTGAATAGAGGACAGAAATATACTACAAAATGAGTTCCCTAGCCTGCAAGCAATACGTAGCAATATCATATAAATTAAATTATTATCAATTTATTTGCAAAAGTGGTACCTGCCACTAGAAGAGCAGGTTACACAAGACACTCACATTTTTTTCAGACTCTCTTGTGTTACCCAAACTTTAGTAGTGCGTACAACTTCAAATATTTAGCTTTTCCTACATATTTCCTACAAATTTAAAGTTTACACAGCGTGCCAAATAGCTTAGTCGATTACCACAGGTATGAAAGCCGTTGACGACCGGAGGTAGGAGTAATCCGCTGCCATCCGCAGCGCAATACGGTGTCAGAACCATCGGGAAAGCCGTTGACGAGCGGAAGATTGAGCAATGTGCTGCCGTTCACGGAGCAATACGGCGCGCAAACCGTCGAGAAAGCCATTGGCGAGCGGAGGTATGAGCAATCCGCTGCCATCCGCTGCGCAAAACGGCACGCGAACCACCGGGAAAGCTGTTGATGAGCGGAAGAATGAGCAATGCGCTGCCGTCCGCTGAGCAATACGGTGCGTAAACCGTCGGGTAAGCTGTTGACGAGCGGAGGTATGAGCAATCCGCCGCCATCGGCTGCGCAATACGGCGCGCGAACCATCCGGAAAGCCGTTGACGAGCGGAAGAATGAGCAATGCGCTGCCATCCGCTGAGCAATACGGCGCGCAAACCGTCGGGAAAGCCGTTGATGACCGGAGGTATGAGCAATCCGCTGCCATCCGCTAAGCAATACGGCGCGTAAACCCTCGTGAAAGCCGTTGACGAGAGAAAGAATGAGCGATCCGCCGCGCCATCCGGTGTGCAATACGGCGCGTAAATCGTCGTGAAAGTCGTTGGCGAGCAGAGGTGGGGGCAATCCGATACCATCCGCTGAGGAATACGGCGCGCAAACTGTCGTGAAAGCTGTTGGCGAGCGGAAGATTGAGCAATCCGCTGCCATCCGCTGCGCAATACGGCGCGCAAACCGTCGTGAAAGCCGTTGACTAGCGGAGGTGTGAGCAATGCGATGCCATCCGCTGAGCAATACGGCGTGCAAATCGTCGTGAAAGCCGTTGGCGAGCGGAGGTGGGGGCAATCCGATACCATCCGCTGAGGAATACGGCGCGCAAACCGTATTGAAAGCTGTTGGCAAGCGGAAGATTGAGCAATCCGCTGCCATCCGCAGAGCAATACGGCGAGCAAATCGTCGTGAAAGCCGTTGACGAGAGAAAGAATGAGCAATCCGCCGCCATCCGCTGAGCAATACGGCGCGCAAACAGTCGTGAAAGCCGTTGACGAGCGGAAGAATGAG
>Ga0307508_10004211_pt1 | contig 14144 bp, 10 predicted proteins | sample 9_EM_MG_FD_203089 | JGI IMG/M metagenome (GOLD analysis project Ga0307508, IMG submission 203089) | Populus trichocarpa ectomycorrhiza microbial communities from riparian zone in the Pacific Northwest, United States - 9_EM | ecosystem: Host-associated > Plants > Roots > Unclassified | place... | reverse complement strand
TTCTCGGCCGGCGGCACCGACTCCCCGGTGGCCCGCACCCGCACCGCGCCGGCGGCGGACGCGGCCGTGTCCGGCCTGCGCTTCGGCGTGGTCTCCTGCGCCAACTGGGAGGGCGGCTACTTCTCCTCGTACCGCCATCTCGCCGCTCGGGGCGACCTGGACGCCTGGCTGCACCTCGGCGACTACATCTACGAGTACAAGTCCGGCGAGTACGCGGCCCGCGGCACGGTCGTCCGCCCGCACGCGCCGGCCAACGAGATCATCACGCTCGCCGACTACCGCACCCGGCACGGCAAGTACAAGACCGACCCGGACCTGCAGGCCCTGCACCACAAGGCGCCGGTCGTCGCGATCTGGGACGACCACGAGTTCGCCGACAACTCCTGGTCCGGCGGCGCGGTCAACCACACCGAGGGCGCCGAGGGCACCTGGACCAACCGCAAGGCGGCCGCCAAGCAGGCCTACTTCGAGTGGATGCCGGTCCGCCCGGCGATCGCAGGCACCACCTACCGCCGGCTGCGCTTCGGCAAGCTCGCCGACCTGTCCCTGCTGGACCTGCGCTCGTTCCGCTCGCAGCAGGCGTCCACGGCCAGCGGTTCGGTCGACGACCCGGACCGCACGATCACCGGGCGCGCCCAACTCGACTGGCTGAAGACCGGGTTGAAGGCCTCCGACACCACCTGGCGGCTGGTCGGCAACTCGGTGATGATCTCGCCGTTCGCCATCGGCTCCCTCTCCGCCGACCTGCTCAAGCCGCTCGCCAAGCTGCTCGGACTGCCGCAGGAGGGCCTCGCCCTCAACACCGACCAGTGGGACGGCTACACGGACGACCGCCGCGAACTGCTGGCGCACCTGCGCTCGAACGCGATCGGCAACACCGTCTTCCTCACCGGCGACATCCACATGGCGTGGGCCAACGATGTGCCGGTGGACGCCGGGACGTACCCCCTGTCGGCCTCGGCCGCCACGGAGTTCGTCATCACCTCGGTGACCTCCGACAACCTCGACGACATCGTGAAGGTCCCCGAGGGCACCGTCTCCGCGATCGCCTCGCCGATCATCCGCGCCGCCAACCGGCACGTCCACTGGGTCGACACCGACCGCCACGGTTACGGCGTCCTGGACATCACCGCCGACCGCGCGCAGATGGACTACTACGTCCTGTCCGACCGCACGAAGGCCAACGCGACCTCCTCGTGGGTGCGTTCGTACCGCACGCGCACCGGTACGCAGAAGGTCGAGCGGACCTACGACCCGGTGTAAGAGAACGACGCCCGGCGCAACCGAGAAGATCGTGACGCCGTCGAACATACTGGCGGGCCGCCGCAGTGGCGGTCCGTCGGTTCAGTTCCGATAGGAGTCACATGGCCACCCCCCAAAGTGTCCTGACGAAGACCGCCGTGCTCGGCGCCGCCCTGGCGCTCGCCGGCCTCACCGCCACATCCGCTCAGGCACAGGAAGCCGCCGCGGCACCGGCATTCGTCAACCTGACCGTGCTCGACCAGCACGGCGCTCCCATCTACACCAAGCCCACGTCCTCGTCGACGAGGACCCGCGTGGAACCGGCGGGCACGACCCTGCGGATCGCCTGCTCGACCACCAACACCCCCTCCGGGGCGCTGTGGTTCAGGATCTACGACTCCCAGCCGACGGCCTGGGTGTGGTCCGGGCACTTCGCCTCGCTGGTCCACCCGCCGAAGGCGTGCTGACGATCTCCTAGAAGCTCCTACAAGCTCCTAGAGGGTCTCGAGGAAGCCGAGCGCCACCCGCCAGGTGGCCTCGGCCGCCTGATCGTCGTAGTCCGGCAGGTCGGGGTCGGTGTAGATGTGGCCGGCCCCCGCGTATCTGTACACCTCGACGTCGGCGCCCGCTCTGCCCATCTGCAGATACCAGGCACTCAGCCAGTCGTCCGTCTCGAAGGGGTCCGGCTCGGCGACATGCAGCTGGACCGGCAGGTCGTCCACGGACGCGTTCGGCGCAATGTCGGACGTGCCGTGCAGGAGCAGCAGCCCGCGGGCCTTGTCGTCGCCGAGCGCGAGGGTCTGGGCGATGGAGGCGCCGAGCGAGAACCCGGCGTACACAAGGCCCCGCTCCGAGTAGGGCGCCGCGGCCAGCACAGCTCTCTTGAGCAACTCGTCCTTGCCGATCTCGTCCTGGAAGGCCATGCCCTCCTCGACCGTCTCGAACGTACGCCCGTCGAAGAGGTCCGGTGTCCACACCTCGTGCCCGGCGCCGCGCAGCCGGTCCGCGGCCCGGCGCACCGCCGGACGCAGGCCGTAGGTCGAGTGAAAGAGCATGATGTTCATGAGTGCCATGGTGCCAGCCGGGTCTGACAACGCCGTCCCGCAGCCGTACCCACTTCGAGCCCGAAGTCACATGTTCATGTCCACCCCGGGCCGGTTACGTTCGAAGGCATGGAGAATCTGCTCCGCCCGCTGATCGTGATCGGTGGCTCGGTGGCGTTCACGCTGCTCATCGGCTGGGCCACCGATCTGCTGCTGCGCAAGGCCGACGAACGGCACAGCGAGACGCCCTTGTGGGGGCTGCTGCGCCGCGCCCGCGTGCCCTACCAGCTCGTGCTGTGCGCGGCGATGCTGCGAGGGTCCTACGACCAGGCGCAGCTGCAAGGCAATCACAGTGTCGGCGTCGGCCAGGCGCTGACGCTGGTGCTGATCGGGGCGACGGCCTGGCTGGTGGTGCAGGTCGCGGCCTCGATCGTCGAGACGTCGTACACCCGCTACGCGCGCGCCCACCACGACGCCGCCCGGGTCCGCCGGGTGCGCACCCAGGTGTCGCTGATCATGCGCGTGGTGACGGCGATCGTCGGCGTGGTGGCCGCCGCCTCGATGCTGCTGACGTTCCCGGCGATGCGCGCGGCCGGCGCCTCGCTGCTGGCCTCGGCCGGCATCCTCGGCATCGTCGCCGGTGTCGCCGCCCAGTCCACCCTCAGCAACTTGTTCGCGGGGCTGCAGATCGCCTTCGGCGACATGGTGCGGCTGGGCGACACGGTCGTGGTGGACGACGAGTGGGGCACGGTCGAGGAGATCACACTGACCTTCCTCACCGTGCGGACGTGGGACGAGCGCCGGATCACCATGCCGGTGTCGTACTTCACCTCGAAGCCGTTCGAGAACTGGTCGCGCGGCACCCCGCAGATGACCGGCATCGTCTACTGGCACCTCGACCACTCGGCGCCGGTCGAAGCGATGCGCGAGCGGCTGCGCGACATCCTGCGCGAGTGCCCGTCCTGGGACGGGCGCGCCTGCAGCCTGCAGGTCACCGATTCGACGCCGAACACCATTCAGGTCCGCGCCCTGGTGACGGCCAAGGACGCCGACGACATCTGGACGGTGCGGGTCACGGTCCGCGAGCAGATGATCGGCTGGCTGAGCAAGGAGCACCCGTACGCCCTGCCCCGCGTCAACACCGCTGACGCGGCCCTGCCGCCGAGCCGGTCCTCCCCCGACGGCCGTCCGGACGGTGCGGCCACGCGTCCGTCCCAGGACGGCGCAGCCCGCCGCGCCCACTAGCCGCCGAGGACGCCGAGGACGGTGCCCGGCCGAGGGACCCGAGTCCAGAGGCCGTACGCGGCTCAGTGCCCGCGCTCGGTGCCCCCGTTGACCTGAATCACCTGCGAGGTGACGTGCCCCGCCCCCGTTGAGGCGAGCCAGTGCAGGGTCGCGGCCACGTCGCCGGGAGTGCCGGCGCGCCTGTTCAGGGCGTCGTTCACGAGCCGTTCGCGCCGGGCGGGGTCGATCTCGGGCCCGAAGAACTCGGTGTCCTCGGTGTACCCGGGCGCGACCACGTTCGCGGTGATCCCGCGCGGCCCCAACTCCCGGGCGAGGTCATGGGCGTACGGATGCAACGCGGCCTTGGCTCCCCCGTACGCCCCGCTGCCGGACCCCCGGTACGCGGCGATGGAGCTGACGAACAGCACCCGTCCGCCGGGCGTGGCCAGCCGGTCCTTCAGCGCCTCGGTGAGCAGCGCGGCGGTCAGGGTGTTGATCCGGAAGTTGACCGTCCAGTTGTACGCGACCCGGTCGAGCGGATCGTCGCTCCCGGAGGCGGGCTCCAGCTGCCCGGTACCGCCGGCACCGTGGATCAGCACATCCACGCTCCCGAACTCCCGCTCCACGAAGCCGGCGACCCCGCGCACCGCAGCCGGATCACTCAGGTCCGCCGCATACGTCGACGCGCCCGGCACCCCGGCCTTCTCGAGCACCTCGGCCCGCCGCCCGAGCAGCAGGACCCGATCCCCGTCGGCCGCGAACACCTGCGCCGCGGCCAGTCCAATTCCCGTACCGCCACCACTGATTACGACATTACGAGCCATGATCCGACCCTACGCACCGAAAGCGGCCGACGACGAACCATTTGGCACGTCATCGCAGACTGCGCACGTCAAGATGGCGAAGCACCCGGTCCACGATCTCCGGATCCGCCCCGGCCTCACTGCGCGCCGCCAGTACCTCGTGTCGTGCGGCGCTCAGCATCTCCCCCTGGATCCGCCGCACCCGCTTCAGCCGGCGCACCCGGTGTTCATGCGCCTCCCGCCGCTCCTCGTCCCCCATGTCCGGGCTGATCCTCACCCCGATGTCGAAGGCCCGCCGCATCATCTGCTCGGACAGCTCCTCCGGCAGCTCCTCGACCTCCTCGATCTCCTTCAGCCGCCGTCTGGCCGCCTTGGCCGCCCGGACGGCAAGGGTCTTCTCGAAGTCCTTCTCCCGCTCCGTGTCGGCCCGCACCCCGAGCCGCTTCACCAGCCACGGCAGGGTCAGCCCCTGCAGCACCAGCGTCCCCATGATCACGCCGAAGGCGATGAACACGATCTCGTTCCGGTCCGGGAAGGCCGAACCGTCGTCGGTCTCCAGCGGAACCGCCAGCGCCAGCGCCACCGAGGCCACTCCCCGCATCCCCGACCACCACATGACGACGGTCTCCCGCCAGCTCATCGGGATGTCCTCGTCGTGGTCCCGCTTGGCGTGCAGCCTCTTGGTGAGCCAGGTCGCCGGCATCAGCCACAGGAGCCGGACGACGACCACCACGGCCACGATCACGCCCGCCCACCCGAGCATCTCGGCCCACCGCCCGGACGCCGTCCGGATGGCGTTGTGCAGTTCGAGGCCGATCAGCCCGAAGGCGACGCCCGTGACAAGCGTGTCGACGACGTCCCAGAAGGTGTGCCCGGCCAGCCGCGTCATCACGTCGTCGGCGTCGTTGGCGTACTCGGCGAGGAACAGCGCGGTCGTGAGCACCGCGAGCACGCCGGAACCGTGGAGCTCCTCCGCGAGGACGTAGGAGGCGTACGGCACCAGCAGCGTCAGGCCGATCTGCAGGGTCGCGTCGTCCAGCAGGTCCATGAGCTTGTTGGCGCCCCAGCCGAGCGCGACCCCCACGGCCACCGCCACCACGGCGGACAGCACCAGGTCGAGCGCGGCCCGTCCCGGCGAGAACGTCCCGCTCACCGCGGCGGCGATCGCCACGTGGTACAGCACGATCGCCGTCACGTCGTTGAACAGCCCCTCGCCCTCCAGGATGGACACGAGCCGGCGCGGCAGCCCCAACTGCCCGGCGACGGCGGTCGCGGCGACCGGGTCGGGCGGCGCGACGAGTGCGCCGAGCGCCACGGCGGCGGCGACGGGCAGCCCCGGCACGATCGTGTGCGCCACCAGGGCCACGCACACGGTGGTGACGAACACCAGCGCCACCGCCAGCAGGAAGATCGGCCGTCGGTTGACCGCGAACTGCCTCCAGGACGTGCGCCGCACGGCCGCGTACAGCAGCGGCGGAAGCAGCAGAGGCAGGATCAGATCCGGCGGAACGTCGACGTTGGGCACGAAGTCGAGTACGGCGAGGACGATCCCTAGGAGCGTCATCAGCACCGGCGCCGGCAGCCCGAAACGATCCCCGACCGGGACACTCACCAGGGCCCCGAGCAACAGCACGAACAACAGGGCCAACTGATCCACGGTCAGCGCTCCGGGAAGGTCGACGTACGGGCAGCGGACCTCAAGCCTGCCACGCCACCATCCCCACCAGCGTGTTCAGCCTCTTGGCTGCAGAGCGCGCCGCATCGCCCGGTGCGGGATGCCCGCCTCCGGGTACTCCGGTCCGTACGCCTCGTATCCGAGCCGCTCGTAGAACGCCAGCGCATGCGTCTGCGCGTGCAGATCCACCGCCGCCAGGCCACGCGCGCGTGCCGCGTCCTCGATGGCCCGCACCAACGCCGCCCCGACGCCGAGCCGGCGCGCCTCCTGCGTCACCGCGAGCCGCCCGAGCGAGCCCACCGACAGATCACCGTCGACCTTGGCCGCGGCCGCCTCCCCGTGCAGCAGCCGCCCGGTGCCGAGCGGCACCCCGTCCTCGCGCACGGCCAGCACATGCACTGCCACGGCGTCGTACTCGTCGTATTCGAGATCCTCCGGCACGCCCTGCTCGCCGACGAAGACCTCCTTGCGCACCGCGAAGCACTCCTCCAGGTCGGCGGGGTCCTCGGCGGCACGTACCACGTACGTGCGCGTGCTCATCCGTATGTCTCCTCGCGGACCTGGTCCAGGGCCTTCTGCAGGTCGGCCGGGTAGTCGCTGGCGAACTCCACCCACTGGCCGTCCCCGGGGTGCTCGAAGCCGAGCCGCACGGCGTGCAGCCACTGGCGGGTCAGGAGCAGCCGCTTGGCGAGCGTCGGGTCGGCGCCGTACGTCAGGTCGCCGACGCACGGGTGGCGGTGGGCGGCCATGTGGACGCGGATCTGATGCGTGCGCCCGGTCTCGAGCTTGACGTCGAGAAGCGATGCGGCGCGGAAGGCCTCGATCAGGTCATAGTGCGTGACGGACGGCTTGCCCTCGGCCGTGACCGCCCACTTGTAGTCGTGGTTGGGGTGGCGGCCGATGGGCGCGTCGATGGTGCCGCTGGTCGGGTCGGGGTGGCCCTGCACGAGCGTGTGGTACCGCTTTTCGACCGTGCGCTCCTTGAACTGGCGCTTGAGCGAGGTGTACGCACGCTCCGACTTGGCCACGGCCATCAGGCCCGAGGTGCCGACGTCGAGGCGGTGCACGATGCCCTGGCGCTCGGCGGCGCCGGAGGTGGAGATGCGGTAGCCGGCCGCGGCGAGGCCGCCGATGACGGTCGGCCCGGTCCAGCCGGGGCTGGGATGGGCGGCGACACCGACCGGCTTGACGATCACGACCACGTCATCGTCGTCGTACACGATCTCCATGCCCTCGACCGGCTCCGCGACGATCTGCACGGGCGCGGGGGCCTGCGGCATCTCGACCTCGAGCCAGGCCCCGCCGTGCACCCGCTCGGACTTACCGACCACCGAGCCGTCGACCGTGACCTTCCCCGCCGCGGCGAGGTCCGCGGCCTTCGTACGGGAGAAGCCGAACATGCGGGAGATGGCGGCGTCGACACGCTCGCCCTCCAGGCCGTCGGGCACGGGCAGGGTACGGATCTCGGGAACGGTGCTCACCCGTCGAGTATGCCGGACAGGTCCGACAGCCTCGTACGCCAGGCTGCCTCCGCGGTCACTCCTTGTGGACGGTGCCGTCCGGGTCGAGCCCCCTGAACGAGAGCAGCACGATCAGGATGCCGCCGCACACGATCGCGGAGTCGGCCAGGTTGAAGACGGCGAAGCCCTTGGGCGAGATGAAGTCGACGACCGCGCCCTCGAAGATGCCGGGCGAGCGGAAGATCCGGTCGGTGAGGTTGCCGAGCGCGCCACCGAGCAGCAGGCCGAGTGCGATCGCCCAGGGCACGCTGTAGAGCTTGCGGGCGAGCCGGGCGATCACGACGATCACGGCCGCCGCGATCAGAGTGAAGATCACGGTGAAGGCCTCGCCGAAGCCGAAGGCCGCGCCCGCGTTGCGGATCGCCTCGAACTTCAGCCAGTCCCCGATGATCTGGATCGGCGCGTGGTGCTCCAGCTTGGCGACCACGATCATCTTGCTGACCAGGTCGAGGGCGTACGCGAAGGCGGCGACCGCGAACAGCACGGCGATACGGCGCTTGCCCTTGGGGCGTGCGGTCTCGCCCTGCTCCGGCTCGGTCCCCGCCGCCTCCGGGGTGTCCGGCGTACCGATGATGCGCTCCGCCTCTGCCACGTGAGTCCCTCAACCTAGGTACCTGACTGAGGACGAGGGTACGACACGCCTCCCCCGGCCCTCAGTACCGGCGTTCCTGCTTCTGCTTGCACTCGACGCACAGGGTGGCCCGCGGGAACGCCTGCATACGGGCCTTGCCGATGGGATTGCCGCAGTTCTCGCACAGCCCGTAGGTGCCGGCATCCAGCCGCTGCAGGGCGTGCTCGGTCTGCGTGAGCATCTCGCGCGCGTTGGCCGCGAGGGCCAGCTCGTGCTCGCGCGTGATGTTCTTGGTACCGGTGTCCGCCTGGTCGTCGCCCGCGCCGTCCCCGGAGTCCCGCATCAGGCCGACGACGGCGTTCTCGGACGCGGTGATCTCCTCGCGCAGCCGCTGCACCTCGGACAGCAGCTCCGCACGCGCCCCCTCGACCTCCTCCGGGGTCCAGGGGTCCTCGCCGGGGCGCACCGCGAGCTCGCCCGGCTCCGCCGCGACGAACCGTGCCTTGGGTACGGCGGTCTTGGCCGCCGTGGCCGTGCCAGGAGTCTTCTTCGCAACCACCGTCGTGGCTCCCGTCTGCTCCGCGGCCTCCGCCGCACCAGCCTTCTTGGCCGTACTCTTCTTGCCCACCCGCGCCGAGCCCTTCTTGCCCGCCACCTGCGCAGCCACACTCTTCGCACCCGCGGTCTTCGAGGCCGCACGCTTCGCGGCCGTACGCTTGCCGTCCGCGGTCTTCCCAGCCCCGCTCTTCGCGCCCGCACCCTTCGCGCCCGCGACATCCTCAGCTGCGGTCTCCGTGACCACCCGCTCCGAGGCCGTGCTCTTCGAAGCCACGCTCTTCCCTGCCGCGCGTGTCCTGGCCGCGGTCCTCCCACCCGCAGCCTTCCCACCCGCAGTCCCCTGGCCCGCGGATTTCGCGGCCCCAGCCTTCCCGGCTGCGGACTTCGCCGCCGCGGTCTTCCTGCCCACGGGCTTCTCGACCGCGGTCTTCCTGCCGGCGGCTTGCTCATCCGGGCCCTGCTCGGCCGCAGCCTTCGTGCCGACGCGCTGCTCGACGCTGCCCGGTTCAGCAGCGACCGCAGGAGCGGCGGTCTTCTTGCCGGCAGCCCTCTTACCGGCCGTCTCCTTGGCAGCAGCCTCCTTAGGCACTGCCTTCTTGCCGGCCATCTCCTTGGCAGCAGCCTTCTTGGGCGCCGCCCTCTTGGCAGCCGCCTCCATAGGCACCGCCCTCTTGCCAGCCGCCTCCCTGGCAGCCGCCTCCTTAGGCACCGCCCTCTTGCCGACCGCCTCCCTGGCAGCCGCCTCCTTAGGCACCGCCCTCTTGCCGACCGCCTCCCTGGCAGCCGCCTCCTTAGGCACCGCCCTCTTGCCGACCGCCTCCCTGGCAGCCGCCTCCTTAGGCACCGCCCTCTTGCCGGCCACCTCCCTGGCAGCCGCCTCCTTAGGCACCGCCTTCTTGCCGACCGCCTCCTTGGCCTCAGCCTTCTTGGCAGCCGCCTTCTTGGAACCGCCCGGCTCAGCCCCGCCCCGCTCGGCACCCCCCTCAGAGACGCCTGCTTTCCCAGCCGCAGCCTCCCCGGCCACCGCTTTCCCAGCCGCAGCCTTCCCGGCCACCGCTTTCCCGGCCGCCGTTTTCTTCGCCGCAGGCCTCTTCGCCGACGCCCCCTTCGCGACCGTCTCCTTCGCCTCAGCCTTCCCCGTTGCCGCCTTCTGCTCGACATCCTTGTCAGCCGCCGCCGGCCGACCGGCCGGCGTCTTCTTCCGGGCGGCCGTCCTCCCCGCGCCCGCAGGTCTCTCGGACCCCTCCTCCGCGACCGCCCTCTTCGAAGGAGCCGCCTTGGAGGCGGTCGCCTCGGTGGTGCTCTTCTTCACCGCGGCCGGCTTCTTGGCGGCCCCTGGCCCTCCCCCGCCCGCGGCCCCCCGCACCGTTTTCACCAACCGCGCGGTCATCCCGTCCGCAGCCGCAGCCGCACGCGCCGTGATCCCTCCCCGCGCGCTCTTCTTCGCGCTCACACCCTTGGCCGCACCGCCGGAGGCCTGTGTGGACCCGTCGGACGCCGACTGCTGTACGGCGGTCTTCTTCGCCACCATGGCCGCGGCCCCTTCACATATTGTGATCTTGCTCGCGAATCCTGCTGGGACGATAAATCGACTTGAGCCCCGCGGCAACGGGGAATCCCGCCCGATTCGCCCGGCTCGCGCCTGCCGCTCCACAAGCCTGCATGCGTTGTGCCCAGCTCCCCGCGGGGTAATCCGCCGGACCGTCCGTCCCAGGATCCGAACGCGCGTACCGCTCCATTCGGGTCATCTCCGCCCGTCCGGCACCCCCGCCCACGGGTACCCGAAAACCGGTCGGCCGCTGTCCGCGCGGCGCCGTACACTGAGCGCAGCGAAAAGCATGGATGGGGACGAGTAGCGGCGTACGCAGCCCAGAGCGACCCGGGGACGGTGGAAGCCCGGGGGCGAGCGCGACGCGAAGATCACCCCGGAGCCGCCGGAAGAAAGCCGCAGCCGAAAAGCAGCGGCCGATAGACCCGGCATCGCGACCCCAATGAGGGGGCTCACAGGTGCACCACACGCACCGGGGAGCCAAGGAGGGTGGTACCGCGGGAGCGCGCCGAAACCGGCGCAGGGAATGACACAGCTCTCGTCCCTCCGGACGGAAGGCAGCAAGTCCGCCGGAGGAAGCCCGCTGATGACAACGCCGACGTACCGCCAGGTCCCCGCCCAGGTCGACCTGCCCGCCCTCGAGCACGCCGTGCTCGACTTCTGGCGCGAGCAGAAGATCTTCGCCAAGAGCCTGGAGCAGTCCGAGGGCCGCCCCGAGTGGGTGTTCTACGAGGGCCCGCCCACCGCCAACGGCATGCCGGGCGCCCACCACATCGAGGCACGCGTCTTCAAGGACGTCTTCCCCCGCTTCCGCACCATGCGTGGCTACCACGTGGGCCGCAAGGCGGGCTGGGACTGCCACGGCCTCCCGGTCGAGCTGGCGGTCGAGAAGGAGCTGGGCTTCACCGACAAGCAGGACATCGAGGCGTACGGCATCGCCGAGTTCAACGCCAAGTGCCGCGAGTCCGTGACCCGGCACACCGACGCCTTCGCCGAGCTCACGACCCGCATGGGGTACTGGACCGACCTCGACGACCCGTATCGCACGATGGACCCCGAGTACATCGAGTCGGTCTGGTGGTCGCTCAAGGAGATCTTCAACAAGGGCCTGCTGGTCCAGGACTACCGCGTCGCCCCGTGGTGCCCGCGCGACCAGACGGGCCTGTCGGACCACGAGCTGGCGCAGGGTTACGAGACGGTCGTCGACCCCTCCGTGTACGTCCGTTTCCCGCTCACCTCCGGTCCGCTGGCCGGCCGCGCCGCACTCCTGGTCTGGACGACGACGCCCTGGACCCTGGTGTCCAACACGGCCGTCGCCGCCCACCCCGAGGTCACCTACGTCGTCGCGACGAACGGCGAGGAGCAGCTCGTCGTCGCCGAGCCGCTGCTCGCCAAGGCCCTCGGCGAGGGCTGGGAGACCACCGGTGAGACCTTCACCGGCGCCGAGATGGAACGCTGGACGTATCAACGTCCGTTCGAGCTCGTGGAGTTCCCGGAACCCGCCCACTACGTCGTGAACGCGGAGTACGTGACGGTCGAGGACGGTACGGGTCTGGTCCACCAGTCCCCCGCCTTCGGTGAGGAGGACCTCAAGGTCTGCCGCGCGTACGGCCTGCCGGTGGTCAACCCGGTCCGTCCGAACGGCACCTTCGAGGAGAGCGTCCCGCTGGTGGGCGGTGTCTTCTTCAAGAAGGCCGACGAAAAGCTCACCGAGGACCTCAAGGACCGCGGCCTGCTCTTCAAGCACGTGCCGTACGAGCACAGTTACCCGCACTGCTGGCGCTGCCACACCGCGCTCCTGTACTACGCGCAGCCCTCCTGGTACATCCGCACCACGGCCATCAAGGACCGCCTCCTCCAGGAGAACGAGAACACCAACTGGTTCCCGGACACCGTCAAGCACGGCCGCTACGGCGACTGGCTGAACAACAACATCGACTGGGCGCTGTCCCGCAGCCGTTACTGGGGCACCCCGCTGCCGATCTGGCGCTGCGAGGACGACCACCTCACGGTCGTGGGCTCCCGCGCGGAACTGACCGAGCTGACGGGCACCGACCAGTCGGCCCTCGACCCGCACCGCCCGTTCATCGACGCGGTCACGTTCCCGTGCCCCCAGTGCGCCGGGACCGCGACCCGTGTGCCGGAGGTCATCGACGCCTGGTACGACTCGGGTTCGATGCCGTTCGCGCAGTGGGGCTACCCGTACAAGAACAAGGACCTCTTCGAGTCCCGCTACCCGGCGCAGTTCATCTCCGAGGCCATCGACCAGACCCGCGGCTGGTTCTACACGCTGATGGCCGTCGGCACCCTGGTCTTCGACAAGTCCTCCTACGAGAACGTCGTGTGCCTGGGCCACATCCTCGCCGAGGACGGCCGCAAGATGTCCAAGCACCTGGGCAACATCCTGCAGCCGATCCCGCTGATGGACCAGCACGGCGCCGACGCGGTGCGCTGGTTCATGGCGGCCGGCGGCTCCCCGTGGGCGGCACGCCGCGTGGGCCACACCACCATCCAGGAAGTCGTCCGCAAGACACTCCTCACGTACTGGAACACGGTCGCCTTCCAGGCCCTGTACGCACGCACCTCCAACTGGGCGCCCAGCCAGGCCGATCCGGCCCCGGCCGACCGCCCGGTCCTGGACCGCTGGCTGCTGTCCGAACTGCACGCGCTCACCGACCAGGTCACCCAGGCGCTGGAGGCCTACGACACCCAGCGCGCCGGCAAGCTCCTGTCGGCGTTCGTCGACGACCTCTCCAACTGGTACGTCCGCCGCTCCCGCCGCCGCTTCTGGCAGGGCGACAAGGCGGCGCTGCGCACCCTGCACGAGGTCGTCGACACGGTCACCAAACTGATGGCCCCGCTGACCCCGTTCATCACCGAGCGGGTCTGGCAGGACCTGATCGTGCCGGTCACCCCGGGCGCCCCGGAGTCGGTGCACCTCGCCTCCTGGCCGCAGGCGGACCTCTCCGCCATCGACCCGGAGCTGTCCCGGCAGATGGTCCTGGTGCGCCGGCTCGTCGAACTGGGCCGTGCCACGCGCGCGGAGTCGGGCGTGAAGACCCGGCAGCCGCTGTCCCGTGCGCTCATCGCGGCGACCGGCTTCGACGCCCTCCACCGCGAGCTGCACACGCAGATCACGGAGGAGTTGAACGTCACATCCCTCGCGTCCCTCTCCGAGGTCGGCGGCTCCCTGGTCGACACGACCGCGAAGGCCAACTTCCGCGCCCTGGGCAAGCGTTTCGGCAAGCGCGTCCAGGACGTGGCCAAGGCCGTCGCGAACACGGACGCGGCCGCGCTCTCCCTCGCCCTGCGCGAGGGCACGGCATCGGTGGAGGTCGACGGTGAGACGATCGCCCTCGCTCCCGACGAGGTGATCATCACGGAGACCCCGCGCGAGGGCTGGTCGGTGGCCTCCGACGCGGGTGCCACGGTCGCCCTCGACCTGGAGATCACCGAGGAACTGCGCCAGGCGGGCCTCGCCCGCGACGCGATCCGCCTGATCCAGGAGTCCCGCAAGAACAGCGGCCTCGACGTGGCCGACCGTGTCGCCCTGCGCTGGACGTCCACGGACCCGGCGGTCATCGCGGCCCTGTCCGAGCACGCGGCCCTGATCGCCGACGAGGTCCTGGCGACCGATTTCGCCCAGGGCGAGGCGGACGACACCTACGGCGCCGCCTTCACCGACGAGGGCCTGTCCCTCACCTTCCGCCTGCGCAAGGCGTAAGCGAACGGCAGGCCGCAGGCGAACGCACCAGGGCCCGGCCTCCCCGCAAGGGAGGCCGGGCCCTTCGTTTCGGTGGACGCGGACGTGGCCCGCCCATCCCTGCCGACCCGCGAAAAAAGGGCGGGCCCCGGATCGGAATCCGGGGCCCGCCCTGAACGCTGCCGACGCCTACGGCGTACTACTTGCCATGGCGGCCGTCAGTTGTCGTCCTCGTCGATCAGGAAGCCGCGCATCG
>Ga0307508_10004210_pt1 | contig 14145 bp, 21 predicted proteins | sample 9_EM_MG_FD_203089 | JGI IMG/M metagenome (GOLD analysis project Ga0307508, IMG submission 203089) | Populus trichocarpa ectomycorrhiza microbial communities from riparian zone in the Pacific Northwest, United States - 9_EM | ecosystem: Host-associated > Plants > Roots > Unclassified | place... | reverse complement strand
AGAAATACGTGCTCGAATGCTCACAGAGGATGACGACCTGATTCGGGCCCAAGACATACCGGAGCGCATGCAACTCGCCACGTCCTCACTTTCATCCAATGCAACTTTATCTCTCCATCAAAACCTTACCGAAGCAGATATTGATGACGCTGCAACCTGGGTAACTTCACGTCTGTCCAGTCGTAAAACCAGGGACTTTTTTTCGCGGGACGGGCCCTATACTGCGTATTCCCAAGCCCTGGTCCTGGCCGTCTCATATGCTCTGCGTTTTCTCTTCGTCCACGAGTTCGAAGTTCCATATATTTGGACACACAAACGGGATTACATCTCGTATTTCAACCCTCAGGAGATGCGCACCAGAGTTGAGCTTATTAGCTTGTCCGAGTTGTGGAGGATATACGCTCTGGGCCAGAAGTATCGTTCTCTACTTGACCGAAGGAACGCTCTCATTGCTTCCTATATGCGGTTCAATGTAGAAGACGAATACTTCGGGCAGTCTATCAGGCCTAAGATCGAATGCGTCGAGATGGTTGCGGACGCGACCGAATGGTTGTCCATGAAATACAAGATGAACAAACAAGACTCGTTTGACTTCCAGTTCCATGACGATGAAGAGCTCGATCGCAAGCGTAAAACCCCAAGTCGGATCTCCGCATACGAGGTCGCCAAGAAGAGTATTGTTGCAAAACTAGCTGATGTGCGTCGTTCTTTCGATGGTTTGCTTTCTACTTGTACTGAACAACTGAACTTTCATCCTCAGGGTTTTGGCATCCATCCCCACGAGGTGGTGCAAAATTTCGTAGCCAATGATCGTCCCAATTTCGTTGAAGACCAAGAGTTGAATCCGATCGCTTTTGCTGAGCAGTTCACGACCCCCGAATCGGTTGTGTCTCAAACACCTGAAGAGGTGTTACGGCGCGCCAGGATGATTCTCGCCACCGAGCTAGGAAAAGATCCATTACTCCGCCAATCCATGCGAGACCTGTTCAGAACCGAGGCGCAAATATCGATTCAACCCACGGACCGGGGTGTCAACAAAATCGACGAACATCATCCATACTTTGTTCGTCGTTACAATGGAGTTCCTTTGCTGACGTCCTACTGACCAACCTTATTTCCAGAACTTCAAATACCTTCACCACAAACCCATAACTCAGATGTTGGATAGCGCACAGTTCTTGCACATTCTGGCTGCTGAGGCCGAGTTGTTGGTGACTGTCTCGATTTACCTAACTAACGAAGCCAAGGCCAGATTCGAGCGCCAACTCAACGACGCGTTTGCTTCGGACAGTTATAGCGATATTGCTAGGTCATGGAACGAAGAGCGATCTCGGGTTGTTCAGGAAGCACTAGAATACCACCTTATCCCCGTTGGCACCAAGTGGGCAAGAGAGTGGTTGCGGGAAGAGGTTGAGGATGCTCTGGCTATCCATTGTGGTAACAAACTGAAAGAGGTGGGACATCATTCCTTACTGTACTTTTTAGCTGACATAATCTTAGCGCATTGACGTCGCCCCCTTTGTCACTGGAGACGCACAACCTGGATACACTCCCTCTGTCCTCGCTATCTCTTGGGGAAAGGGAGATCCTCAAAAGGACGCCATCACCCTTGTTCTCTTGGATGAAATGGGTAGACTGCGGGAACAAGTCAGACTTGATAACTTGGTCGATCGGGATTATCATGACGAATTCACCGACTTGCTCAAGAGACGACGACCCGACGTTATAGTTGTAGGAGGCTTCACTATGGCAACAGCCAAGTTGTCCTCTCGAATCAAGGAAATTGTCAATGGCAAGACCCCCAGTGTGGATGCTGAAGGCAGTATTCTAGGGTGGGGGACGGAACCAACCAACGAACAGATCTTTAATATCCCTGTGATTTATCTCAACGATGAAGTCGCCCGAATTTATCAGCACAGTAAACGGGCTACCGAGGAATTCAGCACGCTCTCGCACATTGCGAAGTACTGCGTCGGTTTGGCTCGTTATGCCCAAAACCCCTTGAATGAGTATGCAGCACTGGGTCCTGATATCGTTGCCATCTCGCTCGAGGACGAGGATCAGCACCTTGTTAGTTTTTTGACTTTCCAAAATCCAGTCGCAGGCTGATGCTCGCTCAGATTCCGAAAGAGAAGCTGTTGTCCTCGCTCGAAAGGGCTTTGGTTGATGTGACCAATAAAATCGGGGTCGACATCAACCGTGCAGTAACAGACTCCTATTACCAACATCTCCTACCCTTTATATGTGGCCTTGGTCCCCGTAAAGCCCAAGTCTTAGCCAGAAAAATCGCTTCAATCGTACGTTTATGTATTGTTTCCGTTATTGTTGACTTACCACTCTGTTTAGGGGGGCACTCTTGTTAATCGCGATCAGTTTATTAAGTCGAGTCTACTGACTACGAAGATCTTCCTCAATGCAGCTGGTTTCCTGCGCATTTCACATGACACAGAACTCAAGCCCGCAAAAAACCGACATGCAGATGATGACGTCCAAGATCCGTTAGATGACACCCGCATCCACCCTGAGGACTACGAGCTTGCGCGAAAGATGGCAACTGATGCCCTTGAGCTTGACGAGGAAGATGTTCACGATGAACACCCATCGCACGTCGTATCCCTCATCATGCAAGATAACGACAACGAGAGGAAATTGAACGAGCTCAATCTCGACGAGTTCGCCGTCAGCATGTACGAGGCCAATGAAGACCGAAAGCGACATACCCTCAACGTTATTCGCGAGGAATTACTCAAGCCGTTCGCGGAGCAGCGCGCGCCGTTCCCTCCCATGCAACCGTGGGATGTGTTGACCATGCTCAGCGGCGAAACGTCTCGAACTCTCCGCATGGGACTCATCATCTCCGTTCTTGTCTTACGCCTCGACAAGATTTCAAATTCGGTAACGATACGCCTCGATTCCGGTATCGAAGGCATCATAAACATGGAATACATGTCGGATGCAGGCAATGTCAACCCCCAAAACATTGTCAAGAAGGGTCAAGCACTACAAGGTGTCATTGTGGACGTTAAACTCGATCTCCCTGCCGATCAATTCTACGTGGAGTTGTCAATTCGTCCTTCGGACCTGAATCAAGGAGATGGCCTCTTCCGTCGCGTCAAACGCGATGAATATTGGAACACTCAACAATACGAACGTGATCTGGAGTTGCAGGCCAGGAAAAAGAGAGCCGAAACTGATCGGACGAGACGTGTCATCAAGCATCCCAACTTCCATAACTTCAACGCGACGCAAGCAGAAAACTACCTGGATAAGCAACAACGTGGAGATGTGGTAATCAGACCATCTTCGAAGGGTGTCGATCACCTTGCCGTGACGTGGAAAGTCGATGACAAGCTGTATCAACACATAGGTTCGCATTGCTACTACCGCAGACTTCCCTGAGAGTGCTAATTCGCCATAGACGTAACCGAGATCAATACGGGTCAGAGCACAATGTTGTTTGTCGATGATAAACATCAGTATGCCGATCTCGATGAGCTCATCGTCAACCACGTCCAAGCCACCGCCCGGAAGGTCGAGGAACTGATGGCACACGAAAAATTCAAGCAAGGATCCGAAGACGAGCTTCGTGAGTAGCTCTGCCTGGTTTTCCATGTTTCACTGGGGTTTTACGCTATACTGTAGACCTGTCCTTGAAGAATTTTGTCGCAGCCAACCCCGCAAAAAGTATCTACGGATTCACGTTGAATCGCAAAAGACCCGGTCATTTCAACCTTTGCTTTTTGGCGAACAAGAACTCTACCGTCCAGACTTGGGTATGTTTTTCAACTTCGTAACGACATAACACTTATCATTTGGCAGCCCGTTCGCGTAACACCAGAATCGTATTGTCTCTTCGAAGCAGCTGTCGCAGGGGTACCGGAACTGTGTGACGCGTTCAAAGTCAGGTAAGGGCTGGCGACATAGACTGCAATTTTTATCTCTTACACAATGTCTAGACATCTGCACCAGTCACAAAACTTGGGCGCTACCGGTGCAGGAGGGAAGACGCCGTACGGTGCGGGAGCTCGCACACCAGCCCGCACACCGGGTCATACGACGCCTGGCCATCTATCCGTTCGCCAAGTTACTGGTCGTACACCAAATCCTTACGGTGGCCAGACTCCAGCAATTGGATTTGGTGGAAATATACCTGCCTCCAGTTATGCCATGCCTCCGTCCCAACCCCTGGGTTATCAAACACCCTCTACTTTTTCGCGACCTCCAATAGCTCAGCCCCCGGCCCACGTTCCTCCCGGAATGAATCCACAGCGCGCAGCTATGATTCAAAATTCTAACAGTTGGGGACCAAGCGGCTGGTAGCCTTATTTACGTTCGCTTTCCTTGTTCTTCGGTACATTACTGTTGATGTAGAAATATTTTGCATTATCTTAGAATGGTGCGACAGACAAATCATGGCTAGTGTCACTACAAAGAGACACCGGCGGTACTAAATGTTGGTTCGGTACATATGCTGCGACAAAGTTCCCATCAGGGAGTTTGAAAAACGTCACCCTGATCTGTGATTTTTTTTCTCGATTATGGAATTCCAAGATATCGGGGACGAGCTTGTCAATGAGCTCGACGGTTCTCGCAAGGTAGGCACTATAGAACAATGCCAAGCGAGCTCAGGGACATAATACTAGTCATCGGGCTCGCAAGTAGAGTTCCAGCTTTCGCTCTTGTACTGGATGTTTGTGCTATACTCATTTGCCCTCGCAAATTCGTCAAGCGAACATGTTCCATATCTTTTGTCCTCTATAGATTTCTCGCAGATAAATAGAGGAAACGTTGCTCCGTTTAACACGAGGCGGACTTGGGGACCCTCGAAGCTACTCGTCGTGAGTGAAAAGATTACATTCCAAAGGAACATTCACGCACGAATTTTTGCACGTAAATTTCTCCCATACCATACTCGCAGCGAAAGGCGTTTGTTGTGAAGTTCTAAACCTGCGATGAACATGCGCATGACGTGGGCTGAGAGGTAGAGTATCTCTGCGGCGATGGATTGTCAGTAACTTCATTCCGCGCGAGGAGGTACTGACTTGTTTAAGCCCATCGTTGACATTGCCATGAGTATACTGCTATCGTGGCCGAATTCGAGATAGAGGGGCTTGGCGTCACCAGTTATATTCGTAAGACTGTCGCAAATAATATGCTGCACGTACTCTGATGAATGTATCTTAACTCACCGTTCAATGAGTTTTTTGACGTAAAAGGCACCAAGGAGCGGACCGGGATCTCCTCTGGACGCATGGCCACTGACTCCATCCATAAGCAGATCGTACTCGTATCTGTAACATCCACGTTGAAGTCACCCGTTCATGTCAACTGGCCAGACTTACTCCAAATCCTGTAACTCGCGTGTGGAGAATACGTTGCACCACGGGGACTGGCCGCGAGCAGCAAGATCGAATGGACATGCATACAAGGCACCTCGGATATCGTTCACGGAGATATTAATTCCGGGAACAAGCTTGTCAAGTCTCTGTGCTATGGGCAGCGCGTATTTAGCCGCCCATTGCGAAGCCAACTGCATATATGTTAGTGCGAAGAATCTAACTCGACATGGTCAACAATTTACCTGGTGGGATGGACGGAGGGAGAACCTCGGACAAGACTTCCAGGGAGTGATCCACGAGACAGGATCGTCAAGGTCCGTGACCATCCGGAAGGTGACATTTTCTACTTCGCGGCCAAAGAATCCTGTTGCAAAGAAGTACGAAGAGTCCACGACTCTTTGGACCGGGCTAGATATCACAACATCCGTCGAAAAGGTCGGGTAACGAAGGGCAAATCTGGTGGAAATGAATATCATCTCGATTTGGACAGAGACACGCATACTCCACCCCATGGTCGAAAAGTTCTCGACGGCCAACGATAGTTAGCTCCTGAGGGACTAATTGGTACTCGTATCCTTCCTTGAGGAACTGCAGGTTCGGCGGAAGAGGAGTGGTTTGAATTATATCCCGTGCACTGTCGAGGGTTTCAACGAGTCCGAGAATGAACGGTTGTTCAGATGCGGGACCGCGGGATCCGTGTCGGTGTAGCTTGAGATGGTACCAACGTCACCCGGAGTCCTGGCTCGTTATGGCGCAGAACACTCACCAGGATGACTTGGTCCACGGTGCAGTCATCAGGCAGGTTGACAGAGACCCCAGGAACGTTGGGAGCATCGTGGTATGGCGACAAGACTGCCAAGTGTTCGTGCTGCGCTTCGGATCGACCGTTTATGACGACAGGATCTGGCGTTGATAAAGAGAATTGGAGGAAGCGCAGAATCGGCGGGAGATACATGTGTAGATCAAGTGAAATAGGGGAACTGAACAGGGCAGGTCCCAACACACAAGTTCACACCCGTGGGAACATTCCGAGACTCGTGCATATGAGCCCCACATTGAGGTAATTTATGCGAACCTGAGGCGCAATACGAAAGATTTTTTTGCGCATCCGGGACAATGGAACTGCGATCGACGGTTAAAGCGGACTCCCACGGAATGACTCTCCATGGCTCCGATGACAAGTTCTGTCAAAGTCGGCAATGCCCATTCGAACTGGTTCAGGCCCTGTCCCTGTGAGCTGTCGAGAAGGAAATTGATTGCGATTGAATAGGTTTCCCAACATGGACCGAGGCGTGACACAGCTTCAGCCATCTACTGCCATCATGTCAAACAGCATCGAGATGGACGACTTGCACGGAAGCAAATCCACGTCGGCCGAGTCCCCCATGGGGGCGGCCCAACATGCAAATACCGACGATGGATCTATCTCAGTTTGGGCGTGGACCTCAGCCCTCGTGTTCGTAACTTCCCTCATACAGGCTGGCGGGCTGACTCGAACTTTGAATTCAACACCGCAGCCTTGCGCTATTCTCCATATGTTTACTAGCATTCCCTCGTCTCTTGCTTTTCTTAGCAGAACCGTCTGGGGGCCGAGCAACGTTAACGTCACTTGAGAAATACCTGGCGCTTCACTTAGGTATCCTCCTTGGCACGCTAGCCGTCACCATCGTTGCAGTGGTGCGCTCTATCAGATCGTGCTTGGCATGACTTACTTAAGGCAGTCCATTGCTTGAAGTTGCCAAATGGATCGCCCACTGGTCCCCAGCGCAGGACGGATCCTAACTGCCATCCTCTTTTGAGGCCGGTGACGGCCGCGTCCCTTGTAATGACACTACTTTCAAGTTCCTATGACAATCGCTCTGTCGGGGCGCTAGCGACAATTGTCCTCCTGGGTTCTAGTATCGTGGGGCTATTTGGCTTGTGGATGGTGTGTGCTCGAATTTTGTTTTCAGAGTTCAATTAGATGATTAATCCATTCCCCGAAGCTCGTCTTTTCGGGCCCTCCGACGATCTCTCGTAAAACGGGCGCAGACAAGCACACTTCTTCGTTTATATTTGGGAACAAAAGCGCCGCCTCAGTAAAAAAGAGACTGTGGAAAAAAGGGCACCAGTAGGCTTTCATCGCGGTACCCGGATCATCCTTTGTACCCCTACCTTTGAACTTAACCTTGTTTGTGCCCCGTAATGCTGTATGCCTTAATTTAGGCTGTAACAAGTTACACGCTATGTCATGTGTACATGGAAATATGAGCTATCCTATCAAAATCATGAAATTAGTTAGCGACCAGCGCCATTGCCCATACCCATCATCTTGAACATGTCTCCGAGATCTGGCATTCCCCTACCCATCCCCGGAAGTCCACCAAGTCCACTACCCATCTGGCTCATCATCCCTGCCAGAAACAGTGAGAATTGAATTGACAAGAAAGGAAGAATAGAATACTTTGCATTTCCTCCATGTCGAGCTGATCACCTCCCTGACCCTGCATCATGGCCTTCATCATCTCCTGCATACCACCACCGCTTCTTAGTTGCCGTTGCATCTGTTGTAACATACCCGGGGGCATTGCGCGCTGAGTATCCGTGTTAAATCAATTAAACCAGCTTGAGGGATTTACGCGACAGACCTGCATTGCTTGAATCTGTGCGGGGGTCGGCATGCCATTCACACCACGACCACGACCCCCAGTCGCGTTTTGCATTTTTTGCATCGCTTGCAGCCTGCGCACGGCGAGGACCGGATGGTCAATATTATTACACGAGCAAACCTTGTCATGACACACCATCCGTTCTTCCCGCCTGCCTGTTTGGCCATATTGGCCATCATCCGATACTGGCATAGGAGCTCTTCAACTTCCCGTACGGTGGTTCCGCTTCCTTTTGCTACACGTGTGACTCTCCATGTCAAACCAGTTGGCTTGCCATCTTTACCCAATTCCATAAACATGGACCCGTCCGAATCGAGTTCAGCGGCGGACATGCTGTCTGTGATGTAAATCATGCGTTTCATGCGCAACGAACCTTCTTCGTCCGAACCGGCAAGCATTTCCTGTGGGAGACCTGGAATCATTGATGCGATCTTGCTAATGGGACCCCTGAGAAACAAAGCAAAATCTAGCGGTGACGAGTGAAGAAAGCGAAACGGAACAAACATGTTCATAACATTTTGGATTTGTTCTCTCCAGTCCCTTATGCTAAGTTTGCCTTCTTCGAGCTTCTTCGCCATCTCCTTTTGCTTGTCTGGGTTTTGGGCGGCCAAGTCTTGCATATGCTCCATAAGGCCCTGCACATCACCTAAACCCAGTAGCTTTGATATGAACGGCTGCGGTGAAAATCGGTCGAGGTCGTATAGATGCTCCCCCACGCCTAGAAATATTATCGGTGTTTTGGTTGCAGCAACCCTTGTCACGACTTCGTGTCAATGTTTGGCAGGGAAGAAGGTCGGTATACATACGCAGAGATGGCACCCCCACCCTTGGCGTGCCCATCCATTTTCGTAACAATAATTGCACCAAAGTCAGCACTCTCCTTGAATGCGCGACTCTGCGCCTCAGCGGCCTGTCCTACAAGACATGAGCGTGGAACAAGTTTGCAAAGGGGGCACATACCTATACTGGCATCGAGAACGAGGACCGTCATGCTCGGCTTGACCGCTTCACTGATCTGGACCATTTCCTGGAATAATTCGGATTCTTGCTTATGTCGACCAGACGTGTCCACGATGATGACCTCAAAACGTTCCTTTTTGAATTTAGCAACACCCTGTGCCGCTATCACAACTGGATCAGTCTCGGTGTACGATCCAAAGTAAGCTACTTTGGCCTTTGTCGCCGACTGTCGGGTTTGATCGAAGGCTCCAGCGCGAAAAGTGTCGGCACAAACGATACACGACTTGAATCCCCTCTTCTGATAATATACCGCAAGCTTCGTGCACGTCGTCGTCTTTCCGTTGCCCTAGAACATGGTCAACGGGGCGTTCTCGGGACGACGAGTTGAACATACCTGGAGGCCAACGGCCATGATTACGTTTGGCTGGCCTTTCTTTGGCTTGTATGGCTCAACCCCTGGATCCACTAGGTGAACAAGTTCGTCAAATACAGCCTGATGGCCGGAATAAGCGTCCATGATAAATAGCCCGACCGAGAAAGTCACCTTTTGTACGACATGTTTCCGGTTGAGGTCCTTGGACCTGTCAGAGCCATCCAATGCAGCCTTGACTTTTGCCTTGACCTTCTGTCTCAAGGTAGCCACGAGCTTGACGTTGACGTCGGATTCGAGGAGTGCGGCGGTGATCTCTTTGAGTGTAGCATCTAGCACCTACATACATGTACGGATGGTGATCGGCATTCATGTCTCGTCGACGTACCTTCTCATCTACGACAGATGCTCTACCGAGGGATGAAAGGGCGGCATTGAGCTTCCGTCCTAAATCTGCGAGGACCATCGTGGACACTGCCGCTACACAAGGCACCGTGCGAATTCTCTCTATCCGACCTACACTTTCAAGTTGATGACATGGCACACAGCGAGTCTGAGGGTGAGACGATCGACGACCTCGAGTTCGATGGCACGACCGACGGCGAGGGCGACGAGGACAATAACAACGAGATTGACGAGGCGCTGCTCGGTGCGCTCGAAGCCGGCGTAGACGACGTGACAGAGGGGGACGACGTGCGTGCTATACACCCCTCTTATTTTGCGTGGGCTCATGTTCGTGTTCCTCGTCAAGGAGTCGCGTTCAGAGGACTCGGACGAGGAAGACGACGAGGAAGAGTCCGAGCCGTCTATCGAACCGATGATCGACCCGGGTATGGAGTTGTCCTCACCCCCTGCGCCGGTGGTCACAGCGACACCACGATCGTCTACGCCGGAGTCACCCAAAGGTACTACTACTCTCTGTTGGACGCTAAGCAGCTCATCCGTGTCCCCGAATCAGTCATCCCACAAGCGAGGCCAAGGTCGCCTTCGCCGGCTAGAGTTCGCAAACGTACATTGGCCTTCCCGTTTATCCACCGATCGCAATTACCCCGATCATTCACGGTGGAAGCTATATGTGCTATTCCTCATCCGGTACCCACCCATGCACTGGCTTCATCGTTTTGCATGTCACACCTATTGACCGGCTCAGACGATGGCTATATCCGTGATTATGATATTTTCGTCGCAGTCAATGGCAAGGTCACCCTGACTGCTCCTCAACGCCACCACTGCAACGTCGTCGAGGGGAATATGAAATCCGGACAGATACGGTGCTGGTGGGAGAATCCTGATCTCGTGAACTCGCAAGGCGGCTACCCCCAAGGTAACGAGACTACAGCATCGCCGGTCTACAGCATGGCCATGCACTCTGATGCACTCTGGGCGCTCGGCGGAACTAGTGTACGTGCACTCTATCCTCGACATCACAGTGAATCGTTATGCAGTGCCGTTCACAGCGCGGTCACATTAATTTGTTCACAGTTCGACACGATCCTGGTCGGTTGGCGCATGTGCTGCAGGGCCACCGTGGCCCCGTTTCTGGGCTTTCGATTGACCATGACGAAAAGGGTTTCTTTAGTGCAAGCTGGGATGGAGAAGCGATTGTAAGGCTCACGCTCGCCAGTGTCACTATCCTGTGCCAGCTTATGATTCTTTTAATAGCAATGGGACTTGAACACCGGGCAAGCTGTCCGAACGTTTACTGCGCATGGGGCACAACTCGTCGGTGTCGCAGTAAGACCGCTGAGCACCCTGTCCCAGAGATTCAGCTCGGTGTCCTCCGCTGGAGTATGCGGAGAATGGGAGGGATATCCTGACCCACCTGCAGATACATTACACAAGAGGTTGGCAGAGACCCCCACGAGTGCGAACGTGGAAACGTTCCCCACTGCTGCGGGTAGGACACGTGGGCACCAACAAGGTTCGAGTGCCTCTGGGAGTCAAAATGACGTCTCCAACATGCCCATGCAAGAGAGCGATGCTAAATCTGACACGTCATTCGATCCACTTTTCGACGACGAACCAGACCCTGATGGGGAGGGCGACCACCAACCAGCTCCGGATGGGGGCGTGGGCCAGGTCAAGATTTCCAAGGAAAGCGCTGCCCCTGATGGCCATGTGGGGTATGGAGTTCCCGATGTGGGAGGTTCTGAACCTACATCGCAGTCCCAGGCAGTACGGCCATTGCAAAGCTCCGTTGCACCACCCAAGAATGCGCCACCGTTACTCAGTGCCGAGAACAGCACCACGTTTTCACCGGATATTCTGATGGTGTCTGCGATCGATGGACAGATCATGCTGTGGGATAAGCGAGCGAATACCCCAGGAAAGGGTGTTGGAAGACTGTGGTTGAGTGAGAAGACACCGCCTTGGTGTGTTTCTGTACGTACTCGAAGTTGGACAATTCGATCGATCAGGACTGGAAACATATTCACAGGCATGTTGGTCGGCAGACGGATCGCACATCTACGCCGGACGACGAAACGGGACGGTGGACGTATGGGATGTTCGGCTACTGGGCCGGAGTGGGCCGAGATGCACGCCGCGGCTAGTGAAGAGCCTGCGCAATCCGCCGAGCTCGGGGGTAGTATCGTGTGTCGTGCCGTTTCCTGACGGTCGCCACATCGCATGGTGGGTTTGTGGTCTCGTGACTGGCAGGATGTGAAAATGACGAGCCAACTCTGTAGCGCTTCCATCGACAACATCCGATTATGGAATGCGGCAGAGGCTGGGGAAAGTGATGGAAATGTGAAGGGGAGAGGGGGGGTTCAGTTCAAGATCATCGCTGGCCATCACGGGGGCTATGTGTCCCAAATGGGTATGTGGACGCAAGCAAACCAGCGTGGGCCAGGTCGACTGACGTGCGTGCTATCTGAAGTGGTAGATCCGGGCGGGCGTTTCCTTGTGAGTGCGAGCAGCAACCGTGGGTGGCATGGGGAATCTACGCGGACGGTTTTTGTACACGACATTAAGCCGAATGTATAAGGTTCTTACGACACGGATACACTTCAAGTTGGCTCATTTGAAATGCGGTTGGACTGTTCAGGTCCCGCTGTACAGCCGCGTCAACCATATGTGCTTCTCGTCGTCCCTTCCGATGGGAACACTTATAAGTCTGGGAACGCCTCCCTCCACATTGCCATGTCACCCCCCTCCTCCTGCTCATGCGACTCAACTATCCTGTAGTCTTTCCTCTCAACCAGATCTCCTACGTCGGCGAAGATGACTCCCAGTTCTTTACGGAAATACACGGGAGACGTTTCAACGCCCTCAGCCAGCGCTACATGCTCCCCGCAGACCAGGAAGAGATACGGGTGAGCCCATCTCCCTCCCACGCTGCCCCACCCCCGTCACACCCCTCCAGCGCTCCGAGCTGCACCACCGGATGCTGCAGTTCCTCTTTGGCGGGAAGAATTACGTTGGTCCCGTGCAACAGGTGCTGACACCCCAGGAAGGACGAGAACGTTGCCGCGTCCTCGACCTCGGTACCGGCGGTGGCTTGTGGTGCGTCCCCTGGACAACCGTACGTTCGTCCCCCCTGCGACACCCAATTTTAGGGCCATCGACCTAGCAGACGAGTTCCCCGAGGCAGAGATCATTGGTGTCGATCTCGCTCCCATCCAACCACGGTATCAGACACTCCTCCCTGAGCCTGTTCGCGCCGCTGACAGACCTGTTTCTCAGCGAGGTACCAGAGAATTGCACGTGCGTCATCCCACATGGTAGACTGTTGCTGTTTAATGAATGAATTCGGTCAAGCTTCGAGCTCTGCGATCTCGACGAATGGTTTTTGCCTTATCCGAGCGAGCATTTCGACGTCGTCCACGCGAGGTTTATGCACACGGGAGTGCGCTTTTCCTTGTTTTCCAGGGTCTTTTTGGCACTGTGTGACACGATTTCTAGATTGAGAATTACACGCGATTCTTGCACGAGATCGCAAGGATGCTTCGGCCAGGCGGACTTGTTATTTTGATTGAAGCCGACAGCGAACCCATTGCGGATGGGAAAAGCGCCACCGAGTTGACCCGTTCCGGACAGCCGTCCGGGATGCGTGGCTGGTTCGCCCTGTGGGAGGCATACAGACAGTGTCTGCGCGACAAGGGCGTCGACGTGCGTGTGCCGCCCGAACTTGCGAACCTGGTCTCCGCGACGGGTGCATTTGACAAGATCGTTTCACAAGAGGGAAACATTCCGATCGGATTTTGGCCCAAGGGTGAGTGATGTGGCACGTGGACGTGGACGTTGACCGGAGCACATGTCGCGCGTAGACCCGGTTGCGCTGAGTATCGGGCAGCTGGCGTGGATGAATTATGACATCATGCTTCCAGCGCTCAAGCCGCTCTTCTTGTCCGCGGGCATGCGAGACTGGGAGGCCAAGAAACTCATCGAAGAAGCGCATCAAGATCTCTACTATCCCCTTGTCCGCCCTTCCTCCCGCCTCCACATCGTCCATGCATTTAAAAAAGCCTGACTTTGTCGTCTTTTTCTTGGGACCGTGTACATGCAAAAAAAAAGTATTATACCAACTGTCATGCCTCGCACCTGTATACTATCTGGATTGGCAATGTTTTCGCATTTCGTACGTTTCATTCTTGCTTGCTCCCCCCAGCATCGAGCTGGTGATACATACCAGGGGTGTGTACATGTTATCAGTGCAATGATATTTATTTCTGGTGACCAACTACGGGAGTCTCGTTGCGAAAAGTGAGAGAGGCATGGTCTACAAGTCCTATTTGATGCGGTACGAGTACATGCATGCGGGGAAGGTTAGTATAGCAGGGTCAGCCCCGAGTAAAGTATGCCTTGGCACCATGGCTCGCCAATTCTG
>Ga0307508_10004208_pt1 | contig 14145 bp, 16 predicted proteins | sample 9_EM_MG_FD_203089 | JGI IMG/M metagenome (GOLD analysis project Ga0307508, IMG submission 203089) | Populus trichocarpa ectomycorrhiza microbial communities from riparian zone in the Pacific Northwest, United States - 9_EM | ecosystem: Host-associated > Plants > Roots > Unclassified | place... | reverse complement strand
ATGTCTAGGTACAAGAGAGACGTCCCCGGGACAAACAATTTATACCCCAAGAGCCTGACTTGGAATGACTAATACGCTGCGCTCTTGGCGCTATCATCCTCCCAATTAATGCTCTTGGCATTTACCTGATAAAATCCTCTCGGCTCAAACTCAACTGTCCTGCACCGCTTGGCTCAAGAAGGAACGGCTGCCGGCAGAGAAACCCAGCGAGGTACCACAGCAATTGGGTGTTTTCGAGGGCCGAGGCCCGGGGTAAATATAACTAGTGAAAGTATGCTAGGGGTTCGAGGTGTATCGGCAGCTGGCTGTAAGGAAGTCCGCGAGAGAATCGTTGTGAGGAGTTCTCCTGGTTGCTCAGAACCTTGTGCTTGGTCATGGGTGGTTGGCAGCCTTTAGGCGGTGAAGATCGCGTAGTTGGTGGTATGGGCTGATCACCTGACGTTCGGAAAAGCTCGGCGCGCTAACTCTAAACGCACTAGCGCGCGCAGAGTGCGCCAAAACCTAGTAGATAGTGGCATTTATAGGGGGGACCGCTTGGGTGAGATAATACGGTATGTACGGGGCTCCATCACCCAAGCAAACGAACTGCAGCTGTTGGTCAACCAGGAGGCAAGAGCAACAACAGGCTGCTTCCGGACAACCAACCTCGGGGCCCTGTCAATGGGATCGGAGCTCAGAGCGGCTACAGCGCAGCTGAAAAACAGACAGCGGCGGTTCGGGTTACCGTTACTCAGCCTGCCGCTGGGAGAACAGGCGCGGAGAGTCGTCGGGGCGCCGACGGCGATCGGTCGGAGGCAGGCCTCGCAGCCGTCCGTCCCGTCCGTCTTGAGGCCTGCCCGGGGCTGGACTACGGCCGCTAGTCCTGGCAGTCTAAAGACGGCCGTCCCGTAGACATTTTTCAGTGAGGACTGGACGGACTGCCGGGCCCGGCCCCCCTGCCCCACTCCGGCCTCCGGTCTCGGGGCGGGTGAGCTGTTGATTCAGTTGTATTTGCTGGGAGCCATAGCGTACCACAATGACTGTCAGAACAACGGGTGTCCGGAGATGACGGACCGGAGGTGACAGCTGTCTGAGTCTCCGAGCACCGGCTTGGGAGACAGTCTTCCGCCCTTCCCCCATGGCGAGTCCCCGAGGCCCGTTGTATATAGAGAGAATGTTCTGCCTTCGACTATGTATCAATCAACCGATTCACTATCTTTCATCTCTATCGATCCCTATATTCCGACAACTACATAGTACAGATACAAAGTCGATAACTAGCTACCGAGGAGCACGAAGGGGGTGGAAAAAGATGTAATTGTCACGGTGATCGGACAAGAGATGGTAGAGAGGAGAACCGTGCGCTCATTTTCTGCGATCTTTGTGGTTTTATATATCGCTCACATTGTCCCCACCTGCCTCCGTCTCCTCCATATGCATCGTCAATTCGCTCAGCATCTGCTCAGTCACAGCAACCTCAGAGCTGCTGGTGTGTATCGTCTCTTCGTATGCCCATGACTCATTGGTGGGGAGAGTAATTCGGGATCGATAAGGAGTTGTCGCTGGGAAGCCGAATCCTCGGGGTGAACGACTATCATCGAGTGCTTCGTCTTCGCCATAAGAATCGGTACTGAGATTGCTGTTAGACGTTCTGAGTGGTGGGGGTGGTGCCGGTGGGCTGGATATCTGGCGTGTCGGGTCGAGATGGCGGTAGGAATACATAGTGGCTGGTGAGCGGGGTATTGCATACCACGCTGTACCCCGCTCGAGCAGAGTTCTCACCCTAAACCGAAATTTTAACACTAGTGGGGTGCCCGGCAGTCTTCGGCAGTCCGTCCAAATCCTATACCAGGACGGACTAGGGCAGAGGGGACCCTGCCCGGGACGGGACCGTCCTAAAAGACTGCCGGGCCCGGCCGGACAGGACGGACTATTGCGAGGCCTGGCCGGAGGCTCACCAATGCCCTTACCTACGCTGGGAGCATGGAAAGCACAATTCCGCCACAGAAACCTGAAACCCTTGACGTGGAGCTGATCTAGGCGGAGGAGGCTGAGGCAAAGGCGGAAGCGTTGAAGGCTCGGCCGAGACTCACCATGTTCACGGATGGGTCGCGGATGGAGGATGGAGCCACTGGCTACGCAGTGGCTTGGAGGAAGGGCGAATCCTGGGCAGGTATCAAAACCCACATGGTGTACAACCAGGAGGCCTACAATGCGGAGTGCGCCGCACATGCCCGCGCACTGGTATCGGCTTCGAGAAGAAACACTGTCCCCGAACGGGTCACAATCTTCACGGATGCGCAGGCGGCTATCAGACGGATGGCATCGGGCGAGCCTGGCCCTGGGCAGCAGTACGCCCTCCAGGCGCAGAAGCACATCGTAGTGCTGCGTAGGGCCAGGCCAGGCGTCATCATCGAGATCCGGTGGTGCCCAGCACACAAAAGTATCGCCGGCAACGAGAAGGCCGACGAGTGGGCGAATATTGCGGCGGAGGAGCAAGACACCCATGGGGTAGATTGGCTGAATTACTCCGATCGGACGGAAGTGCGGGCTACGCCCTTTCCACGATCCCTCGCCAACCTCAAGCGGGGAAATCGGTGAAGAAGTGGGTGGAGGCGCGCCAGTGGGCTGGTGGTCGGACCTCCAAGAAGAAGTATTGGATGCCGAAAAGCCAGAGGCCAGACGGCTCGGTAGCTGGGAGCACCAAGAGGCTTGCCTCGCGGTTCTACCAGATCAAGACGGGGCACTGCTTGACCGGGCAGTACCTCAATTGGACGAAGAATCGGCCCACCCCGCAATGTTGGTGGTGCCGGTATCCGATCCAGACTCGGGAGCACCTCTTCAAGGAGTGCCCTGAGTGGAAGGCCCAGCAGAGGATCCTGTGGGCGGAGGTGCGAAAGGAGACCGGGGGGGAAGGACTGGTGGAAGATCCGGGACCTCCTGGCAGACGAGAGGTGTGGGCGGACGGTACTGGACTTCCTCTCTACCACGGACGTGGGTAGACGGGTGCCAGCCGAGGAGGAGGCAGCGAGCGAGGTGTCGGACGCGGAGGTGAGGGAATGGTTGGAGGAGCAGGGGGCGCGGGCCGGGGGGACTCCACTGTTCCTACCCACGCCTGACTTCATGGCGTTTGCAGTAACGGTTTAGGGGGTGGGCGGCGCTCTTGTTTTTCCTTTGTCCCTTCCTTTGTCCTTCACGCTCGATTTCTCTTCTTTTGTAATTCCCTTGGTGCACATCACATCTTCTTGGGACGCTGCTAAGCTTGCTACAGGGAGACCAGGCTCAGAAGGTGGCGGGCGCGCCGACAGAGATCGGCCGGCGACTCACAAATGCCCTGGCCTACTCCGGCAGCACGGAGAGAACGGTGCTCTTGGAGGAACCTGAAACTCTGGATGCAGTACTGGCAGGGTGAGGAAGAGGGGGCAAAGGTGGAAGCGGAAAAAGCCCGGCCAGGACTCACCATATTCACGGACGGGTCACGAATGGAGGACGGGGCCGCCGGCTACGCAGTGGTGTGGAGGAAGGGAGAATCCTGGGCGGGTATCAAAACTCACATGGGATACAACCAGGAGGCCTATGACGCAGAGTGTGCCGCCCTCGCGCGCGCATTAGAATCGGCTGCGAGAAGAAACACAGCCCCGGAACGGGTCACGATCTTCACGGATGCGCAGGCGGCCATCAGACGGATAGCACCGGAGGAACCTGGCCCTGGGCAACAATACGCCCTGCAGGCACGGAAGCACATTGCCATTCTGCGCAGGTCTATGCCAGGCATCGTCATTGAAATTCGATGGTGCCCGGCTCATAAGGGAATCACAGGCAACGAGAAGGCCGAAGAGTGGGCGAAGATCGCAGCAGAGGAGCCGGACACCCGCGGAGTAGAATGGCTGGACTACTCTGACCGAACGGAAGTGCGGGCAATGCCTCTCCCGCGGTCCCTCGCCAACCTCAAGCGGGAGATCTCGGAGAAAAAGTGGGTGGAGGCGCGCCAGTGGGCTGGGGGCCGGACCTCCAAGAAGAAATACCGGCTACCCAAGAGCCAGCGGCGTGATGGCACGGTAGCTGGGAGCACCAAGAGGCTTGCCTTGCGGTTCTACCAGCTCAAGACAGGGCACTGCCTGACTGGGCGGTATCTCAACTGGACGAAGAACCGACCCACCCCGCAATGCTGGTGGTGCCGGTACCGAACGCAGACCTGGGACCACCTTTTCAAGGAGTGCCCCGAGTGGAAGCGGCAGCAGAAGATCCTGTGGGCGGAGGTGAAGAAGGAGACTGGGAGGTGGAAGGACCGGTGGAAGGTGCGGGACCTTCTGGCCGACGGGAGGTGCAGCCGGGCGGTACTTGACTACCTATCCTCGACGGATGTGGGAAGGCGGGTGCCGGCTGAGGCTGAGGACGATGCGGTGGGCGCGGTTTCGGAGCTGGAGGTGCGGGAGTGGCTGGAGGAGCAGGGAGCGGGGGCTGAGGAGGCAGGCGATGGGGGGACACGCTGTTACTCCCCACGCCCGACTTCATGGTGCTGGCAGGAATGGCGTAGGGGGACGTTGTCTTTCCTCTCCTTTGTCTTTCGCTCTTTCTTTTCTAATTCCCTTGGCGCGCTTCACATCTTCTGGGGACAGGCCTGGGCGGAGGGCAAAGGGGTGCTTACAACGAGCCGCCAGTGCGCGGACAGCGGACAGGAAACGGACTGTAAATAACCTCGCTATGATTTGATAGGTCGCACGCGAGTAATGAATAAACAAAAAAAACAAAAAAAACATCTTGGGACAGGCCTGGGCGGAGGGCAAAGGGGAGCTTGCAACGTGCCGCCACTGCGCGGACAGCGGACAGGAAACGGAGTGTACATGATCCCGCCATGACCTAGCTAGGTGCATGCGAGTAATGATTAAACAAATATTTAATTTTTTGAAACTGGTTAGCGCCGTTCTGGACAGTAGCGCGCTTGGCGCTTAGTCAATACATATATATCATTAGCGCAAATCACGTGATAGTCTGGCTTCACCAGAATTTCACACCACCTTCACTCTATCGCTGATACTAGGGAACAGCTCTGCAACCATATCTGCCAATGTATGTACTCCATTCAGTCTCTTCTTCTTTTAGCTAAACTTACTAGTTCAACAGGAAATTTTCCCTTGCTTGCGTGCGCCGATGAATGTATTACTAGAGGGCGTCGGGTTGGTCGAATATATTCTTTTTTATGGGGCGCCAAGATGCCGCTAGCTCACTAGTGTACTCTAGAATATGCGCAGGGATGCCCAGGCACCTTCGTCGCACTCCCCGAGCGTAGACAAAACCCATCGGATTGGCTCAAGTAAGGGCACAAAATGATCAGGGGAATCCAACTACGTTGCCCAGTTTTTTTTTTTTGTTTATTCATAGTCGCATGCGACCTAGATAGATCATGGCGGCGCTACGTTGCGCAGTAGACATAAGACGTGTGGGTGCAGAGCCGCCTAGCTGCTGACTTCCAAGTTGCCGTTTGTTTTTTTTCCCTTCTTCTCCCGTAGTACGATACTTTTGGGCTCGTGCTGCTGGATCCTACTCGGTTTGAAATAATTTTTGTCTTTACTCGAGTCAATGCGAGGAAAACTGGCTGGGCGGCAATGATTTGCCCGAGTTCGGGCGTGGAGACTGAAGATATCTGCTTCCCCCGCACCCACTCCCTATCCACTCCCTACTAACCCAGTGTGCATGCCCCCTCTGGGACATCGCAGCTGGATCCTGCTGAGCTTGAGGATTATTTTGTGCCCTTACTTGAGTCAATCAGATGGGTTTTGTCTGCCTTCGGGGAGTGCGAGGAAGATGCCTGGGCTCCCCTGCGCATATTGTAGAGTACACTAGAGAGTATGGATGAAGTGTCGGTTTGTCGAATACCGAGACGCTGAGTAGTAACTATGAGGTTGACGCTAGTGCTGCTAGCGCTTCTTGGCTTTAGCTGTCCTGAGTAGACTAGACATCACCCGCTCTCGACCAAAACTGACAGGTTCGACCAACTGACGCCCTCTCTATCGCTTCTAGCTAACAACCTCCTGCTTTATATCTTTTCCTGATGGACAATGTATCCTCAGGAGCGACCAATTTTAACTCAGTAAACACAGTAGATATTATAACCTTCATATCCCCTCGTCGGCACATCAGCACTTTTTCAACATGCTCCACCGCCCAGAAACAAAGAAACAATGCCGGACTGTATCACGAGATAATAAGAGGTGGAGTTGTCCTACTTTCAGCTAGCAGCTGCTAATAACCCTAAAATGGAGTAGCACTGACTGTGGGTAGCAGTGGGATAGGGAGGAACGGAGCGGACGCAGCTAGACGGTGACACCGCCGAAGCATGCACAATGGAGCAGGCGTCGGTGAAGGACACCACCGAAGCATGAAGAATGAGGCATATGGTGCAGCAGATGTTGATGGAGGACATCTGGAAGACAGCAGTTAGGCGTCCAGGACAGACCAGTCACTTACTGGAGACACCACTAAGGTATATACCATCGTGCAGCACTGACAGTGGATAGCAGTGAGGGACGAAGATCAGAGCGATAGGGATACGGGGGCAGTACTAGGGCACGAAGAAACGGAGCAGGCAGTGGAAGCAGACAGCATCGAACCGCGGAAAATGGAGCAGACGCCGATGGCGAACAAACTGAAGAACGAACAAGTACGTACCACAAGGCTGGTGGGCAACTCTGACATACACACACATTATGTAGCAGATGCTGGCGGAGGACATCACCGAAGCGTAAAGAACTGAGCAGATACCAACGTGGCCCAGCACTGAGGTAAGAACGAGGGAGAAGAACTGACTCCGGGCATCACGGTAGCACGAGAATGGAGCACGTGCTTGACGCCAGAGAGCACTGGGGTGGGAATAATGGAGCAGATATACCGGATAGCAGTGAGGCGCGTTTGAAGGAGAAGACACTGTCGAAGGATGTCATCGATTATCACGGAGGCACGAAAAACGGCAAGCAGGAACGGAGCAGACACCGACGCCGGAGAGCCATTGGCACGCGATGAATGTCGCCCCCTAAATACTACGGGGTGGACATTCGGATACAGACCGAGCGGGAAGGTATCGGAAACTCGTCACAGGTCTTACGACGGCATACCGAGACTGGGCAACCGACAACGTCGGGGCTCGGCTCGGGTCGACCGACTCTGCAGCACCAGGAAACCCCTGGGCCAAGTACCGGCACTGACCGGGAAAGCGCAAGCGCTGCCGCAGAGAAAGACAACCTTGGTGGTCATCATACGGGCAAGCCATTGGAAGGAAACGGGAACGCAAGGAGTTGCGAGTCTAGATGGCGGAATAGGAGCTGGGTTGTTTCCAAAGGCTCGGCCCAGAGGGACAACACCACGAGCTGTATCGTTGCAGACGGCCAGAGGCCCGAGGCGATACCGCTGCACCTCGTTTCCTGGAGACACGAGGGATATCCTACCACTCGCATCCTCGCCATTGACACCCGATTATGGCGATGAGCTCTGGGCTCTGCCGGCACAAGAAAGCGTGAGCGTACTCCTACAACAACTATGATGCAGCTCAAGCACCACAACGGGACCGCAGGGATGGATTCGATGGGAGGTACATTGGGCGGGGCTATGCCTTGACGCCGTTCCGGCCGAGGAGGGTTAGCTGGTACGGTTGAGGGTTCGTTATATCCGACTCTGGTCGAGTAAACATAATCAACCTAGCACACAACCCAATCGCATCACCCAATGACGAGAGAGCTTAGGCACCTGCTCCGGCCACTCTCAGCTGGATATGTGGTACATATCTAGCACTACTGTCCGATCCAATTTAGAGATTAGATATCCGTGGTACACTGATGAAGTACAGCGCCAAGGCGAAGAGTTTTCATGTCGCGGCGCGGGGTAATCCCCGGAGCACGTGACTTCGCTGAGCAGGATACTTATACGACGACAGCCGCGAGCAAATAGGGATCAAGGCAATGAGCTGAGGGAAAAAGTCAACCAACGGTCGATCACCAGCGGACAGACAACGATCAACGGACCACATTCCGGTCATCTTGACATCGACACAACCACCACCCCCCAACGAGCACAGGCGCTACAAGCGATCCGTCGAGCAAGTCGTCGTCGCGGGCCACGAACGATCCGGGCACACCGCCGGGCATGCGTCGAACCGGCCGCCGAGTCGACTACACCCCTAAGCGTTGTGAGCGGGACGACGGTTGATCGGGGATGGAGGCGGAGGGGTGCGTGAGGAGCTCGAGAGTCTAGGCGGGAGATAAAAAGCGCCTGATGGTAACAAATTGTCGGAGCGGCATCGGAACCTCGAAAGGGTTATGAAGACCGGGCCGTGTCCATCAGGATGACGTGGGGCCGTGGCTTGGACCCAGCTATAAGCTGAGTGAATTGCGCGGTCCGTGACACCTTTGGATGGCGTCCTATCGTCAGACCGACCAGGACGAGTAGCTTCGGGCTTCGGCCCGCACCCAGGTGGGACTGGTGTGTGAGCGTATTCCTTACCCTATCCTACTCGTGAGGCAGTTGTCGCAAGAGCCATTTGGCAGTCGGAAGCGATATGAACTAGCCGTCGGGCAAGCCGTCGGGCCCGTCTCGGACCATCCGCCGAATTGTCGAGAGCGAGCCGTCTGGCAAGACGCCGGCGTGTCTCGGACCGCCCGCCGAAGCAATACAGGCAACCGTCAGGCAGCCGCCGGGCCTCCGCAGAACCATCCGTCAAATCGGAGAACGAGCCGTCGTGCAAGACGCCGGGCACGCCTCGAGCCATCCGCTGAAGCGATGCGGGCAAGCCGTCAGACAGCCACCGGGCCCATCTCCAACCGAACCATCTCTCCGGAGCGATACAAGCAAGCCGTCGGGCAAGCCACCGGGCCTGTCTCGGCCCATTCTCATGTAATGTGTATTTCACAACTAACATACCTAGCCTCAACACATGGGAGTGGCGAATGCCACAGAAGATTCTGTGGGCGGAGGTGAGGAAGGAGACAGGGAGGGGGAAGAGCCGGTGGAAGATCCAGGATCTCTTCGCCGACCAGAGGTGCAGTCAGGCGGTACTGGACTTCCTCACGGCAACAGATGTGGGAAGGACAGCACCAGCTGTGGAAGAAGTAGCTGACGTGGAGAGCGAGGTGTCGGAAGGGGAGCTCCGAGAGAGGAGGGAGCGGGAAGAGGGACGGGAGGTGGAGGCAGCGGCGCTGGGTGCTGGGGACGAGGCGGGCGATGGGGAGGAACCCCCGCTGTTCCTTCCCACCCCCCCGTTCATGGCACCGGCTGGAGAGGAGTAGGGGGTGGGCACGCTTCCGTTAGGTCTTTCCTTTTTGTCATTTCCATTGTGATTTCTTTGGTACGCAATCATCTTTTCTCGCGGGACAGGCCTGGGCAGAGGGCAAAAGGGGAGCTTGCGACGAGCCGGCTTGCGCGGACTGCGGACAGGAAACGGACTGTAAATACTCCTCGCCATGATCTATATAACTAGGTCGCACGCGAGTAATGAATAAGCAAAAAAAAAACCTAGCCTCAACACGAGTATGAGGTTTAGTTAAACGTGCCTCTAACACACTCATGTCACAACTAACATAGTATCAATACGAAATCAAATACGAGGTTACTACTGCGTTAGCTGTCAACACTGTGTTGAATACTGTGTTCAATCTGTGTTCCAGATGAAATTGTGCGTCACCAGTTGGTACTCGCGTTAATTTTTTACTACATGTCAAGATTATGATGGAAGTTTGATGGAACGATGAAGTCTTGTGTGTATTGTCTTGTCTTAGAGAGAAAGGCAGGAAAAGTGAAAAGTCTGAATACACGTATATGACGTGATTCTACACGTGACAAAGCTGAACGAGTGAGATATTGCAACACTTCCCCTCTTGCTGCACTCCGTGGCAGCAAGCATGCAAGCAAGACCGAACGACATAAAGAAACGCCATAAAGGATGAAAAAATGGAAAACATAAAGTCCCAATGGCCTCATTAAAACCTCTGCGGTAAACCCTGTGGGAGAAACCCACAGTAGGAAAAAGAGTGCCATACAACGGGAAACCGATAAAGATATAGATCCAATAAATCCAATAAAGAAACTTAAACTTTTGTCTCGGCGTAAGTATCGGAACCGCGTGAGTGTGTGAATACCGTGAGCGGGGGCTGATGCCATGAGCGCGATAATCGTAGCGCAAGGAACTAATGCCATGAGCGCGTGAATGTGGTGAGCGTAGACCGATGCCATGAGCGCAGAGACTTGTAATGTGACTTGTCCGGATTGACCGGGCGCGCCGGATTGTCGAGCGCAGTAGCCATTTATCGAGGTGGGTGTAGACCAATGCCATGAGTAAGATATTGATGCTTCTCCGGCGGAAGTGCCTTGGTCATAACGTCGGCGAGGTTCTTGAGAGTATCGATCTCAGTGAATTTGACAACACCAGCAGCGTCAAGATGTCGAGAGTTGTGAAAAGACACATCGATATGTTTGGCCTTGTCGCTCGTTATCGTAGAGCGTATGGTGCTCAGCGCGCCGTTCGAGTCGCAGTGGATAAGCGGGACCATGGTTTCACCGGTAACATCTCGATGTAGGTATATGAGTCCTTGAGCATCTCGAGTTGCTTCCGAGCAAGCTAGGTATTCGGCTTCAGTTGTCGATCTTGCAACGACAGTTTGCTTCTTCGATTTCCACGAAATTGGTGTTCCGGCCATTTTGAAAATATAGCCACCTTGAGACTTCCGGTCATGCCTGTCGCCTGCCCAGTCCGAGTTTGTATAGCCAACTAATCCTTCCAAACTCCCTCCAGGACCAGGAAAGACCAGCTTAGCGTCTGCGGTAGACTTGAGATATCGAAGGACTCGTTTGGCGGCCATCATATACGTCTTGTACGGCTTGAGGAGGTATCTGCTAAGCGCGGCAACAGCAAATGCAATATCGGGGCCAGTTGCTTGTACGGCGTACATGAGACTTGACATCAGTCAAATGCCGTTGTAGCCAGCGATGTCGGTGTAGCATTTTGTAAGGCGACTTGCCATTGAGTGCGCGGCTAGGTGTTCGTGCATGTAGGTAGCTTGCCGTTCGAATCGCTTCTGCCCAGAATTGCTTTGGTGCTTGGAAATCGAGCATCATTGCTCTAGCCTTCTCCGTGAGAGTACCGATCATCTGCTCAGCAATGCCATTTTTGTGCTGCGTATACGGTGGCAAGGGTTCGAAACTGATACCGCTTCCCGCAAGAATTCTTCGGAACAGCGTATTGTCATATTCTCCTCGACCATTGTCACATCGAAACCGTTTGATCGTATAGCCCCAACTCTCAATTCTTGCCTTGAAACTTTGGAATGCCGAAATACAGGACTCTACGCATTTATCTAAAAGGATGTAGACAGCTGTGTGACGGGTATAGTCATCGATAAACACAATGAAATCTAGACCTCCGCCGTGTGACTTGGTGTTAAAGGGGCCACAGGTATCGGAATGGACGAGCTCGAACGGTATTGTTGTCCGTAATACTTGAACTCGAATGATTTTCCGCTCGTGTTTTGCAAGTATGCAGACCTCACAGATGTCTGTCGGTACGTAGCCGTCGACTAGCGATTTCATCGATACGTGGTTTAGGTGTGCCAAACGCTTGTGCCACAGGTCGGACTCGGCGGTTGAAAGAAGCGCGAACGAATTCGATCGATCAGAATGACGAGAATGGATTGGTTCGACTTGGAATAACTGTCCGTTTCGGCTTCCGTCATGACCGTGACATTGGAATTTTGAATAGAGCACTTGCCGTTACCAAATTTTGTATGGTATCCTTGAGAATCAAGTTCTGCGACCGACAATAGAGAATAACGAAACGAAGGTGTATGCAGTGCATCGATTTGATGATCCTGCACTCGTACAGAGCCGTGATGAGTCGCAAAGACACAGGTTTTGTTGCCCAATTGAATTCGGATTGGATTGGGAAGACGCTCGTAGGTAGTGAAGTTGTTTCCGTTATGCATATGATGTGATGCACCCGAATCGATAATCCACGTTGACGGGAATACTTCAGCGGCAAGGGCAAAATGGCCGAGATTCAAGCTGCTAGCAACGAGAGCATACGAGGGCGCGCTGGATTGCCCAAGCGCGACTTGTCTGGCCAGTCCGGGTGCGCTGGATTGTTCAGGCGCAACTTGTCCAGCTAGTCCGGGTACGCCGGATTGTCCAGGCGCAACTTGTCCGGCTAGTCATTGCTGGTTTTCATACATCTCCTCAACCTGGTTGGACGATGACGATTTATCTTCAATGGCTAGCAGTGCTCTTCCTTTTCCTTTGCCATTGCCGTTGCCATTGCGGTTTCTTCTGATTTGGTCGACCCGCTTCTTCAATTCGCATTCATTGCGCATATGACCGGATTCACCACAATGATAGCAGATGACAGCATTATCATCACCGCCGGCATCTCGTGCATGTTTGCGTGGCTGCGTTTGCTGTTGTTGGTTCTGATCCTTTTGACACTTCCAGCAGTCTTCGGTAGCGTGGTTATCCATTCTGCAATATGTGCAGTTTCGGGTCCTTGTCCCTTTTGCTCCTCATCCACCTCTGCCACCACGTCCACCTCTGCCACCTCGTCCACCACGTCCTCTGTATCCCCCACGACCACCACGACCTTGTGCGTATAAGCCTGTAGCGGACTTAGAGTCGACAACTGCCGCCATTTCTTCTGCCTTAAATTCCTCTTCAGCTTCCTTAAGTCCTGCTTCGAGCGCTTCGATCGTCATTTCGGGTGTTCGCTTCAGGACTGTGATAATCGTTTTAAACTTTGGTGGGCAAGTTGAGTATATATGGCCTAGGAGATTTTCTTCGGATATCTCCTGCGATGAGCCTTGAAGTTCGGCTCGGTACGTCTGCAGCCGTGAGATGTAAAGGCTCATTCGTTCTCCTTCTTCGGGGCGTGCACTGTGGAACTGTGTGGCGATCGCGTTACGGCCGATAAACGATGAGGTAGCGTCGAATTTCTTCAGCAAAATAGTCCACATCGTGGCTGGATCTGTTTCGTCACGAATGCAAATGGCGACTGCTTGCGTACACGAAAACCGAATCGCACTTGTGGCAAGTGCTACGCGCTTTTTGTAGTCGGTGATGGCTTGTCTACCGGTAACTGTGTTGCTGGCCGGGGGTTCGGGTTCTTCGCGACGTACGATTTCGAAGGCATTCATGATGTTGAGTATCGTAGTGATGTCGCCTTTCCATTCTATGTAGTTGGTGCCATCTAGCTTCTTGATGGCTCCATACTTCGACGTGTAGTATAGCTTCGATGACTGGTCATTGTGGGAAGACATTTTGGGTGACGTTGTGTAATGCGGGGTAGGTAAATCGGCGAATCGGCAGAAAAGTATGAAGATGAGATTTTTCAACCGAGCGTGAGGATAATAATCAATAGATTAAATGGATATGAATTCGAGAGTGGTATTGCGCTGACCCGGGCTCATAACCTGTCAAGATTATGATGGAAGTTTGATGGAACGATGAAGTCTTGTGTGTATTGTCTTGTCTTAGAGAGAAAGGCAGGAAAAGTGAAAAGTCTGAATACACGTATATGACGTGATTCTACACGTGACAAAGCTGAACGAGTGAGATATTGCAACACTACATATCTGAAATACAATCGTTACGCGTTTGGCCTATAACCATATGTCCCCGCTGGGATTACGTACAGTGTACCCACATCACGCGGGGAATATCGGCAGCCATGTGGACAGATGCCAGCCAAAGATCTGCCTCGAAGCTTCAACTGGACAGGACGGTACCTTCAATGGACGGAACACTGAATACTGGTAGTATCAGTGAAAATTCGAGTCACGTGCAGAGATCTCAACTGTAACAGTCCGGCTGGGCCAGTCCTGGTCTCGGACAGGATCGGTCTCGGACAGGACTGGTCTGCGAAAGACAGTCAATGCTAGTCCACGGCCCGGAGGCCAACGGGCCTTTTCTGTCACGGCACGTGCCAGCTAGGCCTCCACCCTTGGCGCCGTCAGGAATGCGGGAGGAAGGAATGTGGAGTGATGCCGAGCGGGAGGATGGAATGTGGAGTGACACCGAGCGGGCGACGGATATCCTTAAAAGGAGCCGTCGCCCACTTCTTTCTTTCTTTCTTCCTTTTCCTTCCTCACGCAACAACTTGTTTCCTAAGTTTCCTAATAGAAGAACCACACTTTCTTTCCC
>Ga0307508_10004207_pt1 | contig 14145 bp, 18 predicted proteins | sample 9_EM_MG_FD_203089 | JGI IMG/M metagenome (GOLD analysis project Ga0307508, IMG submission 203089) | Populus trichocarpa ectomycorrhiza microbial communities from riparian zone in the Pacific Northwest, United States - 9_EM | ecosystem: Host-associated > Plants > Roots > Unclassified | place... | reverse complement strand
TACTGGTTCGGCTGGTGGATAGTCAACACGGTGGATTTCGGCAAGTTCAATGTCTTTCCGTCCCCGCCCCCCCAATTCCTCTCTAATTTTTTCTTGCACACTGACTCACGGTTACAAAACTTTTAGGTCTTGACACGCCTCCTCCACCAGCACGGTCTGGCGGTAAGCAGTTCCTTCGACCTCCTGCAGCTGTTCCGAGAGAAGCAGGAGCTGTACTCGTAGTACGGCTCCTATTTCAAGGCCGACTGCCTCCAGCACGATGGAGACTTTCACCCACACTTCCTCGCGATCCCGTACACCTCGCTGTCGACTCCACGCCAGCGGCTCCGCGTGGGAAGGAGCCGGGGATGGCGGAGATAGATGTGCATGCGTCGCGCGCGTCTGCTGCTGGAGTACTTGCACCGCCGTGAGAGGACTGGAGAGTCGATCGCGAGGGAACAGCGACAGACGGTCAGGAAGTTGCGGCTGTGGTCGAGGAGGTGTGTCGTCGTGAATAATCTTTGGATCCTCGCTCTTTCCGAGAGCACGTGTGACCTTTGCGGAATCTCGGTGGGGGTTGACTAAGACAACTGAAATGTGGAGCAGAAGCAATGACCACGGCGGCACCGGTGAATTGCGAGGACTTGAGACAGATGCATCCGGTCTATCTCAAAGAGCGCAGCTTGAAAGAGCAGATCGAACAATAGAGATAAGGGAATCATCGGTGATAGTAGCTTGGAGCAGGGCGATGACCTAGTGGCTACCGTCAGTCGGGGAGATGAGTGGCCGTGAGGATGAGTATGCACCCTTACCAGTGTAGACGATTTAAGTGGAGGATGTTGATGAGGGCAATGGGGAGATGGTTCAAAGAGGTACCAGACCTGCTTGAGGAAAACTTCCATCTTATTCTACGTAACTTCCTTACTCGTGACAATGCATACCCATTGCCCAATCCACCTTCCCATGGGAACATAAAAGCCCAGACCAGTCCTTTCACTGCTACCAAGTCTCCAGTGCCTCGAAGTCCTCCTCTTCGGAGCGACACCCCTCAAGCCAGAGCTCGACCGTCCCATCCAAACCCACACCTCCCTCCATCACAGCCCCATCCGTGTCCACCTCCCTCCCCCTATTCCACAACCGTCAACCGAGTACACTGCCAGGACGACTCGATCCCGTGCTCGCCGAGAACGCCGGTCGATCCTTCCACATCACCGCCGGCCCACAGATGCCGCCCCTGGCACTCTTTGGCCTCGTAGCGTTGGTGCCGATGGTGCGGTCACTCCTCGCGTCGATTTCGTCCGTGTCGTCTGCAGCCGCTACTCCACACCCCCTCTCCCGCTTCCCGTCGTCGAAACCCTTGAGGTAGCCATAGTAGAAAGCTCGAACCTCCTGGGTGGTGCGCATCTCCGAGGATGCGGCGGCAACGACGGCGGCAGAGTGTGAGTGTGGAAGCGCCAGGGGACGCAGGATCAGGCAGCCAGTTATCAGCGTGATCGAAAGGATTAGGGTTATGCTGGCTGCGGAGGGCCCAAGAAGGTAGATCAACGCGGTGAGGGTGAGGAAGTGCGGGTAAAAAGCGGCGAGAGGGTGCTCCACAGGGGTAGGGATAGTGGCGGCGGCTACAGCGTTGGCCATATTGGAGCTGGTTGGTGGTGGTAATAATGTTGGCTGTGGTCATATGCAGCCAGGACAGGGAGGTATGTAGAGACAATGGGTCCAATCAAGCCTGGTAGTTACTCGACACTCAGCCACACCACCCCAAGGTAATTCAACGAACCAATTTTCACGCCAGCATAGCGCCTGTTGGCATCCTATCTAGACCGTAGATGACAGCATTCGCCACAATGACGCAATAGCGTGGCAAAGACAGCACCAAATTATAGTTAGCTTCCTCGCTAAGTGAAGGGATTAAGCTTGATCCTTCCGCTGCTACATACCTTCTCTCTGCTCACTTCAGTTCACACAACTCCCTCAAACAGCTCCACAAACATGCTCTCCTACAAAAAATTTAAGCCCAACGTCTCAAGAGACAAAGGGAAAGCTCCTGAGACCCCCGCGCTCGAGGTATCGACCTCTGCACCCGCTGCAAAGACCGAAGACACGAAATCTCCCATCCTCTCGCCTGACGATGAATGCTTTTTCTCCGAGGAACTTGGCAAAGTGGGCGAGTCCGATGTGATCTTCCCCGGGTGCGAAGAAGCTTCAGGAGCCACAACGCCTATTGAGCCCGCTACGCCTGTCGCACCTGCGGGCGAACCCGAGGTCAATAACACTACACCTGCCGCACCTACGGGCGAACCCGAGGCCAAGACCACAGAGAAGTCCAAGGTTCTCAAAACCGACGAATTGATGGGGGCGATTACCACGCGATGGGATGGTTTGAAGCGCACCGTCTCCTCTGCCGCCGAACAGCACCGCAAGAAATCCGCCGAGAAAAGTGCTGAAGAAGCTGCCAAGAAAGAGGAGAAGCGGAAACTAAAGAAAGCGAAAGAGAAGAAGAAGGTGTACGAGCGCCCGGAGGATGAGCTCACGGATGCACTGGAGCAACTTAATCTCACCGCCGAAGAGGTAAAGCCTCCCTATTTACTTCGCCGGGCCAGTTATAACAGTGCGCAATAGGGTCGGGCCCTCGCACTCTCGGCCGAAACCAAAGAACTCCTTGGCCAGTTCACACAGATCCTCAAGGACATCGGAAACGGAGCTCCCACCGCGTACAAGGACCTGACGTCGCTCCTCGATACCAGCTCTAAACAGCTGGAAGAGACTTTCACTGGTCTCCCTTCGTTCCTGCAGAAACTTATCAAGACACTTCCCGCGAAGCTGAAGCCCGAGCTTCTCCAGGCAGCTGCCGCCGCCTCGCCTGCTCTAGCGACGGAGGGTGGATTTAAAGCGCTTGTGACGCAACCGGGTGCACTGATGAGCTTGCTCAAGAGTGTTGTCAATATCCTCAAATTACGGTTTCCGATGGTCTTGGGTGCTAATGCTGCGTTGAGCATGGGTTTGTTCGGTAAGCCGCGGCTTCTCTCTTTGTAAGGTGTTCCCAGAAACATGCTGACAGGCACCACAGTGGTCCTGCTCGTGCTGTGGTATTTCTACAAACGCGGGAAGGAAGTGCGGCTGGAGAAAGAGGAGAAGGAGCGCCTCGCCGCGGCAGCGCCAGCTGAGGTCGAAGGGGAGGCGGCGGCGGCGGCCATGGCGGCCACGGCGGTAGCTACAGTGAGTGGGACCGAACAGGATCTTCAGGGTGAAAACAAATGCTAGTTCCGATGCCTTCTGCTGTTTTCTTGTGATGCGAGATACCGATTCTCGAACTGGATGGCCAATTTGCAGTGACATTGTTTGCTCGGTGTTTCTTCTTTAGAGGTTTCTTTCGCTACAGGTTTTAGGCATTCTGAGGTATCAGTGTAGGATGGTAGGCAACAAAAATATGTGTACTTCTTGAATGAGGTTGCTTCTTTCTTGGAGTTGGCTGGCTTGATTATGGATCCTTAAGCTCTAGAGGTGTGGGGGGTATTCTAGTATGTATCACATGTGGGGCTGTTCTCTTTCGAGGCTGCTCATCGTAGCTGGGAAAGTCTACTAATCCCTATTCTAAACTTAAGCTTATGAATCTTTCTCCTTGAGCGCTCTATGTACATACACCCACTGCCAGTCCCATGATCGTGAGATATATCCCAGACCCTCTCTCCTATCTATCGGCTTGGCAACATGTCCAAGATTTCGATGGGAGACTGGTGCTATGTATCTACCTCCAGCAGGCTGGCTACTTAGCGTCTGGGAGTGCTTTGGCGAATTTCAACAATTTGAGCATTGGGATCTAATTCAGGTAAAAAAAAAAAAATAGAAGAAAAAAAAGACATCCTATTCCTACGCATGCAGAAACTACAGAAAAGATAAAGAAATGCTCGATCCCCGCTTACGGGAAAAGCTTGATACCGGGAGCCGACAGGTTCACTGCGAGATAATTCTCCACCCTGTGCTTGGGCGCCAGCTCATCGAGGTCCCACACACCACCAAGCACACCGTCGGGCCTGAGGACCGCAACAACACCGGCATCCCTGTCGACGCCGAGCGTCTCGTATCCCTGGCCGCTGACATCGCCGAAGAGGTTCCACTCCCAGCCTTCCTTCAGTGCCTTGGGGAACATGCTCCATTCCACGTCGTCGTTAGAGCGAAGGGGGTGGATGACGAAGGGCTCCATAATGCCGCTGACGAACTTCTGCAGGATGCCGATCATGAGGTATTCGAGCTGTTGCTGGACGCGCGGATCTCTGAAAAGTTTCGGGAGCAGCACGAGAACGACGTAGTGGCCCGTTGCTGGGAGGACGTCGTGGAGCTCGCATGGCACGTCATCAGAGAATCGCCGTAGGGGGATGTTGATGAGTCTCCTGCCGGACCGGAGGAGTCCAAAGTCTGGGTTGAGACTGTTGTCCAGGGCCTTTACGGGTGTCTTTTCGACTACACTACTTTGCTGGTACTCGACTACATAGATGTCAGCTCCGTCCCCTCCGCCACATCGTAGATTGAGCTCAAACATACTACCGCATCCACTGGTAAATCCACCGCCGGTGTGGAAGACTTTGAAGAAATCCTCGTGAGAGAGCCCATTGTCTCCCATCTTTTGGGAGAATTTGGAGGCAAATGTGCTGTCGAAAGCGATCAGTTGTTCTGCGATATCCCTTCGCTCGAACTGGCACCGGCTGTTAGTACGGGCGGAATAGGTCAGGTAAGGTGCTTACTTCATAAGTTGGCAGGAGCGAGCCTTGCGGCGCGAGACCCAACAGCTCGAAGGCAAGCTTCCATCCAAGGTTAAATGCGTCCATCATGCTAACGTTCATTCCCTGACCGGCTTTAGGGCTGTGGGTGTGGCAAGCATCTCCCATAATGAACACGCGATTAGCCCCCTTACTATCTTGAGCTGCAAATTTAGTTGCCACTCGCTGACCAATCTGGTATGCGGCTATCCATGATGTCAGCAGGACAGAATTGTCGAAGGACGAGACAACTTACCCCACCAGTCCACCTTGACAACCTCGACATTGTATGGCGCCATCGTTTTTTTCACTTGATCCAGGATGCGGGGAAGTGTCACCCGTTGCCTCCGCGCCCTTGCTCTAGCCTTCGCCTCCTGCTCATCTGCAGCGTTTGCGACAGTTGATGTAGCATCGACATTGTCTTCGAGCTGTGTGTAGAGGCGGGTCATATACTGCTGACCTTCGATCATTTCTCTTGGGATTGTCATGATGGACGCGGCATCCGAATGAATGGCGCAGCGCTTCCGGATGTCGGGGAAGTCGGTTTTCAATACGGCATCGACAACACCCCAGATATAGTCGGTACTCTCTGTACACCGTCAGTCGCTTGTGCATCGACCAGAGATATTTAGGCACTCTTCACCTCCTTGTAGCTTCACACCCATCTGCTGTCGGACCTTCGAGTGCGCCCCATCGGCTCCCACGAGGTACTTTGTAAACAGCGAGTACTCCCGCCCGGTCACCACATCCCGCAAGAACACCCTGACCGGGAATTCTCCACCGACAAACTCATACTTCAGAAACTCGGTCCCCCTCTCCACTTCATTACCATATTTGTTCATTTGTCTCTCAAGGATGTTGACGACTCTGCTGGCAGCAAGCAAGACCTTGTGCGGATACCGCGTAGGAACGGTGACATCGTCAGTGACCGCAGTTCTGACGAGACGGGGTTTGCCTGAACCGCCGGGGTTCCAGAACGCCATCCGGTAGTTGGCGAATCCCTGAGAGAAGACCTCCTCCGAAAGGCCGAGCATGCGCAGGACCTCGAGAGTCCGGGGCTGTAGACCGTCGGCTTGGCCGGGGATGATCATCGAGGTAGCTTTCTCAACGGGCAAGCAGGACACGCCGTATCGGGCTAGCATCAGTGAGAGCATGATTCCTGCCGGGCCGGTCTGTTCGGAGCCACATCAGTCCACTGGGCGCCGGAGATCGCTTCCTCCGAGGCGCCATGTTACGTACACCAATAACCACCACTTCATGCAGCGCGCCGTCGGCCGTCCGGTCTGTGTTCCGCGGTGCTGGGGCTGAGACACGAGGCAGCGGCGGCTTCTTGAGTCCGGCTGCTCGCTGCAGCATCTCTGGCGATGACTCCTCGGTGAAGATAGGCATGTTTGGATGTTCGTTTGGAGGGGGGGGTCTGTTGTGGGCGGGAGGAGGAGAGGCTGAGGAGAGGATGCGATCCACGAATTACGGCGCTAGGCTTCGGCCGCTGTATGGATGACCGTGGGATGCGAGAAATTGCTCTGAAGCGCAACATGTACCCAGTAGGCAGAGGTACGATATATAAGACAGTCAACACCTCTACGAGACGCGATTCATTACTCACCCCATCCGAGAAAAGCCGCGGGCATACCAAAACAGATTCAGCTGGTAAAATAGCGATGAATAATCGCCATATATCTGCAAGGGCGTTGCACTTTGCCATCGCTTTTCCAGGTTCTCGGTCACTGCCAATTGGCAAAGTTAGTTGGAGTTAGTTGAGAACTAGTGTGGTCCAGGTAGGGTGGAAGTAAATGTTGATTGGTTGACGCATCGGGTTTGCCGCCTTCGCCCCACCATCTCGAAAACCGAAGATCGAGCGGACACTAACCTCGATTACAACGGATCAGGACGGAATAGAGTACAAAAATAGATTTGGGCCCATTCAAGAAGGTTGAATAGATATCATGTCTCGAGACTCATGGACGGGCCGCCAATCGGCCAGCAGCGGACTCTATCTACGCCCCCCACACGTTAAAGAATTTTTTTCGGCACGGATGATGAGGCAGATAATTACACAAAAGATTTACGGAAAACCTTTATAATGCCATCGCTTTTGAAACTACTTATATACTATCGCGCCATCGGTTTTTTTTTCTCTCTTTCCCCTTACAATGCCATCGGGCGACTGTCTGGAGGCTAATAGATACCAGCCACCAGATGGTTGAAATAATACCCGAAAATCATTAGAAGAACACATTTTATTCCTACAATCCACCATCAGCAAAGCGTATGATCTTTGCGCAAGCCCGGCCAACATCGTTACACTGCTGGCAGCACTGCGAAGCGTTGTCCGGAATCTCTAGTAAAGCTTGCTGGGCAATCGCCCTATGTATGGTATCCTGTCGTTTCTGTTCCCCTTTCCTCATTCGTCTCTCCGTTGGGCAGCCCCGAGGTCTCCCCAGAAGGAGGACCAGACACATCTCCGAAATCGACAGTGATTAGGTAGCGTTAACGTTAACCGGCCTCATTCTCACGATATGTGTTACGATAAGTCTCTAGGCTGGAAACCTAGGGTACAGAGCCCCGAGGGTGCCCTCGCAGCTTGTGGAAATGATAGCTCGCGGCTTTGTGACTTTGTTGACAACCACTATCCTTGATAGAACTCTCGCCAACCACTTCTGCGTGATTGCAGTATGGTATCGTGGTGCGGGGGCCATTCCTACACATGTGTGTTTCTCGTTGACCGAAATCACAAAGCACTCCCGTAACGCCTGCCAGCTGGCGTAGATACAAAATGGACGGCCAGAGACTGCGCATATGAAGATCGCACGCTGCCTATCCCGTTTTGTCAGTGCTTGATTTCCATAGCTGGGGAGTGGTATGCCGCTTACTTATCGCTATTCTTCGTCAGAACGTTGAACCCAGCACCGACAGCCCGATCGGCTACTGCCTGCTTGAACTGCGAAATCTTCCCGGAGCAGGCCTCCCTCTAGTCGCTCGTGTATTGAACTAGCTAGGAACGAGCCTGATCAACCTTGTATTATTAGGCATAGCAGCCGAAGCGCCGCCATTGGAGATCATGTCCATAGTGGTGGTAGCGGCAGTAGTAGTGGTAGTCGTGGTGGATGGATAGGTGGGTTGGGCGGCGCCGATATTTATTGTTGCTATCGTACTGCCGCCGTCTACAACTGATGTTACTAGCCGCCAACCAGCCGCCAGATGGCAATGTAGTGGGCAAGAAAAAAAAAGCGACGGCACGATAGTATACAGTTTCAAGCCCGATGGCATTATAAAGGTTTACCGTAACTATGTATGTATCTACTTACTGACTGCCGCGCAAAAATCCCGACCTTCCTTGAACACTACCGCAGTGGTTGTTACACTCGGCGGTCAACAATCGCAAATTCCGATCACTCTTTCGTATGATGCCCGAGCATTTCATTCATCTCCATGAGCCTCTCCAACAGGTCCTTCAAAGTTGAATGCTAATGAATTCTTAATTAGAGCGCGCATATTTCAGGTAGTAATCCTACGCCAAACCGGCTTGTGCGGCTGTGACGGGCCGACCCTCGGCAGGCAGCGCCGTAACTAGCGCGTTGCCAGTAACCCAACTTGCGCACATAAACGGCATTTGTCAGCTCCCTTTAGGACGGTCTGGATTGGTAAGGCAATATGGAGCACCGGGACCTGTACATCACCATAATCTATATACATAGGTCGCATACTATCTTTTCGAGCGTTTATTCCGTGGCTTATGTGCTAAGCGTATTTCACTCCCTAGCACGTTATATTTCAGCGCCCATACCTCTGAACTACCTACATAGTCATCGCAACGCAACACCTACTAACTACTGCTATACTGCTAGAAGTTCTAGCCGGTAAGAGTACCGTATTGAGAGGCACTGTTTTTTTTAGCGGTAGGCGCTGGCTTGGCGCTGAATAGGCACGCACTATTGCGCTTATGGCTAGCGCGCCGGACATTTTGCAACGTCACGGGACTCGGCTGTCGGCCGGGAGAACACAACTTCTCGGCCATGGAACCTCAGACAATCACCAATGGGAGTAGGGTCGTGACATTCGATAGAGGACATGTTATGGACGATATGAGAATACAAATGCTGATGGAAAGGCTGGTGGTACCGGGCCAGTATCCATAATCATGACTCCTCGTCGCCGTGACGGGAAAAACGGATAAAATGTACGCCGCCATAGTCTATATAGGCTGAACGCGAGTATGATTAAACAAAAAAAAAAAAAAAAAAAAAAACTCCTCGTCGCCGACGCGCCCGCTGTCGACTTCCCGCCATCGCTGACACCCCGTGTTCATCGCGCTTCCGTTCTCGACTCCCCGGTATCACCTGCACCTGTTCACGAACTCTCAAGAATATTCCCTCCCGTTAGCATACAGTCCACCGCCGATGATGAGTCGGCTCGCACACCAGATATCAGTTCCCCTCTAAAAGTTCAGGCAGCAGCCAGGCCCTCGTACGAAGGGAGTCGCTGAAGCTCCATGCTGGATTCCACGCCCAACAGCAACACCTTCCCAACAAAAGCGCCCGCGCACAGTCGAATTCAAGCTAGGGGTCCTTACGTGGGCTCATCACATCCGGGTGATATCCAAAACAGGTAAACAAAAGGCACCAACGAGAGTCTGGGTGACGACGATTCATTTGCCACAAGCCTTACAGAGCCATCAGTCAACCTGTAACTGCCCCACACTGCCCTCGAGGGCTCTCTCACAGCCTTACTCATCAGCGGCAACCCAAGCGTGGCTTCACTCACTACTGGCGACACAACTGCGGCTTCACTCGCCATTGACGACTCATGTGAGGCCTCGCGTGCAGCCGGCGGTGCGCTCTCAGCCTCGCGCATCACCGGCGACTCGGCCCTCGTGAGAGTAGGCTCCGCGCGCGTGGCTTCAGCGCGCTAGACCGGGTGTACTTTCAGCAAGGCCCTCGGTCTCGGCACCGAACCCGAAGCTAAGAAAGGAAGGGGAAATGGCGAAGTTAAGAAAGGACGGGGGAAGGGAAAAGCTGCTACTAGTAGTAGTGTGTCAGCTGTTGCTGGTACCGGTACAAGAAGGAGTGCGAGGTTGACTGCGAAACCTACTCAGACATATGTGTTGGAGTTCCCACAAATCACTGATGCAGAGGAATCTGATGAGGATGACAGTGTTGAGTATGACTTTCGATGGCAGGGTGGGGCTTTAGTAGCTTGTTCCTCCTGCCTTGGGGCGGCCCTCTTTGGAACGGTGATAGCATCATGGAGCGGGCGGTTTCCCTATCTATATATCTATAATTCTCAGTGGGTGGCTCCCTGCGCGGACTTTCAATTGGGTGAGGAGAGTGTTGATTCGGTGTTGGGGGGGGGTGTCTATTTTTTCTATCTTCTCTAGAAGTATGGTATTCTTCGGCGTACTGGCTGCCGCTCGGAACTGGTGAGAAGCTTCGTGTTGGGCAACAGGTATAGCAATTTCAGTAGTGTTTGCGGACAACAGAACAGAATTGTCGGGTATTGTGATGATTGACTGCGAGACAGCGTAGAAAATTTCGGGGGTCATAACTGATAAAGAACCCCCAGTTTTTTGTGGCTCAGCTAAGCTTCTCGTATTTTTAAAATACGCGTTGAGCCGAACGCTCACCGAGTCACCGTATGTGCGATATACAGTATGTCAGATTTGTGTGGTATAAAAATAAATATACGTTGAAAAGAACGGGCCCTGGGTGAAAAGTAATAAAAAAAAATAGTGCATCGGGACCAGGCACCATTACTTCCTCCAACAGGAATGCTACATAGCTGCTGTCTCGTCGGAATCCGGTCTCGGGTTGCATTGTATTTGGGGGGATCACGAGTCAGAAGCGTACGACCCCGCTGTTTTTGTAGTTGTCTTTTGGAGACGATCTTTCATCGCATAGGTAAGGCCTCCAAACCGGCGTCTCCTCCACCCAACCCCAGAGTGATGACGGAAACTGAAACAGTGCATAAGTACGAAATCTACCTACCTCTAACCTGTGAATGGGGTAATGAAAGTGCAGGTGGCTGTTGAATGAGCGACGAAATTTCCGGAGTTGTGTATGTGGTGCTGCTGACTACACTGGTAAAAAAGGGGGTCTCCTTTATATAGTAATTCAACAGTAGTCCTAGCCAAATAAATACTACATTGGGGTGGCTGAGAATTTCGCAAGCGGGTAAAAAAGTGACACCTTTTTTTGCGCAAAAACAATGCGCCCAGAGTGTAGTATATACAGACCTTTTCGACTTGGGAAGCCGAAGGAGTAGATCACCGTTCTTCCGAGTGTAACCTTTTCGTGAGACAAATCATGGCGTTTTTTGACCGTTGGAGAGCGCGCGAAGACCGTAGTTGAGGCTAGCGTCAAGACTAGATCCTCTAGTTCGAGCATCACGAGCGTGATCGTGATCGTAGTGTGCAGAGTAGGGCAAAGTACTAGTAGCGATGCCTCATCATCATGACGAGAATCATGAAGTGTTTCTACACGTCAACTACAACCTACTACCTAAAAGATCTGCGATGACCTATTTTCCTCGAAACCGGCAATCCGACCCTGTAAAAGCCGCAAGCCCCTAAGCCGAAACTCAATATTCAGAGAGGTAAAGTTCTGCCCATGTATGGGAGTTCTGCCCATATTTAGGAGCTCTGCCCATGTTTATAAGTCATACTGGTTTATGAAAGAATACATTTCAAGCGGCAGTCACAGGTGGGTGGCCTCTATGATTTAATGGGTTCTACAGGAAAGGAATTTCAATCGTCGAGCGATGGAATACTTGCTCGTATACTTCCCAAGTAGAAATCACTCACGCGGCTCTACGATCAACTGCTAGAAATGGTCGAAAACGCCAAGAAAACGGATCGGCCTTCTTCACCGTTGAAAACACTCGCAACATATGGACTGCAAAACCCGACACAACCATGAACGAACCAATGCCCCAATCCTGAAATGAGTGTCTCATTCGTCGTTCTAGCACTTCATCACCCTCGCTCTAAGAAGATTGGATTTGTACAGCGCGGAAGAATTACGTCATGCTAAGGAAAAGGCAAAGGCTCAGGTAGCGGCACTTCTGATGGCAGACAATGAGAAGGACAGTCGGTGATCGGAGGTGGTAATGACAACAATAATGATCCACCAACCAAGGACTGTGAGCCTCCATTCACCCGGGTACCACGAGGCCGACCCGCAAAGCAACGCATGACAAGCTAAAATGAGAAGGAAGGCAGAATGCAACTATGGTGGTTTGCCGGACACTCTCAACGAAGCACCATATGCATCACGGTGCTCCATTGTAAATGATTGTGCAACTACGCTTCGACATGCCGCAAGGCACCTAGAATAGCACACATACCTAGAGTAGTAGTAGTCGAAGAATGGTATAATTTTCTTCGATAAATCCATCATTGTGATATCCACGACAAAATCTGGCCACGCGGTGCAATTGCCGCGCTTCCTCCACTTGCGCGCGACGTGGGCGGGATATTTGGGGTGGAAATGTGAGTCATGGGAGATAAAGCCGAAAATTTATACACATCTCTGCCAGGCCTACACTACCGCACATATAGCAGCAGTGTTAACCGACTCTATCTATCTAGTTTCTAGTGGAAAAGTTCTACAATCGAGGTTTTGCAGTCCCAGTGGTCTTGGGTAGTTAGGGCAACGGAGGGTTGTAGGAATGAGTGTAGGGATTTAAGTAAGGTATGAGAATAGGTCATTACTATTAAGATTAGGTGAAAGACCGCGCGGTGCTATTCCCTTCGAATGTACACAAATGCTCTGATTAGTTCCCCTCAACGACAGAGATGCGGAGCCCGGCTGGATGCGGCTGGAGGAAGTTGCGCAGCGTACCTAGACAGGCGGGTGGCCAGTAGCCCGCTGGGGGTGAGTTCCGCGCCAACATTCTGATACATAGACTACCTACGTTCCAGAGCTCCATGCCACCAGACTTGAGAACGCGCAACATTGCAAAACCACCATTTAAATTTCGAGCGTTCCTAGATGGAAAAATAGCACCGGTTTAGAAACGCCCAGGACTGAGAAACGATGAATGGTATGCTCTACTTCTGTGTAGCTGTGTATTTCCGCGATAAATTCAACAACTGTGACCTTACGGCAAAGTCGGTGCTTAGTTATCACGCGGCGTGCACTTGTCGGGCTATGTACCTCCACTTGCCGAGCTACCTCCACTTGCCGCGCGACGTGCTATGTATTGCAGAATTGTAAGGAGTTATGCGGGGAAAGTTCCACAGAGCGTTTTTCAACAGTGGAGCAGTCAATCATCTCTATCCTTGGCAAAAATTGGTGACGCGAATTGTTCCACGAAAAACTCCGCTCTCAATCTCCGGATGTAGCACCACCAGCACTTGGCTGTGGGTCTGCTCTTCGTCCACTTGAGTGCCAGCGATACAGGTCACGCTAGCTACGGCATTGTGGCGATCCGCCAATTCCCATCGGAGGCCATGATTCGTCGGGCTTGGTTCCACCACACTCACCGGATGCCGGCCTTCTCACGGAGGACGTTCCGTAAGTGATCGACGCCTACTCCTTGACTGGAATGGCTCTTCGGCGGACGGAGCACGGATTGCTATACCCTTGAGCTGCATGGCTGATGGAATAGGGTACGTACGCAACTGGTTCGAGTCTGATGGGCTTACAAACGCAACAGGTCACAGCTTGCATGGCATGCCTTTACGCACCTATGATGGAATGGTGTTAGCCTGCCATAGTACGGAGCCACGTGCCGCGGGGTAGTCACCTCCGAGAGATCGTCAACTTGCCTTTGCAATGACCTCATCTAGAGCACATACCGGCCAGCGGGGTGCAGCAGTCCTTTGCAGGCCAGCAGTTACACTGCTTCTTCCTACAGCAGATGCCGACCGCACGTTGTCAGGCGGTTGGTTCGGCGCTCCAAATCTTCCGGACACAAGGCGTTCTGCACTCGGAAAATGATAATGGGAAAGTATGAATCTACTCTATGTATGTCCTGAGAATGCAGGAAAACAAACCATGAGCTGGCTTTCCTTTTTATTCAATCCTAAACCATTCGGCGACAGGAGAATTCCGCAGACTGGACGAGTGCCGCGGTACGTGCCAGCTCTGTGTGTGGTGGCATGCTCCACTACCGACCCAATGGCATATTGTACCTATATCCTTACTTGCGGGGTCACGTATTGTGTGTGCCTTCAGCCAGAGCATCAAGGTACCGCGATTGGAGAACCGGCGCAATTTTCGTCCGATGAGCAGACGTAAGGCTGAATCCATCGATATTGTCGTCTGTACAACTGATTCTTCTGCACATGCGCACTCCAGTCGAATACCACATAAAACAGGTCTTTGCTCCTATGAGCTCCAATCGATCCAGAGCGCAGACTCGAGGCCAAAAGACTTCATCGCAATGCGTAACCTTCTCAAACTTCTTCCGC
>Ga0307508_10004206_pt1 | contig 14153 bp, 13 predicted proteins | sample 9_EM_MG_FD_203089 | JGI IMG/M metagenome (GOLD analysis project Ga0307508, IMG submission 203089) | Populus trichocarpa ectomycorrhiza microbial communities from riparian zone in the Pacific Northwest, United States - 9_EM | ecosystem: Host-associated > Plants > Roots > Unclassified | place... | reverse complement strand
CTCTGGCTTATAATCCTCGGACTGGCGGCCTTGTTCGGGCAATATTTTGTTACCCGGGCCTATGGGGCCGACAATGCAGGCGTTGTATCGGCCATTGCCTATGCCAATATTGTGTTCAGCGTTTTTATAGGAATGATGCTGGGGGATGCATTCCCCGACCGGATGTCGCTTGGAGGTATCGGTTGTATTATAGCCAGTGGTGTGATTATTTCGCGTTTCAGGAGAAAGCAGCCAATACCAGGGAGCAGAGTTTAAAAAAAACGACAGAAAACGGTGCAAAGGCAATGGTATAGAAACGCTGGTTTTTATTGATAGAAAAAAGCTCCCTGATTTTTTTGGTGTTCAGGTAATACAGGATGCCGCCACTGAATACCAGGGCAACCAGCTGCTCATACAAAGGAGTGGGGGAAGACCGGAATGTTCTCATATTTGGCTGTAACACCAGGGTTTCAATAGACATAATACATCCAAGGGTAAAAATAAAAGCGGCTATTGTCCATCCTGCTTTTTTCCTTTTAAAAAGCAGGTATATCATGACGGGCGTGATAATAAGCCCAATGGCTTCAGGCAGCGTAACCAGGCTGAAAAAATCTCCTCTTTCGGCGTTATAGTAAAGCGAGCGGATGCTTTTAAAAGCCTGGAGGAGAAAAATTACCGACAATCCCGTACAAAGTAGTGTCAGTTGCTGGCCGGCCGTTTTTTCTTCTCCGGGAAGCATATCGGTATTTTTTTCCGCCTCTTCCCTTTGTTGTTGCTGGTCCATGCGGTGTTGGTTTATGGTGGGGATAATGTTGCATCAAAGTATTCATTTTCTACCATAATTCCTATCGTTACCGCAGAAGGGCCTGGCCAGTTAATTTACCGCAAAATTCCTGTTTGTATACATTGCCGGTTTTTGCCCCGTTGTAGTCACCTGAATGGACAGCTTTCCATCGGCTGCCAGCGGTGAAGCCTGCAATTTAAAATCCGGCGCAAAACGCCTGCTCATATAATAACCCGACAATAATTTCTTTTCTTCAAACGAGGCATTGGCCAATACCTTTTCCTTTAGTGCGCCTGTAGAATCCGCCATGAAAAAACGAAGGTTGTCAAAATAGAAGTCGCCATTACCGTTGACGGCTACATACAACCGTATGCGTGTAGCTTCCGGGTCAACAGTACCGTCTATGCTGTATTTCTTCCAGCTATCGCCGGCGGCATTGGCATAAATAAGCGTTTTGCCAATAATATCTTCTTTCCCCTTACGCACCTGGATGGCGTATATACGGGGGCGGGATAAAGTATCCGCCGGGTTTTCTTTTACAGAGATATCAAAATGAAATGGCTTGTTTTGTTGCTGAGCTACAGGCACTTCTTTTACAAAATAAAAGGCATCAGCATAATAAAACCGGGTCGACTGGGCCTGGGTGGCAAGCGCCGGTAAGGCAAGAGCAAGGAATAAGGTAAGGGCTTTCATTTGCCAGGATTTGGGTGGAATATAAAAACGCAAAAAGGGCAGGAATATTATTAATAAGTATAACCCTGTAGTAACGTGTTGTTTACTCCACAACCTGCCTCTCCTAAAGGGCATTTTGGGGAAATTAATCCTCGCGATAATGTGTAAAATTGGCTTTTTAAAGCGCAAATACTATTGGAATACTAATTGCTCTTATTAAAACGAATTCGGTTTTCAATAGGATATTGGGTTTTTACAAAGCGGTCTGGATCTCTATCCGGGCCTATTTGTTTTTAGGGGGTCCAATATCGAAAGATTATTACCCGGGGTCGGGCCCCGGTTATTTCAGCAACTGGTAAGCAGCCAGGCTCACCAGGTACGCCAGCCCCGTCATATAAAGTAGTTGTATTACCGGCCATTTCCAGGACCGGGTTTCGCGTTTTACCACGGCCAGGGTGCTCATACATTGCATGGCCAATAAGTAAAAGATCATCAGGGAGATACCAGCCGCCAGGGAGTATACCGGGCTGCCGTCGGCCCTTTTGGCCGCCTGCATCTTTTGGGTAAGCGTGCTTTCGTCGGCGTCGTTACCGCCTTCAACACTGTATAGGGTAGCCATCGTGCCCACGAATACTTCGCGGGCGGCAAAAGAAGTAATAAGGGCGATGCCTATCTTCCAGTCATATCCCAGCGGGGTGATGACAGGCTCTATCGTCTTTCCCAGCATACCAGCATAGGAGTTTTGCAGGAGAGCGGTATTTTTCTGGCGTTCCAGTACAGCCGCCTGCGAAGGATTTTGCTTAATAAGCGTATCGTATTGCCGGGCAACTGTGTGCATCCTGTTGCCCGGGCCGTAGTTGCTCATTGCCCACAGTATAAGACTGATAATCATAATGATCTTGCCGGCGTCGAATACAAAAATCTTTGCCTTGTTGATCATCGTTACCACCACGTTTTTCCAGCGGGGCGCACGATAGGTGGGCAGCTCCAGGATAAAAAAACTCTTTTCCTGCAGTCTGATAAACCATTTGGCGATATACGATACCAGCAGCGCCATGACTATGCCCAGCAGGTAAAGCCCCATCATTATCAGGCCCTGCAGGCTCAGGAAGCCGAGAAAATACGTTTTCGGAATAACCAGCGATATAAGAATGGTAAATACCGGCAGCCTTGCGCTGCAGCTCATCAAAGGAGTAACAAGTATGGTGAGCAGCCGTTCCTTACGGTTTTCAATATTGCGGGCGCTCATAATGGCCGGTACCGCACAGGCAAAGCCGCTGATCATCGGCATCACGCTTTTGCCGTTCAGCCCCACTTTACGCATCAGCTTATCGGTCAGAAAGCTGATGCGGGCCATATAACCTGTGTCTTCCAGTATGGTTATTAACCCAAAAAGGATCATGATCTGTGGCACAAATACCAGTATGCCGCTAAGACCGGCTATAATGCCATTTACAAACAAATCGCTGAACCATCCCTGCGGCAGCACATCGTTGAACCAGCTGCCCAGTCGGGCAAAAGTCCACTCTATACCGTCCATCGGGAAGGAGGCCAGCCAGAATACGCTTTGAAACAGCAGGAACAGCACTGCCAGCAGTATAATATACCCCCAGCGGCGGTGAAGCAGTATGTCGTCCAGCCGCTCGGTCAATAAGGTGCGCTGCAGCGGCCCGGGCTCGCTCACATGCTGTTGCATAATGCCCTTGATGCGGGCATAACGTTGCATGATTTCTTCCGCCTGCGTTTTAGTGGGATTAAACTTATGGCGCAGCTCTATATTTTCTATGGTGTCCTGCGTGGCCGCGTTCAGCGAAAAAGTTTCATGGTTAATAAGGTAGTGGATAGCCGTATAATCGCTGATGGCGGGGATATGCTTTTTTACTTCGTCCACGGCGGCGGGCGCCAGCTCCCTGTTTTCAATAAAATCCCTCGCCGGCGCCTGGTAAAGGCGTAAAGCCGTTTGCGCCATCACTTTTTTCAGCTGTGCAATTCCCTTGTTTTTGCGGGGATTTACCGATACCACCGGTACGCCCAGTTCCACCTCCAGCCCGCTGATGTCAATTTCGATGTCCTTTTTCTTCGCCAGGTCCATCATGGTAAGCGCTACCACCAACGGTATTTTGAGATCGATTATCTGGGAGCAAAAAAGCAGGTTGCGCTTCAGGTTGCTGGCATCTACCAGCAGCACTATCATATCGGGGCGCACGTCGGTATCCTGGTTGAGCAATACCTTGTAGGTCACCCACTCGTCGGCACGCTTGGGATAAAGACTGTAAGTGCCCGGAAGGTCGATTATATTGGCCTGTACGCCATCGGTCAGTTGAGAGGAGCCGCTTTTCTTGTCTACGGTAACGCCCGGAAAATTGCCCACTTTCTGGTTTAATCCGGTCAATGAGTTAAACAAGGAGCTTTTTCCGCTATTGGGGTTTCCTACCAGGGCTATATGTACAGGTGATGCGGGCACAAGTCTGCAAAAGTAACTGATGACAAGGGTATACGGTTTACGAATTCGGGAAGTGCCCGGGTATCCTGCCAAACAACCTGTTAAAGTTATTTATAGTCCGGGTGCGCCACCAGTTTGCCATCCTCGTACATGGGCAGCACATTGGCTCCGCCGGGGGTAAGGCAGTACCGGATGTCTTTTTCCAGACCGTAATTAGTAAGGCGGTGGTAGTGGGAAGCATTTTTTGCCTTCATAAATCCATACAAATCGCTTTTTGCATCGTTATACATGGTTTCGGCCATCTGCGAAGAATCGCAGTTGATGGAAAAATGTTCTTTTACCTTACTGATAACCGCGCCGGCAAACAGGGTGTCTTCTATATTCACCCGGTCTTTCCAGGCGGCACAGCCGAGAATAAGATTTTGCTTCCGGGCCATCACATAATCACATACTGCATCCAGGTTGGGAAACGAGCCGGTAATAATATGGCTGGCGCCCTTATCGAGCGCCATATGGAGGAGTTTGGTACCGTTGGTAGTAGTGAGCACCAGTGTTTTACCCCCAATAAAAGAGGTGGGGTATTCAAAAGGCGAATTGCCGTATTCCAGCCCCTCGGCCACCTGGCCATCGCGCTCGCCGGCGGTAATGGCATGCAATTGTTTGCCCAGGTCAATACATTTAGGCACACTGTCTACGGGTATAATAGACCTGGCGCCGTTGGCCAGGGCGGTAGCGATGGTAGAAGTAGCCCGCAGCACGTCGATAATGACTACCACGGCATTGCTCACATCATATAAATGCAACAGGGCGGGACTCAGGGAGGTATGTAAACTTGGTTTGATATCCGTCATAACGGGCGCAAATGTAACGCTTTGAGGGGAATGAAAAGGGATACCAGCCATCATTTGTTCAACACGAACTTCCATTTGTCGCTCTCGGCGTATTCCTTAATGAGTTGATTGCGCTGCTCCAGCAGTTTGTACATATAGCGGGTAAGATAAAGGCGGTTCACCAGCTTCCCAAGACCGCCCCAGGGCGATTCGAATACGAAAATATCGATTAGGAAAGTGCCGTTGGATACCTCCTTGAAATGGTGCTCATGCTGCATCAGCTTAAAGTCGCCGGCTACCATCGCATCGGTAAACGAATGTGGCCGCTTCATATCGGTGATTTTTATGCGCAGCACCCGTTTTTTACCCAGGTGTTTGGCCTTCCATGTCACGGTTTCGCCGGCATTGATAAGCCCGGCTACGGTACCGGCTACCGCTTCTTCCCCGGTATGGGCCATCGATTTTTTGTGCAGGTCAATGCTACGCGACAGGTCAAAGACCCTTTCGGCAGGAGCAGCAATAAATGTAGTAAGGTGAATTGTAGGCATCAGGCATTGCTTTCACAGGGGAATGCGGATTTTGGGCTTCCATTGTTATGCAAAAACCTTTCCAAAAATAGCAATTGCCGGTTTTAAAACATCGTGATTTATGTAAGTTCGGGGTTTACCCCTAAACCTCTACTGTCCCAAAACCGGCAATGAAAGCGTTAGCTAAACGGGAATTTCACCACTTTAGCAATCAACAGTTTATCTCTTACCTTGATATAAATCTTTGTGTCGATGGCGGCAAATACACTGCGTACATAGCCCATGCCAATGGCCTTACCCAGGCTGGGTGACTGGGTGCCCGAGGTAACAATGCCAATCACTGCGCCGCTGAAATCCTTTATTTCATAACCGTGGCGGGGAATGCCTTTGTCTACCATCTCAAAGCCAACCAGCTTGCGGCTCACGCCTTCCTGCTTTTGTTTTTCGATGATAGGTCTCGCGGTAAAGTCCTTGCTGAATTTGGTAATCCATCCCAGCCCCGCTTCCAGGGGAGAAGTAGTATCGTCTATATCATTGCCATACAGGCAGTAGCCCATTTCCAGGCGAAGGGTATCGCGGGCGCCCAGGCCAATGGGCTTGAGCCCCTGCGGACCGCCGATGGCAAAAATGGCATCCCATATTTTATCGGCATTGCCGTCCTTGTCTTCAAAATATATTTCCACGCCACCCGAGCCGGTATAGCCGGTAGCGCTTACAATTACATTAGGTACGCCAGCAAATACGCCTTTTGAAAAAGTATAGTATTTCAGGTTCAGGATATCCATTTCCGTCAGCGGCTGCAGCATCTTCGTGGCATTGGGCCCTTGTATCGCCAGCAGGCAGGTTTTGTCGGAAATATTGTGCATTTCCACGTTATTGGTATTGTACCGGCTGATCCAGTTCCAGTCTTTTTCAATATTGGAAGCGTTTACCACTATCATGTATACATTGTTTTCCTCCACGCAGTAAATCAGGAGGTCATCCACGATACCGCCCTTGTCATTGGGCAGGCAGCTGTATTGGGCTTTGCCGGGGATAAGCTTGGAAGCGTCGTTGGTGGTAACCCGTTGAATCAGGTCGAGCGCATGCGGCCCTTTCAGGATAAATTCGCCCATATGGCTTACGTCGAAAATGCCGGCATTGGTACGAACCGCCGCATGCTCGTCATTGATGCCGCTGTAGCTGATGGGCATATTATAACCGGCAAATTCCGCCATTTTGGCCCCAAGGGCAATGTGCTTTTGCGTAAAAGGAGTATTCTTCATATAACAGACCTGGTTTTCAAGGTGGCAGCAAAAGTAAAGATAATGGTCGAGAGTTGCCTATCATCTGTCAGCCATGGCTATCAATAATAAAGCTCCCCACCGGAAGATGAGGAGCTGTGTTCCAACTTCAACCCGCTTGCCAACCGAACCTCGGCAACTACCCGGGGGTTAGCAGCGGCATGCAGGTCAGTATCTTAGAGACGGGCAAAAATGAGCACAGGAGATATGATCAAATGGTTATTGGGCATATCGTCGTCGTTGTTCGTAAGGGTCTGCTTGCTGTTAGTACTTACAGAACTGGTTTTTATCACTTCCTTCAGCCTTTTTTCTCTATTGATGCTGTCTTTTATTTTCATTTCCTCGCGCAGCCTTTCCTTGATTTTTTCCTTATCTTTTTCACCCATCGAATCCTTCAGCTCTTTATAACGGTAATGGTCGTTATTACTCTTGTTGCGGCTGCGGTCGTCGTTGTCGTCATCATTATAATCGTCGCCGTTGTAACGGTTGCGGTGTCTTTTGTCCTTGCCGTCTACCCTTTCCAGGCCGCCGGCGGTCATGGTATATTCCACGCCGGTTTCATAACGATAGCTTTCATTGTCGTTGTTGTCCCAATCCCAATCCCAGTTGTCCCTCGAAATTCCGTTCATCATAAACCAATAGTAACGGCGGTTCACGGAGCGGTCTACCAGGAAGCGTTTACCTATCGGCACCTGTATCGTCACCAGTACGCCCTGGTTGCGGAACTTCTGACCGCTGGGGAGTGAAAAGCCATTGCTCAGGTACAGGGTGCTGTCCTGCTGGTTTATCTGGAAGCTCAGGGCGCGGGCCAGCTCTTCGGCCTGGCGTATGCTGCTGCCATTGCTGGCCCTTATGCTGGACACATGATAATTGCTGTCTTCGCTTTTTTCCACTTTCACCCGTACATTCTTCACCAGCAGGCTGTCTTCATTAAATCCAAAGGGACCCCATTTGCCACCCCACCAGGCGCCATAATAGTGCGTGGTGGAATTGGCTACGCGCACAATCAGTTTGCCGGTTGCCGGCTGGCTAAGGGAAAAATCCTGGTGAATGCGTCCCGGGTAGTCGAAATTGCGTTTGATGGCAATACCCAGCGCGATAAAGCAAAACAACCCTATAATCCACAGCGCCCCAAAGGTGTAACCGATATAATGATTACGGCTTTTTGCGCCCGCAATGCGGCGGATAATCCATACGATGATAGCTACGATGGGGACACCCAGGAAAAGAATCAGTGAGCTCCATGCCAACAGGCTTTGCCACGGGCCTTCCAGCAGGTAATCTTTAAAGGGCATTACGGCAAAGGCGCCTGCAAATAAGGTCACCAGTCCGCCCAGCAGGCCTACGATAAAGCAACCGGCGATGAAGAAAAAGAATATTTTAAACAACACGCCTATGGCATTACCCAGGCCGCTGCCGCCTCTTCTTGCCGCAGGTATGGCTTCTGCACCCAGGGCTTGTGCCCGTTGCCCTGCCTGCTGGCCCATAGTGGAGGCCCTGCTGCCAATATTTTGTGCGGCATCCTTTATCTCGGTGCCAAACTTTTCGGCCCTTTCTTTTACACCCAGCAAATCTTCCTTCACGGTATCGCGAATGGTATTAAGGTCTATTTTTTCGCCACGCATTTCCAGTCTTTCCGATGTGGTAGTCGCTTCGGGCAGCACAATCCACAGCACGATATACACCAGTATCAGGGTAGTGACCAGCGAACCGGTAAGAAAGCCGGGGAAATAATGGAAATTGAACCAGGGACCGCGGAAGGCGCCGTTGACGATGCTAATCAGCAGCGGCAAACCAAAAATCAGCCGGGGTATCCACAGCTCAGTATTGAAATAAGCTGCCAGGCCACCGCACACACCGGCTACTACGCGATGCTCGGGGTCGCGGTACAGGCGCTTGGTGATATTGGTTTTAACCGACTGCACAGGCACCACAATCCACAGGATGATATATATCCAGAACGTAATGCCCAGGAACAGTACAAACAGGATGCGCATAATGGCCGGGTCTATGCGGAGGTTATTGGCAAGGCCGCTACACACGCCGGCGATGATTTTATCATCGGCATTGCGCACCAGGCGGCCACGGCCCGTGCCATAATTAGGCTGTTGCTGGTAACCGGCCGACGATCCGCCGGTAGGGCCGCTGCCCCTGCCGGTATTTCCTGTACTGCCGCTGGTATTCCCTGCGTTTGCGGCGCCGGAAGAGGCAGACGATGTATCGGCGTCCTGCTCCTCGAAATCTTCAGGACGGCCAATACTGGCGATAACGGCGTTTACGTCTTCGTCGGTAATGCAGGCGCTGCCGCGTTTGAGGCGTTCGGAGAACAGCTCGGCAATACGGCTTTCTATATCATTGATGATCTCATCACGCCCATCCTCGTTGTGAAAATACCTTCGCAGGCTCTCCACATAGGTCTTCAGGGCTTCGTAAGCAGTCTCCTCTATCGGGATAACCCTGCCCTGGAAGTTTATGTTGATGATCTTTTTCATTGTGTTATAAGTTTGATGTTGAAGTTAGAAGGAAGGGTTCTGGTTAGTGGTATCGGGCAGGCTTTCTGTTTTTTTGGCCAGGGTGTTGACGGCATTGGCCAGTTCGTTCCACGTCGTCTCCAGCTCGTTGTAAAAGCCCAGTCCTTTTTCTGTCAGTGAAAAATATTTACGGGGAGGACCCGAATTGCTTTCTACCCAGCGATAAGTGAGCATATCGGCGTTCTTAAGCCGGGTAAGGAGCGGGTACAGGGTTCCTTCCAGTATGTTCAGGTTGGCCGCTTTCATTTCCTCCACGATATCACTCGGGTAGGCTTCGCCGCGGCGGATGACAGACAGGATACAGAATTCCAGTATTCCCTTCCGCATCTGGCTTTGTGTGTTTTCGATGTTCATACGCTTCTTATTTTGTCCTTTCTGCTTTGACGATACAAACATAAGATAAGTTTCAGTACTATGCAACACAAAGTACCATCTAAAAGAAGGTAATCTTTATAGAAAGATAATAGGTTTAGTATTAATCATATGATTATCAGTAGTTTATGCATATAACTTTGTGAAAAAAGAAATTTTAGCCGATTGGATGAATGGCGGGAATAAGGGATGGGATGTGAGAAATGCGGTCAAATTAGCTGGCATTACACCATTTTATCCGCAGCACGGACCATAAGCACGACAGGCAAAAACCGTATCTTGTTATGCCGGAAGCGCTACGCCGCTACTAAATAACTAATGGATAAAAATACCTTCACACAGCACCTTACCGATGCAACAAAATGGGTAGTTGATTTTACAAAACAGCATTGATATCATTTCATATCCTTCCCAATGTTTCCCTCGTCAGCTCATTCACCACATCTCCCGTATTCACCGTCGCCGCCGGCTCAAACAACATCACCGAGACTTCATGCTCCGCCACCGGCCGGTGCTCCACGCCTTTGGGCACAATAATGAATTCGCCTTCTTTCAGCTCCACCGTCTTGTCCCTGAACTCGATGCTGAAACTGCCTTGCAGCACATAAAACAACTCGTCCTCATTGTCGTGCTTATGCCATACAAACTCACCCTTAAACTTGACTATTTTTACCTGCTGACCGTTTAGCTCACCCACTATCCTCGGATTCCAGTAATCGCTAAAAAGCGCCAGCTTATCATTGATGTTTACTTTATCCATACCCTGAAATTAACAATTTAAAGCGGGGTGACTGCCGATGGGTAGGTCCGTGGCGCGGGTGCGGCCTGAAAATTGTATAGTTAAGGATGCCCCGGCCCTCCTCTTTCATCCTTCAATTTACCGATATGAAAAAAGTACTTATTTTCTTCAGTGGCAGTGAATTCTCCGAAGGCGCTTTTTCTTTTGCCCGCAGGCTCAACGATATGCAGTCCATCCTGCTCGTAGGTGTGTTTATCCCCAAAATGAGCTATGCCAGTTTATGGGGCGCCATTCCCTACACCGGTTATGAATTTGTGCCGCTGCTGGAACCCGAAATAAATGGCATGAAAACAAACATCAGCCGGTTTGAAACGGAGTGCCGCGAAAATTCCATCGGGTACCATATTCACTCCACCTTGTCGGATTATTCGCTGGAAATGCTCAAAAAAGAAACCCGGTTCGGCGACCTGCTTATCATCAGCAGCGATAAATTTTACGAGGATACCAATGGCGCCGGCGTGCCGTCGTACCTGCAGGAAGTATTGCACGCGGCCGAATGCCCCGTGATAGTGGTGCCGGAAAAATTCGATTTTCCCACCAGCAACATATTCGCTTACGACGGCGGCGAATCGTCGGTGTTTGCCATCAGGCAATTCCTCTGGCTGTTTCCCGAGTTTAGCAAAAACGACTCTTCGTTTGTGTATGTAAAAGAAGGCGGCGATCTCACTATCCCCGACGAAGAAGACATACGCGAGTATGCAGAACCGCACCTGGCGCATGCTGAATTCCTCCACCTGGGCATGCCCTCCGGTAAGTCGTTCAGCAGTTGGGTAAGCCAGAAAAAAGAGCCTATCCTCATAGGCGGGGCCTATGATCGTTCAGGCCTGAGCGAACTGTTTAAAAAATCTTTTTTCAATGAGGTGATTGCAGAGCGGCTGTTGCCGGTATTCATTGCCCATAAATAACGGTCACCTGCCAAACTCCTGTACCCAATACCCGTTGTATTCGGCCGCGCCTATTTCTTTATAGAGCGTATCCATCATGGCCCTGCAGTGTGCTTCGCTAAGCTGCCATGCCAGCATCACTTCGCCTGTGCTGGTATATCCTTTGGCGATATTTTCTCCCACATAGCTGCCGGCATACCCTGCCTGTTGCGCCCGCTGAATGGGAGAGGAGCCCTGCGGTGATATATGACTGAAGTAATTATTGCTATACATGTCTTTTGCATGCGCCGCTGCCGCGGCTCCCAATTGTGCGTTCCATACCAATGGCGGCGCCGGCGGCATCGAATCTGCTCCGCACCGGCAGCCCCTGTTTCTAAGGCTGTTAACGGGCGTTGCCATCTCCGGCGCCAGGCGCGCATCCGGTAATGCCACCTCTTTTTTGCAGGAAACCGCAAAAAAAAGGCAAACCGCCATATATATCGTGCCCCTGTACAAAAAAGATAATGTCATGCTTAGTATTGACAAGCTCGTGTTGATCATTGCCCGGTTGTATAAAGATAAATAAAAACAAGACCCTGCATGGGCTGCCCCGGTCATGCCTGCCTGCTGTATAGGGGATAAAAGCGCGCCGGTTAACAAACACACACCTATTTGTTATCAAAACCATCCCCTCATAGTGTGCGGTAAGAAATAGTTTCGTATGGCGTAAAACACGTTTGCCATGCCATCCCACTCTTTATTCAATAAAGCCTCATTTTTATTCCCGGTACGGGACAAACCATCAAACACTTTCAGTATGAAAAAGAAAACACTGACGATTGCCGTCATAAGTATTATGACGATCACTGCCTGCAAAAAAAACACGCAAATCAATCAGGACGCGGCGGCGGCGGTAGAAGCCGCCTGGTCTTCCAGCGACAAATGGGCTACCTGGTCCAACGGAGGGTACACCATCTATAACGATGTATGGGGAAGCGGCGCCGGCGCTCAGTCCATATGGGCCAATAGTTATAGTAATTGGGGCGTGTGGGCCAACCACCCCAACACCGGCGGCATAAAATCCTATCCCAATTCAACCAAATACATAGGAAAAACACTTAGCAGCCTTGCTTCCTGTACCAGCAGCTTTAACGTCAGCACACCTTCCGGCGGCGCCTGGGAAGCTACCTACGACATATGGGATAGCAACAATGCCAATGAAACCATGCTATGGATGAATTATACCGGTACTTCCACCGGTAGCGGAAATGTAAAGCCCATCTCGTATAATTATAATTCCGCCGGCAGCGCCATACCTGTATACACCAATGTAACGGTGGGCGGCCATACCTGGAATGTATTCCGGGGTAACAATGGCGGCAACAATGTATATTCCTTTCTGCGCACCAGTAAAACAAATTCAGGTACGGTAGATATACTGGCCATTCAAAACTGGATAAAGGCAAAAGGCTGGTTTGGCAATATGACGCTGGGTAATATACAGCTCGGCTTTGAAATTACCTCCAGCTACGGCACCAATGGCAGCGGACTGAATTTTACCTGCAATAGTTATTCGGTCAGCAGCAGGTAACAGGTGCACGCACGGGTGGGATGCATACCGGCTGCGGAAAGAGGCTTTAATTTTTTAAAGCCTCTTTTTATGACTTATTATATACTTTTAGGGCATTCATCCAAAAAACCCATGAATAAGACCCGTCTTGAAGCCTTTAGCGATGGCGTGCTTGCCATCATTATCACCATTATGGTGCTTGAAATAAAGGTGCCCCATGGCGCCGATTGGGCGACGCTCAAACCCTTATTGCCGGTATTGTCGAGTTATGTTATCAGCTTTTTGCTCATAGGTATTTACTGGGGCAACCACCATCACCTGCTGCATACCGTAGAACGCGTTAATTCAGGTATGATCTGGGCCAACCTCCACCTGCTGTTCTGGCTTTCGCTGGTGCCCGTAGCCACCGGCTGGATGGGCGAAAACCATTTTGCTCCCGCCACCGTTATCCTTTATGCCATACTGCTGGTCGTTTGCGGACAGGCATATAGCCTGCTGCAGCATTGCATTTTAAGAACGATGGACGCCAACAGCCCCTTTGTACGTGCGGTCAAAAAACAGGACCGCAAAGTGCTGCTGTCACTCGTGCTGGCGCTGGCCGCCATCCCTTTTGCCTATATTTATTATCCCATTTCGGGCCTGCTCTTTTTTCTTCAATCCGGCATCTGGCTGATACCCGATAAGAATATTGAAAAAGCGCTGGACCCTTAAATACCGTATTTTACAGTCACTAACACCCGGTTTTTGGGACGCTGCCGGCCGTATTATATTTTGCTTTAATTGATTTAATTTGTAATTTAAGTCATAATTAACCCGCCATCCGGCTTCCTATGCAATAAGCGTTGAAGATTGAATATCTCCCTTCAGAAAGAATAGTGTTGTAGAGCGTTAACCACTTCATATGAAAGCGGCACCAGTAAAATTATTAAAAGCAGCCACGCTGCTTATTTTAACGGCGATTGCAGCAATCCTGTTTGTCTCCATACGCCGTCCCGCGGCAGTGGCGGCGCCATTTCCATACTGGCTGTTAGTGTTTATTATCGTTCTGCTCGTAGCCGTACTGGTCATTGTTGGCCGGCTAAGCCGCGATGTGTCCGGCCGCGAAAAAGCCGAAGCCACTGTACTCAAAATCCAGCTGCGTTACCAGTCACTCATTGAAATGTCGCCCGTGGGTCTTTTTTATACAGATGTAAACGGCTATACTACCTACGTAAATCCGCAATGGTGCCTTATATCGGGCCTGCCGCGGGAAAAGGCGCTGGGCAACGGCTGGCTCGACGCCGTTCATGAAGACGATAAACAAGCGATATTTGACGGCTGGATGGAAGCGGCGCAAAACAAAGAATTGTCCATAGCAGAATACCGTTTTGTACGACCCGATGGCAGTATCAAATGGGTCATGGGGCAGGCCATCCCCGAGCGCAACGAAGACAATCGCATCATCGGTTACGTAGGCACCATCACCGATATTACCAAACGTAAAATAGCGGAAGAAAAACT
>Ga0307508_10004205_pt1 | contig 14153 bp, 11 predicted proteins | sample 9_EM_MG_FD_203089 | JGI IMG/M metagenome (GOLD analysis project Ga0307508, IMG submission 203089) | Populus trichocarpa ectomycorrhiza microbial communities from riparian zone in the Pacific Northwest, United States - 9_EM | ecosystem: Host-associated > Plants > Roots > Unclassified | place... | reverse complement strand
GCCTTGCGGATCGCGCCCGAGGTGCGGCAGGGCATCCAGCGTCACGGCAACCTTGCCGCCCCAGCTATGGCTCACCTTCACGTCGTGGAGCAGCGGAAAGCGTTCCGTCATCTGTGCGAACAGGATCTTTGCGCTTGCCTTGCGGTCGAGCGGATAGAAACGCGCCCGACCGCCGAACAGGAACCGCTGCCCGTCGGGTGAGTAGCGGTAGTAGGCGGTCACGCGGTTCGCCTCGGCCACGCCGCGATCCCCAGGGATGAGCGACCTTCGCAGCTCTGCGGGCAGGACCTCGGTCGCGATCTGATGCGAGGTGACCGGGATGAGGCGCCGCTTGAGCCAGGGCGTCGCCGGGCCCGTGTAGCCGTTGGTCGCGATCACGACGCGCCTTGCAAAGATCTCGCCTTGTCCGCTCGCGATCCGGTAGCCGGCGCCTGCACGCTCGATCGACGTGACGCGCGCATGGCAAACGAGTTTCGTCCCGGCGGCGAGCGCGGCCGCCAGCAGCCCGCCGAAGAATTTCGCGGGATGCAGATGTCCGGCGCCGTTGATCAGCGCGCCGCCGACATAGACCTCGCTCGCCAGCTCGCTGCGCAGCTCACTGCGATCCAGCATTCGCACGTCGCTGTCGGTATGCGCGTTGAGCTTTGCGATCCGCCCTTCCCAGGTACGGACCTGCGCGTCCGTCCAGGCGGCGGCGATGCGGCCGCTGCGGCGGTAGTCGCAGTCGATGCCGTATCGCGCGATCAATGTCTCGAGGAAGCGGTAACCGGCCGCTGCATCGCGCAGCCTGTCCTCGATCGCGGCCGTGCCAGCGGCCGCGGCCGCCGCACCGACGCGTTTGGACATGCTCTTGCCGACATTCACGCCACCGGTGACCTGGCCGCCGCTCAGCGTGCTGGCGCCGATGCCGGGAAGTTCGGCTTCCAGCACGACGCCTTCGGTGCCGTGGGCGGCGAGTTCGAGGGCACAGGATATGCCGGCATAGCCGGCGCCGATGATTGCGACATCGGTCTCGCGCGGCAGGCTGCCGGCGCCGGCGTCGTTCGGACGCCAGCCGTCCCACCAATAGGGGGTCTCGGAGAAATCCGGAGCGAAGATGGAGGACTGTGTCGTCATCGATGCATCGTTCCGGCGCTACTATACGGGATCGGCAACGGCCGCCGCCGGGACGACATAGGGCGTGGAGCGTCTCTGGTTGTAGTAGAGGAAGACACTGACGAAGGAGATGGTCGCGATGACCGCGACATAGCAGGGAACGGCGTAGGGTGTTCCAGTCCGGTCGATGAGGAATGCCGCAACCAGAGGTGCGGTCCCGCCGAACAGCGCGGTGCCGGTGTTATAGGCGATCCCGCTCGCGGTCACGCGCATCTCGCGCGGGAACATGTCGACGAGTCCGATCGTCATGCCGCTGGTGATCAGCGGATAGACCAGCACGGGGATCACGGCGGCGGCGATCGCGCTCGCCGGCGTGGCGAAGCTTGCGACATAGAAGGAGAGGAACATCGCGGGGATCACGAGGATGCAGCCGGCGAGCAGGGTCGGCCGGCGTCCCACGGTGTCGTTGACCCAGCCGTAGGTGACGGTGGTCGCCATCAGCACCATCTGGGCGATGAAAATCGCCAACGACGCATGCGTCTCGTCGAGCTTCACGAAGTTCGTGAGATAGGTCGCGAGGAAGCCGAGCACGAGATAGTTCGAGAGCGTGTGGCTCATGAGGATGCTGATGAAGAACAGCATGCGGCGCCATTGGCTGCGGACCACGGCCGAGAGCGGCGGTGCTTCCGTGCGGCGACGCCGGCGTTCTTCTTCGATGGCAAGAAACTCAGGCGATTCATCGATCTGGGAGCGGATCCAGAGACCCAAAAGCCCGAGCGGCACGCCAAGCCCGAACATCAGGCGCCAGCCCCAGCTTGCCATGCTCTCCACACCGATGACGGCCGAGACAAGCGTGAAGATGCCAACCGCGATCGCGGTGCCGGCATAGGCGGCCGCCGGGGAGAAAGAGGCCCGGAGCGCCCGATGCCTGCTGCTTCCTTGCTCGACGATATAGGCGGTCGCGGCCGTGTACTCGCCACCGGCGAAGAAGCCCTGCGCGAGACGGCAGAAGACGAGGGACGCCGTGGCAAAGCTGCCGGCGACGGCGTAGCTCGGGAGAAACGCTGTGATTGCGGTGACCAGGCACATGCCGCTCACCGAGATGAAAAGGGCCGAGCGGCGCCCCAGGCGATCGCCGACGCGGCCAAGAACGATCCCGCCGAGCGGCCGGATCAGGAAGCTCGACGCGTAGATCATCATCGTTTGCAGCAACGCCACGGTGGGGTCGCCGGGCGGGAAGAACGTCGTGGAGATCACCTTCGCCAGCAGGCCGAAAATCGCGAAATCCAGGAAGTCGATGAGATTTCCGGCAACGGCGCCGGAGATTGCCTTCAGTTGGATGCGGCGGGTGATCGGACCGAGCGCCGGGGCAGTCGCTTCATCTCGGGTCAAAGCCAGTACTCCTATTATTGGACGCGTCCGCTTGCGCGGACTGTCGAGAACAAGCGCCGCATGTTTCAGTTGCCCCGGCTCAGCAAGCGTGCCACAATGCGGAACATCGTTCCATTTTTAATGCTAGCGAGGAACCGGGGGGATGGCAAGCGCTCTCGGGAAAAGCAGGCTTTGTGCTATGGGCCGTGCTCGCAGCCATTGCCGGGGACGCCGAATGGGAGTGGACGGCTTCACGGAAATCGCGGTCAGGGTGATGAAGAGCCTTTTGAAGAGCCTGGATGTTCTGGAAGCCGTCGCGGAGATGCAGCCGGTCGGCGTGAGCGAACTTGCGCGCCGCCTCGATCTGCCCAAATCCACCACACAGCGCATTCTGCAGACATTCGCGACTACCGGCTGGCTGCGCCCGGTCGGCGGGGAGGCGACTCGCTGGCAGATCGGCCATCGGGTGCTCCGCCTTCAGGTGCCGGAGCTGCAAGGCGGACAGCTCTATGTCGTGGCGCGCAAGCCGATGCAGGAGCTGCGCGACCAGGTGAACGAGACCGTGCATCTGTCGATCCTGGATGGGCTCGACGCCATGCTCCTGATCGATCGCGTGGACTGTACCCAGAATGTCAGGACCTTCAGTCCCATCGGCGATCGATCGCCTATTCATGCAACCGCTATCGGCACGGCCGTGATGGCGCACCTCTCGCCCGACGAAATCGATGCCATCATCCAGTCCGGACTGACGCGCTATACCGAGACCACGATCACGGACCCGAAGGCATTGCGCGCGGAGCTCGATTGTGTACGCGAGCGCGGCTATTCGCTGAATCTTCGCTGCTACCGTCCCGCCGTCTGCGCCATCGGCGCCGCCATTCTCGATTCGCAGGGCCGGCCGGTCGGCGGTCTCTGCATCTCCATGCCCGCTTCCCGCTACATCGAAGACAACGAAAAGATCTGGGGCGGCATGGTCAACGCGGCGGCGCGCAAGATCAGTATCGGCTGACACAACAATTTAACGCCCTATACCACGCCGAATCGCGCCTCTTGGCTTCGGTGGCTGGCTCTCGCACACTCGCATGCAAAATGCGCTCCAGCTCCTTACTTCAGCGCGAGATCTTTCGGACCGGGACAAGTGCATTGGAAAACGGACTCTCTGAGAAGCGGTTTCAACCTGGAGCTGAAAGTGTCTTCCGGCCGCGTTTCCGGTGCGAAACTGGGGCGGGATGCGCTCACTCAACGGAACGACCGTCGGTCGGCTATCCCGTCCGATGGATAGCTGCTGGGCGATGTCCGACGTTTACGTATTGAACGGCGCCTCATTAAGGAATCGATCGAGGACATTCGCAGTGATGCGAGAAATGTTGTTGTCGTAATTGTTGTGAGACAGGGAGCCGCACCATGCAATCGACGATGTGCAAAACAGCGCCCCTCCTGACGGAGTTTCGCCGAACGCAAGATCCGCCTTCACGCGCGGATTAACGTCTCCGCCCAGGTTGGGTGGAACGACGCCGAACTCTTCGTTGACCAGCATCATCATTGGCGAATGTCCCTCGGACGAGGCAAGGCACAGCATGTTGGGTGGGGACCCAAGCTGCGTCGTAATGCAATCCATTTCGATTCCAGCCGCGCCGCCGCCGATCAAGCCGAAATTGCCGATGATCTCGTCGTCAACGCCCTCAAAAATGAAAGCGGCTCGTGGATTCTCCGCATCGGGCGTTCGTCGGTAGTAGCCGCTGACGTCGAAGCCTTGCGCGATGAATCCAACTCCGCAGATCACGTTCGGCGCCCGCCCGACACGCCGCCAAAGTCCGCCAAATTCGCCGTTGAACGATTGAAAATATTCTCCGGGCTCTGCCGCCCAGGTGCGAATACCATCTTCTGCGCGTCGAACCTCCACCACGCCGGGCAATGTCTTATGAAACGCTACTCGCCAGTACCAGCCGTTGCCGCCCATGTACATCAGGCGACCCCCTCGATCGATCCAGGACTTCATCGCATCCCACATTGCGGTGGAATGATACTCAGGGTGGGTTCCCGTCAGAATGACCTGGTAATTCTGAATTAAGCCAAAGCCCTCTTCATTCAAATCCTCGTCAGTGATCACGTCATAATCAACGCCTTTGTGATCGAGCCAGTCGAACAGGTGCGTGTCCGCGTTGTATTGGTAGAGCGCCGACCCATGACCGCCGAGCCAGGAATGATAGCGTGCCGAAAAGTTGAGAACCGGACGCAAACGGCTGGAATAACAAACCCCCGATCCGTCGGCGTGACAATCGTACAGGGAGCCGCCGAGTTCCGGATGATCGTATAGATACAGATCGGAATGCCCAAAAGGCAACAAACGGTTCATTTGCAATTCCGCACCCCGCGCGGTGATGTGTTCGCCATGGTTGGCATAGGCGATGTACGAAGCGGTCGGCGCAAGGAAAGCTACTTTCGGCCTTGCGCTTCGGTCGTGCCGGTTGCGCGGCGGACGAACGAAGAACGCGAGGTAATCCTCGCGCGTGGCGCTTTCGTCGCTTGTCCCGCAGCCGACGTGCAGCGCATAGGGGCCGCTCTTGATGTCCTCGGGCAGCGTAACGCTTACGCTCGTCTCCCAACCCGCATCATAGAGGTCGTCATGGTGGAAATGGATCGCATCATAATGCTCGGGCTTGCGTCTCCAGTCATGTTCGTCTCCCGTCCATTTCGAACTCTTCATTGCGCGAGTCGGCAGATGCACCAGACGCCCGTGACGGCCGAAAGGGCCGACATCGACACAGCGCTCACTTTCCATCTCCCGTGAAAAGTCCCAACGCGCAATAACCGCGTTCGAGAGGTCCGGCGGTGGCGGGCTTTGGTTGAATTGTTCATGCGATGAAGGGGAGTGAACCCCTGCCAGTACGATGGGCGCCTCAATCTTGCCGTCGAAATGCCAGCCGACGTGGCCGCCAGGCTCCGGACATCCCGCCAGCAAAAATGGCGTGGCCATTGATGACGGCGCAAACACGATTCGTGAAGTCGCACTTGCGCCGTCATCAATCAGAGCATATCGCTGCAACGGCTCCTGATTGAGTGTCGTGCTTCCGCTTGCCGGATCAAAGGACACCGCAATGGTGTACCATTGCCTTGGCAACATCGCCTTGCCGGAGGATAGGGTGTGCGATGCGCCCGGTCCGCTGCTGAGAACGAGGTCAAGGCTTCCGTCGGGGGCAATACCAATCCTGAAACCTTGCGCTTCAATCGGATCCCACTGAGCGAAAATCGTCTGCTCACCTCGCATCGGAAGCGTCGGCCAGATTTTCGCAAGGAATGTGAAGGGACCGCTGAGCAGCGGCGGCGCCGCGTCGACGATCATGTAGGATCCTGCGTCGACCCTTTGTGGTCGTCCGGGATGTTTGCCGTCAACCGCCGTGGGGATGTGCCGGAATTTCAGGCCGGGGCCGTCCGGATTGCAATCGCCGTGCACGACCCTAACCATGCGCGCGTCAAAAGAGTCTCCCTCCTCAAGGGAAATCTTGAAGTCGATTTTTTCTCCGGGGGCCACCGAATATCGATCGGGATAGCCAGTAATCTTGAGCATGCCGTTGTCTCTCCAAACAATTGGCGATCCGCTTCAATCGCGAAACGGGCGATTGATGCTTTCTCCGGTCAGGAGGCGCCAGCGGCGACAAAAGACCGCCCATTCCGCCGCCTCGCGGCTGGTGAATATCTGATCGGTCTCCATGACGATCGGATCCTTGCGTCGTGCCGGCATGTTCGCGAGCACCCATTCGGCGAATGGTTTTCGGCAGACAAGGATGATCTGATTGCCGGTGGGATCAACGCGCATCACGGTGAGCACGCGCATCAGGCCGGGGCTGTGCGCGCCAATGGGATTGAGCCTGAATTCCTCGATAAACTGCCGATCCTTCGTGGGATCGATTCTGTAAGTCATCGCGGGTCCCTATCCTCGTGATCTCAATTTTTCAGGGTTTGCGAAAGGCGATCGGGAACGGCGGGGGAGCCGGGAGAAACGACGTCGAGCACCTCGGCAAGGCTCTCGATCCTCCAGTCAATCATTTCTCTGGCAGCCTTACCGATGCGATAGCCGACAACTTTCAGCCCGGCAGTCCTGGCCGATCGCGCGCCGGTTTCGCTGTCTTCGATGGCGATTATTTCCTCATGGTGCAGATCGATCTTCCGGATAGCGAGGCGATAGGGGTGGGGGGCAGGCTTGCCATGATCCACGTCGTCGAGACTGACCGAGAACAGAATGTTTTCGCCGATACCTAGCACGGCGATGTTGGCATCAACGGTGACGCGGCGCGAGTTGGAGACGCACGCCTGCACGACGCCCAGTTCGGAGAGCTGCCGCACGACCGCGACCGCGCCGTCAATCGGCCTTAACCTCTGTCGGTTGGCGTCATAGTAGGCCTCAATCGCTGTCATCCAGACTTCTTTGTCCATGTCTTGAGGAAAGCGGTCGCGCAGCGTGATCCAAACGTCCCGCATGTGAACGCCTTGATAGGCTTCGCTCGGCAAATCTCGTAGATCGATCCCAAACTGAAGGGATGCTTGGACCATGGCCTCGTGATGCAGTGGCTCACTGTCGATAAGCGTTCCATCAATATCCCAGGCAACCGCGCGGATCATCGCGTCGTCCCCCGCCTATCGGTGTGGGTCAGACGTCGATAGGTGTCGCGAAACGCACCATAGCCCTCCGCGTAAAGCGCGGCATGTTCCGGGTTCGGTCTGATCAGGTCACCACGGCCAACAAATCGGTCAATCCCGCCCCAATCGTTGGTCGCGCCAATTCCGATCGCCGCCGTCCAGGCGGCGCCGAGGCAGGATCCGGGATGTCCGACCGGCAGCTGAATCGGTTGCTGCAGGACGTCGGCGACGATCTGCATCCAGAAGCGACTGCTTGCTCCGCCATCCGACGCGCGAAAGTGCGAGAGTACAACGCCCATCTCGGCGAACACCTCGACATGGTGAGCGATCGCGTAGGCGTAGGATTCGAGCAAGGCCCGCCACAGATGGCTCACTTCATGGTTCAGACTGAGGCCGGTGATCGCGCCTCGTGCGAACGGGTCGTGGATCGGCGTCTTCTCGCCCAGGAAGTATGGAACGACCGCAACGCCGTCGGCGCCGGCGGGCACCGAGCCGGCAAGACTGTCGAGATACTGGTGTATTGTGAGGCCGGCGGCACGGGCCGCTGCCGCTTCTCCGCGCGCGAAATTGGCAACGAACCAGTTCAGCGCCGAACCGCCGGTCGACATGCAGCCGTTGGGGACGTAGAGGCCGGGCACCAGATGATAGTCCAGAAACATCCGGTGATCGGGCTTGGGCCGTTCACTGATCGCGAGGACGTCGACCGAGCCACCGAACTTCAGCAACGCATCGCCCGGGCTGACCAGGCCCGACGCCAGCGCCGACGCAATAAAATCGGCAGCGCCAGCGACGACCGGCAATCCGGCCGGTAACCCGGTCTGGCCAGCAGCGGTCGCGCTCAGACGGCCAATGATTTCGTGTGAGCTTGCCTTGCTGGGAAAAACCGACGGCGGCAAATGCGTGTGCGCCGTGAGCGCGTCAGAAACCTTGTGGGCGCCGAGATCGACGAAGCCCGCCTCGAGCGCCCAGTTCTGCTCGATCCGTCGTTCGCCGGTCAATCGAAAGTTGATATAGTCATAGGAGCCGAACACCGTCGCGATACCGTTGAAAACGACAGGCTCGTGTTTCTCGATCCAACGCAGTTTGCAGGCGATGAGTTGCTGATTGACGCCATTGCCGGCCATGCGGACGAAGGCTTCCTGGTCAATCTCCGCCCGGATTTCCTCGACCTCGACGGCGCATCGTCCATCGCTCTGCTGAATGCTTCGACGCAACAGGCGGCCTCGATCGTCAAGCAAGACCAGTGCGGGCAACATTCCGGCGACGCCGATACCGGCTATCTCGTCAGCGCCTACGCCGGATTTGGCGATCAGAGAACGGGTGATGTCACAAAGATTGTTCCACCACTGCTCAGGGTCCTCTTCCGCCCAGCCGGCACGCTCGGAAAGCAGATCGACCGGGCGGCTCTCGACCGCCAGAACCTGGTCCGGCAACCGAATGAGAATGCCGATGGTTGAGGTCGTGCCGATGTCGATGCCAAGGACGCAGGTCATTTTTCAGTGGCGCCTCTGGTCAGCGAAGCTCCTCGACCGCGTCCATGAATCGGCTGACGCGGGCTCCGTCGACCGCGTTCCAGGTGTCACCATCCACCTTGAAGTGGGTGCCGACAATGACGCCGTCGGCGACCGCAAGGACTTCGGCGACGTTGTCGATAGTGACGCCCGTATTGGCAAACACCGGAACCTGGTGGATTGTCTCGCAGACCTTGCGCAAATCGGATTGATTGGCGGGCTGCCCGGTGATCGGTCCCGAAACCAGGATCGCGTCGGCAAGCGACGAGAAGATCGCGCTTTTTGCCCGCAATTCTATCGCCCGGGCGTCGAGAGAATGGGCAAATTCGGCATTGATATTGAACAGCAGCTTTAAATCCGGACGTCCGAGATTTCTTCGCAACCGGGCCGCACCCGCACAATCCGGCGCCCATATGCCCATGTCAGACGCAAAAACGCCGGTAAATATCTCGCGAACGAAACGGGCTCCGGTTGCGGCGGCGATGGCGATGCTCGCCTTGGGATCCCATAGATAATTCACGCCAAACGGCACCTTCAGCACCGGCTTGATCGCCTGGACGACGGCGGCCATGGCAGCGACGCCTTCCAGTGAGGCCGACGTCATGTAGGGGCGGTCGTTTTCATTACCGAACATGACGGAATCGACGCCGCCCGATTGCAATGCCTCGACGTCGCGCGCGGCGCCGTCGATCAACTTTGCCATGCCTCCGTCGGAATCGTAGAGCGGCGTGCCAGGCAGCGCGCCGATGTGAACCATGGAGATGACGACCTTCTTCTTGTCACCGAAAAAGTTAAAGGGCATGGCTGTTTCCTCTCCAGTGGAGTTTTCTTGAAGCAAGTTTCAGTCATTATCCGGAATCGGGGCTATCCGAATTTCTACCTTCGCAGCGCCCAGCGCAGCCTCAATGTCTGAGGGCGGAGGGGCTTCGCAGATCATCATGTCGATCCCCGCAAAGTCCGAGATCCGAACCAGCGACATTCTGTGAAATTTTGAGCTATCGCATAGAAGCACCTTGTAGGAGGAGCGGCGCAGATAAACGCGCTTAAGCTCGCTGTCTTCGAGCGAATAGTCGAACAGGCCCTCGGCGGTAACTCCGGAAACGCCGATGAATGCAATGTCAAACCAATAGCGTTCAAATTGCTCCAGCGCGGTCGGGCCACCCGAGGAGGGCTCTTCGCCTCGAATTTGTCCACCGGGCATGTGGACTTCTCTTCCCACCTGAGCGAGCAGCGCCGCCGTGCGCAAGCTTGAAGTGAAAAACCTCAATCCCGTGCGGTCGGCCAAAATGCCTGCCAGCAGATGTGTCGTTGTGCCGATGTCCAAAGCGACGGTTTGCCTCGGCGCCAGAAGCGTCGCAGCAGATACGGCAATTTGGCGCTTGGCCTCCTCGTTGCGGCGCAGACGGGCGTCAAATGCCGGCTCTTCATGATCGATTGCATCTCCCATTGTCCCGTCCGGTGGCATCGCGCCGCCGTGTGTTCGAATGAGAACGCCGTTGCGTTCGAGTTCGATCAGATCTCGTCGAATCGTCATGTCGGAAACGCCGAGCTCGGCGGCAATATCGGACACAACCAGGAAGCCGCGCTTGCGGGTCGCTTCGACCAGCAAGGAATGGCGAACATGGGCCGGGACTCGGCGTGATTCATTGCCGGCAGCGGACAAGGCGGCCTCCCTGGGCGTGATTCTATCGAGCTCCGGAATGCCTAACATGGCCTCATATTCGCACTGAACTGAAACCATCATAACAACCAAACAAACATGATCAATCATTAAATGTGTTGATGTGTTCGAAAAAGTCTGATTACGTCCGTCTTGTTCCTCCTCGGAGCGGATATGACGGTCAGAACCAACCACCCAAAACTGGCTGAGGACCTCGCTGGAAAGCGCTGCGTGGTGACGGGCGCGGGCTCGGGAATTGGACGAGGCATCGCGATCGCGCTCGCCCGCCACGGCGTAAGGGTTGCCGTGGCGGATATTGACATCGCGTTGGCCGCCTCTGTCGCACGAGAGATTGGCTCCGACGCGATTTCGGTTGCGATGGATGTTCGCTGCCGAAGCTCCGTTGATGTGGCTTTCGCAACCGTGGTCGAGACGCTTGGCGGGTGCGACATCCTTGTCGCCAACGCTGGCGTATCGTCGATGAATCGAGCGGTCGATCTCACCGACGAGGAGTGGGATCACAACTTTGACGTCAACGCGCGGGGCGTGTTTCTGACCAACCAGATCGCGGCGCGTCACTTCCTTGCGCGGGGCACGCGTGGCGTCATCGTCAACACGGCCTCGCTGGCCGCAAAAGTCGGGGCGCCGCTGCTCGCCCATTATTCCGCAAGTAAGTTCGCCGTTCTCGGCTGGACCCAGGCCCTTGCGCGTGAACTGGCGCCCAATGGTGTGCGGGTCAACGCCGTCTGTCCCGGATTTGTGAAGACGTCGATGCAGTCGCGGGAAGTTCTTTGGGAAGCCAAGCTTCGTGGCCTCACGCCGGAGGCGGTCCTGGCCGATTACGTCGCGCAAACGCCGCTCGGCCGCCTCGAAAAGCCGGAAGACGTGGCTGACGTCGTCGTTTTTCTTTGCTCCGACGCGGCTCGCTTCATGACGGGACAGGGCCTGAACGTAACGGGAGGCGTCTACACGACGTGAATGGAAGCGGCGTTCCGCTTCCAGAGACGGGCCGCAAGACACAGCGTCATCATGGTTCAAGTCAACGGGAGAGAGGACTGCAAATGAGCGACGCCGACGAAAACGGGAATGGTGGTTTCACAAGGCGGGCCTTCATGATGTCGACCGCACTGGCGGCCGGCGCCCTGACGCTCCCGCCGATGGCCCTCGCCAACGAAGATGAGTTTGCCGCAACCAGCGGAGAGCCGGTCTACTTTCGCGGCTGGCAATACAAGCCCGACGTCGTGCAGGACAATGTCGATAAATATAACAAGCTGCATAGTGGCAAGGTCGACTACCAAACAGTGACTGGAGATTATCCGGCGCTGATGGAGAAGTCGCTGATTGCCGGCGACAAGCTTGACATGATCTATGCAAATCCGCCGACTGCCGTACGTTTTTATGAGGCGGGTTGGATCAAGCCGGCCGACGATCTGCTTTCCGGGCCCGCCGCTATCGCCGATATGTACGACAAGGTCCGCGATGCCTGGACCTACAAGGGAAAGGTGTTGGGGCTCTCGTATTTTCTTTCCCCGCGCGGCATCATTTGCGTGAATCGCCAGCGGCAGGAAGAACTCGGGATCAAGGACGAAGAACTTCCGAAGAACTGGGACGAGTTCTACGCACACCTCGACGCCCTCAGCGCGAAAGGCACCAAGGACGCCTTCCTGCCTCATTGGTTCAACGAGTTCTATGGCATCTCCTGGGCATTCTTGTGGGAGGTGATCAATCGTGGTGGTACGACGGTCGACCCCAAGACGCACGCCCCGACGGTAACCGTCGACAACGCCGCCGGCAAAACCCTGGCTGCCTGGAAGAAGCTTTGGAAATCCGGCAAGGTGCCGGAGGAGGTGTTGACCTACACCGAAGCCAACGTCGTCGACGGTTTCGCTTCCGGTCGATACCTCTATTCGTGTCAGGCTGGCTACAATCTGGCCTTGTTCAACAACAAGGAAAAATCCAAGATCGCGGGCAAGGTCGGCTTCATCCCCTATCGCGGGCAAGCCTGGGGTCTGCTCGACAGCGCGCTCTACCTGACGACAACGCGCAAGCGATCGCCGGCGCTCGATGCCGACGTAAGCAGGTTCGTCAGCTTCTACGGATATAAAAACACCAGCGGCAAAGTCTGGGTCGGACAAGGCTGGATGGAAAACTCAATGCTGTTCTCCGGCTACAAGACCGTGATGGAGAGCAAGGATACCCAGGAGTCGTTGAAGGGGTTCCTCGCGCGCGAAAGCGACGTCAAGGAATTGCTCGATCTCTACGCTCAGACCGCCGCGCCGAACGACGTCTGGAAGGTGGTTTGGGCCGAGGAACTGAACTCCTGGCTGCGCAAGCGCTTGGCCGACTTCCTGCTGAAGGATGACAGCGTGGAAACCGTCATCGGCGAACTGAACGCCCAGATCGCCTCCTTGAACAAGAAATATAAGCTCTAATGGCGCAGGGCCTGGCGCGATCCGGCGCCAGGCCCTGTAATCTCTGTGTGCCGCAACCACGCGAGTCGGACGTTTTTTCATGGCACCGCCGATCAAGGAACATGCGAAGGCGCTCTCGAATTTCCAGTTCGCTCTGTTGCTTACGCTGCCGGTGTTGCTGTTTCTCATTGTGCTGATGGGCTATCCCCTCGGCTATGCCATCTGGCTTTCGCTCCATGACATTCAATTCGTCTTTGGCAGGATGCGGGTCGAGTATGTCGGCCTCGGCAATTATGTAGCGGTCTATCAGTCTCCCGAATTCTGGCATGCCGCCTGGATTTCTGTTCGCTTCACGATTGAGAGCGTTATACTGACGATCGCCATCGGTCTGGGTCTCGCGCTGGTGATGAACAGTCGCGCCGGCAGGTCGCGCGCCATGCGAACACTCATCCTGCTTCCATGGGCGGTGTCGCTCTATGGTGCGGGCACGATGTGGTTCTATCTCACGAGCGGGCAAACCGGCATTGTGACCTCGCTCTCTTATTGGGCCGGATTCGATCGGCCGCTCAATCTCATGTCAGCTTCATCCGTCGTCGATCTTCTGGCATTGGGAAATGCATGGAATCTGGCGCCGCTGGTCGGCTTCTTCCTGCTGGCGAACCTGACCACAATCCCGCGGCGCCTGTACGATCTGGCTGCGATCGACTGTCTCGGCGCCTGGGGGCGTTTCATCCATGTGACATTGCCGCCGCTGCGCTTCACGCTATTCGTCTTCACGAGCATTGCCACCGTACTTTCGCTGCGGCTGTTCGATTTCATCGACGTGATGAGCAGAGGCGGACCGGGCAACTCGTCCACGGTCCTGCCCTATCTGCTCTATGACATAAGCTTCAAGCAGCTGGAGCTGGGATATGGGGCCGCGATGTCGTTCTACCTGCTGGCCCTGATCGTCACGGCGACGTTGGTGCTTTACTTCGTGTGGGGGCGCCGGGAGGAGGCAGGCTGATGCGCCGAAATCCCACGATATTTGCCTATCTTGCGCTGGCTGTCGCGGCGGTCTGGACGCTGCTGCCGATATACTGGATGCTGAGGATGGCGACGCTGATCCCCGCGGACATTTCGACATATCCGCCGCCGTTGGTGCCCCATCACCCCCATATCGGAAATCTACTGAACATCCTCGGGTTCAGTTACGTAACATCTGACGGGCTGCTGCTAACGGCGGCGGGGCAATCCCGGCAGATTATCAGCGGGCTCATCAATAGCTCGATTGTCGCTGTTTGCACGATGATCGCCACCCTCATCATCGTCGTGCCGCTGGGCTACGTCTTTGGCCGTCTAGAGTTTCGTTTCAAGACCGTCCTGTTCATGGCGGTGTTGTTTGCGGTCGCGGTGCCGCCCGTATCGACGTTGATTCCGTTCTACAGCCTGTTCACGGACCTTGGCCTTACCGGAACCCGTACGGGC
>Ga0307508_10004204_pt1 | contig 14154 bp, 18 predicted proteins | sample 9_EM_MG_FD_203089 | JGI IMG/M metagenome (GOLD analysis project Ga0307508, IMG submission 203089) | Populus trichocarpa ectomycorrhiza microbial communities from riparian zone in the Pacific Northwest, United States - 9_EM | ecosystem: Host-associated > Plants > Roots > Unclassified | place... | reverse complement strand
AAAGGGGGAGGGGGAGTCCCAACACACTCACCTGTCCGAACCCGACGAGCACATGGTTGATCTCGCCATGGAGCGCCTTGGGGAGCCACGATTCAAGATTAAGTCTGCGTGCGTCCAGTTTAGGTTGACACACGCGTGGGGATGGTGGGGGGAGCTTACCGCGTCTCTTCGGGGTTCTTGGTCTGTCGAACGTGCCACCCTAACCGATTCGTGATCCGGTGTACGTGGACGTCGACCCCGATGCCCAGGTTTCTACAGTAGGCCGTAGGTACTCGGTGAGACTCGGATCGTTGGCGTCGCACGGGGCGAAAAAAAAGACGTACAACTTCCATGCCACTTGGAGCGCCAAAAACGCCATCTTGGGTCCTACGCCGGGTAGCGAACACAGTTCGTCCACCGTCTTGGGAATATCGTCGTCAAAATCATCGTGTAACCGCCGAGCGGTCTGTTTGATATACCTAAACGTCAAACATACAAAACGCAAACGCAAACGGACACGATCGTCGTCGTGAACAAAAAGGCACCTAGGGGAGAGGAACCACACGCACTGCGTCTTTCGTCTCCAAAACCCTACTTTGGCGATCGCGTCCGAGATGACGGTGTCGTCTGCTTCCAACATGGCAAGGACGGAAAGCGATCCGCCGAGTGCGGTGCGTAGTTTGCCGACCGCCGCGTCTGTCACCTCGTCCTTGGTCTGAGAGGAGAGCATCAAGGATACGAGCGTCGCGAAACGTTGGTTCTGTGATGGAATGGAGTCAGAATGAATGTCAAACGCGTCGCTCTGAGTCACTCCATGGAACGAGCTGGCAGACATAAAAGGACAGAAAGGACAGGAGATGGTGGGGAGAAAGAGAAGGATGCGACGCTAGAGACAAGACATCCAAACACACCTTGGGATCCCGTTCTCTCAACTGAGCTTGATCACACCCCATCGTATCCACCGGCGCCACGACAAGCGAACGCATCGCCTTGATGGCGGCGTAGGTGTCCGCCCACTTAGCCGGTTCAGGGTGCGGGACGTCCAAACTCTGCAGAACCGTTTTGGGCTTGCTCTTCCCCGGAAGCCTAGCCCGCTTCTTGGGCGACGGGGCGTCTGAGTCTGGGACGTCTGCATCTGTTTTGACGCTTTTGCGCCGTAGGGCAGATTTTGACTGCTTCTTTGCGACGGTACGGGATTGCTCGGTGTCGCTCGGCGCGTCGAGCTCGGGTATCTCTGCATCCGGGTCTTGTTTGATCCGATGCGAACGTCTTGGGGTAGACGGCCCTGCCTGAGCCTCGGAGTCGACAGAGTCCCCAGTTTCGTAGAGCGTCACTGCGTGGTGATACGGGCTCGCTTTCACCGCCAGCCTCGTCAACCGCGTCGAGGTCGTTCGCCTCGCTGCACACATGAGTTGAACACCGTGACACGACGGGCTGAAGAATCCGAAGAACAGTCCGTGAGTGCAGCCTAATAGCCTGAGGATGATGATTCCGATTCGTTAGTACAAAGTCACACGCTCGTAAGTGATCTCGTGCGCAAGACTTCCGTCGATAGAAATAACTTCGTTTGCCTCAATGACGACCAAACTCGTCTTCGATCCGCTTGACATTGGAGAGAATAACCCCCGCTGATGGAAGTGGTTGGATGGACAACCGCTACTCGACGAGTGACACCACGGGGACGCCAGCCACTGCGCCAGGACCCCTGGCACCGCTCAGCGGGACGTCGAGGTCCATTCCCTCCCGATGCCAACATCATACTCCCCCCAGTGCTAAGCGAATTCATTGGTTTTCTAATGACACAGGTAAAATGACCCCCCGTTAACCCACTCGAAAGCTACGAGACTCAGCATGCACAAGACGCAAAGCGTCTTTGCCTTTCCAGCCAGAACCAGTCTTAATGGATTAGCCTGAGACGTACCAGAAAAGTAGTTGACGGGTGCGCAATGGTTAACTTTGAAACTTCGCGGCGAAAGTTCTGTCGTGGCGATCATGTCTTTGGACGCATAACATGGTTTTCACCGGTGTTGGGACCTGGCTGTAAGTTACAGGGGTTTCAGAAACCCCAATTTGACCGACCGAAAGAGGTGGAGTGGCACGGTTGAAGTTCCTGTTGCCAATCTGAAGGGAAACAAGGTAGTTGACAAGTGGTGGACAACAAGTCTACTAAGTACTAAGTACTAGGACAACCCCACTCGTCTCCGAACTTGGTCTATTGTCACTGCCGAGTGTTCCAAGGCCTGCGAGGCGCCTTGCCGTGCAACTTGCTCAAGGAACACCTTTTCATGGCGAATTCTCTCAAATTCAGCTCGAGGGCCCTTGAGCACCTCTTCCACGGCGTCGGTGACATCGCTCTTCAAATGCCCATGTCCCTTGTTCTCATACCGCTTCGCAACCTCGAGAGGATCGCTGTCGGTGCATGCCGCGAGAATAGCAAGTAGGTTCGAGGTGCCCGGACGGGACACGGGGTCGTACGTTATGCCCTGGATTGAATCTGTCACCGCGCCGCGAATTTTCGCCTTGATCTGAGATGAAGTGTCCGTTAAAAGAATGCGCGAGGCCGTATCTGGTGAGGACTTGGACATCTTGGACGATGGATCTTTGAGGGAGAGGACTCGTTTCGATGGGGCTGTAGAGCGGTGAGCTCTGGGCAATGACCCTCAGGAACGATACTGACTTTCAACATATTCTGGTAATGGAAAGAACGGCGACTGGTCGTGCCGGCTGAATGTACGATTAAATACATCCGCTAGATCTCGGGTGAGCTCTATATGTTGGCGTTGATCCTCTCCTACGGGAACGTGGGTTGCCCTGAAGTCGTTGTTCAGTGCTTGTTAACATTCAGAGTTGATCGCCCACCTATAAACCAGGACGTCTGCGGCTTGAAGGACTGGATAAGTAAACAAGCCAACATTAAGTAGCGACTCGTCCACGTCGTTTTCCGAATTTGCATTCCTTGATGCTGCTAGTCGCGACTTGAAAGAGTGAGACACACGGAAGAATTACTCCGTTCATCGCCAACCTTCCATGTCGTCATCCGGCGTAGTTTTCCTACGGGCGTGAGGCAATTCAAGATCCAGCACAATTCCGTGTGATGCCGATTCTACAGAAACTTGAGTTACTCGATGTCGCAGTGACTGGATGTCCTTACGTGGTCCTGGTGAAATAAAATCGAACGTGTCGGGTCGATTCCGACGGCAAGAAGCACCGCGAGCATGTCGTCTCTGGCGGACCGTAGAAGGGTAGGGTCTTGGGGCAGGGTCAACGCGTGCCATCCCACGATGGAAAAGAGGAGGACGTCATCCCGTTGCGCAGATTTCTGCAGCGCGACCCAGTTGGACAAAGCTCCCAGATAGTTTCCCAACTGTGAATGGGTTAGCCTGAAAAGCGGCAGAGTCACGAGCTCGCCTACATGTGGAATACCGGTCGGTTGGATGCCGGAGAAAATAACCCGCTTCGGGGGTGTCTGACCTGTCAATGCGCGCCGTTGGCACCATGTTGGGGGCAGTCTCTGCAGCGCTCGTCGGGCACATTCGCGAACGCGCCCAAAAGAAGGGATCATTTGTTTTCAAGTCAGCAAATGCTGATGCTTGGATGTTTAGAGTCGTGATCGTCCAAACACTTGTCCCTAGTCTGGGAACCAGCCCGTCTATGAGGAATTGATGGCAATCCGTCGATAGACGGTCTGCTACAAGCTGGGCACGTGAGCGACCCTCGGCTAGCTCGTCCGATGCGGCGGCCGACTCGGGTTCGTACCACTATCACTAGCTGTGGTTCAAAACCATTCGTTGTCAGTGGCTTTCGGAAAGTTGAACGGCCTATCAATAAAGCTAGTAAGTTCTGCCTCTCCACGCAATTCTCCAATTCAAAGCCGCCTGCAAAGCTTCAAGGGATAAACAAAATGACAGGATCCTCCAGTGACAGCTTGCCATTGTCGAGACAAGTTTCAATTAGCAACCCTTTCTTCCCGCCGTCATACGTTGACATGAGCTCCGAGTCTGAAACGAAGTCTTTGAGGTTTCGGTGCCACTACGTTCCTGTCCAGGCGTTCTCGCGTTTTCGAATCCACTCCGAGTTTTCCCATCATGATCACTACACGTTTACTTCGTCACGGGTGTTGTTCGACACAACATCCTCCAGTCGGGAACATGCTACAACTTGAAGGCGACAGAACAACGGTTTCGATCCCTCGGGCCTCGGGGTTGGTTCTGTTGGTTCTGGTCATTGCCGTTGTGCTTCCTTATGTCGAGGGTCGAGACCATGACCGTCCTGCCTGTACGTACGCCGTATGCTGGCACGGTATGTTCACTCAAGACAAACTTGAATCCTGTCGCATCGCCTAGTACGGTGGACCCGGCTACTAACTTAGTAGTTATGACCAGTTTTCGGTTAAAAACTTTTTCGTAGGACCCTTAATTGCCTTTCTTATCGACTTTTGAGAGCTCTGATTGGATCCCCGGAGGACAGGCTCACGAAAGATATCAAGCGGTAACGTCATGAAGTGCTCCTCCGGTGGCAGATTGACACAGAATTCACGAACACGCTGACGCCGTCACGTTGTCCATTTGCTTCCTGCCTCATCATGCCATCATGCACACCCAGGCCCGGACCAGCCTGGACTTGCAAAATCTTGGAACGCCATAAAAAAGCACATTTTGTGGAAGGTACGCGACTGGCATGACCTAAATGTGGGTCGCCTAGCTCACCCGCCAATGAAAGGCCTTAAAATTTATCACATAGGCCGTCAGAGAGCCGTCAAGCGATATCGTTATTCGTCCGCTTTGCAGATCCGAGCCAGTGTTGGGTCACCATTACCTGCAGGGCACATATACCATATGGGGTACCGTTTTCTGTATAAAAGGGGAGGAACCAACACCAGTTTTCTTCAGCAAACTACTCCTCGAGTCCTCAGCTCTCCAACTCTCCACTCACCTGCCAAACATGTTCGCCCGTCTCACCACCCTTATTCCCGTCGCTGCTCTCGTTGCGGTTGCCGCTGCTGCACCCAACAGTGACGGTGGTGTCTCCCAGTGCAACACTTCCGACCAGTACTGCTGCAACTCAGCAATTACGGTAGGTTATTTCTCTACCCTCCCTTGAGCGATTCATGAATGTATTTGTTCGCAGCAATACACCTCGGCTGTTAGCGGCGTTCTTGGCGTCCTCAACGGGCTTAACTTGGCTGCCGGGGTTACTTGCTCCCCCATCAGTGCCGTCGCCATCGCCGGCAACTCTTGCACCCAACAGCCTGTCTGCTGCACTAACAACAACTTCGTGAGTTTTACGCTATTACTTTTGATCGTAATTTGTGCTGATGGAACCTTAACCTTTCTTTTAATTTATGCAGAACGGCGTGGCCAACATTGGTTGCTCTCCCATCAACGCTAACCTGTGAAGTGGATTTTGGATACCTTCTTTGTTCTGGCATCCTGTCTTTTCGTCGAATACTGGTGTGTTTCCTCTTGCCTTGGAAGAGTGAAGTTGCTTGATTTGATGACTTTGATACCTTAATGTTGATGGTGGTCGTATACATCAATCGTTTTTTCTGGTACGGGTTTTAAGATTGTGTGATTGCCACACGTCAACTGTAGTGCGATACTTGTTCGCAGATCAAGATATCTCGTGCAACTGAGTCACTGGTGAATGCAAAGGAAGAACACTTTCCGTTGGGCTTTCTCGACCAGCCCTACGGACAACTGAATTCCGGATAGACAACGGAAACTGGCCGCCTTACATAAGAAATGTACTAATGAACTTACAAGAGAGGACGCGCAATGTGTATCGCATCACGGGGATTTTATTTGAAAGCATTTGAGAGTGTCAAGCTTAGTATGCCATGCAACTGCAGCACGATACCGTCCATCTTATTCACTTTCAAGTGAGGGTCAATTGTTTTCAGCATCTGAGCGTGTGTCAATGCATTGCAATGACCGAATATCTGAGCATCTTTAGACCAGGGATAAATCTGAAGGTATAAAATATCTTAACTGGACATGCTCCGCACGTTTGCGAGGATCTGGGATAAATATGGTTGCAGGTACTGTATTACTAGTAAATTTGTTCTAGTCTGGTAGAAGTAAACCAAGCGTGGATCCAATGTTCTAACTCGGGCACTAAACACCTCCTCTCACTACGCGAGCCCGTTGGTGGCACCGAGCCGGTGTTGGCTATGAAGACCGTATCGAACAAAACTATTGACCTTATTTTAGCCAAGTTTACGTCACTAGTGTAGGATCAAATGATGCGTCGTTCAGGTCTAGAAGTCCTCCGGCTATTCATACTTGATGAGGGAAATGAACTCCCGTGGGGACTTCATGCGTTTATTATACATTTCGATTACGGGGGTCTTCGCTGATGTCACTTCAGGGTCTGGAGGCATACAGCACGATTGAAAACCCACCGAGTAATACGACGTACGGATGCAAAGGACAACACAGGTCATTTCCACTTGCAATCATCTTGATTTCGATACACTTGACGTGGCCGCTCACTGGGGACTCGTTTTGTTGTGTTGGACTTTGAATGGGTTAAAAAGACGTGGTGGCGGATCTGGGCATGCTACTGGTGAGTTTTCCTTGTTATTGGAGGAAGAGTGAACGAGTCGAGAACATCCAGAAACACTGAAGACGTGCCCAGCCGACCCTCATCGGGTTCCTCTGGAGCTTTGTCTAGTTGCGTACGGAGAGAGCGGTCAAGGCCACTTGCGAACAAGAACCAGCAGTGCACGGACATCCTGCAACTCACCAACTCGATATCCAGGCCCTTTGCCCTCATCGACTTGATCTCCACATTGTCTGGGAGCTATGACCGTCGTTGGTGTCCCTTCGGCGGCGTGTACAGCCAATTCCATTCACCGTGACACGTCGTTGCTGCGCCACTAGACGCCGTGACTCTCAACGTGCTGTGTTCATATACGGTGAACACAAAGAATATGTTCTCGCGGTCTGCATGCAAGAATTAGAGGACGAGAGAGGACTGTTTGGAAGATAAGGGTGCAGAATGGGAAGTGCAAATGCCTTGACATTGACCCCGCGGGGGTCTTCCGTGTCGCTCGCAGGATAGGATAGACAATAGACTTTTTGGAAATGAGCATCGTCGACTCGGAGGAAGTAAGATCCCCATACCCGGCGGAATCGCCTGAGCCAGTCATCGGAACTGGGACCGTTCCGAGTCCGTGGGAAGGTGTGACGAGTCTCCCGTCCAAATCGAGGCTTGTCTGCCACGTGCCCCCGATCAATCCGCAATCTCCCCTAACGCCCCCACGAAATTTGCCAGACGGTCTATCAACGGCTTGCCTCATGACACCAGACTACTATCGCCGCATACACAAGCAAGGTCCAGATTTCTGGGCGTGCACTGCCCTTGGCAATGCCCCCTAGTATGGAGGAGTGGCGTGCCCAAAAGACGGCTGCCATGAATCACCGAACCGCAAGTTCACAGTCACAGTTCTTGATGTGGATCCGTACCGGTGCCGGTGTGGTTGCCGTGAGCACGTTATATAGAGCATCGTACCATGTACGTGCCATCGATTGGTACAAGATGGCGTCCGCGGATGCTGCGCTTCCTCCCATGGGGAAAATATCCATGATCGGGATATGGGTTGAGACTGTGTTGTATGGTATGTCTGGAGTCATCTTTATTGTATATCTCCTGCGGCTGAGGCGCGCAAATCGGCAGGTGTCAAGTAAGTGGCTGCAGCGAACCCTTCGAATGGTATTAATGGGTTTGTAGCTGCGTCATGTATGCACTCTGCATGCTCATTCTCCTGCGTGGAGGCAAGATCCCTACTCTGCGATGGTAGGTCCAGGGTCATCCCACATGGGTGGCACATCATTGATCATGTGCGGTTCGTAGGGTGCTCGTTGTGATGTGCACGATACTTATCCTTCTCGTCACCGTTCGTGTCGGGGCATCTCTACAACAATTGCTCGACGCGTTCGTCTATGCGCCGGCTGATGTACCCGACTACTCCACGATATATTGGCTCGACTATTCCACAACACTGAGGTCGCTCAAGAACATGCTCTATGACACTCTGGTACGAAACGCTTGTGTGCTGTTTTTCCAAAAGCATGCTGATGGGGACAATAAAGGTGTATGCGCAAGACGTTATTATAGTAAGTTCAATGTGATGGCTATAACGCGATAACATGGGTGCTGAGATACTCGCTTGTTATCAACAAGATTTGGCGACTCTATGTGGTTTTCATGTACAACTGGAGGGTGATTGTATTTCCTGTAAGCAATTACTCGTCAGGATTGTCCGTGTTAAAACACTTCACTGAGACTGCTTTGCAGATAATATTAGAGGCCGCTTCCATCGGTACATGATCTCCCCGTTGTGCTTGACAGGTCGCCGACATTCCCTTAGGTATCGGGTATGCAGCCACGGTCATATCTGCGCGCCCAAGCGTTGGCCAGTATGGTTCAGTAGTGCCCGGCCTCGCTATATCAGCATGGGTGCTCAGTATCACCCTCAATTTGTTCGTCACGATGGCGATTGCAGGGCGTCTCTGGTGGATGGGTCGGAAAACAGCTTCTTTGACGTCCACACGGACCAATCGATACGCACTCTCAGTATACGCCGTTATCGAATCAGGCGCCATCTTTTCATGTGCCAATATCATCGTGCTTGTTCTCTACGCATTGAATAATCCTGGCCTCGCGACCGGACTTGACGTCACTTCTCAACTGGCGGTATGTGTGCAGTGTCATTCGTTCTCCTTTGTGCGCTGAGCCATTTCGTCTTGGCAGGCATTTACTCCCCTATTGATCGTTGTGCAAATTGGACTAACTGCCAGTGGTCAGCATCGCTTCGCAACAGGTAACCATCCGAGAACGGTACCCGCGGCACACTATGAAATCACATTCCCAGCGGAGATCGAGAGAGAGTCTCGAGACTCACAGCGGTACCTATCGCTTCATTCTACACTCAAGCATCCACATGCTGTTCCGAACTTGTCGGTCCAAGTGTAGTTCTTGATCTACGCCTTACTGCTTTTTGTTGCGTGGGCCACTACCAGGCTACCAGCAAACGTTGGCGGGTAAAAGTAGCGCTGCGGGTTTACGTCCTTCCTTTTGCTACATACCATTCGTTAGTCAGTTGTGCGACTATCGCGCTGATCAACGTGTTATCACTTTGATCCTAGTACCACGGATGATCAATGATCTCCGTACTTGAACCCTTCCGGCTCCGACGAAAGGAAATAAAAGTCTACGAAATTGCTGAGCGTAGTCATGGTTGTGATTGGTGTCCATAGCAAGTCGCGGGTCTTGCTGCTTCTTGGAGACGGTATCGAAGTATAGGGGGTGTTCGGTGTCCTACACTAGCAAACTGGGCGGAGTGAATTGGAAATTGTTGAGGCGCGAACTTCCAGCTTTTGTTACTTCACGTCCACGTTCAACTTGAATGTCTTCACCGGCCGAGACGTGGACGACGGCCATGGATTGCGATATGAGCTTACCAGGCGGAGACAATTTCTACGATGTCACCCAGGTGTTCGCCGACGCTGCTGCAGGTAAACCCCCCATCAGACTCCCTCTATATCCTCTCATTTACCTTGGCGCCTCAAGACATGCCTTCCGGCGGACTCGTCCTAGCAAAAGACTTTAACTTACAAGACGCAATGGCATCCTTTGAAGTAGGTAGCATACATCTTGGCCACGCGCGTCGTCTCAGGACAGAACAAAGATCGGAGAACCTCGGTTCGACAGCGGCCTAGCGCTGATGGACCAAACGCGACGCGTCTTTGATCCCCTCGAGCCCTTACTCCCTGAAGAGGTGTGCTGGATAATCGATCGCTCTTTTGCCTGTGAGGTGAATGATCAGATACACGTATATGTCCTATGCCTGGTATTCATGGCCTGTCGTGCCCCAGATGGAATGGCATACTGGCTACACGCTTTCCCAAACCATATACTCGTTTTTACACGTCCATGCCCTGAGAGAAACTGACCCAGAATTGATACTGGCAGATCAAGTCGGGGGGGTTGCCAACGGGCAGCCTCTTGAGCTCGTCACTATTGTTCTCAGAGCCTATGTGTATGGATTGCTCAAATCGTGCGATCTTTCGTGGAGAGAACTCAACAAGGGGAACGTGTATGATGTCCGTCTCGTGACGTACTTTTATACATTGCATCCTCATCTTTTGCCGGTTTAACAGACCGAGGACTGGCAGAGCGAAAAGTGCGACGTACCTTTGGCGGAGGCCCTGCCTGTGAGCTATATTCAAGCCAAATTAGAACATGCTTGCACCTGGCTAGATCGTTCTTTCCAAGGTAGTTTCTGCCCGTGTGATGTTGAGCTCGACTAATTTGTGTAGCGTCGTCGACTTGGAAAGATGCACTCCGTGATCGGCTCGTGTTGCGCAAGGTTCAAACCTCCACATTTACTTGTTCGTTTCACTGACGTCGTACCAGACACTCATCGAACTGTTATCGGCCCAGCTGTCCAAGGAGTACCACCGGTTTCGTCCGCTCGTCAATAATGCGCGTGATTTGGTACAAAAAATACGACAAACGCCGCCTCCAGACCCTGGACCTAATTCTCCGGCGCCTCGCGCCTTTGACCCTCAATTTGCCCGAGTTCTCGTCTCGTTTATACCACTCCATGTCATCCGGTTACCCAGCCAAGACATTGTGTGGAACAAGCTCGTAGGGCTCCTAGACTCCCTAGATCAGCTCAGCACCCTGGCAGGCGTATCAGATCTTACAAGCTGGAAGGTCGTTACAGTTTATATTGACCGAGAACTATTAAGCTCACCTCGCTCTTAGATCTTGGGTCACGTCCAAGTATGGTCGTTCAAGCCAGATCAACGTCTGCCATATATCCGGTCGGCATGCCAGGTACTGAAGCCCTCTGAACATGTTCCGTTTTCCCCCTAAGCAACACATTTCCAGTCGAGCTTCTTTGAGGACGGACTGGTGTTGAGCAAATACACGCAAAAACACATCGTGGATTGTTTTTTCGTGGAGAACTGTGGGATATCTTGTGATTCATTTACTGGTATGGTTGGCCGTCGTTGGAAAGGTCCCCAGACGCCCCCATTGGCACATCTCGAGCGCTCGATTATAGAGGTACGTGTCGAGCCTGACGCAGCCTGTCTTTGTTCTCAAACCCGTGTCTCTCACTAGCTTGAGCTCGGCTACATCAAGGCGCTGTGGTACAACCCTGCGCGGCGGCGTAGGTATTGCATGAAGTCATTGTTCGACTGGCACGCACTCTATGCGCTGTTTATAGATATTCGAAATCACCTCGAACCTTGGGTACGCACCATTATTGGCACTTGGGTTGGTGTATCTGACGACCTTTCCAGCCAGACCCAGACCCCATTCCCAGGTTGTGTACCGCAGTCTTGGTGCAGAGGCTGTCGGTCATCCGTGAGGTTATCTACTCGGGGGTACAGCTGTCGCTCTACTCTGCCGAGGAGCGTGTATTTGCCTATTGGTACGCTACCCATGTCCTGGAGTTGCAGCTCTCGTGCATAGATGAACTCCTTCCGGGATTGCAAGGTAAGCACAGCCGGTTCTCCGACGTTCGCGTGGTGACGCAATATCTCGTCGGTCAGGGTCACCGTTCGATGAATGTCGGTTTCAGTCTATTTTCCTGACAGCATTACAAGCGCTATCGTGGGCTGTCTTCTCGGTTCGTGCCTCGAGTGTCGTTCGTCGTTGCGTCCGCTTGACACGACTCGGGTACTAGGTCTCGTTGAAAAAACTTGGGACGTCGTGGCAGCGCATGCAGCTCAACTGCATTCGGCGGTATAAGTGGGCGTTTATAGACGAATACGACGATATCGAGCTGCCGCCTGTCGGTCATCCGAACTTTCTCAAGTTTACTGCCGCTTGTTCGACGATACAGCAGGTATGGTGTTCCGATTCGTATTGGGGTTTGGCTGATACGGTCTTTGATGTGACAAGGACCGTGATTACTCTCCCGTAGGACAAGTACGACTCGCTAGTGTGCTTTTGGAGGAATTGGTCACTTTTACAGGGGGCTGGACAGGACCTTGGGTCGAGGAACGCAAGCAGGTATGTCTCCCTTCAAAGGCCTCTGGTATCGCGCACCGCTCACGCGCGAATGGCAGTCCGTACAGTGCCTACGCGACGTATGTCAGAGTCTGGAAAAACTGCCCGCGTCCATGTCAGAGGCAAACGGGTGGGACACGTCCGTGTTGACCTGGGATCCCGACGTCCATCCCTGGTTTCCGTTTATTAAATCATCTCAATAACATGTGTTCTTTTCTTTTTGGGGACTAGGGGTAGTAAAATATATGGGCTTACGTGCGTAGCCGCTGTAGCGTGACTTTGTAGTAGACGAATTGGATTATTATCCTAGGCTGCACTGACGGACTGTACTTTTGAGCACGTCGTGTCACGGTGCTCAACTCTTGTATGCATTGAAGCTGGCAAACAACCTCGACGCGATTGAGGCTGGCGGCAAAAGCGAGCCCGTATCATCACGCGGGGACGCGAGGGACGTCGGCATGGTAGGCTCAGGTTGGGCCGTCTACCCCAAGACAATCACGTCGCACCAAGTAACCAGTTCAACAAGACACGGATCCAGAGATACCCGAGTTCGACGTGCCGAGCGACATCGAGCAATCCCATATCGTCGCAAAGAAGACGGAACCCACCCTACGACGCAAAAGCGTCAAAACAGACGTTCTACCGGCAGACTCGGACGGTCCGTCGCCCAAGAACTACTCATCATGCCACAAGACACGCGCAAGGACGTATGTGCGATAGCGTGCAATGTAATCCACAAGCTCCAACCGACTACCGTCTTCTTTGCGTCCGACGACTCTGGCCTAGAAATAGCGATTCGAACGACGTTCCGAGCGACGTGCGAAACGGACCCACTTTTATCCTTTGCCTTTGCAGGTGCCCCCTTCCCTCTAGCTCTCCTCATATCCACATCCCACAATCTCTGTGCCTCTGCAAAGTTGACCAACTCCAGCTCTGGCCACTCCTTGACGTACTTGGACATGCAGAGGTTAATGTCCTTGGGGTAGTAGTTGACCATGGACGGACCCCGGAGTCTCGCCCGGAGGTATTTGGCGCCGGTGCGTGTGGAAGTTGGGTTGTAGGCTGTTTGAAAGACGGTGCATCGGGCTTTTAGCAGTGCGGCTAATCGACTTGGCGTTACAGCTGTTGCTGCCATGATGGGGTTGGATGACCTTCTGATCCTAACACGACCAAACAACATGTCTCCTAGCCTGAGTTTGAAAAACCTAACCTGAGTCGGAATTTGCTGGTACTACCACGAGTGTACTAGTCAATCAAACTAATCAACTGGGTTTGCTGGTGGATCACGCCTGTTGTGCACTAGTAGTGCGGAGTGCGGTGGGGTCAGTCACAGCGGTCGCATCAGGCCAGTTATGGGAAAGCTGTGTGTTACATGACCAGCTTTGGTTTGCGTGACGTCAGGCAGATCACTTTAGAATGGTGACAAATATCTATAGGACAAGATCAAGAAGAGGGGTTAGCCACACTCTTCACGAACCATGTCGCTACCACTGACCACCACCGACTCCCCGTCTCCAAGCTTGAAGGAAGATCAGCCCCCATCTTCCGGAAAGATGGTTCGCATTCTCCTAGCCTTCTTCGGCCCTGTCTGCCTTATAAGCACTGTTGTCACCACCCTTGCCAGACTTCGCCTCGGTTCGCAGCATCTTGGCCATCTCTTTGCCTTTTGGGGGTGCATGACCGGATCCTTGTGCACTGTCACCCTCTTTGGCTTGTGCTCGGCACGGAAAGATAGAACATACCTCCCCTTTTGGCGTGTCGGACTCCTGGTCGTCTTCCTGACAAACATCGTGGGTGGTATATCACTATTTCCGGATGAATCCAGTATGTTTTATGAATTGTATCGTCGTATCTGGAGTTACTAGTACTTACTAACTTTCCTAAACAGAAGAACCACTTGCCGTTACCTCTTTTTATGGGTTTCTGGTTTTGTCACTCCTTGCAAGTCTTTGTTATGCACTCGACTGGGCCTACATCAACGTCACAACACAGTCGGGAAATCTCAGTAGGGAGCAGGGTAGTTTCTTTCCCGACTTCAAACGCTGGGTAGTCAGCATGCCGACAATCCCGCTACTGTCTCATGGTCCGGAACAGCGAGCCACACAATCGGCATCAACTTATGAAATGTCAAGGCTTGGCAGACAAGGC
>Ga0307508_10004203_pt1 | contig 14154 bp, 15 predicted proteins | sample 9_EM_MG_FD_203089 | JGI IMG/M metagenome (GOLD analysis project Ga0307508, IMG submission 203089) | Populus trichocarpa ectomycorrhiza microbial communities from riparian zone in the Pacific Northwest, United States - 9_EM | ecosystem: Host-associated > Plants > Roots > Unclassified | place... | reverse complement strand
GTCGACACAGGCACATTTGTGGGCTTCGGTGTGAATAGTAATGGAGGAGAGGTTGCGGGTGCTGTAGCCGCTCGTGCCACAGGCGCAGTGGGAGTTGCAGAGGTTGAGCTGGCAGACGAGGTGCTGACAGGAGGGGCTGTTGCAGGACGGGGTCCCACTCCAAAGTTGAAGGTCTTCTGCTCAGGGGGAGGAGACTTTAGGCCAAGTGTTGGAGGTGTGACCGAAGGAGGAGTCGGTAAAGAACCGGCTCCTTTTATGGCCGTAGAAGGCAATGTAGGTACCTTGGCACTGAATGACGAACCTTCCTCAGCTTCAGTCGATAAAGTTTCTCCTTTTTCTTCTCCACCCTCTTCATCAAGTACTACAGCATTTGCCAATGGAGAACGGCGCGTAGGACGTGTGCTTGGACGTCCGAGTCCAATCCCGAACGGTGAAGAACCAGAGGAAGATGTGGATGGTAGAGGAGCGACATGAGATGGCTTGACTTCCCGTGGTGGTGTCCCTGGCGGAGTGGTGCTCTGTTCTCGCCCACTAGATTCTTTGCCATCGTCAGAAACCTCGATCTTAGGAACCTCTGGCTGTGGAGTAGCAGAGGTGGAACGAGAGGCGGGAAGTGGCACAGCTGTGGGAAGGGGTGTCGCTAATTCTTCCTCCTCGGCTTCTTCTTCTGAAACACTCCCGTCTTCAGATGAAATCTCTCCTTCTACAAGTTCATCATCTGTCAAGAAATCGCCAGCATCCTGGATTTCACCTTCCTCTCCCTCATCTTTCGTGCTACTCGGCTCCTCTTCAACGTCAACGTATGAGCTACTCGTCGACGACAGCGAGATATTACTATAAGACGTTTCCTCCAGTGAGAGGCTGGGGCCGTCTACTCCTGTATCCACTGCCCTTGATTTTCCCTTGTCCACAGATGTCGCAGACCCATCCTTTGTGATGGGGGCGAAAACAGAAACAGGTTTTGTTTCATCTGCCTTCGGTGTCCCAAAGACGGAGGTACGAGTCTGCAGTGGCTGCTTTGATTCCGCCGCCTCCACCCTTTCGTCTTTTGTGGGTGTTGACGAAGTGGACGGCTTCTCTGGATCTCGACTTTCTTCACCACCTGTCTTCAATAAATCGGAAAACGATGTCTTTGGAGAAGAAAAAGAACCGAAGGTACTCGAAGAACCGCCGAAGGATGCAAAAGCGCCTCCCGTTGTCGTGGTTTTTGTAGGGGTGGTAGGTGTAGCTGGCGTGGTTGGTGTAAAAGGCGATTTTGCGGCACCCAGAATAGAGGGAGAACCAAATGCTGGTGTGGCTGTGGTCGACGTCTTGGTGCTCGGAGAAGGGCTGATGGGTGCAAAGGCCGAGACAACTGGAGGTGTTTGTTCAGGTTTTTTAAAAAATGGTGAATCGGTTGGTGTCGTGCTGCCGAAAGCACCAAAGCCAGCAGCTGGTTTAAAAGAAGAGGGGGTAGTCTGGAGATTTGCAAAAGCACCTCCTACGACTGGTGGAGGTGGACTACTTAGTGTGGTGGAAGTGGTCGTACCGAAAGCAGATACTGCTTTAACAGGTTCTGGGGATGATGGAGGTGATATGGCAGCTGGCTTCACAAGGGTTTCGTCACGGATATTAGTCTTCGCATCACTGGCGAGGGGACTAAAAGGCGATGTAGTCGATGAAGAGGCATCGAGAGCTGTGCCGAGTACAGAAGTCCTAGTCGAAGCGCTGGTGGCTGGTTTAGGTGCTTCCGCTGCAAGGGCAGTGGATGTTGGAAATGCAAATGAAGCAAATCCAGTACCTGACGATGGCTTAGAAGACGGGGCCAACAATGTAGAACCGAAAGACGTCGGAGCAGCAGAAGAGAAAGCGGAGAAGCCCCCAGATGCAGCTGGCTTCGATTCCGTTGAACTGAAGGCAGAAGGCTGAACCTGTTCAGCAGCACTCGTCAAGCTTTTTGGCGCACTCGCAAATGCACCAAAACCTCCAGACGAGGTGGTTGGTGTTGTTGTCGCCGAACTTGCTCCAAATCCTGTCTTCCCAAGTGCTGGTTGTCCAAACGCTGGTTTGCCAAAACTCGTTGAACCAAATGCTGTTTGTCCAAACGCAGGCTGTGTGAAACCAGTTTGCCCGAATCCTGATGAATTATTCGAAGCTTTTGGCGTGGGGGAACTGAATGCGTTCACAGATGATGCTGGTTTGTTATTTGGATCAAAGGCTCCACTTGAGGTGAGCCCGGAAAAAGCACCAAAACCAGTAGCTGGTTTAAGGAGTCCACCCCCGCCGAAGGTCGACGACGGCTCGGTTTGGCTAGAAGGCGTCGATGGCAAACCAAAGGAGCCAAACATACTATTGACAGCTTTGGAGTCTGTCGACGTCGTGCTGCCCAATGATAATCCACCAAACCCAGGAGTATCGTCTGACATGGAGGCCTCTTGAGTTATAGTTGGAGAAACATTCGGCGAAAGTGTATTGGAGGCTGTTGTGGTAGCGGCTGGAGCATTGGTGAAGCTGCTCTGACCAAATGCATGACTGGTCTGTGTGGAACTGAAAGAAGATCCACCAAAGGCATTGGTTGTATTCGATCCAAATCCTCCCGTTGATCCTGACCCAAATGCACCTCCTGCGAAGGCACCGAACCCACTTGCGGGCTTTGAAGATGACGTTGTATTATTGTTGGTTTGATTTGTCTGCCCGAAGGCACCAGGTGATGTCTGACCAAAGGCTGGCTGACCGAACGAGGATTGGCCGAAGGCAGACGTGCCCTGAGTCTGTCCAAAACCCGCTTTTCCGAATACAGATGTCTGTTGACCAACAAAGGCCGAAGCGGGTTGAGTAAAACTTGAAAATGAACTGACTGCAGGCGGCGTGGGCGCTGCGCTTTCTAAAGCCATGTCAGTATCCTTGGATTCCTGAGCTTGCATTGGTGTTTGTAGCGTGGAGCTCGATGGAATTGGAGTGAGCATTCCAACATATCGTTTACTATGCTCGACATGCCAGCCTTGCAAGGAACCGTCGTTGAGATACGCATACATGATGGGTGCCCCACCCGCCGCATCCGTCAGGTCCACATCCAGGGCAAGAAGGACTGTGTCGTCCATCGCACTATCCAATGGCAGCGTTAAAGGGTTGTCTTGTGACTGTCGGAACCACCGAGTCCCGATATTTCCTAATATTTCAAGATCGACAGAAGACAAATCTCCGACGATGGTAAGAGACTTGCTTTCATCGCTTGAGGGTGAATCCCCGTCCCATTTTGGAAGGTTGAGAACATAAGCATTTTGCTGAGTTCGATCATATGCTGGGAACGGGTGATCAGGTGCCATGTAGGTTGCTGTTGAGGTCTTTGCATCAAGTGTGATGATATGTTGTTTTGCTGGTGTACCATCTTGAGCAGCGTAGCTCGTACGGAAAGTGTGACCCGGTCCGAGCCAATTCAAGGAAGCCAGTATGGCGTCTGCGGTCGGCGGGATATGTTTGTTTGGAGTGGACTTGTTCGCCAAAGAAAAGGTGAGGATGTCACCCGTTTGAAGACCGATAGCAATGTGTTTCCCCTTAGGAGACCAGGCAACTAGGGTTGATTGGTTAGCGGTAGGTTTCTGAAGCATACCTCACTAAACTCACCAGAAATTGGCTGTGTCATGAGATCAGAAGCTGCCCATCCCCCTTGAGGTTCTAATTGAACATTTAACAGGGCAACCTTTCCATCGCCGACAACTGCGAATAGTTCACTCAAATTTGGCTCTATTCCGGGGTTGGGAGACATTTGACGCAATGATGATGACTGAACTTGAGCCATTTTCAAGGGCGGGACTTCACCAGTTCCAGGTGTAAATAATGTCGCAGTGTCGTATACTGCAAGGACCCCATTCTCTAGTCCAACTAGGAGACGCGTACCGCCACTGGCAAAGGCGATAATGTTGGCATTGGCAGATGAGATGGCCAGGGTTCGCTTAGGGGAGAATAAAGATTGGTCGTCGCTCTTCGCCGCTAAGAAAGCAGACCGAAGGTCCTCAAGAGTCGAGAAAATAAGGTCTATACATGTACTTAGCCAGATTTGAGGAAACCAAGTTCATGTACGCACAGCAGCCCGTTGGCGAGGCCTGAACAGCGGCAAACCACCCTTTCGAATTTGCGATGGCGAACAACTGGTAGGTAACAGAAGGATTTGGATTGAACCTTTGAGAAAGCTGCAACCGAGCTTGTTTGTTCAATTGCCTGAAAGCAGGATACTAGTAACGTTTCAATAACATATGGAAGACAACAGAAAGGTCGGGACACACATTGAATCCATCCGATGGACAAGCTTTGGCTGTTGGATCAACAGTAACCTGCGATTGCAAAGGCTGGGTCAATGGCGTGAAATCATTCATCGTAGGTCAGAGAATGAAAGCGCGAGTCACCGTTGCAGACGCGCTCAAGCTTATTTCATCTCACGTGACTCTTTGTAGTACCACAGCTCCAATCATTCTTCATATAATTCACTTCTCTCCAGCTGTTCCACTACCTTTCCCTTGAGATTTAGTCAGGAACATCATGTATGTTCTCCCGTGATGTCATTGTTACATTGTAGATTACTATAACTTCAATAAGTACCCACCTATATCCCTGCTTCCATATCTCGAGAAGTTGACTGTCCACTCCCAACTACAATACTCTAATAACTATGCAAAATGGGAATTTTATTCATCCCATCCCCACGGTTACAAAATTGTTCTCTACGAAGCATCCATCTTTCCTCAAACATCTAACCCTCGACTTCGAATGTGTCATTGACGAGCGCTGGCCGCACCTGGCTCGAGTCGTATAGGCCTTATGCTCTTATTTCGACTGGTAATTATTCCTCTTATTGCTTATGATACATATGTTGGTTCAATGCGGATGTCAGGTCATAATCTTGGCTCCTAGTCAAATACCTCACTGATGGTCGCGCTTTATCCCCCTTCAGATCCAAAGGCGGATTCAAGTTGACGAATGATCAATAGAACGCAGAAGTGAATTCAGGGTCGAAGAGAAAAGAAAGAACGAGTAATTCATTACAAATATGTTAATGCCCCCATCGATTCCCAAACAGAATTCGGCGAGCTAGTTTTGTGACTGTGCGATACGTGGATGTTAACATGCCCTCTGGGATCTGTGACTGCGAGTCTTCAGCATCGTTGGCGTCCTCGTCTTCAGCATCATCAGGGAACAACAAGTTCCAGGCTTCGGCGGCAGGTGTCTCAGTTGCAAACCCACCCTCTGCTGCTGCAATTGTTCTCTGGAAGGGTAATGATCAAAATCATAATTGCGTCAAGGCACAAAAAAAAGAACCAACCTCGAGCAAATCCACTCCTGTTGGGTACTTGATCTGCTTCTTCTCCTTCAACAATTGCAGGGCTTTAACAACCTTCTCCAACAGTTCGACGTCATATACCCTCCATTCACTAACAAGCACACTGCCAGCAACAAGTAGAACCAAACACACTCCAATCGCCATGACCTCTCTCCTGTTCTTCACGCCAGTGATAGCGCCAGGAAGTTCCAAACCCTTGTCGATGAACGCATTGATCAGACCTGTGCCTAACAACTTATTTCGCACTGCACTTCCCGCCAATAGCGCGTAAGAAAACATGGTATTCTTGCGTGAAATAGCAGTTTGGTGCGATCCGTGTAAGGCGTAGCTGAGACAGTCACCGATATCACGTCGAACAAAGTCATTAAAGGGAGTGGTGATGTATGGGCCTTCCTCCTTGTCGGTATCGGTATGGATAATGTTGTTATGGATAACGTCGGTATGGATAACGTCTTTGGTGGTTGAAAGACCAGCTACGAGGGATTGTACTGAGGCGTCAATAGACAAGGGATTGGCCTCGGCGGCATCAAGGAGCGAGGGGCCAAGTGCTTCTGAGCATGCAGCTTGGGGACCCTCTCTGAGGATGGATGAGAGGTCTGCTGGTGGCTGGGCGAAGAGGTTCTCAAAGCGGAGTATCAGAGACGAGACTTGGTTGTTAAAAGCGTCAGACATGAGAAAAGCAACTTGCTGCTTGAAACTATAATCGTCATCCATCGTCGTTTGAGTCTGAGTTACAATGTCACGAACTGTGACAATGTTTCGGCGCCTAATTGGGCGTCAAGGTTTGACACACAGTAGTATATGAGCTATACTCCAATAGTAATGTATTTTGCACCACTACGTACCCGGCCTAAATACCGTGGATATATGCGTGTGGATTTGGATGGCAGTGAGCAGAGAAGGAGCTTCTCAGCTTTCAAAGGATGGCAAGCAACTTCTATATTTGGATACGACTCTTAGGACATGACGTAAAAACAAAAACAGCAAACGATTTCCAAGGAACGAAAAGAGATCGAAAGACCGTGGCTTTACTTGGAACTCGATGTCGAATCCCCTTCAAACATTCATAACGCTCTGTAACCTCTGTTGCATCTACTTTTTTCCAACTTCTGTGTGCATACCCCTTTCCCCTCTCCAAATCAGCTACAGGACAAATAAGATTCTCCGACGCCAGTCAATTAGAAATACCCTTTGGAAGCAGAAGAAAAAGGCAATCAATCGAAAAACAACCCGAAACATTTTTGCCGACCCGGAAGAGCAACTACGACCCAGGGCGATTGCACAGGCTCAGAAGAATAGCAAAGCCAGACGCCGTGCGAGGTGGAATGCAGTGGCGAACAGGCAGCAAACTGTGTTTCCCCAAGCGGGTCAAACCTCAATATTCAAAGCTCTATTCTTATGCTTGCGCGGTGACCTGAGTCGGACAAATCTGAGAGTAAAATTCCGACATTTCTGCCGTGCCCTGAATCAGAGGGCCGAGATATTTATTACGAATTCCCAGCGACGATTCGAAAAGCAACAGATATCTGCAGCTCTTCGAGCAGCTGCACAACGTATGGACAAGGCGTCCAACTTGCCAGGACGTCTTGATGTATTTTTTGCACGTGTGTATAATTTGTCCCAACTTCCAAGTCAATGCTGATTCTCAAGATTTCCAGATCCAAATATCTTCACTGGGATAGAGGTTCGCAGAGCCATGATGAATTCACTTCTCAACAAGGACATTCCAGTTGGGCACCGGAACTTGAACCCGAAACGATTTAACAATTCTCCATACCATCCTAATCACCGTGAACTTGCGCTTCGTGGCACAACCCCTCTGCCTGCAAGTCATGTCATATTAGACGAACATCCCCTCACACCCAATGGCTGGACGGGGCATACCCAAGTTGGCCGTGCGAGGGTAATTACCTCCACCATTTTTATCCTCGGATATGATTGCGATCACTTCCATGGTGTCCTGTACCACGACGCAGGAAGGGGCGGGCTTTGGGATGATCACTATTCTGGACTGCAATCGCCTTCATTTACCTTCGCTGCTATTTCTTCTACGTCAACTGTCTTCTTTGGCTTTTTCGAATAATGCCTTCAAGTTGACCGGCGAGACAAAGGAAATTGATTTGGAGCCGATGAATACTGCCTTGCAGGAACCTTGAGACACAGACGTCGTTAACGCAGTAAGCTGGGTGTAATGTAGAAGAATACGGGATCAAAGGGTTCACCTGGAAACTAAATCTATTTTGGGTTCAGCTTTTTTTAATTCTCCGTCTCATTTTGAAGATTCGCTTTTTGCTATCTCACATTATATGTCTACTTCGTGTTGATTTTAGTTAGAGATGTCTTCGCTCTTCAGACATCTTCGCGTTCACCAAGTTTTTGGAGCTAATACCGATGTTGGCAAAACAATTCTGACAACTGCTCTCGTTGGGGCTTCAGCTCAACGAGGCAAGAATGTGTTCTACCTTAAACCTGTCAGTACGGGACCCCTGGATGAAGCTGATGACTTGTATGTGCTATTCTGTTTGCTTCGTTGTTGATTCTCATCGATCTTCTTGGTTCATAGGCATGTTACTCGATACACGAAGAAATACAGTGGGTCAGTACATGCGGAATGTCTCTTTCGGTATGAGGAACCTGTCAGCCCCCACTTGGCCGTAAAAATGCAAAACGACGAAAGCACGGTAGGTGCCCACCGGAGCAGAAGGCGTGTTTTGGGTTCTTACAGCCATCTTTGCAGGTGCCCACGGATGAAACTTTTGTCGGCGCAATCGCAAATCGTATCAAAAAACACGCAGTAGAGAGTTTACATCCGAGTCATATGTATGTGGAAACCGCAGGAGGTGAGGTGTATCCTGTTTGAGGTTGACTCTCTGGCTCTTGCGGTGTACGGCAAGCTAATTGGAAGCCTCTTTCAGGCGTCCATAGCCCCGCTTTGTCCGGGTCCTCCCAGGCAGATTGTTATCGGCCGCTCTTCCTTCCTACTGTATTAGTTGGGGATTCAAGACTCGGTGGAATCTCGTCCACTATTTCGTCATATGAATCGCTCCTCCTTCGAGGCTACATTATCGACACGGTCTTACTCTTCCACGATGATTATTATCGTAATGGAGAGTACCTCAGACAGTACTTCGAAGATCGCGGAATCCAACTGGCTACCGTCCCACCTCCTCCCAAAAAATTGCCCGATCCTGCCGAGAATTTCGAGGCTACGGAACGATATTACCACTCGGTCATAAGGTCGGATGATATGGGAAGTGTCGTTGACCACTTGGATCGCTGTCACAAAAGTCGAATTGAAGAACTAGCATCGATGCCTCGTCGGACACTAGACACCATCTGGTGGCCATTCGTACAGCACGGATCGGTCGACGGAGAAAAAAGCGTGACAGTAATCGATAGTGCCCAGTCGGACTTTTTCAGCGTCACCAACAAATCCATATTTGACGATTCCCCGTCTTCCAAGGAAAGCATCCTGTCGCCTCAGCTCGATGGCTCTGCCTCTTGGTGGACGCAAGTGCTAGGACATGCAAACCCGTCATTGACCCTGGCTGCCGCGAAAGCGAGTGGACGATACGGCCACGTTATGTTTCCTCAAGCAATACACCGCCCAGCGCTCGATCTTGCTGAAAAGCTCATCAAAGACGGGCCAGGAAAGGGCTGGGCGAGCCGCGCATTCTTCTCTGACAATGGTTCCACAGGTGTTGAAGTCGCACTTAAAATGGCCCTTAGAGCCTATTCTGTGCGCCACAGTAGAGAATTGACGAAAGAGGCTAAAAAGCAACTCGGTGTCTTGGGTTTGAGAGGAAGTTATCATGGTGATACGATTGGAGCCATGGATGCCTGCGAAGAAGGGGTCTACACCTGTGAATGGCACAACGCGAAGGGCTATTGGCTTGATCCCCCCACTGTGGGCATCAAGGACAGCCAAGTGATAATCACTATTCCTACATCGTTTGGGATCCCTTCTCAACCTGCAAAATCTCTTTCTTGGGTATACGACGTCAAGAAACGCTTGCAGACGCCCTTAGCTCGCGCCTACGCAAACTATCTTTCTCACACTCTGGACTTGTTAAAAGCTCAAGGACAGCAACTTGCCGCTTTGATACTGGAGCCTCTCGTAATGGGGGCCGGTGGCATGCTCTTCGTTGACCCGCTCTTCCAACGAGTTCTTGTCGACACCGTTCGAAACCAGAGTTCCGGACATTCTAGAAAAACGTGGTCGGGGATGCCCGTCATCTTTGACGAAGTGTTCATAGGACTTAATCGCGTTGGTGTCCAAAGCAGTGGACCACTCCTTGGGGTCGATCCTGACATAGCGGTCTACGCGAAGGCCTTGACTGGTGGGCTCGTACCCCTCGCAGTGACCCTTGCTTCGAATCCTGTCTTCGAAGCTTTCCTCACCAATCAAAAAGCAGACGCGTTGCTCCATGGGCACTCATATACAGCTCATGCTGTTGGTTGCGAAGTCGCAAATGAGACGTTGACACTTATGGAGAAGGTCTCCTTGAGCGATGACTGGACACTTTCCAAGGCCCGTTGGGCTGAGCGAGGCGGGAGCCATAGTCCTGTCTGGAGCCTGTGGGATCCAGAATTTGTTAATGCAATATCGAATCTATCCCAGGTCCGAGAAGTCATGACACTTGGATCAGTTTTATCAATCAGAGTCCGAGATCGAGCGGGAGGTAAGACTCTTTTTTATTTCTGTTAAGACTATCTTTATCTTTGTCCCCAGGATATACATCGCAATCTGCTCAATTGCTCTTCCAGGCTCTCGGCCAACTTTCTCAATTGGATGATGGCATGTCAGCCGCACCAGGTGGTGCCCCTTTTAGCGTCCATTACAGAACACTGGGCGATGTCGCCTACTTCATGACAAGTTTGAATACCAAGACATCTGTCATTCGATCCTTAGAAGACAAAATATGGCATACTTTAGCAAGTGCATAATAACAGAAGTAATAGACGGGGACATTTCAGCTACGCCAGTATTGAGCGAGATCGTGGAATCGGTCCAACACCACAGTAATGTAAGACGTCTCATTGAGCAGGAGTTCAAAATGTTTGATAGCTTCCTCTTCAGTAAGGTCCAATCGGAATTTCTCTTGCAATTGTTCATGTACATCTCGATGCTTGATATCCGGAATATTTGCATCGACCATCAGCGTCACCAAGTTGAGAATAAGGTTGCTGCTCTTCCGCAAGATGGTGAAAGCGGTGAAACAGAAATTCTTGAAACGAGCATAATGCGGAGACTGAGCACCACCCATGCCGTCTACCATCTCCTTGCAGACCTTGACTTGTGGGGGGAATGGCTTGGGATCACGGCCAAGAATGTAACCAAAGTCCACTGGAAAGTCATAATTTAGAGGTTATCTTTTGATGATGTGTACGAAATATACCATGGAAAAAATGACCATCTGGTGCAACAAGCAAATTATCCAGATGTCGGTCGCCCACTCCCAGTAGGTAGGTCACAACACAATACCCGGCTGAAATAGTTTATGAATTAAAGGAACCTGTCCAGTAAGAGGAACCACGTACCACAACTTCTCACAAAGGTGTCAATGACACTGGGCTCCACTCCAGATGTTCCGACGCTACCTTCGTCTGGATGATGTGCTCTGAGGTAATTGAGCAGAGTGCCGTGTTCGCTGACAATTGATGCGATAGCCTTGCTCGGAATAAATTGCACCATTCCCTGCAGTGGGCCCGTCGCAAGCACATCGTACGGACTCAACTTCAAATCAAGATTTTCTTTCCGTAAAAGTTGGTCCATCAACGTGAAAAGCTGGATGACAAGCTGGTCTTGCCGCATATCATCTCCATCCTTAAAGATGACAGGATATTCACTCCCGTCTGAACACTGGAAGTAGAGGAGTAAAGGGTACATATTCGATTTGAAGACAGTCGACTTCTCAGCGATTATCCCTGTAACCTCAATCTTGGCATTCAGAGGAAGCGGCAAGGGTTCCATGGAGGCCAGACCATTCTTGGGATCGGAAATGACCACACGCAGTTTCTCAATCTTCTTTGGTCTTGGATCCTTAGATATTCGAAGCTCTCGTGCACGTTTCGCCAGAGTGTCGATCATAAGGCCTTGCCGTCGTAGCAATTCTCTTCTTTCGCTTCCATTTTCTGCCTGGGAAAACGTAAGCAATTTCATACTAGTCAGGTCGATTCCAGCTCACCTCAAGGATCTTGTTCATGTACTTGAATACCACACGACCATACATCTTGGATATAACTTTATCTTCCAGCGCAACTTCGACAATCAGGTACCAATAGAGTCTGTTGCCCAGGACATGGTTCATCACCCCCCTCGAGATAAGGAAGTCGGAAAGTCCACTGTCTTCGTACGAAATAGCGGCGGTCGCGGCTCTTGATGACCGTTGATCGGTAGCAACACTCTCGAATTTGAGAGCCTGCACTAGTTGCAGCAAATACAACAACAATTCCTACAGTTCAAGAATAAGACATCGCTTTGGCAAGAATCTTTAAACGCACTTCATCATCTGCCCTGCTTAGCTGCTTGACGGCGAAAGCACGGACCCTTGAATCGACGGTTCCTGGTCCAAGCAACTCGAGGGCATCATCCGTGCCAATTTCCGTCCACATAGGGAGCAATTCTTCGACAGCTTGCTTCACCTCCGACGAATCTCTCCATGAGACGGATTTAAGGAATTTGGTAAGCCCTTTCTTATCCCGTGCGAGATAGAAACGGAACTTCCATATAAGATCCTTCTCTTCCGATGTCAGGGGTTGACCGGGAGGATAATTGAGGATCAGCTAAAGATCATTCAATACAGAACGGCGGTATAGGGTGTGAATACATACCGCGAGCTCATCTCTGTTCTTCGCGTTCGGTTTGAGGTCTCTGTCGTAAGGGCTGCTACGATGGCTTCGAACCAGCCGACGGTGCTTGTCTTCAACCGGATTCTCATGGGCAATATCTGGGTCCACGACGCTCCATAGGTTAACATCATTGAGAAATGTAGCAGATATAGCTGGTGTCGTTGGTGTTTGCACAACTGTAGCTAGTGTGGATGTCGCCCCCACAGTGGTGCTCGTAGCATCCTAGAAGAATTTTCAGGGTCCAAAACCCTAACGGAACAATAAGGGAACACCAACTGGCTCGCTGAAAATGACAGGAAAGTCAAATCTCGGCAAATCTATGTACAAGAAAAGATTTTCCGACTTCTCCGTCTCAGCCTGTATACGACCGTTAGATCAGGTATAGCATTGAAAATCTTGACATACCGCATGAATCTCTTCCATCTTCCTAAACGCCATCTTGTCTAGCCAATCCGACTTCGGCAAATCCCCTCGTTCGTATCTCTTGACCAACTAGAAAACATCATTTGTTGAGGATCTAGACAGGTAGCAACGCACACACCTTTTCTAATCTCCCCATCTCGTCTTGTACCGCTAGCTTACTAGGCGTTGTTGTTTCTACGGATCCATCCGCCTCAACACCAAGCCACAATAATAATCTATGTTTCCCCCTTCTCAGTGTCCTTCAGTTCACCGGTGTTTGAATGTTATGAATTGTAGAATCGACGAGCAAACGAACCATTTCTTTCCAAACAACCTGAATGTGGAGCCTCCTACGGGAATGGCTTTCCTTGGCCCTGCAATGTCCCACACTGTGAAAGTGATTTGAGAGCTCAAAGGTAAATCGCAATATCGTATAGGAAACGTTATCCATTCATTCCAGCTGGCGATGGATCGTGAATTTTTATATCAATTGACAGGAAGAAGGGGACAAACGTGTACGAGTTCTTGAAAGCTTTGAATGACGTCCGGAAAGGAATTGTGAGGGGTTTATTATCGGCCACAAGCTGGCAGGTAACATATAGGTCTGAAAGCGTGCTATAGGCACATGAACAGGGTTAATCACTAACTTTTAAAGCCCCAACAAGACTCACGGGGATTGCAGGCCGTGGAATCGAAGTTCAGGTTTCTCAAGCACCTCGGTAAATGATTTAGGTTTCCTGATGCCTTCTAACTGTGAACTGCGCTTATGAAGAATAATGAGCTTCCAGAAACAAAAGAATTTCATATGAACCCTGCCCACATTCTAAAAGTCACAGGGAGTTTCAAGTCGGAAAGCTTTGCGAAGGTGAAATCGTCTCGATTATCTTTGTCCATGTAGTGTTGTCATGACCCACGGGCTGACCCATTGTCACACGCGAAAATAGGGTTGGCTCCCAAGTCCAAGAGTTTGATACTTTTTTATTCTTCAGGGAGGTTCGACTACTAGTATATGCGAGGCCAGCGAAAGTCCCACTGTTTGAGACCCCCAGCATTCCTGCTCATGGCAACATCGTCGCATGATCAAACTCTTCTGCAGATCTGTTGGATTCTGGACGAGTCTACATGCCCTTTATGCGTCAGTGATAAATCACCAGCTTTGTCCTAAATATTTTACATTCAATTATCTCATACAAGGTCCATCCCCACCTAGACTGGGTATGATGATGATCATGGATGTAGTACTGGGTGTTTTACCACGGGTACTAGTCTACTTCTCCTGTTACACCAGCTCCGACAAATTGGGCAACAAACGGCGCCCTGGCAGCACAAAAACGTGTCAGATGCCGTGGTGAAACACTAGGTAAGTACTTTTTGACAAAGGGTTCACCATTGCTTTATCCTCACCTTTCATTGAGATAATTACATTTCCTGGAAGCCATAAAGCCTACATTTTGAAACTCATATGCCATCAGTATAATTTTTGTAGTCGATATGGTGTGCTCCAGTCATCAGTAAATCGTGGTAAAATACTCAATACGCGATACTATCGTAGTACTGTCAGGTACTTTTTGCATGTGGAATACTCC